>Ga0184627_10000446_pt1 | contig 16210 bp, 14 predicted proteins | sample PLM3_127_b1_FD_133150 | JGI IMG/M metagenome (GOLD analysis project Ga0184627, IMG submission 133150) | Groundwater sediment microbial communities from an aquifer in East River, Colorado, USA - PLM3_127_b1 | ecosystem: Environmental > Terrestrial > Soil > Riparian zone | place: USA: East River...
GACAGAGCAAGCGACGTTGCCGAGAAGTGCCGCCGCTCACCATCGGCACAGCGATCGCCTACATGCAACTCGCCGGGCGACGGATGCTCTTGCTCGACTACGCCTTCGAAGTCGAGTCGTACCGCTCGGTGGATCTGAACGCGCTCGCGCCGCACATCACGAAGAGCGGCGTCATCGACATCGCGTTCCAGCAAGAGCCGAATCCGACGATCTGGTGCGTGCTCGACAACGGCAATCTCATCGCGCTCACGATTGACCGCGAGCAGGAAGTGGTCGCCTGGCACCGGCACCCGATCGGAGGAACAGGGCGAGCAGACTCGGTAGTTTGCATCCCAGCTCCTGACGGCTCGCGTGATGAGGTGTGGATCATCGTCAGGCGTACTCACCCAATCAGCGGCGCAGTGATCCGCTACGTCGAATTCATCGAAGCGCCTTGGGAGATCGGTGACCAGCCGAACGACATGTTCTACGTCGACTCCGGGCTCACGTATTCAGGCGCTGCGACGACCACGATCACCGGGCTCGATCACCTCGAAGGCTTCACGGTTCAGATCCTGGCGGATGGCGCGAGTCATCCTGACAGGGTAGTCGCTGGCGGTTCGATCACGCTCGACCGCCTCGCGAGCAAGGCGCAGGTCGGACTGCAAGCGTCTGCGCGTCTGGTCACGATGCGCCCTGAAGCCGGCAGCCAGGACGGCACGAGTCAGGGGAAAACCAAGCGCACGCACGGCGTCACGCTGCGGCTCCTCGACACCATCGGTTGCAAGGTCGGACTCTTCGGCAAGGCGCTCCGCGACGTGCTCTTCCGCACGCCATCAATGCCAATGGATCAGGCGCCGCCGCCATTCACCGGCGACAAGGACGAGACGTTCGACGGCGACTACGAAACCGCGAACCGCACCGAGGTCAGGCAGGACCAGCCGTTCCCGATCACCGTCGTCGGGCTGTTCCCGCGGATGAGGACATACGACAGATGACCATCCAGCCGTTTCACCCCGGGGACTTTTGGCGCTTGAAGTTGCAGCCGGCTCAGGAATATCTGGCCTCGCACATCACGCCTGAGATCGCCATGCGCTACGCGAACCACGGGCCAGCGTTGACCGCTTGGAAAGATGGCCGCCCGATCATGTGCGGGGGGGCGTATGCGTGGACCGATGAGGGCGCGATGCTGTGGGCGTGGTTCTCGGATGATTCAGGACGGCACTTCTACAAGCTCCACCGCGCTACCGAGCGATTCATCGACACGCTCGACTATCCGCGCTTGGTGGCGCTATGCCGTAGCGGATTCGTACCGGCTGCGCGCTGGCTCGAAATGCTCGGCTTCTCATACCTGCGCACCGTTCCGGAGTACGGGCCGGAGTGTGCGCCCCACGACTGCTATTTGCGGGTGACCTGAGATGGCTGGCTTTATCCAATACATTCCGCAGCTGATGCAAGCCGGCGGCACGTTCATGTCTGGGCGCTCGTCTCAGAAAGCTGACGCGGCGAATGCGGCAGCGCTCGATGCTCAAGCATTCCACGCGCGCTCGCAGGCCGGGCGCGACGAGGAAGCGCTCCGACGCGAGTCACGCATCAAGATTGGCCGGCAGGCTGCAGCGAGCGCCGAGAGTGGGATCGGGCTGACAGGAAGCGCCGGGCTCTTGCTCGAGCAGTCAGACATCCTCTCGGAGCTCGACGCGCTCAACATCCGATATGGCGGGCGCATGAAAGGCCAAGCGCTCAAGGCGAACGCGCGCGCGATCCGCGCGGGATCGAGCTCGGGTTACGGTCTGCTCGCCGGCGCGCAGCTGCTGAGCGGCGTGTCGCGCACGTACACCAATCAGCGGACGACCACCTGACATGCCGCGCATCGAGCCCTATCAGCAGCAGACGAGCACGAGCTCGGCCGGCCTTGGGCCTGGGCCCGTCAATCAGCCGTCGCGTCAGGGCGCGCTGATCTCAGCCGCCGGCGAGCAGTTGGAAGGCATCCAGAACGATCAGCTGCAGATCCGACAATTCGAGAAACAGAAGGCCGAAGAGCGCGCAGCGGTGCAGGCGCATGAATCTGTCATGGCGACCCGCAGCCGGTGGGTCGAGGAACTGCCGAAGCGCCAGAAGGCAGCGTCTGAAACTGCTGAAGGATTCTCCGTCGAGATCCTGAAGGACTTCGACGCGGACGCCGCCGAGCGCGTGAAGGGGATGCCGACAGAGCAGTCGCGGCAATGGCTCAAGGGCCGGCTCGCTGAAACACGTCTCGCGCTACAGCAGGATGCGAGCGGCTTCGAAGCGCGCCGCGGCGCTGAGTACAAGGTCAACGGGCTGATTCGTGCGGCCGATGCAGGCAAGACTTCGGTGGAGTTCCGTCCTGACACATTCCCGACGCTCGCCGCTGAGCACCGCACAGCGATTGAAGCGTCAGGCTTGAACGCCGAGGCGAAACGCAAGCTCACCGAGGAAGGCATTCAGCAACTCGCGAGCGCGGCCGTGCAGGGGATGATCCGCGACAATCCGTATACGGCGCTCAAGGAACTCAACAACGAGAAAACGAAAACCCTCTCGGTGAAGGCGCTCGACTTCGAGCAACGTCAGGCGCTACGGCGCGGTGCCGAGGCGGAGATCAACCGCATCGAGGCTGAGCAGCGCTCGCGCAACGTTGAACTGCGCGCTGCGCTCGGTGACCAGCTGCAGGACATCGCCGCCGCTGCACAAGCCGGCATCCCGGTCGATGCAGTGCCATCGAAGGCGATCCTGAAGGTGGCGTTCGGCGACTACGAGGGCGAACAGAAGTATCAGGCCGCGCAGGCGATGGCTGGGCTCTCGTCTACGATCTCAGGCCTGCACCAGTTGCCGACGGATGAGCTCGTCAAAGAAGTCGCGAAGTCTCGACCGAAGCAGGTCGAAGGTGCGGCTGAGCAGGGGCAGATCTACAACATCGTGCGCGCGAGCGCCGAACGGATTCTCACCGCGCGCGAGGACGATCCAGCCTCGTATGTCGCGACCACAAATCCATCGGTGAAGCAGGCTCAGGTTGCGATGGTCTCGGCGCCGAATGATCCGGATGCGGCACAGGCCTACGCGCGCGCCACATTGGCCGAGCAGGCGCGGCTCGGCATCATTGCCCCTGAGGTGCTGCCGAAAGCGCATGTCAGCGCCATCGCTTCGCAGTTCTTCAAGCAGACCGAGAAGGGCGAGAGCGGCGAGAAGTTCGCGCTGTCCATCCGCGCCGAACAGGAGCGCTGGGGCCGGTACTGGCCGCAGGTGTTCGGGCAGCTGCAGGCCGAGAAGGTCCCTGGCGCAGTGCTTGCCATCGGCCGCGGCATGGCACCTGGCCCGTCGACTCGGCTCGCATCGGTCGCGACGGTGCCTATGGCTGAACTCAAGAATGGCATCAAAGTCATGCCGTCCGATGTGACCGCCAAGATCGAGGGTCAGATTCAGCCGTTCGTGCAATCACTCGATGGCGTGGTCGGTGCTGAGCACACCCGAGCCGGGATGTACGAAGCCATCGAACGGCTCACCTACAGCTACCTCGCGCAAGGCAAGTCGGTGGGCGATGCGAGCGAGCAGGCCTATCAGGAAGTGCTCGGCGCCAACTACGCGTTCCACGACTTCAACAGCCGCACCTTCCGCGTGCCGGTCGAGAATGAGTTCGACGACGTCGAATTCGGTGCTGAGACCGCGCTCGAGCAGGCTTCAGCAGCCAACCTGCGCGCGCCGTATCACACAGAGTTCAGCTCAGAAGAGGATGCGAAGAGTGACCTCTCGCGTGCCATACAGACTCGCGGCTATTGGGTGACCTCGGCAGACAACGAGCGCGGGCTTGCACTGTTTGTCGATGGCGCGCCTGTCCTGAAGGCTGACGGCTCGGTGTACGAGGTGTCCTGGGCCGAGCTCCGCAACATCGCCGCCAGCGAGCGGACTGCGGAGTTTCAACGGCATCAACGCGTCCGCGTGAAGTAAGTGCCGCTCATTCACACTGGTTACCAGACTCGACAGCTTCGCCTGCAGACCGAGCTTGAGTCGCCGTTCGCTGACGTGTTGGGCGCGACGGCCGAGCAGGCCTTCAGCGAGTCGCCGGTGCTGGCGACCGTTCGGTCCATCGAGCTTGCGCGCGCCGGCCAGGCGACAGCGCGGCTCACGGCCGAGGATGCTCGTGCGCGGATCAAGGAGAACGGCGTCGAAGGTCATCTCACCGTGCCGGATGAGGGCATCGCAGCGCCAGCGCTCGACATCCTGATCGACCGCAAGCGCAGCGAACTCAAGCGCGCTGATGTGTTCGCGCGCGCGCCGAAGGGATTCTTGCCGGCGACCGCTCGGCTCGGCATGGCGCTCGCGACCAGCGTGCTCGATCCGGTGAACGTTGGCCTCGCATTCATCCCGGTGGTCGGCGAAGCGCGCTACGCCAGTTACCTGAAGTCAGCGTCAGGCGTTCTCGGGAGAACTGCTGTCAGGGCGGGAGTCGGTGCAGCCGAAGGCACGGCCGGCGCCGCTATCATCGAGCCGCTCATCTACGGCGTGAAGCAGCAGGAGCAAGCTGACTACGGCATGCAGGACAGCCTGCTCAATGTCGGCTTCGGCACCATCTTCGGCGGTGGATTGCACGTTGTAGCCGGCGGCGTCAGGGAGAGCGCACAGGCTCTCAGACGCCTGCGGCCTGAGACGGGCAGCCTCGGTGCTCATATCGCCGAGCTTCCGCTCGACGTTCAGGAGAACGCGTTACGGACGGCAGTCTCGCAGACAGTCCAGGGGCGCGATGTTGACATCGAAGCGATCATGCCGCCGAAGTCGAACATCCCGCGCGCTGAGCACCTGTCGAGTGAGTACCGCGCCATCGAGCGAAACTTCGCCGACGTCATCGAGCGCGATGTCGATTCAGCGCTGCGCGCCTACGATGCCGTAGAGGGCAGCGACGGCGGTCGAATACTCAACACCGATCTCGCCCGTGAGCTCTCACCAGCCTACCGCGCCGACCGCACGCGCTCCGCAGCCGTGCATGAGCCGGCGTCTTGGATCGTGAAAGAGAACTACGCGAGCAAACTCAAGGAAGCGCCGAAGGCCGGACAAAATGCCGATGTCATCTTCACCGGCGGCGGAACTGGCGCCGGCAAGACAACTGCGATCAACCAGCTCGCGCAAGCGGCAGAGTTCAGGAATGCGCAGATCGTATTCGACACGAATCTCAATTCCTTGAAGAGCGCAGTCACGAAGATCGATCAGGCGCTCGCCGCCGGAAAGAAGGCGCTGATTTACTACGTATGGCGCGATCCGGTCGAATCTCTCACGAAAGGCGCGCTACCGCGGGCGATGCGCATGGGGCGCACGGTGCCGATCAACGAGCATGCGGCGACTCACACAGGCGGGGCTGAAACAATCAAGCAGTTGGCCTCGAAATACGCTGGCGACGAGCGTGTTGAGATCACGGTATTTGACAATTCTCATGGCAAGGGCAACGCGAGAATAGGTCAAATTGAGGACATCCCGGTTCTCGACTACAATGCTGTACGTGGCAACCTATCCCAAGCGCTCGATCGAGAATTCGCCGAAGGGCGGATCTCAGAAGCAGTCTACCGCGGCACCCGCGGCCAAGAGCGAACTGCGCAAGCGCGCGGACAGGATCGGCGCCGAGCTGGTAGCCAACCTGAACAAGAACGTGCTAGCCGGCAAGTAGACCTGGCAAACCGCTCAGCCGAGCGTCAAGCCTCTCCCGAATCTGATCCCACCGCGGACCCGCGCGCGTCCGAGTTTGCTGATGAGCAGCTCGCGGAAGCGCCGCCTGCAGCCGACGAACTCGCCGCTGACAAGGCTGCGCTTGCCGATGCACTGACCGCGCTCAAGGAAGTCGCGCGCACGCACGACTCCGAGAACGTGCTCGACGAACTCAAGCCATTCGACGAAGCGATCGCGAACGCCGACACCTACGGCAAGGCCGCGCGCGCCGCAGTGCTTTGCGGCCAGAGCCATTGATGGCGATCAACCCGGAATGCTTCGATGCGGTGTTTCGTGCTGCCGGCCGCGAGCTCAACGAGAAGGAACTCAAGGAACTCGGCGAGGAGCTCGAGCGACGCGACCGGCTGATACAGGCCGAGGACACGTCGCTGACCACACGCGAGTCGGCGCTCGCCGCTGCGGACCAGCTGGCAGCCCATCTCAATCGGGCCGCGATCATCGAGAAGCACAACGCTGCCCTCAACCTGACTAAGCGGCTCGAACTCGAAACCTACCTCAAGAACACATGGGGCGATGACCCTGTCAACGGTTGGCAGACGCTCCTGACCGGCACGCAGCGCGCTCGCCCGGGCGCACGTCGCTCGGTCGCGCTCGAGCAGGAATCGCTGCAGGGCAAGTACATGGGCGGCTTAATCGCCGACCTTGAGCGCCTCAACCATACGAAGCTATTCGCATCCGGTGCGCTCGACCAGGACATCGCGCGTGCGATGTGGCTCCTCGACGACGAGAAGCCGAACTTCCGCGGTCTGCAGCCGGAAGCGGTCGAGATCGCGCGCTCTATCCGGAAGTGGCAGGACACCGCGCGCCTCGATGCGAACAAGGAAGGCGCGGCGATCGGCAAAGAGAAGGGCTACATCGTCCGCCAGTCGCACGATCTCTATCGCATCCGCAAGGCCGGATACGAGGAGTGGAGCGATTTCATCCTGCCGCGGCTCGACACGCCAACGACGATGAGCCGCGCAGATGCGAAGGACGTCGACACGTTCCTGCGAGCGACCTACGAAGGGCTCGCGTCAGGCGTGCATCTCAAGGCTGCCACACGGCCGACGCTCACCGGCTTCAAGGGACCGGCGAACCTCGCGAAGAAACTGAGCCAGGAGCGGGTGCTGCACTTCAAGGATGCCGACGCCTGGTATGAGTACAACCTGCGCTTCGGCTCGGGCTCGGTGCGGCAGGCGGTGTTCTCAGGCCTTCGTCGTGCTGCGCAGTCGACCGGGCTCATGCGGATCCTCGGCACCAATCCCGAGGCGATGGTGAAAGTCGTCGGCCGCTCACAACTTGAGCGTGTCGCCGATCCTGAAACAAAGCGGAAGCTCAACGAATCATTCGGCAGCGCGATCGCGAATCGCCTCGCGCAAGTTGACGGCTCGGTCAACATCCCGGGCAACGCGATCGCCGCGCGCGTGTCTGCGAATCTGCGCGCCATTCAGTCGATGGCGAAGCTCGGCGGCGCGGTGATCTCGTCGATCACCGACGTGCCGATCTACGCGAGCGAAGTGCGCTTTCAGGGGCGCGGTTTTTTCACCGGCCTTAGCGAAGCACTCGGCGCGGTTGCGACTGGCCGACCGAAAGCGGAGCGCGCGCAGGTGCTCTCATCGCTCGGCGTGTTCTTCGATTCGATGATCGGCGAGATCATTCGCCGCGGCTCGCTCGACGACACCTTCTCGGGCGGCGTCGCTCGCGCGCAGATGCGCTTCTTCAAGTACAACCTGCTCAACTGGTGGACAGAATCGTTGCGCGGATCCGCAGCGCTCGGGCTCTCGCGTTTCATGGCGGATGAATCTCGCAAGGCATGGTCAGCGGTCGCGCCTGAGATGCGACGGATGCTCGGCCTCTACGGCATCGACGAAGCGGCCTGGGCGCACGTCAACAAGGCGCGCACCACGCTCGCCGATGGCAACGAGCACCTGACGCCTGAAGGCATGCGAGACGTCGAGATCCCTGGCGTATCGAAAGAACGCGCTGCGCAGACGCGCGAGCAGATCGAGGATGCACTCCGCGCCTTCTACATCGATCGCGCGCACATCGCGGTGATCGAGCCAGACGCCGAGACGATGGCGCTCATGCGTCAGGGCACTCGGTCAGGCACTGCCTACGGCGAACTCCTGCGGTTCATCTCACAGTTCAAATCTTTTGGCATCGCTGTCACGCAGAAGGTGCTCGGCCGTGAGGCCTTCGGATACGGCGCGAACACCTTGGGCGAAGCGCTCGGCCGCGGCGAGAGTCTCCGCGGGCTCGTGCAGGTGATCCTGACGACGACGCTCTTCGGATACGGCGCGATGACTGCGAAGGATCTGCTTCGTGGCAAGACGCCGCGTGATCCGACCAGCGCCGCGACATGGCTCTCGGCAGCAACGCAGGGCGGCGGCTTCGGCATCTACGGTGATTTCGTGCTTGGGCAACAGAATCGCTTCGGCAGGACAGCGCTCGACACGCTGGCCGGGCCAGTCCTCGGTTCGATCTCAGATCTCGATGAGCTTCGCGCGCGTGCGCTATCAGGCGATGACGTCGCTGCGCCTGTGCTCAAGCAGCTCGTGAACAACACGCCTTACGTGAACATGTTCTACACCCGCATGGCGCTCGACTACCTGATCCTCTACGAGTTGCAGGAAGCCATGAATCCCGGGTATCTGCGCCGCATGGAGCGCCGCATAGCAAAAGAGAACGAGCAGGAATTTCTTTTGAGTCCAGCCGAGTCAGTGCGTTGAATCCGTTCCTCACTTTCATGATGGTGCGTGCATGACGATTTCAAGCCAGGTCGGGCGCGTCCAATACAACGGCAACGGCGTCACCGTTCTCTTCACGGTCCCATTCAAGTTCTTCGCTAACGGCGATCTGCTCGTCATCCGGCAATCGTCTGTCGGTATCGATACCGCGCTCGTCCTGAACGTCGACTATACGGCCGCCGGGGCAGGTGTTGAGGCTGGTGGAAGCATCACGACTACCGTAGCTCCGGCGAGCGGCGAGAAGCTCAGCATCATTCTGGATCCTGACCTGCTGCAGTCGACAGACTACGTCGAGAACGATCCATTCCCAGCCGAGAGTCACGAACGCGGGCTTGACCGCGTCACACAGTATGCGATTCGTTCGCGCGACTTCTCAGAGCGCGCCATCAAGCTGACTGACGGCGACATCATCACGCTGAATCCGTTGCCAGGCACAGCCGCTCGGCAAGGTAAGTTCATTGCCTTCGACGCCAACGGCCAGCCGATAGCCTCCATCGGCACCGGCAACGACGCGGCGCTGCGCGCTGATCTCGCGAGCACGACGGTTGCGGCAGACGGCGGGTTGCTGGTCGGCTTCAGACGCACAGAGGCTGGGGCGGTAGGGCGCACGGTTGCAAGCAAATTGCGCGATTTCGTCCATGCGAAGGATTTTGGTGCAGTGGTAGACGGCATCACGGATGACACAACGGCTTTAAACAGCGCACTTGCTGCTGCTCGAGAAGTCCGATGGGAGGGAACACTACGTGTCACTTCGCAAATCGTGCTGAACGATCAGCGCCGTATTCAAGGCATTGGCGCGTCATCTGACAATGCTGTGCGTGGTGCGACCTGCTTGCTGCGCGCATTTGCCGGCGCGAATGCCACGCTATTAGCAAGCGGTGATGATTCACACATTGATGGCTTGGACGTTGACAACGACAATCAAGGAACTGGCGAGTGCGTCCAGTTCACCGGCAGCCGTTTCGTATTCGGCATTATTTCGTGCCGCAAGTCTGGTGGTGATGGCTTACGAGGCGGAAAAACAAACGCTGGCGCGAGCGACACCAATAGCAATTGCTGGTCTGGTTTGGTGGTCATGGCATCAGGCAATGCTGGCGCAGGCTTTAGACTAGACGATACGAATACGACCACATCCCTCAGCTATCCGCTTGGACTTTCTAACATCAATGCTGGGCACTGCGGCTTGGTAGATGCGCGTAGCAACGGGACAGATGGATTGCAAATCGGCAACGCCAACGACAACTGCTTTGACGTTGTTCATGGAGAAAGCAACGCCGGGTGCGGCGCGCGCTTCAAGACCGATGGAACCAATGCTGGGCCGCGCGCGAACATCATCGTCTGCAATGATTGCGAGGCCAATACCGGGAATGACATTCAGATTGACGCGGCCACACTTCCTGCGTCCGGTCCAGGTCTTTACAACAAGATCCTCGGTAACCGTTCTGTAGCTGTCTCGTCTCGCATCGTCGATAACTCAACTGGCAGCCTTGTGGTGCAGTGGCTCGCTGGGCTCCCTTTCCGCGCGTATCACTTTGGCAGCGACGTGAACGCGTTAGCATTGAGCGGGCAGGTTGGTTTCAACGCTTTTGTTGGGGCGAACAATGCCACCGTCAGAGTCTATGGGGTTGCAAGCGGTAGCGTTGATTCAATCATGCGCGGCGCGGTGCGCAAGAATGGAGCCGCGCTAACAGACGCATGGGAAGCAAATCAGCACGCCGTATTCAAGCCGCTCACTGATCTGTTCGCAGTCACGTACAGCGCGTCGATGACGATTGACGCGGCGACCGGCAATATCTTCCAGATCAGCGCGAACAACGGCACGGCATTCACGATCAATGCGCCGACGAATCCGCAGAGCGGAAATCGGATCATCATTCAAATTCGCAACACGTCAGGCGGAGCACTCGGCGCTGCTACATGGAACGCCGTGTTTAAAATGTCTGCGTGGACAAACCCGGCTAACGGGCAAAGCCGCTCGATAGGATTCTTTTACAACGGCGCCAATTGGATTCAGTACGACCCCGCTGGCGTGGACGTGCCCAATTGAACACCACCACCCGCGCAGTAGATGTAGCAACGGCATGACCGATCAGCACCACATCCGCGTGCCGCTATGACCATCGCAAAAGACATGCTCACGGAAGGCATCAAGCGCGAGCACATGCCGAGTGTGGGACGCTTTTTCTGGCGCATGGCGCTGTTGCTGTTCGTGACCTACGCGATCGGTGGATTCGCTGTTCTCGGCATGCCTGGATTCGCAAGCGAGACCGAGGTCAGCAAGTACGTCGACGCCTCGGTGAAGGAGATCAAGGAAAAGACGCAACAGACTGCCGAGAAAGTCAGCGATATGCAGACCGCACTCGACGAGGTCCTCGCCGAGCTATACATGCGAAAGATCCGCGAGACCGTCAGGCAGCGTTGCAAGACGCCAGTCGATGAGTACCAGGAGCGCGAACGGCTGAATGGCCAGATTGAGGAGTATCAGAAGCGCTACCGAAAATATGCCGGGGAGAGATATCCACTCCCGGCGTGCGGGGAACTGTAATGCCGCAGTTCGGCCGCGCTTCCTTTGACCGCCTGGCTACGTGCTCACCGAACATTCAGCGCGTGATGAACCGCGCGATCGCGTATCCGCGCGGGCCTGACTTCGGCGTGATCTCGGCCCGGCGCACGGTCGCCGAGCAGGCGGAGAAGGTGCGGCTGGGCTACAGCAAGACGATGAACTCTGCGCATGTCGCGGATCCGCCGGCGCTCTCGAAGGCGATCGATATCGGACCGTACATCCCAGAGTGGGGTGAGCTGATCGTCGGCAGTGACGCCCAGGTAAAGCGCATTGCGGCCCGGACCGGGTTCAAGGAAGAGGGAGTGCGCATACGGATCTGGAAGCAGTATGGGATGCTGGCCGGGTGGATTCTCCATGTCGCCGAATCTGTGGGCGTCGAGCTGATCTACGGCGGTGACTGGGACCGCGATTGGAATGCGATCGAGAACAACTTCGAGGACCTAGGTCACTTTGAGGAGCCCAGGCCATGAATAAGTTCGTCTCGCGAAAATTCCTACTCGCCATGCTGTTCGGCCTCGTCGGCTCAGTGGGCTTTCTCATGGGCAAGGAACTCGGTGCCTTCACCACGTTCGTTGGCGTCGTCTACGGCATCTTCACCGGCGGGGATGTTGGCATGAACGCCATCCACAAGCGCGGCGCCGGCAATCCTGACGGTGAGGGCCAATAGATGACCGGCTTCCTCGCCACCGGGCTCACGGTCTGGAAGAACTTCGGCCCGCAATTCCTGATCGTCTCCGGCATCGCGTTCAGCCTGGGCAACTGCACAGGGTGGAAGGCGACGCAGCTGTGGTACCGCGACACCGTTGCCGATCTTGAGACCACGCTCGCCGAGGTGCGCGCCGAAGGGCGCATCGCTCAGGCCAAGGTCGAGGCCACAGAGAAGGCCGGTGAATCACTTGCAAGAGGTATTTCCGATGCGCTCGATCAAAAGCTCGACGACCGCGACAAGGATCTCGATGGCGCTCTCGGTCGCCTGTCTCGTGTCAAGCTGTGCCGCGACCCCGGTAGCGGTGCCGTGCCCGAAGCCACCGGACCCGCCGGCGAACATGATGCAGGCGCCGGAGGTGACGAACTTCCTCGAACGGTTGGAGAAGCTCTTGGGCACGATGCCAACGCCGCCGACACCAACACCGACAAGCTGATCGCCTGCCAGGCCTACGTCAGGGAAGTCCTCGGGCTGCTGCGCTGAGCGCTGTCCAATACTCGGCGCGTGCATCGCGATTTATCGGGGAATAGCGCGGTCGATTCGCGACTTCGTTTTGGACACCCAGGCCCATCAATGCCAAGGCTGGCGCGGGCTTACTCTCTATATCCGCCACTACTGCTGCATCATCGGCGTATGAGGTAAGGCGCTGTCTCTCAAGACTTTTTCTCACCAGTGTCTAATGGACGTCCAAAACTCGGACCCTCCACGACTGGGATCTCGCGGTCGCGCAGGTAGCGCTCAGTCATGGCTTGGCTCGAATGCCGGCCGAGCGCTGTCGGGTCCTTGCCTTCCTTCTTCGCCTGGGTGAGCGCCATCGCGCGCAGGTCGTGCAGCCAGAGATCTTCAACGCCAGCAGCTTCGCACGCGTTGTCCCACTGCAGCTTGATCGATCTGTAATCAGGTGGCTTGCCGAGTCGGCCCTGTAGAAGGGTGAGAGCGCGGACGTTGCCGTTAAGGGTCTTTGCCCTCTCAACCACGGCGCGGAGCTCAGCATTCCACTTCACGATCACCGGCTTGTCGGTCTTGCGAGCTTCAAAGCGGATGCCTTCGGCGAGAAGATCGGCGTGGCGGATGCGCAGCGTGTCGGAGACGCGTTGCCCGCCGAGGCGTAGCAGGTCCGCGATCACCTGCAGGCGCGGCTTTGCCTGGGCGTACACCGCGTCGTACTCGCTAATCGATGGCAGTCGTTTGCGCTTCGCCTCTTTGTAACGCTTGATACCGAGCGCCGGGTTGGCATCTACTTTTCCATGTTCGAGGGCGTAGTCGAAGACCTGGCGGAGGAATGACAAGCAGCGGTTCGCCATGTTTGGCGTGCCGACCATCGACACCTTGATCGCCGCGACATGTTTCGGCAGAACCTGCTCGGGGCGGAACTCCTTGAGCTTTCGCTTCAGGATTTTCGCTGCGCCCTCGTACTGCTTCGCGGTGCTCTTCGCGAGGTGTGGCTTGAGATAGGCGAGCGTGTCGTCGATGAGCTTCGACATCGTGCCCTGCGGAGCCTCGTGGATCCGCGCGTACTCAGACAGAGCCTCGTGCAGGGTAGCGCCGAGCCGCGTCCATTTGCCGCGCTTCACATGCCAATAGGCACCGTGTCGCTGGTAGACGCACGCCGGCAGGTGCCGATCCTTCTTTCGAGGTCGTGTCACGCGCTCAAGGCTGGATGGTGGGCTCGCGCGGGAGTCTATCACCGGGCTGTTTTTCGAAGTGCTCGGCGTGGATCCGGAGCACTGCGAGCGTCCCGTCACTTCGTTCCCTGTACGGGATGTCCATGTGGTCCAGCTGCTTCGCCTGCCAGCGTGGCCGACGCCGGCGCGTGAGCTCGATCAGTTCTGCGTCAGTCAGGTACACGGCCGCCTCACCAGACGCACCGGATCCTTGAGCACCAACTTGAGGGCGCGGCGTCGCCGAATGCTCGCCAGCCTATGACACTCTCGGCAAACACGTCTTTTGTAACCGTTCCTCTGGACGCGAATCCTTAGGTTCGAACCAGAAAAAGCGTGCCCATAGTTGCAGTGCGTCCGTACCGCATAAGCCAAAGCGCGAGTTGGAGGTGGGATCTTCCTGCTTGTCCCCCAGTGCCTGCCCTTGCTGCACATATCGCGCACGTTGTCGGCTTGGCTGCCAAGGAAGAGATGGTCTGGATTGACGCAGGCTGGAGTATCGCAGCGATGGAGGACGCGCATACCCTTCGGAACAACACCCTTCGTCGCCGCGTAGGCGAGCCGATGAGCTAGGAAATAGCTACGCTCGAACTTCAGCCTGCCGTAGCCAGCCCAATTTTTGGCACCATTCCAAAGCCAGCATATTTGCTCCGTGAGGCGAACATCTGCGTTGACTCGTATTCGTCGCCAGGCCATGAACTGCAGGCTCTTGGGGAATTCAACGTCGAGTCTCATCTTGGTGCCTTCACCAATCTGATCGCTTCTTTCGGAAGCAGCGCCATTGCGCTCATGGCAGCCGGCCCAGTGAAGTGCATGATGACTGATATCCCTTTGTTGATCCGCCTCACGCTCGCGATGGTGCCTGACGTGCCTACGTCCATATGAAAGGCGTTGCGACACTTCGCCCGGCAGAAGTGTTCGAAGCGCCTACGTGGCACGAAGAGCGTCGAGCAGTAGGGGCAGCACCGAGCCTCAACTTGCATCGGCGGTGCCTCTGGCGGTGTGTCAAAACGCGTTTCAGGAGGCATAGCTGAGGCCGTCTCAGTCATGGTGTGCGTCCCCGTTCACTCCGCTTCGCTCGTCATAGCCGCGCATGAGCGCAGCAGCGAACCAAGTGATCATCCAGCCCTCGTCGTTTTCTCAGCGCGCCGCTTGCTCCAAGGGACGCTACTTGGCGGCTTTCGCTCCATCACGTCGTAGATCATGTGACACAGGTCACCGAACGCACGCTCACTCAAAGTGACAACGTTGCGCCCGCCATCAACGAAATCGCAGATTGCATGGGCGTACGGAGCCGGGTCTGGAAGTGCCTGCACCGCCGTCGGTTCGACAGCTGTGTGATTTGGGTGCTGCTTATTCCACCAGGCCGAATAGCAGGCGACGCATGCGTCGCCGTGGATCGCGCAATCAGAACAACGGTAGCCTTCGGGCGCGCTCGCATCCTGCGGCCCCGGGAATGGTGGCAGCAGCGGCTTCATGAAAGCCACCTCGCGCTCCAGCCGCTCGATCTGGCACCACGGGCAATTGGCCGGACTTGCGAACCCGTGAACGTGCTTGCACTGATTCTTTGATGTCACTGACTCTTCTCCACGAATAGCGGACAGTCGCGCGCATGGCAGGATTTGCAGCGCGTAATGCGGCGCTCGTGCGACTCGGTCGTGTCGTTGAGGTCTTCGAAGCTCATCCGTCTGCCTCGTCGTAATTCGGCCAGTCGAGCTTCATCAGCCTGCGAACACCGACCACCTGGAAGTCCATGCCTTGTTTGATCGTGTAGTCATCGCGCAGACCGTCATCGACGAGGAATTGCTTGGCACGTTCGGTGGCTTCAGCGAGATCCTTCGCCACGAGATGCTTGTCCTCGCTGTTGTGCGGTGGATCGTCGTTCATGTCGGCGTAGTTGAACGCCCAGACGTGGTTGCTCATGGCGATGCACCCCTGTTTTTCGGATTCTCCGGGTGCTTGGCCCAGATCTCGGCGTGCCTCGGGCAGAGATCCTTCCCGGCGTCAGGCGAGTGCGTGCACTTCGCGCAGATCGGCGCATCGCAGGTGTGGTAGGAATCGACCTTCCAGTCGCAGAGCAGGCCCGCCGGCGCGCCGCATTTCGTGCAGCGGTCGGGCTTTCGCTTGCCACCGCGGCAGACGATCACCTGGTGGTCGCCGAGCTTGATATGCTCACACTTCATACCGCCACCCACAGGTGCTGTTGTCTCTGCGAATTTGCGCACGTGTGGTTGAGCCACAGCCGCTCAGTACGCTTGCGCGCGCCGTCCGCCATGTGCTCGATGTCGAACGCGGGCCAGCCGGAGAACCGTGTTTGGTAGAGCTCCGAGTCGTAGCCCGAGAGCGCCACCATTCCGGTGACGGTGTGCAGGAACTCCGCCAGACGCTCGTGCTCGGCGTCAGTCATGTCGTGGCGGTAGTAGTGGCCGCGGTTGCCGTTCTTGTGCGAGAGCGAGCTGCGCGTCGCCTGGACATACGGCGGATCCACGTAGTGAAGCGTCGTCGGCGAGTCGTGCTGGGTCATCACGGCGATCGCGTCGCGGTTCTCGATCACTACTCCTCGGAGCCGCTCGACGAACATCGGGATCTGCGCGGGCCAGTTGGCCCAGTCCTGCGCCGGCGTGGTGCCAGAGCGACTTGAGTTCGAGCGGAACCCGGTGATGTGCATGCGGGTCATCGACGCGGAGCCGAAGCCCATGAAGGCACGCACGATCGTCTTGTGTGCGCCGCCGACGTCGTCCTCGGCTGGCCCGTACGCGGCCTTGAACTCCTCGCGAGCGAATGGCGTGAGGGCGACGCGATGCCGCAGGTCGGCCGCCTTCGCAGGATCCTTCAGGACGCGGAAGAC
>Ga0184627_10000447_pt1 | contig 16196 bp, 15 predicted proteins | sample PLM3_127_b1_FD_133150 | JGI IMG/M metagenome (GOLD analysis project Ga0184627, IMG submission 133150) | Groundwater sediment microbial communities from an aquifer in East River, Colorado, USA - PLM3_127_b1 | ecosystem: Environmental > Terrestrial > Soil > Riparian zone | place: USA: East River...
CGTCGGCGGTCCTCAACGTACCCGAGCGTACGCCTCCGGCCGCCTCCTCCCTCGGGCCTCGTGATGCTCGTCATTTGGCCCGGCACCCTGGTGCCACGGTGAGCAATAGGTCTCATTCGTTGGAGTCCCGCTAGTCGCCTAGTGCCCTCCGCCCGGCGCCCCCGCCCCGGGCTTCTGCCGGCGGTCGAGGACCTGCTGCGCCGCCCGGGAGACGGCCGCCGGGATGTTCCGGTCCCGGGCCAGCCCCTCCACCTCCTTCTCCGTCAGGTTGGCGATCCCGAGCCCCAGGGAGACCCCCACGGGGGTCTTGGGGTTGTGCAGGAGGGACAGGACCACCAGTTTGTTGCTCCGGTAGCGCTTCATGTTGGCGAGCTCCCGGAGGACCTTCTCCGAGACGTCCCGCATCTGGGCGATGCTGAGGATCTCGGTGTCGGTGATCCGGGGGCCCTTCACCACCTCCAGCGCCACCATCTCGTTCGCGTCCTTGACCAGGATCATCCGGGCTTCCTTGTTCCCCTTCTTGGCCAGCGTCAGCTTCTGGCCGGTGTTGAGTCCCTTGATGGTCACGAAGACGCTCTTCTTCTTCTCCTCCTCGGTCGCCCCCCGGGCCTCCTGGTGGAGGACGGCCTCGGCCGCGGCGACCTCCTCCTCGGTGGCCGCCGGGTTGTCCAGGATCGCCCGGGGGATCTGGGGGGAGCGGGCCAGGAGGCGGGGGCTCCCCGCGAGCTGTTTCAGGAGGGGTAGCGGGGCGGTGCGGGCGATCTTGGCCAGAGCGGAGGGCGGCGCGGCAGGGTGGAGCATGATGAGCCGCCAGATCTCCTCGTCCACCACCGGCTGCGAGACCACGTGCTCCAGGAGGGCGGGGTCGGCCTTCGGATCGCGCACGAGGGTGAGGAGCTGGTCGCGGGAGACGCCCTCCAGAAACTCACCGGCGAGGGGGAGGTCGGCCATCAGGCCTCCGGCGCGGCCAGGGCGCGCAGGGCCGCCGTGACTGCCGGCAGCTCCTCGACCGGGACGGTCCGGAGGTCCAGGAGGACGTCTCCGTCCTTGATCCGGGCCAGGACGGGCGGGTCGTGGTGCCGCAGGGCCGCCTCCAGGGCGTCGGCGCCGCGGGACCGGGACCGGAGCGCCAGGAGGAAGGTGGGGAGGGCTTCCGTGGGGGAGGCGCCGCCCCCGACCTCGGAGGACCCCGGGATGACCTCGGCGCTGAGGTCCCCCCCACCTGCTGCCAGGACGGCCCCGGCCGCCGCCTCCGCCCGGGCCCGGACGGCGGCCGCGGGCAGGGCGATGGAGCGGAGGGTGGGGATGGCCTCCACGGCGGCGGGGCCCTCCAGGTAGAGGCGCAACGTCGCCTCCAGGGCCGCGAGCGAGAGCTTGTCGATCCGGACCGCCCGGGCCAGGGGGTTCTTCCGGAGCTTCTCCACCAGCGCCCGGCGCCCCACCACCAGCCCTGCCTGGGGCCCCCCCAGCAGCTTGTCCCCGCTGAAGGTGACTAGGTCCGGCCCCTGGCGCAGGACGGCCGGTACCGTCTCCTCCCCGGTCACGCCGTAGGGGCTCAGGTCGGCGAGGGCGCCGCTCCCCAGATCCACCATCACGGGCACGTGATGGCGTTTCCCCAGGGCCGTGAACTCCGTCAGGGGAACGGCCGCCGTGAATCCCACGATGGCGAAGTTGCTCGGGTGGACCTTCAGGAGGAGGGCGGTCCGCTCGGAGAGGGCGGCCTCGTAGTCGCTGAGATGCGTCCGGTTCGTGGTCCCCACCTCCCGGAGGAGGCCGCCGGCCTTCCGCATCACGTCGGGGATCCGGAAGGAGCCGCCGATCTCCACCAGCTCCCCCCGAGAGACGATGACCTCCCGCCCCTCGGCCAGCGTGTTGATGGCCAGGAGGACGGCGGCGGCGTTGTTGTTGACGGCGAAGGCCGCCTCGGCACCCGTCAAGCGGGTGAGGAGCCCCTCCACGTGGACCTGCCGCGAACCGCGGGTCCCCGCCTCGAGGTCGAACTCCAGGGTGGAGTAGGCCCGCCCCGCCTCCAGCGCGGCCTGCAGGGCAGCCTCCGGCAGGCAGGCTCGGCCGATGTTGGTGTGCAGGATGACGCCGGTCGCGTTGATGACCCGGCGCAGGCTCGGGCGGGCCTTGGCGTTGGCGAGGGCGGCTGCGGCGGCCGCCAGGTCTTCGGGCGGGGCTCCGCCGGTGAGGATCCGCCGCCGGGCGCGCTCCAGCGTCTCCCGCACCCCCTCCAGGACCGCCCAGCGGGGCAGGCGCTCGAGGAGGGCCCGGGTGGCCGGCTCCTGGAGGACCTCCTCCACCGAAGGGAGCCGACGCAGCAGGGCGCCGACGTCTTGGGTGTCTTTCGCGGCCATCCGCCCTTGCCTCCCGGCGACGGGTCTTGCTTAGCATACTTCCCGGGGGGGTTCAACGGAAAGTTCCCGCCCGTGAGAGCCCAGAAGAACGCCCGGCCGCCCGCGGTGGGCGGCCGGGAGGAGGGGGGCGGGGGGATCAGGCCGGCGTGGAGCGGGGGGAGGAGGCGCGGCGGGCCTGGTAGCAGGTCTTGCAGTAGACCGGTTTATCCAGGACCGGTCTGAAGGGGACCGTCGTCCGCTGCCCGCACTGGGAGCAGGTTACCTCGTGCTCCTCCCGGGTGGGGTTTCCGGACGCCCCGCGCCGGAGGGCCTTGCAGGACTTGCAGCGCTTCGGCTCGTTGGTGAATCCCTTCTGGGCGAAGAACTCCTGCTCCCCCACGGTGAAGACGAACTCCTGGCTGCATTCCATGCAGGTCAAGGTCTTGTCCTGGAACGGCATCCGGGTCTCCTCGGCGCCGGCGCCGGGGCGGCCGGCCCACGGCTGCTCGGCCAACACGGGTGATAGCTCTGGGTCTCGCGGATCGGGCCTCATCCCATACGCACCCCCCGGGCCGGGGCCGCCCCGCCGGCCGTCAGGCCGAACTGCGGGAAGATGAGCTCCTGGACCCGGGCCACGCTCGCCCGGGCGTACTGCCAGGCCTCCGCCCGCTCGCGGGGGTCGGGCGGGGGGAGCGGGTCGCTCAGGGTCTCGATCCGGATGCCTCGCTCCTGGAGGGCTCGCCGGGCAGCATCTGGGAGCAGGTCCGGGACCTCCCGGCCGGTCATGACGGCCCAGGCGGCGGTCCAGGCCCGGGGGGCGTTGGCCAGGTCGTACCCCCCGCCCCCCAGCGCAACCCAGGGGAGGTCGCACTCCCGGAGGATCTCCACGGCGCGCCGGAACCCCTGGATGGTGAGCGTGAGGTGGGCCAGGGGGTCGGTCCGGTGCGTGTCGATCCCGAGCTGGGTGACGAGCAGGTCGGGGGCGTAGGCCCGGAGGAGGGGCGGGACCACGGTCTCCAGAGCCCAGAGGAAAATCTCGTCGTCGGTGCCGGGGGCGAGGGGAACATTCACGCTGAACCCTTCCCCCGCCCCCCTCCCGGTCTCCTCCGGGAACCCGGTGCCGGGGAAGAGGGTCTCGCCCGTCTCGTGCAGGGAGATGGTCAGGACCCGGTCGGTGTCGTAGAACCCGAACTGCACGCCGTCCCCGTGGTGGGCGTCGATGTCCACGTAGGCGACGCGCCGGCCCCGGGCGAGGAGCTCCGCGATGAGCACCGCGGCGTCGTTCACGTAGCAGAAGCCGGAGGCGCGGGCCGGGCCGGCGTGGTGCAGCCCCCCCGCGATGTTGAAGGCGACCCGGACCTCCCCCGCCTCCACCAGCCTCCCGGCGCTGAGCGTCGCGCCCGTCAGCAGGGCCGAGTACTCGTAGAGGCCGGGGAAGGTGGGGTTGTCCCCGGTCCCGAGGCCCCACCGCAGGAGGTCCCACCCGGCCTCGCCGGCGGAGGCGCGCTTGAGGGCGGCCAGGTACTCAGGGCGGTGGAAGCGGCGGAGATCCTCCTCGGGGGCGGCCGTGGCGGGCAGGACCCGGATGCCCGGACCCTCGAGCAGCCTGTAGGCGGCCGCTACCTCGACGGTCAGCGGCAACCGGCTGATCCGCATGGGGTGGGCGGCGCCGTAGTCGAAGCGGGCGTACTGGTCGCAGGTGAAGAAGGCGCTCCGTGGGGGCTCGTGCATGGTCGGGGGGCACCGCGGGCTGGCGCCGCGGGCTACTCCTCGCCGGGGCGGAGGTACTCCCCGCTCTTGCCGCCGCGCTTCGCCACCAGGCGGACGTCGCCGATCACCATCCCCTTGTCCACGGCCTTGCACATGTCGTAGATGGTCAGGGCGGCCAGCGAGACGGCGGTGAGGGCTTCCATCTCGGCCCCCGTCTGCCCGGTGGTCTTTACCCGGGACTCGATCTCGATGCGGGCTGCGTCCTCGCGGGGAGCGAAGGTCACCTCGGCGGAGGTGATGAGGAGGGGATGGCAGAGGGGGATCAGCTGGTCAACCCGCTTGGCGGCCAGGATGCCCGCCACCCGGGCGGCCGCCAGCACGTCACCTTTCGGGAGGGCGTCGTCCAGGATCAGGCGGATGGTCTCCTTCTGGCACGCGATGTGACCGCGGGCCACCGCCTCGCGGGCGGTCGCGGGCTTGGCGGTCACGTCCACCATCTTGGCCCGCCCCTGCGGGTCAAGATGAGAGAACCTTCTCATTCTGCCCCATGTACTGGCGCATGATGGCGTACATCTGGTCCTTCACGGTGAGCTTGATCTTCTGCAGCTCTTTGCGCTTCCGCTCCTGCTCGCTGGTCAGGTAGTAGATCCGGTCGAACCCCCCGATCTTCTCGTCGTACTCCCGGTGCTTCTCGGCGAGGCGGCGGAATTCGGGATGCTCCTCCTTCAGCCGCGCAAAGAGCTGCGCCTCCGTTTCATTCATCTTTGACCTCCTTGGGGGGAGTGGGGAGAAACAGCAACGCCCCGGAGGTCCCGGGGCGTTCAGGTCGTCTCATGATGGCCGGCGCAGCCGGCACATAGCGGAAGAGCAGGACCCTTGGCGTGAGCGACCGGCGCATACCCACCGTCGGTGGGGGAAAACCCACCGAGCGTTAGCGTAGTTCAGAGCCGAGGATAAGTCAAGGCAAAAAGGGGACCCAGCAGCCTACGGGCGCGGGGCAAGCCGCGGCAAACAGTGGGCAGCGGAGGCCTTGAAGGTGGCGATGACCGCCGTCCCCTCCGCCAGGCCGAGCGCGGCGGCGGAGGGCCGGGTCACCAGGGCCGTGACGGGCGTGCCGCAGTCCAGATGGACCCGGATGAGCGGCCCGGCCGGCGCGAGCCTGACCACTCGGCCCGGGAGGTTGTTGCGCGCGCTGCTCACGCGCCCCATCTCTGCCGCCGGCAGGAGCGTGACATCCTCCGGGCGGAGGACGACGAGGGCGCGTTCCCCCGCGCGGAGGGTGCCGACGGCCTCTACCCGCTGCCCCGCCACCTCCAGGATCAGCAGGCCCTCCGCCGCCCCCAGGACAGTCCCCTCCAGGATCGTGTCCGCCCCCACGAGCCGCGCGACGGCCTTGCTCACCGGCCGGGTGAAGACCTCCGCCGGCGGACCCACCTGCGCCACCCGACCCTCCAGCAGGACCGCCACCCGGTCGCCCAGGCGCAGGGCCTCGGCCCGGTCGTGGGTCACCAGGACCACTGCCATCCCCCGCTCCCGCTGGAGGGCCAGGAAGTCCTCCTGCAGCGACTCGCGGCTCTCCGGGTCGAGGGCGGCGAAGGGCTCGTCCAGCCCGAGGAGGGCCGGGTCGAGGGCGAGCGCCCGCGCCAGGCTCACCCGCTGCGCCTCCCCCCCCGAGAGGGTCGCGGCTCGCCGGGCAGCCACGCTGGCCACGCCGAGGCGCTCGAGCCAGCGGAGCGCCCGGGCCTCCGCCTGGTACCGCGGCACCCCCCGCAGGCGGAGCGGGAGCGCGGCGTTCGCCAGGGCGGTGGTGTCGAGCAGGAGCGGCTCCTGGAAGCAGCAGCAGAGCCGGCGGCGCCAGGAGGCCCGCTCCGCGGCGGTGATGGAGGTGCCCTCGAAGATCACCTCGCCCGCCGTCGGGGCCTCGAGCAGCGTCAGGACCCGGAGGAGGGTGGACTTGCCGGCCCCGTTGGGGCCCAGGAGGGCCAGGATCTCCCCGCGCTCGACCGCTAGGTGCTCCACCGCCAAGGCGGTCCGCTCCCCGTAGCGCACCTGGACGTCGCGCAGGAGGGCGAGCGGCGGGCTCACGGGCGGCGGCCCCGCTGCTGGACCGCCGTCAGGCCTGCGTTCAAGGCGAAGGAGAGGGCGAGGAGGATGATCCCGAGGGCGATGGCGGTCTCGAACTTCCCCATGCTGGTTTCGAGGACCGTGGCCGTCGTGAGGACGCGGGTGAGGTGCCGGATGTTGCCGCCGACCATGAGGACCGCGCCCACTTCCGCGAGGAGCCGGCCACCGGCCGCCATGACCGTGGCGAGCAGGGCTCCGCGCGCCTCGTACAGCAGGAGGGCCACCGACTGCACCGGCGAGGCGCCGAGGGCGAGGAGCTGGAGGCGGAGCCGGGGGTTGAGCGCCTGCAGCGCCGCCATGGCGAGCCCGGTGACGATGGGCAGCGCGATGATCGTCTGGGCGAGGATCATCGCGCTCGGCGTATATAGGATCTCGAGGAAGCCCAGCGGGCCGCTCCGCCAGAGGAGGATCGTGACCAGGAGGCCCACGACAACCGGCGGGAGCCCCATCCCGGCGTTGACGGTGCTCGCCAGCAGGCGCTGCCCCGGGAAGCGGCCGAAGGCGAGGAGGGCGGCCGCGGGCAGGCCCAGCAGGAGGGCGACGAGCAGGGCCGCCCCGGAGACTTGGAGGGTGAGGAGCGTGATCTCCCAGACCTCCGGGTCGCCCGTCAGGACGAGCCGCAGGGCCTCCCGAATGCCTTGCCAGATCAGGTCCATGCTACCCGCCTCCGGGCGCCGCCGCGCTGGCGTCGGGAAAGAAGAGGGGCTTCCCGTAGCGCTCCACGCCAAAGGTCCGGATTACCTCCTGCGCCTCGGCCGAGACCAGGAAGTCGGCAAAGGCTTTCCCTCCTGCCCCGTTGACCTTCGGGTGCCGGGTCAGGTTCACCTCAAGGACGTGGTAAGGATTGAGCAGTGGCGCGTCCCCCTCGAGGAGAAGGGCCAGGCGGAGCCGCCGCTGGAACGCCAGGTACGTTCCCCGGTCCGTCAGGGTGTACGCGTCCTTCTCGGAGGCGATGATGAGCGTGACCCCCATCCCCTGCCCCGACTCCAGGTACCAGGGCCCTCCGGGCGTGACCCCGGCCGCCTTCCAGAGGGCCCCCTCCCGGTGGTGCGTCCCGGAGTTGTCCCCCCGGGAGACGAACCGGGCCCGGGCCTCGGCGATCCTCCGGAACGCGTCCGCCCCCGTCGAGGTCTGGAGGATCCCTGCGGGGTCAGCCGGAGGTCCCACCAGGATGAAGTCGTTGTGCATCACGGGCCGCCGGTTCGTCAGGCTCCCCTCGGCGACGTAGCGGCGCTCGAGTTCCGGAGCATGGGCCAGCACCACGTCGGCCTCCCCCCGGGCCCCCAGGGCCAGGGACTGGCCGGTCCCGACGGCGATCGTCTTCACCGTGTAGGCGGTCTTTTTCTCGAAGAGCGGGACCAGGACATCGAGGAGGCCGGAGTCCTGGGTGCTTGTCGTGGTCGCCAGGAGGATCGTCCTGGCCTGCGGGGCGGCGGCTTCCGGGGTTACCAGCAGCGCGAGGAGGAGTCCCGCAACCAGGGGGTGCGGAGAGCGGCGTCGCGGTGGCATCTAGTTCGCCTCCCGCACTCGCCCGGTCTCGCGGGTGTCGTAGCCCCCCAGGTGCCGGACCTGCTCTCGGAAAGCCGGGCTTCGGAGGGCGGCCAGGAGGCCGGCCACCGCAGGCCGGCCCCGATGCGCTAGGGGATAGACCAGGTCGTAGCGCTCGCCGAAGAGGGGGACGAAGCCCAGGCTGAAGGCCTCGGCGGCCGCCCGGAGGCCTAATCCGGCGTCGGCCTCCCCCCGGGCGACGGCCGCCGCAACCTCGAGGTGCGTGGCGGCCTCCCGCGGGAGGGGGCGCAACCGCGCCATCGGGATGCCCTCCTGCCGGAGTCCCCACTCCAGCAGCAGGTGGGTCCCGGAGCCGGCCGTCCGCCGGATCAGCCGGACGCTCGGCCGGGCGAGGTCGGCCAGGCGCCGCAGGCCGCGAGGGTTGCCCGGCGCCACGAGCAGGCCCTGCTCCCGATGGGCCACCGTGACGAGGGCCATCCGCTCTCCCGCGAAGAGGCGGGACACGATGGGCCCGTTGTAGTCCCCCGTGGCCGGGTCGAGCAGGTGAACGCCCGCGAGGTCGGCCTCCCCCTGCCGGAGCGCGAGCAGCCCGGGGAGGCTGCCCACCGCCCGGATGTCCAGGGAGATGGGGCGGCGTCGCCGTCGCAGGGCGGCGGCCAGCAGGTCGAGGGTGAGGTCGTGGCTCCCGACGCAGCGCACGGCGGGACCCTCCCCCCGCCGCGCGCGGGCGGGGGGCGCTGGGGCGTCGGGGGCTCCGGCCGTCCGCCATCGGGCGAGCTGCAGGGCAAACGCCGCCTCGATCTCCCTTGGCTCCGCCCCCAGGCTTAACGCTTCCAGGGCCGCCCGGCCGAGGAGATCCCGGAGTTGCTGCCCCCGCCGCGCGAGGAGCCGGGGGTCCCCCGGCGTGATCCCCACGGTCGTCCCGGCGCGCCGCCGCGCGGCCAGGAGCCCCTCCCGTCCCAGGGCGGCGTAGGCCCGGCCGACTGTGTTGGGGGTGACGCCGAGGGCCCTGGCCAGGCGGCGGACGGGGGGGAGCCGCTCCCCGGGTTTCAGGCTCCCGGCGGCGAGGGCCGCCCGGACCTGGTCCATCACCTGGGTGTAAAGGGTGCGGTCGGGTTTCAGGCGGAGGGTGAGTGGCATCGCGGCTCTCTTTTGTACCAATAGTCTTGGTACAAATTACCGCGGCTGGGGAAGGCGTGTCAAGGGGGGCGCGTTCCGGTCAGGAGGGACGCCGGAGGCGCTGCAGACGGCGCGCCGCCTCGGCGAGCGTCTCCAGGCGCTTGCAGAAGGAGAAGCGGACGTAGTGGCGGCCCAGGGCGGGGTCGTGGAAGAAGCTGCTCCCGGGGACGACCGCCACCCCGACGGCGCGGGTGAGGTGCTCGGCGAACTGCACGTCGTGATCGGCGCCGAAGGGGGTGAAGTCGGTCATGACGTAGTAGGCGCCGTCGGGATCGCGGAACCGGAAGCCCAGCTCGCGCAGTGCCCCGCAGAGGAAGTCCCGCCGCTCCCGGTACTCCGCCTGGAGCCGCTGGTAGTACGGGGGGGGGAGGCGTAACGCCGCGGCTCCCGCCTCCTGGAGGGGGGCGGGGGCGCCCACCGTGAGGAAGTCGTGGACCTTCCGGATGGCGGCGGTGATGGCTGGCGGGGCCAGCACGTAGCCGATCCGCCACCCGGTCACCGCGTAGGTCTTGGAGAGGCCGTTGACGACGACGGTGCGCTCCCGCATGCCCGGGAGCGTCGCCGGGCAGAGGTGCCGGAACGGGTTCGCGGGCGTGGGGTAGTAGATGTGCTCGTAGATCTCGTCCGTCACCAGGAGGGCGTCGTGCTCCTGGCAGAGGGCGGCGATCGCCTGAAGTTCCTCCTGGCTGAAGACCTTGCCCGTGGGGTTGTTCGGGGTGTTCAGGACCACCGCCTTCGTCCGGGCCGTGAAGGCCCGCGTAAGATCGGCCGGATCAAAGGTCCAGTCGGGGGGGCGGAGCGTGACGTAGCGCGGGGTCGCGCCGGAGAGGATGGCGTCGGGGCCGTAGTTCTCGTAGAAGGGTTCGAAGACGATGACCTCGTCCCCCGGGTCAATGATCCCCAGGAGGGCCGCGATCATCCCCTCGGTGCTGCCGCAGGTGACGGTGATCTCCCGCTCCGGGTCCACCTCGAGGCCGAGCGACCACTTCACCTTGGCCGCCAGGGCGTCCCGGAACGTCTTCGCGCCCCAGGTGATGGCGTACTGGTTCACGTCGGCCCGGATGGCGGCGACGGCCGCCTCCTTCACCTCGGTCGGCGCCGGGAAATCCGGGAAGCCCTGGGCCAGGTTGACGGCGTCGTGCTGCTCCGCCAGCCGGGTCATCTCCCGGATGACCGACTCGGTGAAGATCCGCGTCCTGGCGGCAACGTGGGATCTAGCCATCGGTCCTCTCGGAACGGGGAAAGCCCTCTCCCCCTACCAGAAAGGGAGGGGGGTGTCAAGCCGCGGGAGGCTTAGCGGCTGCGTGTGGGCGCCGACGCCGGCGTCGCCGGCGCCGGCCAGGCGCCCCCGGAGGCGGGGCCAGGGCTGTGAGGAGGTCAGGCCCCAGGAAATCCACCTGCCAGCGGGAGAGGACGTCCAGGGCCCGGAGCGTCTCCAGGGTGGAGGGGCGGGCTGTGGCGATGGCCACCAGGGCCGACTTGGGGGCGAGGAGCGCGGGGTCGAGCAGGAGGCGCCTGGCGGCGGCCTCCCGGACCTCGCGTAGCTGCGCGACCCTCGGGCCGAGGGCCGGGTCCTGGTGCAGGCGCTCCCGCTCGGGGAGGACCGGCCAGGCCTCGGGAGGGAGGGCCAGCCCTCGAGCGATGGCCGCCTCCAGCCCTTCCCGGAGGGGGCCCGTGACGTTGCGCGGGAGCTTCACGCCGGGCGGGATGCCCCCGGCCTCCACCTCTGCAGCCTTGGCTGCCAGGTTGACCAGGTACTCGTTCCCGATAATGCGGAACGCCGTCACGTCCCGCTCCCGCGCCAGCGCCTCGCGCCACCCCCAGAGTTCCCGGAGGACGGCCAGGGCTCGCGGGGGGAGGGCGTGGCTCCCCCGGAGCCGCCACTCCCGCTCCGGATCCGGCTCGCGCGGGCTGAAGCGGACCGCGGCCAGGCGCTGGCACGTCTCCCGGTGCCAGACCAGGCGTCCCTTGGCGTTAAGCTCGGCCTCGAGCCGTTCGGCCAGCGGGAGCAGGTAGCGGATGTCCCCTAGGGCGTAGGCGGCGAGGTCCGGGGGGAGGGGGCGCCGCGACCAGTCCGCCCGCTGGACGCGCTTGTCCATCGCGACGCCGAAGTACCGCTGGATGAGGGCGGCCAGGCTAAGTTCCTTCTGGCCCAGCAGTTGCGCCGCCAGCATGGTGTCGAAGAGTTGGCCCGGGACGAATCCGAAGTGCCTGTTGAGGAGCCTGAGGTCGTAATCGCCCCCGTGGACGACGAGGGGCTTCGCCTCCAGGAGCTCGACCAGCGGCCCAAGATCCAGGCTGGCCAGCGGGTCCAACAGGGTCTCGCGGTCGGGCGTGGCCACCTGGATGAGGCAGAGCTTCTCGTAGTAGTGGTGGAAGGAGTCGGCCTCGGTGTCGAGGGCGACGACGGGGGCGGCCAGGACGTTATCGAGAACCCCGGCGAGGCCATCGGGCGTATTGATGGGGAGAGCAGGAACCATCGGGCCTCTTGGAGAGGGGAGGCAGCGGCGGCCGGGCGGACTCCCTCCGCCCGGTCCGCATCCGCCATTCTAACCCTCCGGGGGATGGCGGGCAAGGTGAGGCCTGTGGGGGGGCGGAACGGGGGGTCCCGGCGTCGGCCGCGCGCGGGAGACTAGTGCCGCTCCAAGTACTGCGGCCACATTCCGACAGACCGTTCTGCCGCGGGTCCTGTCGCCGGCGTGCCCCACTCGCGGCCGGGCTCCGTCACCCGCTCAGCCCCTTCCGCAATTCCGCGAATTGCGGAAGGAGGCCGAGGGGGTCCCACTCCGCCCGGCCGCTCGGGGGCCCCGCCCGGCGCCACCCGCGGCCCGGCTGCCATCCTAGGTGCAATTCGTTGGACCGGCACTAGTAGCCACGGGCGCGGCGGACCATCCCCTTCAGGGGCCGGCCGGTCCGCAGGCGGCGGAGGTTCTCCACTAGGAGGGCCACCTCCCGCTCGGGGAAGGCGGGGCCGGCGATGTGCGGCGTGACGACGACCTTCGGGTGGCGCCAGAAGGGATGGTCCGGGGGAAGGGGCTCCTCGGCGAACACGTCCAGCACCGCCCCCGCAATCCAGCCCCGATCCAGGGCGGTCAGGAGGGCCGCCTCATCCACGACCGGACCCCGGCCGATGTTCATGAGCCAGGCGGTCCGTCGCATCGCCCGAAGTTCGCGTCGCCCGATGAGGCCGCGGGTTGAGGGGGTGAGGGGGAGGAGGACGATGAGGAAATCGAGGGGCTTGAGGAACGCCGCCAGGTGCTGCAGCCCGAAGGTGCGCTCCGCCCCCCTCGCCGGCCCCTCGCTCCGCCGCAGCCCCCAGACCCGCATCCCGAGGGCCCGGGCCCGCTGGCCGATCACCCGGCCGATGGCGCCGTAGCCCGCGATCCCCAGCAACTGCCCCTGGAGGTATCGGGGGACGAAGGGTGCCCAGCGTTGCCTTGCCTGCTGGGCTAATGCCCGCGGCACGCCGTGGCTGACCGCCAGGAGGTAGGCCAGGGCGTACTCCGCCATCCGCTCCTCGAACACCCCGACGGCGCGGCAGAGAGGAGCCCCCGCCGGCGGGGAGGCCCGCAAGAAGCCGTCCACGCCGGCGGACGTGGCCTGGATCAGGCGAAGCTGGCTCGCGGCGGCGAACGCCTCCGGAGGGATCTGGTAGCCGAAGGCCACCTCCGCCTCCGGCATTTTCCGGAGGACCTCTGCGGGCGACTGGCAGAAGAGGAGGCGGGCGTGGGGCAGGGCGCGCCGCAGCAGGGGTGGGTAGCGGTCGCCCTGTTCCGTCGTATAGACGAGGATCACGGGGTGGCGGGACAGGCGTGGCATCCGGGTCTCCGTGGCGGTCCCTATCAGGTCGCGGCCGCCCGGGCCGCGGCTTCCCGCACGAAGCGGGCCAGGGTCTCGAAGTAGGCTTCGCCCCCCACGACATAGGTGTCGTTGTGGCCGGCGCCCGGGATGATCTCGAAGGCCTTGGGTGTGGAGGCAGCGGTGAAGAGGCGCCGGGCCATCTCGAGCGGGATCACCTCGTCCATCTCCCCGTGTAGGAAGAGGATGGGGTAGCGGACGTTCGCGATGAGGGCCAGGGAGTCGTACGTGGGTTTCCCGGGGGGCGGCGGGGGGAGGAACGGGAAGTAGAGGCGCATCACATCGGCACTCGAGGTGAAGGCTGCCTCCAGGACCAAACCCGCGCAGCGGTGCCGCGCGGCCACGTGCACCGCGAGGGCGGTCCCCAGAGAGCGGCCGAAGAGGATAAGGGGCAGGCCGGATCCCGCGGCGGAAGTCGTGGCAGCCTGGAAGGCCGCCTCGGCGTCCAGGAACGTTCCGGCCTTGGAGATCTCTCCCTCGCTCCGCCCGTACTCCCGGTAGTCGAAGAGGAAGACGGAGACCGGCACCGCCTGGTGCAGGAGGGCGAGGTTCTCCAGGCGGTGGGAAATGTTGCCCGCATTGCCGTGGAACCAGAGCCAGGTGGCGATGGCCCGGGGATGGGGGACCCACCAGGCGTGCAGCCGCACGCCATCGGTCGTCCGGAAAAAGACGTCCTCGTAGGCGAGACCCGCGTCGGCGGGGGTCCCGATGAACGTCCGTTCGGGGAAGAAGACGGTGCCCTTCTCGGGGAGCATGGCGGTGCCGCCATTCTCCGGGAGGGGCCCCGCGGGTGTCAAGGCGTTGGGGGGCGGAGGTCCGGGAACTCCCGCCGGAGGAGATCGATCAAGACATCCGGGACATCGGTGATGATCCCATCCACGCCCATCTGGATGAGCGCCCGCATCCCGGCCTCGTCGTTCACGGTCCAAGGGATGACCTGGACAGCGCCCCGGTGGGCCTGCTCTACCAGGTCCCGGTCCACGAACCGGAAGGTGGGGGACCAGACCGCCGCCCGGGCCTCCTTGGCCAGCAGGTCCGGTCGAACGGGGTTGCCGGTGCTGGTGAGGACAACGGTCTCGATGGCCGGATTGAGGAGGTGGGTCCGGAGGGCGGAGCGGTGGTCGAAGGACTGGATGGTCACCCGGCCGACCAGCCCGTTCTGCTCGATGAGCCGGACGATGGCCCGCTCGAAGGCCTGCCCGTCATCCCCGATGTGCTGGGGGTCGAACGGGACCCGCTTGGTCTCGGCGTTGAACCGGACGCGCCGGGCGTAGGCGGCATCGGCGGCCCGCCCGAAGGCGGCCACCAGATCGAAGACCTCCTGCAGCGTGGGCACGGTGTAGTTCCCCCCGGCGATCTCTCCCCGGAAGGCCGGGTCCTGCCTCGGGAGCTCCTGCTGCTTGACATCGCAGACGTACCCCCTCTTGAGGTCTTTGAGGCTGAGGCCGGCGATGGCGGCGGGGAGGTCCGGCACGTCCGCCGCCACCTTCCGGCACTTGGCCGGCGTGAGGGTCGGGTCGTGGATGACCACCACCTGCCCGTCCCGCGTGAAGTGGAGGTCCAGTTCCAGGGTGTCCACCCGGAGCTGCATGGCCCGCTCGAAGGCGGGGAGGGTGTTCTCGGGGACCAGGCCCCGAGCTCCGCGGTGGCCCTGGACATCGAACCTGGGGAGGCGGCCGCTCGGACTCGGCTGCTGGCCGGTGACCCCCCGGGCCCCGACCAGGAGGGCGAGGATGGGGGGCAGGATGAGCAGTGCGGGGGTCCACCGGCAGCGCATGATGGTCTCGGAGCGCGGGGTTGGGTCAGGTCCGGGCGCTAGACCTCGCCCACCACCGCGCCCATGCGGCTGACATCGTAGCCTCCCAGGGCGGCGACGGCGGCCTTAAACTCTGGGCCGCGGATGAGGGCGAGCAGGGGTGCCAAGAGCGGGGCCTCATAATGAGTCCTGGGGATCACCAGGTCGTAGCGCTCCTTGAGCAGCGGGACGAAGTCCAGGTCGAGGGCGCGGGCCGCCGCCAGGATGCCGAGGCCGCAATCGGCGGCGCCGCTCCGGACGGCCGCGGCCACGTTCAGGTGGGTGTACTCCTCGCGGGCGTAGCCGGGGATCTTCGCGGGGGGGATCCCCCGCTGCTTACACTGATAGTCGAGCAGGATGCGGGTCCCGGAGCCCCGCTGCCGGTTGATGAACTGGAGATCCGGGCGCGTGAGGTCCTCCAGGGTCCGGATGCCCTTGGGGTTCCCCTTCGGGACGATAAGCCCCTGCTCCCGGAACGTGAGGTTCACCAGGACGGCGGCGACGCCCGGGAGGGTCTGGCGGACGAAGGGGAGGTTGTACTCCCCCGTCGCCTCGTCCAGGAGGTGGGCGCCGGCCAGGTGGGCCTCCCCCCGGGACAGCGCCGTCAGCCCCCCCAGGCTCCCCACGTTGGCCGAGGCGAGCGTGAGGTCCGGGTGGCGCTGCCGGAGGCAGCTCGCCAGCAAATCCAGCGTGAGGTCGTGACTCCCGATGGCCACGATGGTCCGGGCGATCTCCTCGGGGTCGCGGAAGAGCTCCACCGTGACCTCGGCGCCGGCGTGCACCCCCTCGGAGCCCCGCGGGATCTTCACGAAGCCATCGGCCCGGACCAGCGACATGATGACGCCGGCGCCGCGGGAGAGGGGGGTGGCCACGATCTTGCCCTCGACCTGGCCGACTTTCACCCGGAGGAACTCGTCTTCCCCCATGGGGGAGAGGACCTTCCGGGTCAGGATGGCCCGGACCTTGGGCCGGGCCGGCAGCGGCAGGCCCAGCATCCGGCACAGGAGGGGTCGCCCCAGCATCTCGAACGTGACGGCGGCCGAGACCGGGTAGCCCGGGATCCCCAGGACCGGTTTCTTCTCGGCGATCCCCAGAATCACCGGGTGGCCGGGCCGGATGGCGATGCCGTGGACCAGGAGTTTTCCCAGCTCCGCCACGGCTGCCGCGGTGAAGTCCTCGGATCCAGCAGATGACCCGGCGTTCACCACCACCAGGTCGTGCTCCTTGAGCGCCTCCCGGATCGCCTCCAGGATCCGGGGGTACTCGTCGGGGATGATGGGGAACCGGGTCGCGGTCCCCCCCCATTCCTCCACCTGGCCGGCGAGCATGAGGGAGTTGTACTCGATGATGTCCCCCGGCTTCACGGCGGTCCCCGGGGGGACCAGTTCTGTGCCCGTGGGGATGATGGCCACCCTGGGCTTCCGCCGGACGAAGAGGGTGGCAGAGCCGCAGCCGGCCGCGGCCCCCAGGTCCACGGGGCGGAGGCGGTGGTTCTCCGGCAGGATCAACTCCGTCGCCACCATGTCCTCCCCCATGGGCCGGACGTGATGCCAGGGGGCGACCGGGGCCACGATCTCGACCGCCTCGTCCCCGACCGGCTGCAGGGCCTCCAGCATGATGACGGCGTTGAACCCCTCCGGGATGGGATCCCCGGTGTCCACCCAGCGCGCCTGCTCTCCCAG
>Ga0184627_10000448_pt1 | contig 16186 bp, 8 predicted proteins | sample PLM3_127_b1_FD_133150 | JGI IMG/M metagenome (GOLD analysis project Ga0184627, IMG submission 133150) | Groundwater sediment microbial communities from an aquifer in East River, Colorado, USA - PLM3_127_b1 | ecosystem: Environmental > Terrestrial > Soil > Riparian zone | place: USA: East River...
GCGCCCGGCGCCACGGGCTGGCTCGGCTCGACCGCCGGGGTGACCGACGACGGCCGGTTCGTCGCGCTGGCCCGCTTCGAGTCCGAGGAGGCGGCCCGGCGCAACAGCGACCGACCCGAGCAGGACAAGTGGTGGACCGAGACCTCCAAGCTGTTCACCGGGGAGGCCACCTTCCGAGACAGCCGCGACGTCGTCGTCGACGTCAACGGCGAGCCGGATGCCGCGGGCTTCGTCCAGGTCATCCAGGGCCGCGGCAGCGACCCTGCCCGCGCGTGGGAGCTCATGGGGGAGGATTCGTCCGAGTGGGCCGCCTTCCGCCCCGACATCATCGGCAGCGTGGCGGTGGGACACGACGGCGGGGCCTACACCATGGCGTTGTACTTCACCTCGGAGGAGGCGGCGCGCGAAGGCGAACGCAAGGAGCCGCCACCGGAGCTCAAGGCACAGATGGAAGAGATGGATGCGCTCAGCGTCGGGGTGCCCGAATTCTTCGACCTGAAGCAACCCTGGCTGTACTCCCCACGGTGAGCAGACGGGCAATCCCGTCTTCACGGGGCCGCAAGGCGTGAACGCGGGGAAGGATGGGGTCGGCGGTCGTGGTGACCGAAGGCCCCACAAGGAAGGTCGCCTTCGTCACGCCACCTAACTTCGCCCCTGACGGTCCCGCGCGGACTGCGGAGATGCAGGTTGGCATGGCGCTCACCCCCACCTCGCTCGCACGGAGGAAGCCAGAACCCGGAGAGCCCGTCTGATCGCTGTCGCTGTCAGCAGCGTTGTCAGCACGGAGTCTGTCAACCTTTGTGAGACAGGTCAGCTCGGAAATTGCTGAGGCAGCTCCTTTGGGTCGATGGGTCGGTTGATCCACACCTGCTTGGGCAGTCGTGGTGGCTCGGGTGGCTTGCGGACGAACCGCTCGGGGTGCGCCATGAAGGCGCTGTCCAGGACAGCCCCGCGGGCGTTGATGATCTGTGCGGCGCGGCCGTGGTGGACGTCGGCGGGGGTGAGCAGCGCGGTCCCGGAGTGGTAGTGCTCGTGGTTGTACCAGCGGAAGAAGCCCTGGCAGAAGCTGCGGGCGTCCTGGATCGAGCCGAACCGGTCGGGGAAGGCCGGGTGGTGCTTGAGGGTCTTGAACTGGCTCTCGGAGTAGGGGTTGATGCTCCTATAGATGTCAAGCGGCCTTGGTCAGGTTGTCCTTGCTCATCTGGTTGAGCGCTGCGAACACCTCCCTGGCGACGTAGCGCTTGAGGCACCGGATGACTTCCTTGGTGGTCTTTCCTTCGGCGGTCCGGCGTGCCATGTAGTCCTTGGTCGGCTGGTGCCAGCGCAGCCGCACGATCACGATCCGGTGCAGCGCCGCGTTGGCTTGGCGGTCGCCGCCCCGGTTGAGGCGGTGGCGGACAGTCTTGCCCGAGGAGGCCTCGACCGGGGGAGGCTCCGCACAGCATCGAGAAGGCGGCCTCCGAGCGCAGCCGGTCGGGGTTGTCGCCGGCGGCGGCCAGCAACGCCCCGGCCGAGTCTGGGCCGACCCCAAAACAGCGCGGCCAGACCGGGAGCCGCCCTGGCCGTGAGCCGCTCCAGCTCGCTGTCGAGCGCGGTGATCTCGGCGGTGAGTGCCTGGTGCCGCACGGCGAGCAGGCGCAGCGCGAGCATCGCTGCGGCCATCAGCGTGGTGGGCTTGCCAGGTGGGAAGGCGGCTGCGGTGCCTACCAGCTTGGCGGTCGACAGCCCGCGCAGCTGCTCGCGGAGCTCTGGGGGTGCGGTGACCACGAGCGCCTTGAGGGCGTTGCCGGCCTGGGTGCGCGCCTTGACCGCGGTGCACCTGGCGACGCGCAGGCAGCGCAGCATCTCCACCACGCCATCACCGGCCTTGGGGACGACGGTGGCCTCGCCGGCCTGCACCGTGCGGGCAGCGGCCGCAGCGTCGAGGGGGTCGGACTTGCCGCGACGCCGGCGGGCTTGCCGGTCGGGCCGGTTGATCTCGAACACGTCGTGGCCCTGCTGGCAGAGGTAGCGGGCGAGGGCGGCACCGTAGGAGCCGGTGCCCTCGATCCCGAACGCCTCGACCTCGCCGAGCCCTTGGGCCCAGGCGAGCAGGTTGCGGTAGCCGGCTGGGGTGGTCGGGATGCTGGCCGTGCCCAGGCGGCGGCCGAGCTGGTCGCCTGCGTGGGCGACATGGACGTCGAGGTGGGTGTCGACCCCGATGGTGACGCGCGGCGGCGCAGGGTGTGCCATGGTGGTGGCGGTCGCTCCTTCCACTCGGATTGGGGTGGCTTGCGGCACGCTGGCCGAGCGGGCGGACACGACTGCGACGGGACCATGGCCAGGCTCCTATGAGGTCACTGCTCGCTCGGCTGGGTGCGCCACAGAAAGCGAAGCCGACAGATCAACCCGAAGGCACCTGTGGCCGGTCGTTGGAGGGGTCAGGCCCCGCTCCCGGTGGCCTCGGCATCATCGCAGTCGTCGGGGACGTGGGGGCGGGAGTGGCTTTTGGTGACGCCGAGGTCGGCCAGCAGCATGGCGACCGGTTTGGAGGTCACCTGGGTGCCCCGGTCGGCGTGGACGGTGAGCTGGCCCGGCTCCACACCCTGGGCGGCGATGGTGTCGGCCAGCAGCCGCTCGGCCAGGGTGGCGGCCTCCCGCGCGGCGACCATCCAGCCGACCACATACCGGCTGTAGATGTCGAGGAGCACATACAGGTAGTAGTAGGTCCACTTGGCCGGGCCGTGCAGTTTGGTGATGTCCCAGGAGTAGACCTCGTTGGGCTTGGTGGCCACCAGCCCGGGCTTGACGCGGGCGGGGTGGGTGGCGTGGCGGCGCCGGTCGCCGGTCTCGCCGGCGGCGCGGAGCAGCCGGTACATCGTGGCGGTGGAGGCAAGGTAGGTGCCCTCGTCCAGCAAGGTGGCGTAGACGCTTGCGGGTGCCTGGTCCCAGAACCGCTCAGCGTGCAGGGTGGCCACGACCTGCTGCCGCTCGACCAGCGACAGCGCGCGGGGCTGCGGCCGGGGTGCCGGCCGGGGCGGGGGTGGCGGTGCCGCAGAGCGGCGGTGGGCCCGGTACCAGCCCGAGCGTGGCCAGCCGGTCGCCGTGCACGCCGCGGCGGTGCCCACGACCGGGACCAGGGTGGCGATGGCGTGCTTACCGCCACCTCCATGGCGCCGCTCACCGGCCTGCCGCACTCGGGCTCGGGCCGGTGGGCTCGCTGGGGCCCTCGTCGCTGCTCGTCGCGAGCTTGCCAAGCAGCGCGGAGAGTTCCCCCTGGACCTCGGTCACCTTGGCCTGGCGGGCGGGCTGGTCGCGCAGCCGGGCGTTGTCGCGCCGCAGCCGGGCGTTGTCGCGTGCCAGCGGGTCGACCGGTGGGCGGTCGCGGCGCTTGGCCTCGCCGAGCGCGGCCAGCGCGCCCTTGCCGGCCTTGTCGAGCTGCTCGTACTCCTCAAGGATGCGCAGCTTGTAGGCGGCCGGGTAGGTGCGCGGCGGCCGGGACCGCCCGGGCACCTCGGGGCCGGGGTGGGGCCGCACAGGGTCAATCTGCGCTCGTAGCTTGACGGCGGTCATCGTTGGCATCAGGTCTGGTGGTCCTCTCTCGCCCTCCACTCACCTATTTCAGTAAGGCAAGCGTCTCACGAGAGGTTGACATAAGAGGGCCCGCGCGACCTGCGAAGACGCAGGTTCGCATGGCGCTCATCCCCAACCCACTGATAAGGATGAGCCATGGCGGCCAACCCAGGAGGATGCCTGGAGGATGTGCGAGGGACAACGAGGGACCCCAGCAGTCGGCAGCGGTCTATCCCAACCCGGAGCCGACCAGCGGAACGGGCGTGACCAGCATCACCGGAACCATCCTTCGCTAGATGGGATACAGGGGGTCAGGGTTGCCGCACCAGGGCCGACGGCCCCGGGCGGATCGTATGGCCTGATCCGCTCCTTCAAACGGTGACGTCCCCGCCAGCTCCTGCAATCGACGTACCAGTGCTTCAGCGGGCTGAACGGACCGGCTACGGCGAACAAGCGATATCATGGCCGGCGAGGCCCGCGTAGGGTGTGACACTCCTGGCCTGCTCGAAGGGGGGGCTCATGGCCCGAGCGCGCAGTCCCCCAAGCCCACAGATTTCGAGCATGGGCCGACTTCAGGGGGGTCCGCTGTTGGCGCCGACGGCGGCGGTTGGGACCGACACCGAGACTCTGCACTTCACCGAGACTGTCTCCTTCACTACGGAGAGCCGCCGCTCCGGCGCCGTCGGGACGTTGACGATCCCCGTCAGGGCGTGTTCCACATCACGGTGAACGCGAACGGGACGGTGACGTCGGTGATCGCGACGGACGAGTTCACCTGCCGCTAGTTTGCCGTTCGTGGGCAGCACGGACCCGAGGAGGATCTTTGCGCAGGCGTATCTCAGTGTTCGTCGTCGTGGTTGCGGCTGCGGCGACCATGACGGCTCTCCTGGCTCCGCAGGGCGGCGCGGCCGCGCCGGCGAGCACCGCGTTCAAGGCGCTCAGTGGGAGCGCCGCGTCGAGCTCCACGGTTCCGGCCGACATGAAGCTCGTCCGGAAGCTTGAGCTCGGCCGCGGAACGTACGAGCGGTATCAGCAGGTCTACGGCGCCGGCGCCGCCGGCGCGTACGTGCTCGGCGGCCAGATCAGCGTCTACCGGAATGCGTCCGGCGCCGTGCGGACGGTCATCGGCTCGCGCTATGCGGCAATCGCGCCGCGAAACTCAGTGAAGCTCTCGAAGGCCGCGGCCCTCAAGAAGGCCGCCAGCGACCTCGGCGCGTCCGGGACGCGCACCGTCCGAGTCATGATCGACCCCGAGAACGGGCGCTACTTCTACCGCGTCGAGACGCAGCGCTTCGCAGAGCGCTGGATCCACTGGATCGACGCCGAGAACGGCAAGGTGCTCGCCAAGATCGACGCCATCCAGGACGACCACGGCACAGGCGTGAAGGGCGACGTCAAGGATCTCGACGGTCAAGCAGGTCTCGCGGACGACCTCACCGTCCTCTCCGGCGGGATCTGGCACCTGATGTCCCGCGACAGGCGCCAGTTCACGTCCGACGCGCGGAACACGGGTTCAACGTCGAAGGCGCCCGCGACCGACGCCGACAACCACTGGACGCTCGTTACGCCCGACCGGGCCTCGCCCGGCCAGCCGGCGCTCGTCGACGCCCACTACTACGGGAACGTGACCGACGACTACTACCTCGCCCGCCAGGGCTTCGACTTCACGGACTGCTTCCCCGGCGGGATAGACGCCGTCGCGCACTACGCGAAGGGCTTCGACAACGCCTTCTGGAACGGCAAGGCGACCGTCTACGGCGACGGCAGCGGCGTCATCTTCCGCGAGCTCTCGGGCGGCCTCGACGTCGTCGCGCACGAGAACACGCACGCGGTGACGCAATGCACCTCTGACCTCGTCTATCGCAACGAGTCGGGTGCCCTCAACGAGTCCTTCTCGGACATGCTTGGGAGCAGCGCCGAGTTCTTCGCGGCGGAACCGCTGAGCTCGAACTGCGTCCTCGCCGCCGGGCAGGCCTCGTGTGCCGACTGGACGATCGGCGAGGACGTCTTCCTGCCGGCGGACGCCGTGCCCGGATTCCGGAACCTGGCCGACCCGGAAGAGGACAACGATCCCGACGACTACAGCGAGCGGTTCCTCGGGACCGCCGATCGAGGCTTCGTGCACTCGAACAGCGCCATCTCGAACCACGCGTACTACCTGCTCGTCAACGGCGGCATGAACGCGAGCTGCGCGGCGCCCGCGACGCACAACGCCGCGCACTGCGGGCCCGGGGAGCCGGTCGTGCCCGGCATCGGCCTTGCGGCGGCCGAGCAGATCATGTTCGCGGGCATCACCTCGCTCCCGGAGCGGGCGACCTTCTGCCAGGCGCGGAAGGCGACCGAGGCGAGCGCCGCGGCGATCTTCGGCTCCGCGTCGCAGCAGCGCGCCTCGACGACCGCGGCCTGGGACGCGGTCGGCGTGCCGACCGCCTGCTGAGCGGCAGAACGGAGGGGAGGGCCGCCTCGAGCGGCCCTCCCCTCTACATCCGGCCCGCGGCGATGATCCGCTGGAAGAACTGCTCCGTCCGCCTGCAGGTGCGCATGGCGCTCACCCCCAACTCGCTCGCACGGAGGAGACCAGGACTCACCCCCCTCCTCACCTGCGTGTCCACCTGTTACTACGGGGGCAGCCAAACGGTGTGGCTTGGCAGGCTGCTCACCAGGGGAAACGCGAAAACAGCCTCACTCCGTTTGATTACCGCGGTAATAATTCGCCAGGCAGTCAAGGTGCACTACCGCTTCACCCGGTTCCGCACCGACAGCAGCGCGAGCCCGAGCAGCAGCGGGCCGCTCAGGCGTAGCACGATCCGCAGCACATCGCCGGCCCAGCTCACCTGCTCGGCAAGCGCCTTCTTGGCGTCCAGGGAGAGCGTCGCCTGCGCGGTATAGAGCGCGTTCCCAAGCGACGGGTCACCACCGTTGAACCCGATGTGCTGAAGCAACAGGCCCAGCCCGACCACGACGACCAGCAGCGCGGTGACGGCACGCAGGCCGCGGAGGCTGTAGCCAGCCAGGAGCCAGTACCACCACAGGATGAACCGCTCCGGCCACGGAGTGGCGGGCGCCTTGCGGCGCATCTCCATCTCCCCGTAGTAGAGGTCCGCGGCCCCAGGTTCGTCCTTGTTGTCCTCCTGCGCCTTGCGCAGCGACCGGTACAGCACCGCCACCCGGCCCGGCCGGAGCTGCTGGACGCGCTGCGCGGTCTGCTCCTCCACCCACCCGGGCGTCTGGCAGGCAGGGCCGTGCCAGCCAGGCTGGGCAAGCCGCGCCCAGCGGCCCGGGACCGCCGGGGTCGGGTGCTCAGAGCGCCAGTGGTGCTCCTCGGCCAAGGTCTGCCGGCGCGACCAGCGCCACCAGACCGGCAGCCACCAGCGGCCAACGCGCAACCGCCAGGCGCCTGGGGTGGCCGCGAACGGGCGGGCCCCTTCGATCCGCAAGCTGTCGAGGTGGTGGGCGCCGTGGAACAGACACGCCGACAGGCTCGACGGAGGAAGACCTCGCCGCAGTGCGTTCGGTTGCGGAGCACCGTCCCAACGACCGTGTGGCCCTCAGGGCCTGCCGGCGCGGGCGCGGTGGCCGTTGAGCCAGGTGGCGATGGCCTGGCCGCCGAGGCGCCCGCTGACGCACCGGTCGAAGGTGACCGGTATCAGCGCCGCCAGGAGTGCCTTGCGCGCCCGGCTTGGTGCGCGCAGGCAGGGGTGCCTGCGCGCACCAAGCCGGGCGGGATCTCCGGGGCGGCGCAGGTCCGCGGCTACCGGGGAGGGGTAGGAGGGGCCTGTGCCGGACCAGGGCGCAGGGCGTCATCAGTGAGCGGTTCTCGAAGCTCCCTGGGCGCCCTCCTTCCCGCCTGCGGGCCGCCGTAGAGCGAGGCCGGCGGACCCGCTTGCGACATTGGCGTCCGGCCGCCAGGTAAGAGCGAAGGGGGACGCGCTCGCGTTCATCGCGCTGTGGAGCTGTTCTCGTCGGATCTGCGGGTTTGACAGTTATGCGCGTGGGTGTGCAGGTTCCCCCTGGCCGTGCTCGATGCCCTCCGGCCCGGAGACGTCAGGCGCCGCGAAGCGCCGAGCCGTTTCGCCCTTGACCCTCAGTCGCATTGCGCTAATACATGATCTTTCGGACAGAGGGTATAGACGGTCTTGACAAGCATTCGTCCGGTCCGCGAGAGTCCCGCCCGCTTGGGCTAGTCACTCCATAGGCCCAAGTGACCATAGGCGGCCTGCCGGGTGCGTTGCACGGGGAGACGGTAGGCCCATGCGACTCGGAGGTTGCCTTGCGCACCGCTTAGTTCCGCACGCTCGTTGTCGCCCTTGCTGTGGCCCTGGTGCTCACCGGCCTGCCCACGTTTCCGGCACCCTCAGCGGCGGCGGCGCCGCTTGCCCCGGTGACGGCCACCGCGCCCAAACCGGCCGCCAGGCCGAGCCTGGCCGACCGGCTGAAGGGGCTGCTGGGGATCGGGAAGGCAGACGCTGGCGACGACAGCGGCAGGCTGGCGCTTGCCCGCCGTGAGGCGGCGCCGGTCGGCAGGCCGCTCGCGCCGGCCAGGCGGGTGGGGGAGCTGACCGCCCGGCGGCGGGCCAACGGCAAGTTCTTCGAGCTCGCCGACGGCCGCGTCCAGGCGGAGCTGTCCAGCGCGCCGGTGCACTACCGGGATGGGCAGGGCCGCTGGCGGGACATCGACACGCGGGTGGCCGCGACCGGCAGCCGGCCGGGGTTCGCCTACGGCAACCAGGCCAACACGTTCGGGAGCTTCTTCGGCAGGCGCTCGGACCGGCTGGTGGGCGTCCAGCTCGGCGGGCAGGCCGTCGAGGTCGGCCTGGCGGGGCCGGGCCGGCCGCTCTCACCGCAGGTGGAGGGCGATCGGGTCACCTACCGGGGCGCGGCCGGCGGCGCGGACCTGGTCTACCAGGTGACCCCGGGCGCGCTGAAGGAGCAGCTCGTCCTCGCCAAGCCACCCGCGGACCCGACGTGGACGTTCGTGCTGGACCTGGACGGGCTGGTGGCCAGGCAGCGCCAGGACGGCTCGGTCGCCTTCTACGGCAGGAGCGGGGAGGGCGAGCCGCTGCTGGTGATGCCCAGGCCGTTCATGACCGACAGCGCCGACGACCCCTCCTCGCCGTACGGCAAGGCGTGGAGCGACCGGGTGACCCAGTCGGTGACCCAGCAGGGGTCGCGCGTCCAGGTCACCGTCATTGCGGATGGGGCGTGGCTGGCGAGCCCGCAGCGCAAGTACCCGGTGGTGGTCGACCCGACGATCAAGATCGAGCCGACGCCGACGACGGGGCAGGACACGATGATCCTGTCGGACGCGCCGACCACCAACTACAACAGCAGCTGGCGGCTGTCGGTGGGCACCACCGACACCGGCGCCGCCCGCAGCCTGGTGAAGTTCCCGCTGACCGGCGTGCCGCCCGGCACCCGGCTGGACTCGGCGCAGCTGAAGCTCTACTACGACCAGACCCACACCACCTACGCCAACAACGTGGACATCGAGGCGCGGCGGGTCACCGCGGCATGGGCGGAGGACACCGCCACCTGGTCGACGATGAGCACCAGGTTCGCCGAGCAGGGCGCCAACGTCGAGCAGGTCGACGACGGGGACGCTGGCAAGACGTCGTTCACCGGGTCGTGGCCGTACTCAGGCAACAGCTCCTTCCAGCAGTACGCGGTCAACCAGGACTACCAGTACAACAAGGACGCGACCATCGGGGACAAGTACACCTGGGTGCCGCGCCTGACCGAGGCCGGCAGCTACCAGGTCGACGCCCACTATGTGACCTACACCGACCGGGCCACCAACGCCCCCTACACCGTCTACCGCAGCGGCGGCACCCAGACGGTTGCGGTGAACCAGTCGGGCAGCCTCGGGGGCCGGTGGACGACGCTTGGGACCTGGCCGTTTGTGGCCGGGACCAGCCACAAGGTGGTCCTGGGCGACGTCAGCGACGCCAGCAAGGTGGTGGCCGCCGACGCGGTGCGGTTCACCAAGCCGGCCGTGGACACCAAGCGCGCGGCGGTCTCCAGCGTCTGGAACAGCTTCAGCGTCCGCAACATCGTGCAGTCGTGGCTGGACGGCACCCAGCCGAACCACGGCCTCATGGTCAAGGCCACCGACGAGGCGACGCTTGGCCGGGGCGGCCCGCGGTATGAGGCGGCCGAGTACGCCTACGGCGGCGAGACCGACAACCGGCCCAAGCTGCTGCTGACCTGGGGCCAGCCGGGCGTGACGCTGTCGCCGCCGACGACGGTCACCGCCACCGGCGCGCAGCTTGGCTGGACCGCCTACCAGGACCCCTCCGGCGCGTCCGGTGACGACCTGGTCGAGTACCAGCTGCACCGCAGCGTCTACCAGTCGTTCACCCCGGGCGCCGCCACGCTGGTCGCCCCCATCCCGGCGGGCACCACCAGCTACCTCGACACCACCGCGACGCCGACGCCGGCCGACTCCCCCGACCCGTTCGGCAACGCCTTCTACTACATGGTGGTGGTCAAGACCCGCGACGGGGAGCTGATCCCGGCGCCGACCCAGCTGGTGCGGCTGCCCAAGGCCGGCCGGGTGACCAAGATCTACCAGGGCAGCGCGGTCGACACCACGCTGGCCGCGGCCCGGCCGGCCGAGAACGTCGACGTCTACGACGGCGACCCCTATGTCGGGGTGGGCAACAACTCCACCTACTACGGCGACACCCGCGGGGTGGTGACGTTCCCCAGCCTGCCGGGTGTGCCGGCCGGGGCGCGGGTGCTGGACGCCCAGCTGAAGCTGTGGACGGTCTACGACTACGGCGCCACCACCGGCGTGCTGGACGTGCACGCGCTGACCCGCAGCTTCAGCGAGACGACCGCCACCTGGAACCGGGCCAGCTCGGCCACGGCGTGGACCACGCCGGGCGGTGACTACACCGCCGCCGCCAGTTCGGTGACCGGGGTGACCGACAACCCCGGGTGGCAGAGCTGGACCACCACCGGGATCGTGCAGGGCTGGCTGGCCGACCCGGCCACCAACCATGGCCTGCTGGTGAAGATGCGCGACGAGGTCGCCGCCACCCAGCGGGTGATGCTGCTGTCGGGCGAGGGCGCCGAGCCGCTGCTGCGGCCCAAGCTGGTGGTCACCTACCTGGAGAAGACCCCCGAGCATACCTACCACGCGCCGGCCATCCCCGAACGGATGACCACCGGCGACAGCTACACCGTCCCGGTGACGGTGACCAACACCACCACGTCCACCTGGAGGGCCGCCGACTACGCCCTGACCTACCACTGGGCGCTGCCCGACGGCACCGACCAGACCACCGCCGCCAACCAGGTCAAGACCGCGCTGCCCAACGACGTGGTGCCGGGCGACACGGTGACCGTCAACGCGACCATGAAGGCCCCGACGCCGGCCGCGACCGATCCGGCCAACCATCGGACCGCGTACGTGCCGACCTGGGACCTGTTCAACCAGACCACCAGCACCTACCTGTCGGCCGCGGCGGGCGGGGTGGGGGGGCTGGCCCAGAAGAACGTGGGGGTGGAGCGGCCCACCTCCAACGAGCTGGGCCTGGAGCGGTTCTACCAGTACGTCGGCAAGAACACCGGCGCCGGCACGGCCGCGCTGGTCAACCAGCACGCCGGCAACCTGGTGTGGAGCTATGACCCGCTGGCCAACCCCAGCCGCGGCCCGGCGACGTTCCTGCGGATGACCTACAACTCGCTGGACACCTCCGCCTCGTCGATGGGGTTTGGCTGGTCGCTGTCGGCCGCCAGCCTCATGCGGCAGGGCACGCCGCTGGACCTCCACCCGCCCGGGCAGGAGTGGCCCACCACCGTCCGGCTGACCGACGGGGACGGCACCACCCACGCCTTCACCCTGAACAAGCACGGCAGCAGCGACCCGGCGGTGTGGGACTACGACCACCCGCTGGGGGTGCACCTGTATCTGCAGAAGACCGGCTCGGGCGACACCAGCCGTGCGTGGGTGGTGACCCGCCCGGACCGCACCCAGTTCTACTTCGACGCCGACGGCTACCAGTCGGCCACCCGCGACAACAACGGCAACGAGCTGCTGTTCACCTACGAGAACCGCAAGTCCAACAACAAGCCGGTCAAGTTCCTCAAGTACCTGACCGACGCCGCCGCCCGCCAGACCCTCACGCTGACCAACTACGCCAAGGGGCAGGCCTACAGCTACTACGACAGCACCACCGGGCAGAAGGTGTCGGCCACCAACCTGACCAACCCGTTCATCATCGACCAGGTCCAGACGGTCACCGACATCGCCGGCCGCCAGCTCAGCCTTGTCTACTCCGACAAGGGGCTGCTCAAGGAGCTGGTGGACGGGGCTGGCACGCCCTCGGCCAAGACGTTCTTGTTCGACTACGACATGACCCAGGGCAACAAGAACGTCAAGCTGGTCAAGGTCACCGACCCGCGCGGCAACGCGACCGACCTGGCCTATTACAACCCGCCGGGCGACCCGCAGTTCCACTGGTGGGCCAAGACCCTGACCGACCGGCGCGACAACCCGACCGGGTTCGCCTACGTGGACCCGGACGGGCCGCAAGGCTCGACGCTGGAGTCCACGGTCACCGACGGCGAGCAGCACGCCACCTTCTACCGCACCGACGGGTTCGGCCGCCCGGTCCTGACCCGTGACGCCAAGCAGCAGCAGACCTCACTGGTCTGGGACGCCGACCACAACGTCACCCGGCTGACCGAGGCCAACGGGGCGGCGTCCACCTGGACCTATGACCCCAAGACCGGCTTCCCGCTGGAGATCAAGGACGCCCAGGCAGTCGCCGACGGCACCCCGGGTACGACCCTGACCTACCAGACCACCCTCAACGGGTTCGTGGCCGAGCTGGTCGAAAAGCGCAGCCCCGAGGGGCGGCGGTGGGCGTTCGGCTACGACACCTTCGGGAACCTGACCTCGGTCACCGACCCCAAGGGCACCGCCACCAGCACCCCCGACGACGACTACAAGACCACCTACGAGTACGACGGGCTCGGGCAGCTGACCAGGGCCACCGACGCCAACGAGCACGCCACCCTGTTCAGTAACTTTGACGCCAACGGCTACCCGGGCATGATCACCGACCCGTTGGGCAAGCCGACGGTGTTCACCTATGACGTGCGCGGCAACGTGCTGACCGTCACCGACGCCAAGCTGAAGACCACCAGCCAGACCTATGACGTGTTCGGCCGGCCGGGGGAGAGCCGGGTTCCCAAGAACCAGGCCGCCAACGACTTCATCGTCACCCCCGAGCCGGTCTACGACGCCGACGACAACGTCACCACCAGCACCGCGCCCAACGGGGCGGTGACCACCGCGGTCTACGACCCGGCCGACCAGCTCACCTCGGTCAGCCTGCCCAAGGACGAGCCGGCCGACCCGGCGCGCACGGCCGCCTACACCTACGACAAGGTCGGCAACCTGCGCACCCAGACCGAGCCCAAGGGCACCCTGACCACCGCCGACCCCACCGACTTTGTCACCACCTCCACCTACGACGAGATCTACCAGCCCACTGCGGTCACCAACGCCGACGGCGACCGCCTCACCTACGCCTACGACAACGTCGGCAACGTCACCACCGTGGTCGACCCGCGCAAGAACGCCACCACCGACCCGGCCGACTTCACCACCAACTACACCTACGACCTGGCCCACCGGGTCCTGACGGTGACCGACGCGGCCGGGCATCAGACCAGCTCCGACTACGACCTGGACGGCAAGGTGGTGTCCACCACCGACCAGGAAGGCAACACGACCCTGGTCGACCTGGACGAGCGCGGCATGCCCCGCGAGCTCAAGGTGCCCCACGACAACCCGGGCGGCACCATCGCCTACCGCACCACCCGGTATGAGTACGACGAGGTCGGCAACCGGACCCGGGTCACCACCCCCCGTGGGGTGGCGACCACCGACGACCCCGACGACTTCGCCTACGGCTCGGTCTACGACGAGCTCAACCGGGTCAAGGAGCAGCTCCTGCCCTTCGACCGGGACGACGCCAGCATCACCACCCCGGACAAGGTCACCTACGCCTACGACGACGCCGGCAACCTGACCGCGGTCAGCGCGCCGCCGTCGGCAGGGCAGACGGTGCGCAACACCACCACCTACACCCATTTCGACAACGGCTGGGTGAAGTCGACCACCGACCCGTGGGACATCGCCACCACCTACGACTACAGCCCGCTGGGCCAGCAGGCCAGCCGCACCATCACCAGCGCTGGCGGGTCGTCCAGCCGGGCGATGAGCTGGGCCTACTTCCCCGACGGCAAGCTCGCCACCCGGTCGGATGAGGGGGTGCCGGTCGGTCGGCAGGTGGTGCTGGTCGACAACTCCGATGTCCAGAACGTCGCCGTCGCCGGGACCTGGCCGACCGCCACGTCGGGCAGCGGCTTCCAGGGCTTTGACTACCGCACCCACGCCGCCGGCACGGGGGCCAGCACCTTCACCTGGAAGCTGCACGCCCCCCAGTCGGGCAGCTACGAGGTCTTCGCCCGCTACCCCACCGGCGCGACGGCGACCAACGCCCCCTACAAGGTCGAGCACAGCGCCGGCGCCACCACCAAGCCGGTCAACCAGACCCAGCAGGCCGGGGTGTGGGTCAGCCTGGGCAGCTTCGCCTTCACCGAGGGCGACGGCGGCGCGGGCCGGCAGGTCAGCCTGTCCGACAACGCCGACGGCACGGTGGTGGCCGACGCGGTCAAGCTGGTGCGCGACAACAGCGGCGACACCGACACCGAGGGCAAGACGCTCACCTACCGTTACGACCCCAACGGCAACCTGGTCGCCGCCAGCGACGCCAGCTCCGGCGCCAGGGTGGATGCCTACACCGTCGCCTACGACGGGCTCAACCGGGTCGACAAGGTCGAGGAGCGCAACGGCGGGGTCACCGGCACGGTGCGCAACACCACCAGGTTCACCTACGACCCCAACGGCAACCCGGCCACCCGCAGCCACGACGACGAGCACGCCACCTACCTCTACGACGCCCGCGACCTGGTCGAGACCGCGACCAACGGCACCTCCGCGGCCGACCCGGACCCGAAGACGACCCGGTTCACCTACACCCCACGCGGCCAGCAGCTGCGCCAGACCAAGGCCAACGGCAACACCGTCGACCTCAGCTACTTCCTGGACGGGCTGCTCAAGACCCAGGTGGAGAAGAAGGCCAACGGGACCCTGGTCAGCCAGCACACCCTGGCCTACGACGCCAACGGCCACCGCACCAGCGACGCGGCCAAGACCCAGAACGCCGACGACCACGCGGCCTACCTGGACCACGTCTTCGCCTACACCTACGACCCGCGCGACCGCGCCCGCCAGGTCACCAAGTCCGCCGCCGGCGGCGGGGTGCTGGAGACCGAGAGCTACACCCACGACGCCAACAACAACGTCGTCGCCCAGACCGTCGACGGCGCCGCCACCAGCTTCACCTACGACCGCAACCGGCTGCTCACCGCCACCACCACCGGTAGCACCCCCGCGGCCTACAACTACGACCCGTTCGGCCGGCTGGACAAGGTCACCAGCGGCGCCACGGTGCTGGAGCGCTACGCCTACGACGGGTTCGACCGGGTCACCGAGCACCGCAAGAACGACGGGACCGGCACCAGCACCACCCGCTACGCCTACGACCCGCTGGACCGCACCGCCAGCCGCACCAAGAACGCGGGTGGGGCCGGCGAGGAGCGCACCGACTTCAACTACCTCGGGCTGTCGGGGGAGGTGCTGAGCGAGGAGGTCGCCGGGCAGGTCCAGGTCGCCTACCAGTACAGCCCGTGGGGGCAGCGGCTGTCCCAGGTCAAGTTCAAGACCGACGGCACCACTGAGGACTCCTTCTACGGCTACAACCCCCACAGCGACGTCGAGACCCTCACCAACCAGGGCGGCGACACCCGGGCGACCTACGGCTACACCGCCTACGGCAAGGACGACACCGAGTCGTTCACCGGCATCGACCAGCCCGACCCGCAGGACCCCAACCGCGAGCCGTACAACCTCTACCGGTTCAACGCCAAGCGGTTCGACCCCGCCTCCGGCGACTACGACATGGGCTTCCGCGACTACGACCCGGGCCTGAACCGGTTCCTGACCCGCGACACCTACAACGGCGCCCTCGCCGACCTCGACCTCGGGCTGAGCCCCTGGACGATGAACCGCTACGGGTTCGCCGGCGGCAACCCCATCAGCCTCATCGAGTCCGACGGGCACCGGCCGGCCGACTGCGACGCCGCCTGCACGCGGGCATGGTCCAGGGCGCAGAGCCAGCACGCGTCCCAGGAGGCGTCGGCCCTGGAGCTGTTCCGGGCCGGGGAGCGCAACTCGCAGTCCGGGTTCACGCCCGGGGGGCAGCAGGACCCGCAGACGTTCATAGCCTGCGGCACGGGCGAGCTCGGCGAGGCGATCAACGACGCCGCAAACACGCTCACGCAAAACGACAGCTTCCTTTCTCCCCAGCTCACCTGCGTCAGCCAGACCCAGCAGACCTCGGTCATGCCGGTGCAGCTCGGCGGCTCCCTGGCCTCGATATTTCACGAACGGCACCGAGGGGCCTGCTGACCTGCGACGATGGTGGTGAGAGCCCGCACCCCTTTGGTGATTGCCTTGGTGGAGGGAAGCGCCTGCATCGTCGCAGGTCAGCGA
>Ga0184627_10000449_pt1 | contig 16172 bp, 12 predicted proteins | sample PLM3_127_b1_FD_133150 | JGI IMG/M metagenome (GOLD analysis project Ga0184627, IMG submission 133150) | Groundwater sediment microbial communities from an aquifer in East River, Colorado, USA - PLM3_127_b1 | ecosystem: Environmental > Terrestrial > Soil > Riparian zone | place: USA: East River...
GGTGATGCCGGGGGACAACATCCAGATGGAGGTGGAGTTGATCCAGCCGATTGCGATGGAGAAGGAGCTGCGCTTTGCCATCCGCGAAGGGGGCCGCACGGTGGGAGCCGGAGTCGTAGCCCAGGTGATAGAGTAATGCCAAGAGAAATTATTGCGCTGGCTTGCGGCGATTGCAAACGGCGCAACTACAGCACTACGAAGAATAAGAAATTGCACCCCGACCGGGTGGAGTATAAAAAGTATTGCCGGTGGTGCAACAAACAAACTTTGCACAAGGAGACAAGGTAGGGGCAGAGCCGGAGGTATTAACCGCCGCCGGGCAAGTTTAGGCCTGTAGCTCAACTGGCTAGAGCGTCGGTCTCCAAAACCGGTGGTTGGGGGTTCGAGTCCCTCCAGGCCTGAATAGAAACAGGGATTAGCGACCGGTGATCAGGGATTAGGAAAAGGTAAAAAGCAATGAAGCAGTGGTACGAAAAAGCGGTTCAGTTTATTAAAGAGGTTCGCTCCGAGCTGGCAAAAGTTTCTTGGCCAGCGCGCAACGAGCTATTAGTTTCGACTATGGCGGTAATTTTTTTCTCCATCGTTTTGGCCGGATTTATTGGGATTGTTGATTTTTCCTTGGTAAAAATTTTGGAGGCGGTGACCGGTCGGTGAAAAAATGGTTTGTGGTGCATACCTATTCCGGCCAGGAGCAAAAGGCCAAACGGTATTTGGAATCAGCTATCGCAACTTCGGGGCTGGGAGAGCAGTTTGGAGGAGTTATGGTTCCGACCCAAGAGGTGGCGGAAATGAAGGCCGGAAAGCGGGCCACTTCCACCAAAAAGTTTCTGCCCAGCTATCTTTTGGTGGAAATGGAAGTGAACAAAGAGACGGAAACTTTGGTGCGGAACACGCCGGGGATTACCAACTTTGTAGGGCCCTCGGGAAAGCCTTCCGCCATTTCGGAAGACGAAGTGCAGCGGATTGTGGGTCAGATGGAAGGGGTGCGGGTGGCGGAGCCGGAAGAAATCGGCTACAAGACCGGCGACCCCGTAAAGGTTATTGACGGCCCATTCACCGATTTTACCGGCACGATTTCGGAAGTGAATGTGGAACGAAAAAAGTTAAAGGTTATGGTTTCGATTTTCGGCCGTCCGACTCCGGTGGAGTTAGATTTCTTACAGGTTCAACCGGCATAAGATAAAACAGGGATCAGGGATTCAGGGATTAGAAAGAGCAAGGAAAAGATGAAAAAAGTTGTAGCGCAGGTTAAGTTACAGATTCCAGCCGGATCGGCCAACCCGGCACCGCCGGTCGGCCCGGCTTTGGGCCAGCACGGGGTGAACATTATGGAATTCTGCAAGCAGTTCAACGCCCGCACGCAGGCCCAAACCGGTTTGGTTATTCCGGTAATAATCACGGTTTACGCCGACAAAAGTTTTACCTTTATTACCAAAACGCCGCCGGCTGCGGTGCTTCTAATCAAGGCAGCGAAAATCGAGAAAGGTTCGGGCGAGCCGAATCGGAATAAAGTTGGGAAAGTAACTAAAGCTCAGGTAAAAGAAATCGCTCAGATGAAGATGCCGGATCTGAATGCAGCCTCCCTGGAGGCGGCGATGCGTATGATTGAAGGGACGGCGCGCAATATGGGAATTGAGGTAGTATGAAACACGGAAAGAAATATAAAACCGCAGCCGCCAGGGTTGACCGCGCCAAACGGTATACGCTGGGCGATGCGGTCAAACTGGTCAAAGAAGCCAAGTTTACCAAGTTTGACGAATCGGTGGAGCTTTCCATTCGGTTGGGGGTCGATCCCAAGCAAGCCGACCAGGTGGTGCGGGGCACAGTTTTGCTGCCGCATGGCACCGGAAAGAAAATTCGGGTTTTGGCTCTGGCCAAGGGTGAGAAGGAAAAAGAAGCTTTGGAGGCGGGTGCGGACTGGGCCGGCGCCGAAGAATATGTGGAAAAAATCACCAGCGGCTGGCTGGATTTTGACGCGGTGGTGGCAACGCCGGATATGATGGGCTCGGTCGGAAAGTTGGGGAAAATTTTGGGCCCGAGAGGGCTGATGCCCAATCCGAAGGCCGGGACGGTCACCTTTGATGTAGCCAAGGCCGTGAAGGATTTGAAAGCCGGTAAAATTGAATACCGGGTCGACAAAGCCGGTATTATCGGTGCGGCGATTGGTAAAGTTTCTTTTGGTGAAAATCAGATTAAAGAAAATGCGGAAAGTTTTCTGGCCGCCATCGTGCGCGCGCGGCCGGCTGCCGCAAAGGGCGCTTTTTTAAAGTCGGCAACGATGTCTTCCACCATGGGGCCGGGAGTCCGCCTGGATACGAACGAAATTTTAACCTTATCGAAGAGTTTATAATATGCCCAGACAGATTGTTGAGCCACGACCGGAAAAAGCAACCGTAGTTGAAGAATTAGCCGAGCGCTTTTCGGCCTCGCCCAGTTTCTTTTTGACCGATTTTTCCGGGTTGACGGTGGAAGGCGCCACCACACTGCGTAAAAACCTGCGCGAAAGCAAAGTCAATTATCGGGTAGCAAAAAATACATTGATTCAAATTGCCGCACAGAAAGCGAAGGTCTCTGGGCTGGAGCCCTACTTGGCCGGGCCGACCGGAATCGCTTTCGCTGCGGATGATCCGATCGCGGTGGCAAAGATTTTGTCCGATTTCATTAAGAAAAACGAAAAGCCAAAAGTCAAGGTTTTCATTTTAGACGGCAAGTTGTTCTTAGGGACCGAGCTCGGTAAGATTGCAGCTTTGCCGGGCAAAAAGGAACTTTTGGCGAAAGTGGTGGGTTCTATACTGGCACCTTTGTCCAGCCTGGTTGGAACCTTAGATGGAGTCTTGCGGAATTTTGTGTTGACCGTTGACGCTTTAGCAAAAAAGAAAGCGGTTTAATCCGGGCCGCGCTTCTGGGTGGAAAATCGGCCGTTCCACTTGGCTCGGAATGAGAGTAACGCCTGGCCGGCGTTTTTAGGCGGTTATAAAGATGGAAAACAGGAGGAATAATGGCGAAAGTAGATGAAATCGTGGGGATGATTGAAGGGATGACGGTTTTGGAATTGGCGGAGCTTTCCAAGACCCTGCAGGATAAATTCGGAGTTTCCGCCGCCGTTCCGGTAACGGTTGCCGGCGGAGGTGGGGCGGCGACCCCCGTCGTTGAGGAAAAAACAGAATTCAACGTGATTTTAACCTCGCCCGGTGACAAGAAAATTCAGGTAATTAAAGTCGTGCGGGAATTGACGGGCTTGGGTTTGGCGGAAGCCAAAGCTTTAGTGGACGGAGCTCCCAAACCGGTGAAAGAGGGAATTCCGCGCGAGGAGGCGGAATCGATTAAGAACAAGCTGGTGGAAGCCGGCGGCGCGGTTGAGATTAAGTAGGCAGTTGAGAACGTGTTTTCGGTCAGAGAGCTCTGCTTTGTCAGAGGGGCTCTTGTTTTGTCTTTTTTTAAACGGCCCGGCGGGCCTTTTTGGAGGAAGGTGATACCGTGAAAGTTTGGCGCGAACGGAAAAGCTACTCCCGGATTGGCGAGGTGGCGGAAATGCCGAACCTCTTGGAAGTTCAGCTGGCATCATACCGCCAGTTTTTGCAAGCGGACGTAGAGCCGGAAAAACGAGCCAAGGAGGGCTTGCAGGCTATTTTTGAGGAGGTTTTCCCGGTTACCGATGTGCACGAAAACTATTCGTTGGAGTTTGTGCGTTATCAAATCGGCCAGCCCCGTTACACTATCCGCGAGTGCCAGGAGCGAAATATGACCTTTGCCGCTCCACTGAAAGCCACCTTGCGGCTGGTTACCAAGACAGGCGAAGGGAAGGAAAAGAAAGCCAAAGATATTCTGGAGCAGGACGTTTTTTTGGGCGAACTTCCTTTAATCACCGACAAAGGGACTTTTATCATCAACGGGGCCGAGCGGGTTATTGTCTCGCAGTTGCATCGCTCACCGGGGGTATTTTTTGATGAAGAGATGCATCCCAACGGAAAAGAAATCTATTCGGCACGAATAATTCCCTTTCGCGGTTCCTGGGTGGAATTTGTCATCGACGTGAATGATATCCTCTACGTGCACATCGACACCCGCCGCAAGCTTCCGGGCACTACCTTACTTCGCGCGCTGGGATATTCCGACGATGCGGATATTATTGCACTTTTCTACGAAGTAGATACATTTGAATTGACTCCGGGGAAAAAGGCGCCCAAACTGGCCGGGAAAACCTCCGCCTCCACTTTGGTGGATATCGAAACCGGCGAAGCGATTATCGTAGCCAGCGAAAAAATAACGGACGAAGTGGCGGAACGTTTGGTTGCCACTAAATTCGGCAAGATAAAAATTATCACGTCCGATTTGACCAAAGATGCCGGCGTGGTTGCCAATACTTTAAAAAAGGATTCCTCCACCAATCAAAAAGAGGCGCTGGCCAAAATTTACACCTTGCTTCGCCCCAGCGGAGAACAGCCAACCGAAGAGGCGGCCCAATCACTTTTAGAAAAGCTGTTTTTCTCAACCAAAAGGTATGACCTAGGAGAAGTCGGCCGCTATATGATTGGTACCCGCCTGGGTGTAAATCTTCCGCTTTCACACACCACCTTGGACAAAAAAGATTTTATAGCCATCATCAAATATCTTCTGGCTTTACGCAACGGCGAGGGGGAGGTGGATGACATCGACCATCTGGGCAACCGCCGTGCGCGCACGGTGGGCGAGCTTTTGGCCAACCAGCTGTCCGTTGGGCTTTCCCGAATGGCGCGTACGATGCGGGAACGGTTGAGCTTGAAGGACACCGAAAACGTTACCCCACACGATTTGGTAAACGCGCGCACCGTTTCGTCTGTCGTGGATGCCTTTTTTGGGTCTTCCCAGCTTTCGCAGTTTATGGACCAAACCAATCCGCTGGCGGAGTTGACCCACAAGCGGCGATTGTCGGCTTTGGGTCCGGGCGGTTTAACGCGCGAGCGGGCCGGCTTTGAAGTGCGCGACGTGCATCACACCCACTATGGCCGGGTGTGTCCGATTGAAACCCCGGAAGGGCCAAACATCGGGCTTATCGCCTCGCTTGCAACCTATGTGCGCATCAACAAGTACGGCTTTCTGGAAACCCCTTATCGGAAAGTTAAAAATGGCCGCGTCACCGACGAGATTGAGTATCTGACGGCCGACAAGGAGGATAAGTTTATTATAGCTCAAGCCAATGAACCTCTGGAAAAAAATGGTCGGTATGTTAATTCTTATGTAAAAGCTCGCAATAAGGGGGAGTTCCCGGTAGTTGAGCCAGAGCAGGTGCATTATATGGATGTTTCTCCCAAGCAGCTGGTTTCGGTGGCGGCAGCCTTAATCCCTTTTTTGGAACACGACGACGCCAACCGCGCCTTAATGGGTTCCAATATGCAGCGCCAAGCGGTGCCGCTTTTGACTACCCAGGCGCCGTTGGTCGGAACGGGAATGGAAGGGAAAGCGGCGGCGGACTCCGGAGCTTTGGTCGTGGCTCGGCGCGGAGGCACAGTGCAGTCGGTCACGGCCGAACGGATTGTTATCGCTCCTTCCGGACGGGGGGCGAAAGATGAAACCGATTTTTCGGAAGTAGATGAGTATGAGCTGATTAAATTTCAGCGCTCCAACCAGGACACCTGTATCCATCAAACACCTTTGGTAAAGTTGGGTGAACGGGTGGAGGCCGGGCAGGTGATTGCCGATGGGCCGGCTACCGATAAAGGAGAGCTGGCTCTGGGAGCGAACGTGTTAGTGGCTTTTATGCCCTGGAGAGGATACAACTTCGAAGATGCCATCGTGCTTTCCGAGCGGATGGTATCGGACGACGTTTTCACCTCCGTTCACATTGAAGAGTTTGAGCTTCAAGTGCGGGACACCAAGCGCGGCGCCGAGGAGTTGACCCGTGAAATTCCGAACGTGTCGGAAGAGGCGGTGGCGGATTTGGATGAGCGCGGGGTGGTTCGGGTCGGCGCCGAAGTTGAGGCAGGTGACATTTTAGTTGGTAAGGTGACTCCCAAAGGAGAAACCGAGCTTTCACCGGAGGAACGGCTGTTGAGGGCTATTTTTGGGGAGAAAGCTGGCGACGTGCGGGATGCTTCGCTGAAAGCGCCGCCGGGGATGAAAGGCGTGGTTATAGATACCCGGGTTTTCTCGCGCAAGGAGCGGACCGAGGCGGCGAAACGTCAGGAAAAACTCGAAATTTTAAAGATTAAAAAACGTTTCGCCAAAAAACGGGAAGATTTATTGACCTTGCGCAACAGCCGCCTGGCCGAAATTCTGGAGGGTGAAACTTCCAACACAATTCGCAATTCCAAGGGGGATGTTATCCTGCGCGCAGGGGCCAAATTTGGGGAGGAGACTTTTGAGAATCTGGATTTCTCGGACGTGGCGGCGGAAGAAGGTTTTTCGGGCGACAAGGCTAAGGACAAAAAGGTAGCTCTGATTATCGAGAAATCGAACCAACTGTTGGAGATCCTTGACCGGCAACTGGAAAACGAAATTGATAAGGTTCAACGGGGAGCGGAGCTGCCTCCCGGTGTTGTGCAGCTGGTAAAGGTTAGCGTGGCCACCAGGCGGAAAGTGTCAGTGGGCGATAAAATGGCGGGCCGGCATGGAAATAAGGGCGTCGTGGCCAAAATTGTGCCGGTGGAAGATATGCCGCACTTACCGGACGGCACGCCGGTCGACATCGTCTTAAATCCTTTGGGCGTGCCTTCGCGTATGAATGTGGGCCAGATTCTGGAAACTCATTTAGGATGGGCGGCACAGAAACTAGGGGTGTACGTAGCCAGTACGGTGTTTGATGGAGCCAAGGAGGAGGATATCCGCTCGGCTTTGAAACAGGCGGGGCTACCCGAGTCGGGCAAAACTACTCTGCACGATGGCCACAGCGGAGAGCCGTTCGACAATCCGGTGACGATTGGTTACATCTATATGATGAAACTGTCGCACTTGGTCGACGACAAGATCCACGCCCGCTCCATTGGCCCATACTCTCTGGTTACCCAGCAGCCGCTGGGAGGCAAAGCCCAATTCGGCGGTCAGCGTTTCGGAGAAATGGAGGTCTGGGCTCTGGAGGCCTATGGAGCGGCCTTCACGCTGCAGGAGGTTTTGACGGTGAAGTCGGATGACGTGGCCGGCCGATCCCGGATTTACGAGGCGATTGTTAAAGGTGAAAATCCCCCCGAGCCCGGGGTGCCCGAGTCGTTTAACGTTTTGGTTCAAGAGTTGAAGAGTTTGGGAATGGACGTGGAACTGGTGGAGACCTTCCGCCGATAGGAGGATACGTTATGGTAGACTTTAATATCCGGGCCCCTTCCAAAAGACCTTCCGATTTTTCGGCGATTCGAATTCAGATAGCCAGCCCGGAAACTATTCGCAGCTGGTCCTACGGCGAGGTGACCAAGCCGGAGACCATTAACTATCGTTCTTTTAAGCCCGAACGGGACGGGCTTTTCTGCGAACGGATTTTTGGCCCGGTTAGAGATTGGGAATGCTCCTGCGGAAAGTATAAACGGATCCGTTTCCGCGGTATCGTATGCGACCGTTGTGGAGTGGAAGTTACCAATTCCAAAGTCCGGCGGGAGCGGATGGGGCATATTGATTTGGCCGTACCGGTTTCGCACATTTGGTATTTCAAGTCGATCCCAACCCGTATTGGTTATCTGCTGGATTTGTCGATTCGCGATTTGGAACGGATTCTTTATTACGAATCGTACGTGATGATTGATCCCGGAAACTCTGGCTACAAGAATCTGGACTTAATAACCGAAGCGGAATACCAAAAGTTGACCGAGGAGGGAAAAGAATTCCGAGCCCAGATGGGAGCGGAGGCTATTAAGGAACTGCTTTCCCAAATGGATATCGAGGAACTGTCGCTTTCCTTGCGGGCGCAGGTGAAGGTGGAAACTTCCGCCCAGCGCAAGAAGGATACGCTCAAACGGTTGCGGGTTATCGAAGCCTTCCGTCAGTCGAAGAATCGGCCCGACTGGATGATTTTAGACGTCATTCCGGTCATTCCTCCCGATTTACGTCCGCTGGTTCCGCTGGAGGGGGGCCGCTTTGCGACCTCCGACCTGAACGATTTGTATCGCCGGGTCATAAACCGCAACAATCGGTTGAAAAAACTGGTTGAAATCCGGGCGCCTGAAGTGATCTTACGCAACGAGAAACGAATGCTTCAGGAAGCGGTCGATGCCTTGTTGGACAATGGCCGCCGGACGCACTCCGTGCGCGGGGACACCAAGCGGCCGCTCAAATCGCTTTCCGATTTGTTGAAAGGAAAACAGGGACGCTTCCGCCAGAATCTTTTGGGCAAGCGGGTTGATTATTCGGGCCGCTCGGTCATCGTAGTAGGACCGGAGCTCAAGATGCACCAGTGCGGGCTGCCCAAAAATATGGCTTTGGAGCTCTTCAAACCGTTCATCATAATGAAGCTGGAAGAGAAAGGTTATGTTCAAACGGTTAAATCGGCAAAAAAACTGGTGGAGCGGGAGCGGCCGGAGGTTTGGGATATATTAGAAGAGGTAATCGCCGAACATCCCGTGTTGTTGAACCGTGCGCCGACATTGCATCGGTTGGGAGTTCAAGCTTTCTATCCGGTTTTAGTCGAGGGTAAGGCCATCCGGCTTCACCCTCTGGTTTGCGCGGCTTTCAACGCTGATTTTGACGGCGATCAGATGGCCGTGCATGTCCCGCTTTCATTTGAGGCGCAGCTAGAAGCCCGGATTTTAATGCTTGCCACCAACAACCTTTTGTCTCCTTCCTCCGGGCGTCCGATCGCAAGCCCCTCGCAGGACATTGTTTTGGGTTGCTATTACTTAACCAAGGACAGGCCGGGCGATGCGGGGGAAGGGATGATTTTTTCCTCTACGGAAGAGGCAATGGCCGCTTACTATCAAGGGGCGGTTGGCCTGCACGCGCGGGTTAAGGTCAAGGTTGGTTCCGAGCTTTTAAATACCACCGTTGGAAGAGTGATCTTTTCTTCGGTTTTGCCGCCCGAGCTGGGGTTTTTCAACCAGGTTGCCAATAAATCGAATTTGGAGGAATTGGCGGCAAGAGCTATTCGTGAATTAGGTAACCACCGAGCCGCCATCTTCCTGGATGAATTAAAGCGGATCGGCTTTGAGCAGGCAACTTTAGCCGGAATAACGGTCGGAATGGAAGATCTGATCATCCCGCCCGAGAAAGAGGAATTGGTTTCCCAGGCTCAAAAGGAGATCGATCGGATTCAAAAGCAGTACGAGCGGGGAGTAATCACCAACGGTGAACGGTATAACAAAGTTATTGACACCTGGACGCATACCACGACCGAAGTGTCGGAAAAGATGTTTGACCGGCTGAAAAATATGAGCCACGGTTTCAACCCGGTATTTATGATGGCGGATTCCGGCGCACGCGGCTCCAAAGAACAGATCCGCCAACTGGCCGGCATGCGCGGGCTTATGGCCAAGCCGCAGAAGAAAATCACCGGTCAAATTGGCGAGATTATCGAGTCTCCAATTGTGGCAAACTTCAGGGAAGGACTTACCGTGCTGGAATACTTTATCTCCACCCATGGAGCGCGCAAAGGTTTGGCGGACACAGCCCTGAAAACCGCGGATGCCGGCTACTTGACCCGCCGTTTGGTGGATGTGGCCCAGGACATGATTATTACCGAACAAGACTGCGGCACGATTTTGGGGCTTTCGATGTTTGCCCTAAAAGAGGGAGAAGAGATCATCGAATCGCTCAAAGATCGGGTGCTGGGGCGGGTGGCCCTGGAGGATGTAATTGATCCCATCACCGAAGAGACAATCATTTCCGCCGGCGACGGAATCGACGAAACGGGGGCCCAAAGAATCGATGAATCGGGCATTGAGTCGGTTATGATTCGCTCGGGTCTGACCTGCGAATCCCGGCGAGGGGTATGCGTTAAATGCTATGGCCGAAATTTGGCGACCGGCCGAATGGCTGATTTAGGAGATGCGGTGGGCGTTATTGCGGCCCAATCCATCGGCGAGCCGGGCACGCAGCTCACCTTGCGCACCTTTCATATCGGCGGCACGGCGTCGCGCATTGCCGAGCAATCCAAAGTGCTGGCAAAAACGGACGGGACTGTGCACTTCAAAAATATCCGCACGACGGTTCGACCAGACGGGGAAACGGTGGTACTTTCCCGGGACGGTGAAATCACCATTCAGGATGACGAGGGCCGGGTACGCTCACGCTATCATGTTCCCTACTCCGGTGTTCTGCGCGTCAAAGTGGGGGATCGGATGAAAAAGGAAGGGGTTTTGTTTGAATGGGACCCATATACTTCCACGATTGTAGCCGAGCACTCGGGCAAAGTGGAATTTCAGGACATCGTTGAAGACGTTACTTTCCGCGAGGAGCTGGATGAAACCACCGGTTTGCGCCAGCGCGTTATCATTGAACAACGGGATAGAACCTTGCGGCCGCACATCGAAATAATGGATAAAGGGAAAAAGGCGGGGAGCTATTCGATTCCGACCGGAGCGCACTTGGCCGTGCACGAAGACCAGGAAATCGGCACCGGCGAAGTTTTGATTAAGATTCCGAGAGAGATTTCCAAGACGCGCGACATTACCGGCGGTTTGCCGCGGGTGGCCGAGTTGTTCGAAGCCCGCAAACCGCGGGACCCGGCGACTGTTTCCGAGATTGATGGGTTTGTTGAATTCGGCAAAGTCGTGCGTGGGCAGCAGCAGGTTTTTGTTCACGGCGACGCCGGAGTTTCGCGTGAGTATTTGATTCCCCATGGTAAGCATATGCGGGTGCATTCCGGGGATCGAGTCAGCGCTGGAGATCGGCTGTGCGAGGGGCCGATAGATCCCCACGACATTTTGCGCATCAAAGGCTCCGAGGCGGTCCAGGAGTATCTTTTAAACGAAATCCAGGAAGTTTACCGCATTCAAGGCGTGAAAATCAACGACAAGCATATTGAAATCATCGTGCGCCAAATGTTGCAGAAAGTTCGGGTAGAGGAAGTCGGCGGCACCAATTTCCTTGAAGGAGAACAGGTGGACCGTTACCGCTTCAAAGAAGAAAATGAGCGGGCGATTGCCGAAGGGTTGGAGCCGGCGACCTTCCAGCCCCAGCTTTTGGGAATTACGCGGGCTTCGCTTACCAGCGAGAGTTTTATTGCAGCGGCATCTTTCCAGGAGACCACTAAAGTTTTGACCGAGGCGGCTATTTCCGGCAAAACCGACAACTTGTTGGGTTTGAAGGAAAACGTCATCATCGGCCGTCTAATTCCAGCTGGCACCGGTCTGGAGCGGTATCGAGCAGTGAAAGTTTCCGGCGAGGAAGAGCCGGAAGTGGTACCGCCGGTGGAAATGATGGAGGAAAGCGCTTGACGATTAAGAAAGAAAAAATTAAATTGGTCAGCTTTGGTTTGATTGGAGAAGGATGCCGACAATAAATCAATTGGTGCGCTTGGGTCGCACCCCGGTAAAATATCAAAGCAAGACTCCTGCGATGAGGGGTTGCCCGCAAAAACGCGGGGTCTGTACGCGTGTTTATACCACGACGCCAAAGAAACCGAATTCGGCTCTGCGCAAGGTGGCGCGCATCCGCCTGACCAACAGCATTGAAGTTACCGCCTACATTCCCGGTGAAGGACACAATTTGCAGGAACACTCGGTGGTTTTAATCCGGGGCGGGCGCGTAAAGGACTTGCCGGGGGTGCGTTATCATATCATTCGAGGAACTTTGGATTCGGCAGGCGTTAACGAGCGTCGCCAGGGGCGTTCTAAATATGGTGCTAAGCGTCCGAAAGAAGGGGCGAAACCGAAGGCGGCTGCTTAACGAATATGCCACGCAAAAAGAAAGCTGAATTTAAAAAAGAGTGGGCCGCGGATTACAAGTACCGCTCCCCTTTGGCCACCCATTTTATCAATTGCCTGATGATGGGGGGGAAAAAATCTTTGGCCGAGCGGCTCTTCTACCGGGCCGTCGATTTGGCCGGGGAAAAGGGCAGTGCCCCCGGATTTGATGTTTTTCAGAAAGCCGTCAACAATGTTAGGCCGGTTTTGGAGGTTAAGTCCCGTCGCGTAGGCGGCGCCAACTATCAGGTTCCCGTGGAAGTACGGCCGGATCGGAGGACCGCTTTGGCCATTCGCTGGCTGATTGGTTTTGCCCGGGATCGGAACGAGCATTCCATGGCGGAAAAGCTGGCGGCGGAGTTTGTAGCGGCTTTTAAAAACGAAGGGGCGACTATTAAAAAGAAAGAGGATACGCACAAGATGGCCGAGGCCAACAAGGCTTTTGCCCATTTCCGCTGGTAGGAAGCTCGGAAAACTTTTAACCGGTTAAAGACAATTTGGGAGATATGAACTTTACCACAGCCGAAATTAAAAAGGAGGAAGCCGGAGCAATTTCGCTTTCGGTTCGTTAAGCCGCCGCTTCCTTCGGGTTGCCCAATAGTTTAACTCGGAAGCGGCTTTTTTTTTAATATGCCAAGAAAATGCCCCTTAGAAAAGACCCGCAACATCGGGATTATGGCGCACATCGACGCCGGCAAAACCACCACCACCGAGCGGATTTTGTTTTACACGGGCAAAACCCACCGTATCGGCGAAGTGGATGAAGGGGCGGCGACTATGGATTGGATGGAGCAGGAAAAGGAGCGCGGCATTACCATCACGTCGGCCGCCACCACCTGTGAGTGGAACGGACACCGCATCAACATCATCGACACCCCCGGGCACGTTGATTTTACGGTGGAGGTCGAGCGCTCGCTGCGCGTTTTGGACGGCGCGGTGGCTTTGTTTTGCGCGGTGGGCGGCGTGGAACCGCAGTCGGAGACGGTCTGGCGGCAGGCGGATAAATACGGCGTTCCGCGCCTTGCCTATGTAAATAAGATGGATCGAGTAGGAGCCGATTTCGAGGGGGCTCTGGATATGATACGTAAGCGCTTGGGCGCCAATCCGGTGCCGATTCAGCTGCCGGTCGGGCAGGGGGATATATTCACCGGCATCATCGATTTAATTAAAATGAAAATGCGCGTATATCGAGATGAAACCCAAGGTATGCAATTTGAAGACGTGGAGATTTCTAAATCGCTGATCGATAAGGCAAAGGCCGCCCGCGAAAAGTTATTGGAAGCGGTTTCCGACTATGACGAAAAATTGCTGGAGAAATTTGTTCACGATGAACCGATTGACGAGGCGGAGATTAAAGTAGCTTTACGGCGGGCCACTTTAGATGTTAAGATAATTCCTATTCTATGCGGTTCCTCTTTCCGCAACAAGGGCGTACAGCAACTTCTGGATGCCGTTATCGACTACCTGCCTTCGCCTCTGGATTTGCCGCCGGTAACCGGACATGACCCGGCGGACACCACCGAATTGACCCGGCCCCCTTCCGACACAGCGCCTATGACTGCCTTGGCGTTCAAAATTCAGACCGACCCCTACGTTGGAAAATTAACCTATTTCCGCGTTTATTCCGGGACGTTGAATGTCGGCTCCTACATTTTGAATCCGAACACCGGCAACAAGGAGCGAATCAGCCGGATTTTAGAAATGCACGCCAACAAGAGGGAAGATATCGACACCGCTTACACCGGCGACATCGTCGCCGCCGTCGGCTTGAAGAAAACCACCACCGGCAATACGCTCTGCGATCCGGACAACCCGATTGTGCTGGAGAAAATGCATTTCCCCGACCCGGTTATTTTTGTTGCCATTGAGCCGAAGACCAAAGCCGACCAGGACAAGCTGTCTGAATCGCTGGTTAAGCTGGCGGAAGAAGACCCGACCTTCAAAATCCGCACCGACGAGGAGACCGGACAGACCATTATCGCCGGTATGGGGGAGCTGCATTTGGAAATCATTGTGGACCGCATGATGCGCGAGTTCAAAGTGCACGCCAACGTCGGCCGTCCGCAGGTGGCGTACAAAGAAACAATTTCGCGACCGGTTAAATCGGTCGGCAAATTTATCCGCCAGTCGGGCGGCCGTGGGCAATACGGGCACGTTGAATTGGAAGTTGAACCGTTGCCCCCCGGCTCCGGATTTATCTTCGAGAACAAAATTGTAGGCGGCGTAATTCCGCGCGAATACATTTCGGCGGTCGAAAAGGGCATCAAGGATGCGATGGAAAACGGCGTTTTGGCCGGCTATCCTTTGGTTGACATCAAAACCGTTTTAGTTTACGGTTCCTACCACGATGTGGACTCTTCCGAGCTGGCGTTCAAAATCGCCGGTTCAATGGCTCTCCAAGAAGGTGTCAAAAAAGCAGGCGCCAAGCTCTTGGAGCCGATAATGAACGTCGAAGTCGTCGTTCCCGAAGAATATATGGGAGATGTAATGGGGGATTTGCAGTCCCGACGGGGAAAAATCGGCGGAATGTTTCAGCGTTCCGATGCACAGGTGATTGCCGCTTCAGTTCCCCTCTCCGAAATGTTCGGTTACGCCACCAAACTGCGCTCCGTCTCCCAGGGCCGCGCCGTTTATACGATGCAGTTTGGTCACTACGCCGAAGTGCCAAAGTCTATAGCCGAAGAGATTGTTTCGAAGGTTCGGGGCGTTTAGGATTTTTTTGGAATTGTAGGGGCGGGTTTTATACCCGTCATTTTCTTTTTTTGATGATGAATCCGACCTCCCTGCGTCCTGTGGACCCGTCCTTCTTGTTAAGGGTGACAGGAATATTACACTGCGACTTTGTTGCACAGGCCAACTTTTATCAAACCTGCGGATGGTGTGCCAGCGAAACGCAGGACTAAGTATGCTTGCAGCAGGCTTTACCCTGTGTCACAAAGCCTACAAAAAGAAAAATGTAGGGACGGTTCGTAAGCTGTCTTTACATTTGTCCTTATCGAAAGAAAGATGCTAAAAAGGCTTGCCAAATTGTTGAGAGCATATATATTAGAAGGTTTCGCTAAAAGGCGAAGGTTAATATATTGTCTTTTTTGGCGAAGCATTTGTGGCGGAAAGATTTGGAATGGGATTCAAATTGTTGAATTCCTGTTGAAAAGAAAAGGTAGAGAAGGAAAAAGAAGATATGTCCAAGCCAAAGTTTGAGCGTACGAAGCCGCATGTGAACGTGGGGACGATCGGGCACGTGGATCACGGGAAGACTACTTTGACGGCGGCGATAACGATGGTATTAAGCCGGCGGGGGTTGGCGCAGATACGGACGTTTGATTCGATAGATAATGCTCCCGAGGAGAGAGAAAGAGGTATTACCATCGCCACGGCGCACGTGGAGTATGAGACGGACAAGCGTCATTATGCGCACGTGGACTGTCCGGGGCATGCGGACTATGTGAAGAATATGATAACGGGAGCGGCGCAGATGGACGGGGCGATATTGGTGGTGTCGGCGGCGGATGGGCCGATGCCGCAGACCCGGGAGCATATTCTTTTGGCCCGGCAGGTGGGGGTTCCGTTTATCGTAGTTTTCATGAATAAGGTGGACGCCGTGGACGACCCGGAGCTGTTGGACCTGGTGGAGTTGGAAGTTCGGGACTTGTTGAAGAAGTATCAGTTTCCCGGGGACGAGACGCCGATTATCCGGGGGAGCGCTTTGAAGGCGATGACGGCGGCTTCCAAGCCGGAGGTGAAGGAGGATCCGGCGTTTGAGTGCATCTTTAAGCTGATGGAGGCGGTGGACAGCTACATTCCTATCCCCAAAAGAGAAATAGACAAGCCGTTTTTGATGTCGATTGAGGACGTTTTCTCCATCACCGGCCGAGGCACGGTAGGCACCGGAAGAGTAGATAGGGGTAAAGTCAAAGTTGGCGAGGAAGTGGAGCGGGTGGGCATCAAGGAGACCAAAAAGACCGTAGTCACCGGGGTGGAGATGTTTCGCAAGATTTTGGACTATGCCGAGGCGGGGGACAACGTTGGCTTGCTTTTGAGGGGTATCGAGAAGGATGACTTGGAAAGAGGAATGGTGCTGGCTAAACCGGGGAGTATCACTCCCCACACGAAGTTTAAGGCCGAGGTTTACGTTTTAACCAAGGAAGAGGGTGGGAGGCATACGCCCTTTTTCAATGGGTATCGTCCCCAGTTTTACTTTCGGACGACGGACGTGACCGGTGTGGTGACCTTGCCTTCGGGGGTGGAGATGGTGATGCCGGGGGACAACATCCAGATGGAGGTGGAGTTGATCCAGCCGATTGCGATGGAGAAGGAGCTGCGCTTTGCCATCCGCGAAGGGGGCCGCACGGTGGGAGCCGGAGTCGTAGCCCA
>Ga0184627_10000450_pt1 | contig 16141 bp, 16 predicted proteins | sample PLM3_127_b1_FD_133150 | JGI IMG/M metagenome (GOLD analysis project Ga0184627, IMG submission 133150) | Groundwater sediment microbial communities from an aquifer in East River, Colorado, USA - PLM3_127_b1 | ecosystem: Environmental > Terrestrial > Soil > Riparian zone | place: USA: East River...
AGCGACCGGCACCCGCCGGCGGCGGTCGCGCCCAACGAGTCTTCTTGAGCGGGAGGTGCGCATGACGAACCCCGAGGGGCTGAAGTACACGCGCGAGCACGAGTGGATCAAGGTCGAGGGGGACAAGGGGCGCGTCGGGATCACCCACTACGCCCAGGACCAGCTCGGGGACGTCGTCTTCGTGGAGCTCCCCAAGAAGGGGCGCCAGCTCCGGCAGATGGAGGCCCTCGGTGCCGTAGAGTCGGTCAAGGCCGTCTCCGACCTCTACTGCCCCGTGAGCGGGGAAGTGGTGGAGGTGAACAGCGCCCTGGAGCAGAAACCCGAGCTCATCAACCAAGACCCCTACGGCCAGGGCTGGATGATCGTGGTCAAGGTCCGCAACGCGAAGGAGCTCACCGCCCTCATGAGCGCCCAGCAGTACACGAGCTTCCTGGCGCAAGGAGCGAAGTGATGCGCTACATCCCCAACACCGATGCCGACTGCCGCCAGATGCTGGCCGCCATTGGCGTCCGGTCGGTGGAGGACCTCTTCGCCGACATCCCCCGGCAGGTGCGGGTCAAGGGGGACCTCAAGCTCCCGCCCGCCCTGTCCGAGACGGACCTCATGCGGCACATGCGGGGCCTGGTAGCCAAGGATGCCGACGTGGAGAGCTACTCCTCCTTCCTGGGGGCCGGGGCCTACAACCACTTCGCCCCGACCATCACGAACCACCTGATCCTGCGGGGGGAGTTCCTGACCGCCTATACCCCCTACCAGCCCGAGATCTCCCAGGGGACCCTCCAGGCCATCTACGAGTACCAGACACTCGTCTGCCAACTGACCGGGATGGAGGTCGCCAACGCCTCCATGTACGAGGGGGGCTCGGCCCTGGCGGAGGCGGTCCTGATGGCCCACCGGGCCACGGGGCGAGAAGAAGTCGTGGTGGCCCGCACCGTCCACCCGGAGTACCGGCAGGTCATCCGGACCTACCTGGCGCCCCTGGGGATACGGATCCGCGAGGTCCCCTACGGGGCCGCCGGCGGGACCGACCTCAAGCTCCTCCGGGCCGCGGTGACGGAGCAGACGGCCTGCGTCGCCGTGCAGTCGCCCAACTTCTTCGGGGTTGTGGAGGAGGTGGCCGAGGCGGCCGCCGCCGCCCACGCGAAGGGGGGCCTGGCCGTGGTGGCCGTGGCCGAGCCGGTCTCCCTGGGCCTCCTCGCCCCCCCGGGGGAGCTGGGGGCCGACATCGTGGTGGCGGAGGGGCAGGCCTTCGGGAACCCCATCTCCTTCGGCGGGCCCTACCTGGGCTTCTTCGCCACGAAGGAGCGGTACGTCCGGAGCATGCCGGGAAGGCTGGTGGGGCAGACGGAGGACCGGGACGGCCGGGTGGGCTACGTCCTCACCCTCTCCACCCGGGAGCAGCACATCCGCCGGGAGAAGGCCACCTCCAACATCTGCACCAACGAGGGCCTCTGCGCCTTGGCCGCCACCATCACCCTCTGCGCCCTGGGGAAGCAGGGGGTGCGGGAGATGGCCCTCCTGAACCTCCGGAAGGCGGCCTACGCCAAGGGGAAGCTGGCGAAGGCCAAGGGGTTCGCCCTCCGGTTCGACGGCCCGACGTTCAACGAGTTCGTGGTGCAGGCGAAGCGCCGCCCCGTCCGCCAGATCCTGGGCGCCCTGGCCCGCAAGCGGATGCTGGCGGGCGTGGCGCTCGACCGCTTCTACCCCGAGCTCCGGGATTGCTTCCTGGTCTGCGTGACCGAGCAGAACCGCCGGGAGGAGATTGACGGGCTGGTGAAGGCCCTGGGAGGGGGAGGATGAGCGACCACACCGTCGGCACCCGCGGCCTCGTCTTCAACGAGCCCCTGATCTTCGACCGGAGCGTGCCGGGGCGGGTGGCCTACTCCCTCCCGCCCAGCGACGTCCCCGAGGAGAAGCCGGAGCGGCTGATTCCCCGGAAGTTCCTCCGGAAGGAGATCGCCGGGTTCCCCGAGGTGAGCGAGCTGGACGTCGTCCGCCACTTCACCCGGCTCTCCCAGTGGAACTACGGCATTGACCTCGGCATGTACCCCCTGGGCTCCTGCACCATGAAGTATAACCCGAGGGTGAACGAGGACGCGGCCCGGCTGCCGGGCTTCGCCCGGGCCCACCCCTACCAGCCCGAGGAGCTGAGCCAGGGGGCGCTCCAGCTTATGTACGAGCTGGCCGAGTACCTGGCCCAGATCGCCGCCATGGACGCGGCCTCGCTGCAGCCGGCCGCGGGGGCGCACGGCGAGCTCACCGGGATGCTCCTCATCCGGGCCTACCACGTCAGCAAGGGGAACCCGCGCAAGAAGGTGCTGGTCCCGGACTCGGCCCACGGGACCAATCCCGCCTCCTCCGCCATCTGCGGCTACCAGGTGATCCCGGTGAAGACCGGCCCCCGGGGGTCGGTCGAGCCGCAGGCCGTGGCGGACGTGATGGACGCCGACGTGGCCGGCATCATGATGACCAACCCTAACACCCTGGGGCTCTTCGAGGAGAACATCGTGGGGGTCTGCCAGGTGGTCCACGCCAAGGGGGGGCAGGTCTACTGCGACGGGGCCAACATGAACCCCATGGTCGGGATCGCCAAGATGGGTGCCATGGGGATTGATGTCCTCCAGTACAACCTCCACAAGACCTTCTCCACGCCCCACGGCGGGGGCGGGCCGGGGTCCGGCCCGGTTGCCATGAGGGCCCACCTGGCCCCCTTCATGCCGGTCCCGGTGGTGGGGAAGCGGGGGGCCCGCTACGCCCTGGACTACGACCGGCCCCACTCCATCGGCAAAGTCCGGGCCTTCTACGGCAACTTCGGCATGATGGTCCGGGCCTACGCCTACATCCGCACCCTCGGCCCGGACGGGCTGCGGCGCATGGCCCAGACGGCGGTTATCAATGCCAATTACCTGATGAGCCAGCTCAAGGGCTCCTACGACCTCCCCTACGACCGCTTCTGCAAGCACGAGTGCGTCTTCTCCGATGCCATTCAGGCCAAGAAGGATGTCCACACCCTGGACATCGCCAAGCGCCTGATGGACTACGGCTTCCACCCCCCCACCATCTACTTCCCCCTCATCGTGAAGGGGGCGCTCATGATCGAGCCCACCGAGTCGGAGAGCAAGGAGACCCTGGACCAGTTCATCGCGGCGCTGAAGCGGATCGCGGCGGAGGCGGAGGAGCACCCCGACCTCCTGCACGAGGCGCCCCAGAAGCCCCGGGTCTCCCGGCTGAACGAGGTGAAGGCGGCCCGGGAGCCGAATTTACGCTGGCGCCCCGGCCCGGCGCGGCCGGCCGGGGGAAGGGGGCCCAAGTAGGGGAGGGGACCGGAGTCTGCGGGGAGATAGCCCCCGGGGGTGGCCCCGGGGGCTTCTTTTTTCCGGTTTCCGGGGGATGGGCCTTCGGCCTTGAGATTGCGCCTCCGGGCGTATACAATATAGACGGCACAGAGGAGGAAACGGTGCCCGAGGGCAAGGTGCTAGCCACGAACCGGAAGGCCCGGCACGACTACCACATCGAGGAGACCTTCGAGGCCGGCATCGCCCTGCAGGGGACGGAGGTCAAATCGCTGCGGGACGGGCGGGCCAACCTGAAGGAGGCCTACGGGGAGGTCAAGGGGGGCGAGGTCTTCCTGGTGAACTGCCACATCAGCCCCTACGAGGCGGGCAACCGCTTCAACCACGACCCCCTCCGGAAGCGGAAGCTCCTCCTGCACCGGCAGGAGATCCGGCGGCTCATCGGGAAGGTTCAGGAGAAGGGGCTCACCCTCATCCCGCTGGCCTTCAGCCTGAAGGGCCGGCGGGTCAAGGTCGAGCTGGCGCTGGCCCGCGGCAAGAAGCTCTACGACAAGCGCGAGGACATCAAGCGGCGGACCTCGGAGCGGGAGATCGCCCAGGCCCTGAAGGCGGTGCGGCAGGTGTCCTGAGCCGGCCTGCCCCGGCGGCTCCCGCGGGTCCCGGACCACTCACGAAAGGGGGCGCTCGGTTTCGACGGGGAGGAGATGTGTAGCGGTGGCGTGCCGAGGTCCCATGACCCTCGTAAATCCCATGGGAAACAAGCACCTGCCAATCACGAATTGGCCCTGGCTGCCTAACTAGCAGCCACGCGTCCCCGCCTTCGCTTTCCGGGGCGGGAGCCGCGCCGTACAGGGAAGCTGGCCCTCCGGTCCGGCCCGGGGCCGGCGGGCGAGAGCACGTAGGGCTGGCCCCAAAGGGAGCCCGCCTGTGGGCGCCCCCGGGGCGAGAAACAATTCGCAGGCTACGCACGTAGAAGCGGCTACGGGTCCCTTCTCGGACGCGGGTTCGACTCCCGCCGCCTCCACCAGCATATCGCTAGCCCCTGGCGGCCGCGAGCCGCCAGGGGCGTTTTTTGCTTTTCTCGGCTCTCTCGTCCCGGTCGCGGCCCGTCCTCCCTGGGCGGCCCTCGCCTCGCCGCTGAGCAAGCCTGCGCGATCTCCGCTAGCCGGGCTTTGGGCCGGGGTGGCGCAGGCCTTTCCGGAGCTCCTTGTCCCCGCGTTCCCGGACATCCTCGCCGCGGATGATGTAGATCACGTCCTCCGCGATGTTGGTCGCGTGGTCGGCGATGCGTTCCAGGTGGCGGGAGACCAGGATCAGGTCCAGGGCCCGGGGGATGGTGGAGGGATCGCTGATCATGTAGGTAAGGAGCTCGCGGAAGACCTGGTCCCTCAGGCTGTCCACCTCGTCGTCTGCTTCAATCACGCTCCGGGCGAGATCGGTGTCACGTCGGACGAAGCCGTCGAGGCTTTTCCGAACCATCTCCTGGGCCAGGCGGGCCATGTGGGGGATGTCAATGAGGGGCTTGAGCTGCGGCTGGGTGATGAGGGCCCGGGCCCGGAGGGCGATCGAGACCGCCTGGTCGCCGATCCGCTCGAGGTCGCTGTTGATCTTGATCCCGGCTGCGATGAAGCGGAGGTCCGAGGCCATCGGCTGGCGGAGGGCGAGGAGCGTCAGGCACCGATCGTCAATCTCGATGCAGAGGAGATCCATCTCCTCCTCGTGGGCGAGGACGGCCTGAACCAGGTTCTCCTCCCGATCCACCAGGGCCTTGGTGCCCTTGTGGATCATCGTCTCGGCTAGTCCTCCCATGACCAGGAGCCGCTCCCGCAGGGTTTGAAGCTCCCTCTCAAAGTGTCGCTCCATGGTTCCCTCCCCCTATCCGAAGCGACCGGTGATGTAGGCCTCGGTTCGGTGGTCCTTCGGAGTCGTGAAGAGCTCCTTGGTCACCCCGAATTCCGCCAGCTCCCCCAGGAGCAGGAACCCCGTGTAGTCCGAGACCCGGGCCGCCTGCTGCATGTTGTGGGTGACGATGACGATCGTATAGCTGTTCTTCAGGTCTCGCATCAACTCCTCGATTTTGGCCGTGGCGATGGGGTCCAGGGCCGAGCACGGCTCGTCCATGAGGAGCACGTCGGGCTCCACAGCCAGGGCGCGGGCGATACAGAGACGCTGCTGCTGGCCCCCTGAAAGGCTCAGGGCGGAGTCCTGGAGGCGGTCCGACACCTCGTCCCAGAGGGCCGCGGCCCTGAGGCTCCGCTCGACGAGGCCGTCCACGTCGCCCCGGTTTCGCACGCCCAGGATGCGTGGGCCGTAGGCCACGTTCTCATAAACGGACTTGGGGAACGGGTTGGACTTCTGGAAGACCATCCCCACGCGCTTGCGGAGCTCGGTCACGTCGATAGCCGGGTCGTGAATGTCCGTCCCCCCGATCTGGATGTGGCCGGTAATCTTGACGGCGTCCACGAGATCGTTCATCCGGTTCAGGCACCGCAGCAACGTGGTCTTGCCGCAGCCCGATGGGCCGATGAACGCGGTGATCCGGTGCTTGGGGACCGACATGGAGACGTCCTTGAGGGCGGCCTTCTCTCCGTACCAAAGGGAGAGGCGCTTGATCTCTATCATGGGTGTCTCCATCACCGAGGCGGCCTGGACGTGGGGGGCCAGGGACTGGGCCAATCGGATACGCGCGGGCATTTCCCCTCCTACAGGGCCGACATAGCATATTTCTTGCGGAGCCGATTCCGCAAGGCGATGGCTGTCAGGTTGAGGGCAACGACGATCAGGAGAAGCAGCATGGTTGTGGCATACACCATCGGCCGAGCCGCGTCCACGTTTGGAGACTGGAAGCCCACATCATAGATGTGGAACCCAAGGTGCATGAACTTCCGGTCCAGGTGGAGGAACGGCCAGAACCCGTCCAGGGGCAGTGCCGGGGCCAGCTTGACCACGCCGGTGATCATCAGGGGGGCGACCTCGCCCGCGGCGCGTGCCATAGCCAGAATGAGCCCCGTGAGGATGCTTGGCATGACCGCCGGGAGCACCACCCGCCACGTCGTCTCGAACTTGGTGGCCCCGAGCGCCAGGGAGGCCTCGCGCATCCCCCCGGGGAGCGCTGCCAGGCCCTCCTCGGTGGCGACGATCACGACGGGGACCGTGAGGAGGGCCAGTGTCAACGATGCCCACAGGATCCCGCCGGTCCCGAAGGTGGGAGTCGGGAGGGCCTGCGGAAAGAAGAGACGGTCGATCGTTCCCCCCACAGAGTAGATGAAGAACCCCACCCCGAAGATCCCGAAGACGATAGAGGGGACCCCTGCCAGGTTGTTGACTGCAATCCGCACGGCGCTGAGCAACGGCCCGTGCTTGGCGTACTCGCGGAGATAGAAGCCTGCCAGGACCCCCAAGGGGGTGACCATGAAGCTCATGATCATGACCATCATCACGGTGCCGAAGATGGCGGGGAAGACCCCGCCCTCAGTGTTGGACTCCCGGGGCTCGTCGGAGACAAACTCCCAGAGCTTGCCGAGGTAGAAGGCGGTTTTGGCGACTGCGCCCACCGTGTTGGGACGGTAGACCCGCACGACCTGGGAGAGGGGGAGATCGCGCTCTTTGTCACCGGCGGCCGAAACCACGACGCTGGCCGTCAAGCTCCCCCTTAGCTCCGTCAGCGCAGCCTCCTGCTCGCTGTATTGGGCCTGCCACGCGGCCAGCTCCTGCTGGAGGCGCGCCACCTCGGCCCCGCCTTTGACCCCTCGCAGCTCCAATCCCTTCAGGTTGAGGCGAATTTTCTCCTGAGCGTAGTTGATCGCCCCGATCTCTTTCTTCTCGATCCGCCGAATCTCCCGAAAAACGCGGGAGGCCTGGGGCAATCGGGCCTGGAGGGCGACCCAGCCCGCTTCGGGTCCCTGGGCCACCGCCCGGACTCCTTCCCTGACCTCCTTGATGACCCCGTAGAGGTTCCCCCATTCCCGCCGCTCGATGACGACGGCCTCTGGGGGTGTCTCTCGTTTGACAATCTGGGACTCCTCGACCCAGACGAAGTCGGCGCCGTAGAGCTCCCGGTTCCCCTGCTTCATCTGGATCCGATACCTGGGCGGAGTCCCAGGGGGCGCCCCCGGCTGCGGGATTGCCTCTCGCTCAGTCACTTGGCCCATGACGACCTTGCCGTCGGTCAAGGTCAACCGGACCACGTCCTTGGGCCAGAAGAAGCCCATTCCGTTCACCAGGACGAGGAGCACGAGCCCGACCACCATGACCAGGGAGAAGGCCAAGGCGCCGCCCGTGAGCCAGATGAAGGGATCGCCGCTCTTCCAGAACTTCTTCATAGGGACTGGTACTTCTTTCTGAGCCTGAGCCGCACCAGCTCGGCGACAGTGTTCACGATGAAGGTCATGACAAACAGGAGGAAAGCCGCCAGGAAGAGGATCCGGTAGAGCGATCCCCCCTCGGGCGCCTCCGGGAGCTCGACGGCGATGTTGGCCGAGAGGGCCCGGAAGCCGTTAAAAATGGACCAGTCCATGACGGGGGTGTTCCCCGTCGCCATGAGGACGATCATCGTCTCCCCCACGGCGCGCCCGAAACCGATCATGACGGCGGAAAAGATCCCGGGGCTCGCCGTGGGGAGGACCATCCGGAGCGCCGTCTGCCACCGGGTCGCCCCGAGCGCCAGCGACCCAGCCACCAGGTGCGGCGGGACGTTCGAGAGGGCGTCCTCGGCAATGGTGAAGATGATCGGGATCACGGCGAAGCCCATGGCGAAGCCGACGACCAGGGAGTTCCGCTGGTCGTAGGTGAGGCCCAGGGTGCGCAGGAGCCACCCCCGGTAGTCGCCGGCGAAAAGCGCCGACTCGACCAACCCCCCGAGGGAGAAAGCGAGCCAGCCCCCCACGAGGATGACGGGCACGAGCAGGAAGACCTCCGTCCCGGCCCGGAACCGCCGGCGGAACGTCACCGGCGCCAAGTGCCAGAGCGCGAGGGCCAGCAGGATGAGGACCGCGAGTACCCAGGGCAGGAGGAAGAGCCCCGGCACCACCTTCTCCACCATGGGCGCCAGCCACAGCCCGGCCAGGAACCCCAGGACGACGCTGGGGAGCGCGGCCATGATCTCCACGGTGGGCTTCACGTACCCCCTCAGGGTGGGGTGCATGAACTGGGAGGCGTAGAGCGCGCCGAGCAGGGCGAGGGGGATGGCGAAGAACAGGCCGTAGAAGGTCCCCTTCAGGGTGCCGAAGATGAGCGGGGTCAAGCTGAACTTCGCCTCAAAGTCGTCGGTCCCCCCCGTGGACTGCCAGACGTACTCCGGCTCGACGTACCCCTCGTACCAGATCTTCCCGAAGAGGCTCCGCCACGTGATCTCGGGGTGGGGGTTGTGCACGCCCCAGTGGGTCAGGCGTCCCGCCGCGTCCGCCGCCACGAACCCGTCCGCCTTGGGGGCAAAGGTGATGGCGCGGAGCCGATCGGCCCCGACCCGGGCCGCGAGCAGGGTCCGGCCCGTGGTGCCGTAGTGGAGGTGCACCGTGCCGGAGCCGTCACCCGTGAGGAACCCCTTGTCGCGGTGGGAGGAGGCGAAGGCCACCACGGGGCCGTCGTGGGGGGTGAAGTCGTGGACCTTCCGAAGGCGGCGCTGCCCGCCCTCGTCCGGGAGGATTTGCCAGGAGCTCACCCCGCCCCCGGCGTCGCCGACCACGAGGGTCCGGTCCCCGATCAGGAAGCCCATCGCGGTGACCCCTACCCCGGCGCGGCCCGCGGCGAGCAGGACCTCCGCGACCCTCGGCTCGGTCGGGTCGCGCAGATCCAGGCGGGCGACCTGGCCGGCGGAGGTGCCGACGAACAGGTCCTCACCCCGCCCATCGAAGGCCAGCGTCGCGATCTCCCCCTCTACCGGGAGCGCGAAGGCCCGGCGGGATTCCTCTTTCGTGGTCGGGCCGATCAGCGCCTTCCGCTCGGTCACCAGGACCAGGACCAGGTCCTTCGGGCCGCGGACAGCCCCGGTGATGGGGCCGCCCGGCGCCGCGACCTGGGCGACCAGGCGCACGGGCCGGCCGTCCGGGTCGGCCGTGAGCGGCTCCGCCGCGCTCAGCTCGGGGTCCACCTGTCGCTGGCCGGCGGGGAACGAAACGTTGAACCGGACCTCCACCGGGAGCACGCGGCCATCGGAGAGGCCCAGAACCAACTGGCCCCGCCGGGGCGTCGAAGCGGAAACCACGGAAGCCGAGCCGAGCCCAGGCAGGCGAGGCGTCGGGAGGGGCCGCTCCTCTTTGAGGGAGACGAGCTGGAGGCCGGTGCGGGTCACCACGTAGGCCACCTCGCGGTACTCGTCCACGCCGACGGCGAGGGGGGCGGCGCGGATCCCCGCGGGGAACGTCGCGACCTGCGTGGCCGTCGGCCCCCGGAAGAGGGGATAGACCTCGGCGGCGATGACGAACAGGATGGCGAGGATCGAGGCGATGATGGCCACCCCGCCGAGGCCCACGAGGCGGCGGGCCAGGCGGTCCACCAGGAGCCGCCGGCTGACCTGCTCCCGGGGGAGGGTAACCGGGCGGGCCGGGGCTCCCGGCCCGCCCGCCGCGAGGGCTTCGGTGCGATCGGCCATCGCTACAGGATCTTGCTCAGCTCTTCCCTGGCGATGCTGGCCGGGATCGGGAAGTAGCCGTCCTTGACCACGACCTCCTGCCCTTCCTTCGACAGGAGCAGCTTCACGAACTCCCGGGTCAAGGGGTCGAGCGTCTTCCCGGGGGCCCTGTTGATGTACACGTAGAGGAACCGGGCCAGGGGGTAGGTGCCGGCGTAGGCGTTGTCCGCCGTCGCCTCGTGGCAGCGGGCCCCTTCCTTCTCCGCGACGGGCACCGCCCGGACGCCGGAGGTGGCGTAGCCGATCCCGCTGTACCCGATGGCGTAGCGGTCCACGGTGACGCCCTGCACGACCGAGGCCGAGCCGGGCTGCTCCTTGACCTCATCCTTATAGTCGCCGTTCTTCAGGGCGTGCTCCTTGAAGAAGCCGTAGGTGCCGGAGGCCGAGTTGCGCCCATAGAGGCTGAGCGGCCGGTTCGCCCAGTCCCCGGTGAGCCCGAGCTGGCCCCAGGTCTTGATGTCCTCCTTGTAGCCGTAGCGGCGGGACTTGGAGAAGATCGCGTCCACCTGGCTCATCGTGAAACACTTGATCGGGTTGTCCTTGTTCACGAAGACGGCCAGGGCGTCCACCGAGGTCCGGATGGGGGCCGGCTTGTAGCCGTACCGCTTCTCGAAGGCGTCAATCTCCGACCCCTTCATCGGGCGAGACATGGGGCCGAGCTGGGCCGTCCCCGAAATCAGGGCTGGCGGGGCCGTGCTGGACCCCTTCCCCTCGATCTGGATCTTCACGTTCGGGTAGAACCTGGAGAAGGACTCGGCCCACAGGGTCATCAGATTGTTCAGCGTGTCCGAGCCGATGCTGGAAAGATTTCCGGAGACTCCGCTCACGGCCTTGTAGAGCTGGAGCGCCGGGTCCACCTTCACAGCATCCTGGGCTACGCCGAGGCCCCCCAGGGCCACTGTCATTGCCAGGGCCATCCCTGCCGCCACACCACGCTTCTTCAGTCTCATCTGTTTTCTCCTTTCGTTGTTCGGTTCAATGATCCCTTGCCGATGTTGCAGAGCTATTACCGTTGTGTTACGGCCGTGTAACATTTGCGCCCTCGGGGGCAAGGGCCCTGACCAGGCATCCGGCGCTCGCCAGGTTCGTGGCCACCGCAATGTTATGAACGTCCGCCACCCGGAGGAGCGCCGTGATGTCCGGCTCGTGGGGCTGGGCCGTCAGGGGGTCCCGGAGGAAGATCAGGGCGTCGATCTCCCCCGAGGCGATCTCGGCGCCGATCTGGAGGTCTCCCCCCCGGGGTCCGGGGAGGATGTCTCGCACTTTCAGGCCCAGCTCCTGCCTGAGCATTGCGCCGGTCGCTTCGGTGGCGACGAGGCTCCAGTCGGCAAACTGTTTCCGGTGCCGCCGGACGAAGGTCAGCAGGTCGGGTTTCTTCGCGTCGTGCGCGATCAAGGCCACCCGCCAGCGGCGCGATCCCCATTCGTGTTCGTCAAGCATTTTGCCCTCCTTTCGTCGAAGGGAGCACTATCGCGAGCTTCACCTGGGAGTATGACCGTCTCAGATGACGAACCAAGGGCGAGGAGGCAAATTCTGGGTAAACTTCAGATGGGAGGAGGGGAGGTTTCGGGCGGGAAAGTTAAGCGGAGCCGGTCGCCTTCGCCGGATCGGGGAGCGGGCAGTTGAGGACGCCGACCGTTGAAGGGAGGACGGGGCAACGTTCAGCCGCATCCCCGCAGAGGGTGATGACCACATCCACGTCGGTGACCAGTTCTTCCGCGAGGGCCTTCGAGGGTTGGCTTGAGATATCAATCCCCCTCTCGGCCATGACCTGGATGGCGAGGGGATGGACCCGGCTCGGCTCAAGCCCGGCGCTTTGCGCCTCGATACCCAAGGCTTTGGCGAAGCCTTCGGCCATCTGGCTCCTGGCGGAATTGCCGGTGCAGACGAAGAGGAGTCGGCGCCGGCTCATCGGGCCTCCGGGAGGGTGAAGCGGACCATCGCCCCCTTCCCCAGCTCGCTCTCGATCCAGAGGTCCCCCCCGTGGGCCTGGACCAGGTGCTTGACGATCGCCAGTCCGAGGCCCGTCCCGCCCAGCTCCCGGGAGCGGGTCTTGTCCACCCGGTAGAAGCGCTCCGTGATTCGCGGGAGGTCGGTCGAGGGGATCCCAATTCCGGTATCCGCAACCTGGATCTCGACGAAACCGCTCGGCTCCCGCGCTGCCCTCAGCGTGATCTGGCCGCCTTCCGGCGTGTACTTCACGGCATTGTCCACCAGGTTCACGAGGATCTGGGAGAGGCGGTCCCGGTCCGCCTGCACTTGGATATCCGGGGGCACCTGATTCAGGAGGGCAAGGTTCTTGGCGGCGGCCTGGTTCTCGAACATGGCCAGCACGGCTCTGGCCACTTCGCAGAGGCCGAGCGCGGCGGGCTTGAGGATCACCTTGCCGGTCTCGATGTCCGAGAGCTGGAGGAGGTCGTCGACCAGCCGCCCGAGGCGCTCGGCGTGGGTGTGGGCCACTTCCAGGAAGCGTCGAGCATTCGCGGCCTCTTCCAGGGCCCCGTCGAGCAGCGTTTCCAGATAGCCCCTGATGGAGGTGAGGGGCGTGCGAAGTTCGTGGGAGACGTTCGCGACGAACTCCGTCCGCACCCGCTCGAGGCGGCGAAGCTCGGTGATGTCGTGAAGGACCAGGAGGGTCCCTTGCCCCTCGAAATCGATGCGAACGGGGACCGCATGGGCCTCGAGGATCCGATTGATCGGCGGGCCTAGCTCCACCTCGCGCCGGCAGGTCTCTCCCACGCCGCAGGTCTGACAGGCTTCGACGAGGTCGAAGAGCTCCTTCTGCCGGATCACCTCCATGAAGGGCCGTCCTGCCACGGTCTCCCCCTGGAGACCAATGATCGCGCGGGCGCCGGGGTTCAGGAGGAGGATACGTCCCCGGGAATCGATGGCGATGACCCCCTCCGCCATGCTGTCGAGGATCGCCGCGAGCTTGGCCCGTTCGCCGCCCAGGTCCTGAATCTTCTCTTGCAGGCGCACAGCCATCCGGTTCAGCGCGTGCCCGAGGGCGGCGATCTCGTCCTTGCCCGCGGCTGGCACCTTCTGGTCGAAGTGCCCTTCGGCCATCCGGCGGGCGGCGGCCTGCATTTCCGTCACCGGCCGCGTCACCCGCCGGCTGATGAAGAGCCCCACCCCGAGGGCCAGCCCGAAGGCCAGCAGCGCCCCGGCCGCCACGGTGCGGCGCACGGATCTGACCGTCTTGGCCACCTCGGTCATGGGGAGGGCAAGGCGGAGCACCCCCTTGACGCTTGTCCCATCGTCGAGCGGGATGGCCACGTACAGCATCTCGACGTCGAGCGTGCGGCTCCGCCGCAGGTGGCTTCCGAGGCCTCCCGCGAGCGCGGCTTTGACCTCGGGCCGCGCCGCGTGGTTCTCCATCCCCCGCACCCCCTCCAGGTCCCGTTCCGACTCTCCCAAGACTGTCCCGTCAGCCGCGATGACCGTCACTCGCGCCCCGAGCTTCCCCGCATACTTCAGGGCCAGCTCCTGCACCCACTCCGGTGGGGCCCCCCTCACGAGGTAGGGGACGATGGGATCGTGGATGAGCCTGGCCCCCGTCACTAATCCGGCCTTGAGGTTCTCCACCGAGTGCGTCTCGAGGACGCGGGTCACGTACACCCCCATCACCCCCATCCCGAGGGCGGCCACGATGAGCAGGACAAGGGTGAGTCGGACCGCTAGCCTCGACCGGAGCGCCTCGGCCACCACCCCCATCACTCCTCCACGTCGAAGCGGTAGCCCACGCCCTTCACCGTCACGATCCGCCTGGCCTCAGAGCCCAGCTTCTGCCGGAGGCGGCGGATGTGGGCATCCACCGTCCGCGACTCGATCTCCGTGGCGTCGGGGTACCCCCAGACCCCCTCGAGGAGCTGCTCCCGGTTTAGGACCCGGCCATTGGCGCGCACCAGAGCGCGCAGGAGGCTAAACTCCTTGAGGGTCAGCTCGACCGATCTCCCCTTGACCGCCACCTGATGGCTGGCCTCGTTGACCTCCAGATCGCCGATGCGCCTCACCGGCGGCCCGGACGGTTCTTGCGCCCGGCGGAGAATCGCCTTGACCCGCGCGACGAGTTCACGGGGGCTAAAGGGTTTCACGATATAGTCATCCGCCCCCACCTCCAGCCCCACCACGCGATCCACCTCCTCACCCTTGGCCGTTAGCATGATGATCGGCAGGCGCGCGGTCGCGGCGTCCCGGCGGAGGTGGCGGCAGACCTCCAGGCCATCGAGGCCCGGCAGCATCAGGTCGAGGATCAGGAGATCTGGGCGATGTTGCCGGGTGAGCCGCAGGGCGGTGGGACCATCAGCAGCCTGGAGGCACTGCAGACCCTCTTTCTCCAGGTGGTAGCGGACGAGCTCCACGATGTCCTTTTCATCATCGACAATGAGGACCTTGATGGCCATCAGGATTCGGTCTGTTCGGCGCCCCATCTGTATGGTCGCTGACTGCCGCGCTTCGCCATGGAGATGCTCCCTTCCTGTCTCGACGTGAAGCGGAAGGTGTTGCCAATCCGCAGAAACCCCGGCGCCCCCGGTTGTTGATCCCTATTTTGCACATCACCCCCCTCCATGTATAGCTCCTCCGCTTTTCCGGAGGTCGGGGAACCTGCCGAGGGGCAAAAGGATTTGCGGGGGGAATCATCCCTGATAGTGTCATACTGCCCAGGCTCGGAACGGGGCGGGCTTGGCGAAGGTGAGCTGTCAGAACGGCACCGGGAGGCGGGATGAACCGGCTGGCGCGCATTTTCTGGGATCTTCAAATGGAAGACCCGATGGGGCTGGAGGAGTTCTGCGAGGCGGTCCGCGGGGGGCGGTACGGGGCGGCCATCCCCGGGGAGATCGCGGAGTTCCTCGGGGAGGTCGAGCAGGCCATCCTGGAGAACATCGAGCTGAAGCTGGCGGAAAGCCCCCAGCTGGCCCCGCTGCGCCAGGCGAAGATTGACGAGACCCAGGCGATGATCGCTGATCTGCTCCGCCGCTACGGACCCGGGGCCTCCTGAGGCTCCCCCGCCGCTGGTCGGGGCGCGCGGGCCGGGTTGAGGAGGATCGAGTCGGTCTCCAGTTCCCGGAGGACGGCGGCGAAGGCGAGGGTGTCGCGCCGGATCTCCTCCCGGATCCGGCTTCGGTCTTGCTCGAGGCGGCCGATCTCCTGCTGGAGACGGGTCAGCCGCTCCAGGGCGTCCTGGACGATCCGCTCGGCCTCCCGCGCCGCCTCCTCCTGCGCCTTGGCGATCATCTCCTCGGACAGCGTCTGGGCCGTGGCGAGCGTGTTCTGCACCATTCCGGCCTGCTCCCGCCATCGGCTGAGCTCCGTCTGCAGGCCCCGGCCCTCCTGACGGAACTCCAGCGCCCGCCGCTGCAGCGCCGCCAGTTCGTCCGAGACCGCCACCAGGTACTCGTACACCTCCCGCGGGTCGTAGCCCCGCAGGCGCCGCCGGAAGGTGTGAGAGCGGACCTCCTCCGGGCGCATCCGCCAGCGGGGGGGTTCGGGGGGTGGGCTGGCGTCCTTCGCTTCGGGAGGGCGGGGGGTCTGCTTGCGGGACCGGAGGAGGGGAGGTCCCCCGCGTGCGTCGGGGGCGACCGCAGGGGCCGCCGCCGGCCTCGCGCCAGCGCCACCGCCGGCCACGGCGCTGGGGACGACCTGCGCCGGCTCGGGGGCGGCCGGCGGGACCTCGATGGAGGAGAGCACTCCCCCTAAGTCGAGGGAGAGGAACTCCGGGACCTGCAGCGGGACCCCCTCCGCCACGGGGGCACCGGGCTCCCCGATATCGGGGAGCAGCGGCTCGGCCCGCCGGCGGGTGAGGCGCCGTCCGACGAAGAGGAGGAGAATCCCCACGAGAACAACGGCCCCGGCCAGCACGATGGGCGAGGCGTAGAGGAGTTTCGTCAGACTCTCCACGACCATTCGTGCGTCCATGAACCTCCTCGGCCGGGGGAGAGAGACGTCTCGCATCTCCCGAGCGCTGGCATCTTACCATCCGCCTCTCCCGGCCGCAACGCCCCGCTGCCCCCCTTCGGCGCCCCGTGGCCAGAATCGCCTTGTCGCAGGCGGGGAGGTCCCCTACACTGGTCCGCGGGCGGCGCGGGGGGGGCGCCGGGATCCGGTCGCCCAGGAGGCGCGGCATGACCATCATCGCCATGACCAAGGAGATGGGGAGCCTCGGGACCTACATCGGGATGGAGGTGGCCAAGCGCCTCGGCTACGCGTTCGTCCGGCAGGA
>Ga0184627_10000451_pt1 | contig 16115 bp, 24 predicted proteins | sample PLM3_127_b1_FD_133150 | JGI IMG/M metagenome (GOLD analysis project Ga0184627, IMG submission 133150) | Groundwater sediment microbial communities from an aquifer in East River, Colorado, USA - PLM3_127_b1 | ecosystem: Environmental > Terrestrial > Soil > Riparian zone | place: USA: East River...
CGCCACGGCGTATTGAATAAAGGGATCCATCTTCTTGATCTCTTTCGCTTCGATAAAATCCTCAGCGCAAAAATCCGGGACTTCACCGGCGATCCGGGAGGCATAGGCTTCGACGTTAGGAAACCGGGTGATCGTTCGGATGCCCGGACGGCCACTGCATAAGGCGTCCCAGTTCTTGTCTAAGCCCGTGCCGAGCGGGGTGACGAGCCCGAGCCCTGTGATGACAACTCTGCGTTGTTCAGTTGTGTTCACGAATCCTAACCAAGCTGTAATTGAATTGGAACCTAAAGATAGACGAGTAGTTCGAGAGGGTCAATAGTTTTATAAACGAAATTTTTCATGCACTTGCTGAATTCGACGAATCAGCGGTTGCAGCCGTTCACCGGCCGATGCACTTAACTGAGCCGACATGCTTGTCCGGACCCGCAACGCGTCCAGCACCGCGGCGACGGAATTCCGCAGCGCCGCGAGATCGTATCCGCCTTCGAGCAAGAACGCAATTCTGCCGTCGGAACATTGATCGGCCACCGCTAATAACATCTTGGCCATCGCAGCGAACCCCGCCTCCGTTACTCCCATGCCACCGAGTGGATCACGCCGGTGTGGATCGAAGCCGGCCGATACCAGGATCCACTCCGGCGCGAATTTGGCCGCCGCGGGTAGCACAAGATCGCTGAAGACCCGGAGGTACTCTGCGTCGGCGCAACCGGCGGGAAGCGGGATATTCACGGTGTAACCCTCTCCCGCGCCTTCCCCCGCTTCCGTAAGCGCGCCGGAACCCGGATAGTATGGAAACTGGTGCGTCGAAACATATAGCACCGACGGATCCTTATAAAAGGCGTCCTGGGTGCCGTTGCCGTGATGCACGTCCCAGTCCATGATCAAGATCCGCTTCGCGCCGTAAGTCCGCTTTAAATATTCCGCGCCGATGGCGATGGTGTTGAACATGCAGAAGCCCATCGCGCGATTGCGCAAAGCGTGATGGCCCGGAGGGCGGACCAAGGCGAACCCGTTTGGATTCTCTCCCGCCGCGATGGCGTCAAGCAGGCGCAAAAAGCCGCCCACCGCCAGCAAACCCACGCCGAAGGAATCGCGGCAGGTGATCGTATCGCCGTCGAGCGCGTAGCGGTTTTCTTTTGCAGTGGACTCAAGCAGAGAAACATAGTCGGCTCCATGGCAAAACTCGATCTCGGCCCGAGTCGCGGCCTTGGGCGGCAATAAAATATAACTTTCGGGGTCTAACGTTTGAGCAAGCTGGAGCAAAACTTGAATCCGTTCGGGCCGCTCCGGATGGCCGTTTCCCGGTTGGTGTTTGAGATATTCCTGGTCGATAACGACGCCCGGCTTTTCCACGGAAATGAATTTATCATCTGAATACTCAGGTCACAACTCGACGGCGCCCCGATTCCTTGCGCTGACCCCGTCGAGATATCTGCTTCGGGTAGTGGTTCAGTTTGATTTCAACGCCGCATCGATGTAGGGGCAGGCCGGAGCCTATCCTGAGTCAGTCGAAGGGTGCCTGCCCTCCGAACGGGCAACCACATAGGGTTGCCCCAACAAATTTTGGCGAAACTGAACCACTACCCTGCTTCGTACTGACTTCGGCTCGGGTGACGCGCTTATCTTGACTCCGCGCAAAGCAAAAGGTATGAAAATCGTTCAGGCAAATGCCGCGGGGTGGAGCAGTCTGGTAGCTCGCAAGGCTCATAACCTTGAGGTCCCGGGTTCAAATCCCGGCCCCGCAACCATATTTTCCAAGGGTTTTTCGGCCGACTTCTCGAAAACTTCACGATCCAGGTGAAGCCGCAGGGTCCCGCAGTAGTCCTTTTGGATCATATCGAGAGAAGTCCCGCAGTACTGGGCGACGGCGAGGGGATTCTCCCCTCGCCTGATCGCTTCGGTGATAAAAGTATGCCGGGTTGCGTAAAACTTCCGATGCCTCATCTCAAGCTTTTTTAACGGCCCCGCCCAATTGTGCTCACTCCACTTCTTTGCGTTCATCGGCTCGCCGAGCTTATTCAGGAACACATACTTGAGTCCAAGGGCGCGCGACGGTAGCAGCCGAATCACCTCGACGACCGCTTCGGATATCTCTATCGTCCGGTTGCTGTGCGAGGTTTTCGGCGCCGACTCGGTTCCCAGGTAACGCGACTTTGATATCGAAACCGTGCGCGTCTCTAAGTCGATATCGTTCCAGGTAAGAGCCGATGCCTCGGATGGCCTCATGCCGGTGTGAAACAGGGTGAAGACCCACGGGTAGAAAAAAAAGTCGTTGTCGATCCAATATCGGATGATCTTATCGCGTTCTTCGGCGCTAAAAGGGTCCGGCTTTGCTCTCGGCGCCCTCGGCCATTCAATGTCAATGAATGGATCTCTTCCCTCAAGCTCCTGATACTCCGCCCGCGCGTCTCTGAACATGGCCCTGAAAGACGCATCGACGACGTTGCGCACCGTCTTGACGGCCAACTGCTTGCCGACAAGCTCGACTTGAAAATCCCTTAGATGGCCCGTGCGAATATCCGACAAGCGCACGTCCTTGAACCTCGGCAAAATATGAGCCCTGAATTGATACTTGTAGTCACGAACCTGCCCCCGCCGGTAAAGCGGCTCGACCTTTCGCGCGATCCATTTTTGGTAATACTCACCGACGGTGGGGAGCGGCCTCAAGATAAACTTGCCTTCGTTGTACTGCTTGAGCTGCGCCTCGGCGAATCGCTTCGTCTTGGTCTTGAGGGACTTGTTGAGGTAGCCGTCGATCAAATACCAGTAGCCGTACTCATTTTGCTTCAGGTGCGCCGGCATTATTCTTTTTCCTTCCGCTTGCGCTTCGCCTTTTCCGCTAGGTTCCGAAGGGCCTTCAGGTTCGCGCCTCGCGGCGGGTGTGCGCCCGTCTCCCAGCGCGAAACGGTTTCCTGCGTTGCGCCGATTTCGTCGGCAAGCTCACGTTGAGTCAATTCGAGTCGCTTCCTTAGTTCAAGAACCTCTTTCGGCTTCATGCCCGTGATATATCATATGTCATATCACGATATCAATGCTTTTCTGATCTCCACCACGTCGGCCGGCTGTTCAGGCTTCGGTCTGGGCATTCCAACAATCAAGTCTTGCTCGATTATTCCAAGCCCCCGGCAAATCCGTTGCAAGGCGTCCAGCCGTGGCAATTCGCCTTTGGATAGCTTAACGAAGTTCTTCGGGCTCGTTCGGCAAATCGCCGCCGCGTCGCTGAAGCCGTGACAGTTCTTTTCGCGGATCTTCCGCAATACCAAGCCGTAGTTAATTATGGCGTTCATGGGTTTTTGCCGTTTCACTCAAAATTTTTCGCAATTGGAAGCCCATTACGCGACGATCTCCGGTTGACCCTCACCGGATGGTTGTCCGTTTTTCGTCGCGCCGATTAAATTGCTACTTGTTTCACTTGCCGCCCTTCAGACCTCGAAGCCAACTTTTCAAACAAGAAATTTTCCGATCATGCACGGCGCCACAGAGTGGACACTTTTTTTCTTGCGCTTCATTGCCGGCTTGCCGCTTATCACTTCGCTCGATCTCGCCGCCTGCTCATCATGCCGCCCGTTTCAACGTCTTTTGAAAACTCCAGCGCCCGTGCCAACGCTCGCTGCCTCTGAAAACTCGGTGACTCAACGCAAAGACTTCGAGACTGCCAACCACGCCACCGGCGAGTAGATAATCATCAAGCCCCACTTTTGCGGCTCCCGGTTGTGGTATCTGCGCGACGTAGACGCGGGCGCCCCGGCCTTGCAGCTCCCGCCCCAGGGCAAACACCGCTCGAAGCAGGTCCGGGCGCTGCCACACGTCGGAGTCGGGAACGATCGTGGTTTCCCGACCGTCCCAGGCCACAGCGTCAAGATCGGCAACGGGTTCACCGTTGTTGAGCCAATTCCAAAGCCCGCCGATGCCCACGGCGTTAAGCCCGGCCTGAAATGCCGCAAGGGCTTTCTTCTCGCCCTCAGCAACAAACACGGGCCGATCATCGACGGAGAACGGCATGTAGAGCCTGGCGCCGCTCTTGGGCGGTTGCGCGTACTTCATCTTGCCGAGTGACGGAAATAATTTGATCCTGGCAAACTCGGCGCCTTGGTAGGGGAAGCAAAGCGCGGTCTCTATCTCTTGGGGCACGCCTCGACGCAAGTTAAAGAAGCATGCGAAGTCTCGCGGGCGAAGCGAGTACACGCTCGCGGCCCGGATTGTTTCATCGCTCAAGCCGGACGCCCGCAAGTCCGCCAGGTGGTCCGGGTGAAAATGCAGGGCGAAGTTACCAGCGGAAACCAAAGAGTAGGGCGCGACGAATTGCATCAGTCCCAATCCTCCACAGCAATACGCGGCGCGTCGAAGGATAAATCGTAAGAACCCAAAGGCCCGTTTCGATTTTTCAGAATCGCCACGTCAAGGCGCTCGGCGTTTTCCCGTGTTAATCCAAAAACCGCGTCAGCGTGTTGCTCCAACTCCCCGGAGTCGCGCAAGTCGGCGAGCGTCAACGCCTTATCTTTTCGATCTTCGACTTTGCGGTTTAACTGCGTGGCGGCAATGACGGGGATGTTTAGCCCTTTTGCCAGTAGCTTCAGCGCCCGCGCCACTTCTGAAATTATCTGATAGCGTTGATCCGGCCCCATGCCGCGCATGGAAAACAAGCCCAGGTAGTCGATAAACAAAATCGACTTGCTCCCCGGATTGATATTTCCGCGCACCGTTTCGAGAAAATCGAAAAATTCCGATCCTTCGGTAAACAACGGCGAAAAAGTCGGCAAGTCGTTTTCGGCAAGCTCAATAAGTCGCCGTCTCATCTCCACGCTTTCATCTTCGAGAATGCCGCGCACGGTGAATCGCTTGTCATGCAGCGCTGCAAGCCGGCACCACATTTGCTCGACGGTCATTTCCAGGTTGGCGAAGTAGGTTGCAACGCCGGCACGCGCCTGGCAATACGCCAACGAAAACAGCGTCGCGGTTTTGCCGATGCCTGGACGCGACGCAAACAGGTAAAGCCCGCCTCTTTGAAACGCGCCGGCTGCCTGGTCATGCGCCTTAAAGCCACTTCTGAAAAACGGCTCTTTGTCTTGCCGCTGTTGCAGCCAGTCAAGGAAACGGCGCTTTGATTCTTGCTGGTCGATAAATTTCTTTGGCTCGTTCATGGGCTTATCCCGTACTTTCGTTGATAGGTTCCCGCTGGCATGATGCTGCCGTCTGCCAGTGTGAGCATGCCGCCCTCGCGCTTGATGATCTTCGGCGGCCCCTCGCCGTGGCCGTTGCCATTGCCGCTCACCGGCTCATCTTCCCAACGCCGGGCATTCAGCCACGGGCCTGGATGCTTGACGTATTTAAGCTCAGTGTCCTTGACGGTCTCGGCGTATCGTTCGACGCCAGCCATGATCTCGGCGATAAGCTCCGGGCTAGGGGAAAGCCTCAACCAAGCCTTTTGGGCGGCCTCACGGTCCACATGGCGTGGATAGGCGGAATAAAAACGGGTGAAGGCTTCGAGCTGGGCCTGGCCGGGCCGGGTAAGTTTTCTCCCCTTCGGGATGGGTGAAGATTCAGGCACCCTAGTGCCGGCCTTATCTTCTTTCTTTGGATATCTTTGGATGGTTGCGCTGGTGACAACAGGTCTGACAACAGGCTGTTGTCGTAGTGACACTAGCCCCTGTTGTCGTAGTGACACTAGGTCAGCATCAGAAATTTCAATATTTAATCGGTACTCGCTCGACTGATTTTTACTCGGATCTCCGGGCTTGACGATCACCAGTGGGCCAAGCTGTTTCACCGCGCGGTGAACATTACTGCGGTCCATGTTCGTCATCTCAGCCAATTGGCCAAGGCTAATCCGGTCAGACTCTTTGCCCCAGCCGTAGGTGTAGCGGCAAATGGCGAGAAGTACCCTCAACGGTCCCGACGCAATCTCCCTCATCATCGAATCGAAGACCACGTTTGGGATCGGCGTAAAATTCGGTTTGAGTTTTTTGCTCAAAGGCGCTCCTCGCGCTCGATTTCGTTGAGAGCTTTTTTAGCGGCTTTCTTGAGCTTTTGATCAAGCCTGCCCAGCTCCTGGCGCACCATCGGCCAAGCCGCGAGACAAAGATCCTCGAAGAGATCGTTCGGCGACTGAAAGAAAACTTTTTCCACCCCAGCGGGATTTATGTGAACGATGATCATTGATCCACCCATCTAAAAGATAAGGGGGGATCAGGATTTGAAAAAGTCTAAGGTGAGACTATTTTTTTTTGGAAAATTCTTTGTTGAGCTTAGAAATGTAGCTTTTTAGCGTACTTACGCCTATTCCCGCCAACCGTGCGGCCTCTTCCTGGGTTTGACCTTCAACGCAATATCGAAGGGCCTTAACCGCCTTTGCGCCCCATCTTTTTTTTGCAACCCTTAACCCCTCCAGCATTCTGTTTGACACGTCCGGTGTGCGATTTGCTCTGTTCCGGGAGTGAATTTCGCCCTCGATCTCCTGGCGCCGGCCTTCGCCAGCAGCTTTTGAGAAGTCCCAATGTGCCCGCCATGATTCCGACCCGGCTTTAGGAAACTCCTCTTTCCCCTCAAGGATAATTCTGCGCCGCTTGAATTTGCGCGTTTGTTCATGCAGAAATTCATCCACCGCGCCCGCGGTAGATTCCATATCCCCACGAACGAGCGGAAGGACATTGCTGAATGACGCTCGTAGACTCGGCGTCCACATTTCTTTCAGCAACGCTTGCCAAGCGGCGCCCTCAAGTTCATCCATCTCGACAGGCAAACTAGGTGCCGGCAAATTTAAAAAACGCTGATGATCTGCATCTTCGAGCGAATTTTTTCTCGCCTCGTCCAGAAGTTCCAAGCCTTTTAACAGACCCTCTTGTTTTACATCCGCTGCGTCAGCCTTCAACCTGCGCTTTTGAATCCAAAGACGTTCAATATCTTCCCAGCTCTCCATCAAGATGGCCATTCCCACAGGCTTATACTGAAAACGCTTGTTAAGTTCTTTAAGCATCAGATGCCACTGAACTTTTAGAATGAACATCAGTTGAATCAAAAGATCGTCGTGGCAGCGCTTATAAAGCGGCTCAAGGTCAGTTAATTTCAATTCCCTCGATTTTCGTTGCCAATCCTGAAACGAAACAGGCAGTGGAAGTGTACTACGGTGCAGAAGCATTAAATAAACCTGCATCTCAAAAAGTCTATTTTCAAGGTAAAACCCCGTCAGCAACCTCGGCGTTGAAAGTTTCCCATATATAACCAGAGGCCGAAGAAATTCGATCGACTCCGGTGATAGTTGAGTTTCTTTACTCTTGGGCATGCGTGACCTCTAGCGCCCCTTGTGGCCGACACGGCGCTGGCATAGATCGAAGCGGCCGGCCTTGCGGTAGCCCAGGAAACGGACTTCGATCATGCGTTCTTTCCGTGATTCGTCATCGCCATGTCAAGCCACGCCTTCGCCAGCGGCCTTGATCCTCGTTGTACGATGTCCTGGGGTACTCTATCCGGTGGTGGCGCGTCCGGCTCTTCGCGGGCTCGAATCACCTTGAGGCCCCGCCAATATCCAAGGCTCTGCCGGATGGCGCCCTCGCTGGCGGTCTCATCGGTGTAGATAAGCTCGGTATGCTCGCCAAGGTCCGGCCGGCAGTACGCCATGCAGGTGTGATTGATTTGAATATCCATACCCTGCTTTTAACCTAGCTTGCCCTGCCAAGTCAACCTCTTCTCTTGCCGCGTCTTTGGTGGGATAGGGAAACCTTATAGCGTGCGATCGCGTCCGGGTCGATAACCCAGCCCGTAGTCACCTGCACGATAGTCTTAACAATCCGTCCGCGCCGCGCCTTCAAGGCGCCGGTCTTGATTGCAGAACTTACCGCTTGCTTGCTGATACCTAGCGCCTTCGCCGCTTCGCCGGTCGTAAAGGTGGGGTTCTTCTTTGGCATGTGTCCGAAATACCAGACTCGCCGAACCGTGCGCAAGCAGGCTTGACGATCTCGCCTCGCCCTTCATGGGGCTTCGCCCTTTTTCAGGAACCCGAAAGCCCCGTGGCTGGCGTTTGCTGCGTTAATTCGGCCCTTCTCGCAGCGCTCGCCTTTGTCAATGCCACCTGTTGGCTGTCGCTTAAGGGCCGCTTCGGTGTCGCTGTCTCTCGTGCCTTGCGCTGCCGGTAGATTTCATCCAGGTCTCGCCAGCACAGGTCACAGATACGAGATCGGTTTTTCGTCCTTCGTCCGCAATGCCAACGACACAAGCCGCCATTCATGCTTTACCCCCGAAAAAGGTCAATGGTCTGGGAAGGGTCGATGCCGGATCGTTGCTCTAGGGGCTTCCTAGCGCGTCATTCCTCGTCACTTTTCGGCCGAAAAGCGGGATTGCTCAATTTTTCGGTCGGTGTCAGTCATCGTCGTCAACGGAAATAATTTCCGGCTCAAAGTCTTTCTTGCGCAGGCGGCGCTTTTCCTCGGGCAGCAAAAGGCTATGGCGTTGCAGGTTGGCGGCCTCACTCTCGTAACATGGCGGGTCATTCGGGTCGATGGCGTCGAAAATTACTGGCACGCCGCATTCGTAGATTGGCACGCAAGCAGGAAAAATCTCGTGGATCGGATCGCCAACACCTCCAAGCCGGCGGCGCGCTTTCTCGGGTGCCTGGGTAGCCCACCAAAAGTTAGGCCGCGTTCCGGGTCTTCGCCCTACCCATTCGGCAAGAATCGCGTCTTTAACCTGCTCGAAAATGCGGTTTTTCCCCTCATCGGGAATAAAATATTTCCATTCCGCAGCCTCACGTTCTGCGTCCTTGCCTTCGGGCATCGCAAAAAGCCCCTCGGATAAAATGCTCAGAACGGCTGGTGAGATTTGCGGCACGGCCTCATGGCCTATGCGTTCACGTTTTGTCGGCATTGTGTTTTACCTTCCCGACGGGCGGCCGGGATAATCCCTCAGGGGTTTAACATTGAGATTTAAGGCGGCCAAATTTTGGCGCCGAATCGTTTCCAGCGCCGGCAGTATTCGCAGCAACGGATGAGCTTGCTTTTGTTTGCGGTGGTCAAGAACGGTATCGCCTTCGGTGGCTATCTTTTCCCGAGCGCGAGCGATATCGTCTTCAACGCGACAAGCCGCAGTCAAAAAAGCCAAGCCGCCCGCGTCGGTAACTTCGTACTCGCTTTGAATGGACCGCCACAGTCCACGGCCCGCCTTTCCAAGCCTCGCAGGTGCCTTGGGGATTTTCCGTTTGAATGGAAATTTAACGACCGTAGAGGAGTGTTTCATTATTTTCGACTCCATTTCTTGCACGCGTGCCCAACCAACGGTCAACGCCGTTTCGGCTGTAGAGAGTTAGACGCCCCTACCTGCTAACGGGCGAAGCGCCGGCCGGTGGAGGCCCGACCGACGCCTTCCCCGCGCGGTAATCCATCGCGCGCGCCCTCGGGAAACTCATTTCGCAAAATACCGAAACTCACCCGTTGGCAACCAGCTTCCTGTCCGCTGATCCCAAGTTTCAGTGGGTACTCGTCGGTAATGTTCCTGTGCTTCGCGTGCGGTTTTGGCCGCTGCTTTTTTCGCCTTCTCGCCTGCCAAGCGCGCGGCCTCGATTCCCCGTTGAGCGAGCTGCCGCTGCCGTTCGCGTTCGTTCTCGCGGCGCATTGCGAGGGCATTTGCAGCATGCCGGGTGTTTACGTCATCGCTTGTGCGCATGTCGATGTTGGACGCTGCAATCTTTTCATTGATCGCGAGCAGCGCGTTGGCTCTTTGCCGGAGTGTCTTCGCGGTCTTCGGCAAGTAGGCGGTGAGCTGATCGGTGAAAACGCCCGCAGTTCCGGGCATGTCTTTTTCAATAGCAAACCGGGCGCCGCGCTCGCATAGGCCCGCCATGACCTCAGCATATGTGCCGCGCGGTGACTCGGACTCTGCGAAAAAACACGCTTGCCCCTCGGCAACGCTTAAATCCGTCGGTGCGCTACCGCGCTCAATATCGCCGCTCAGGGTTTTTACGTGGTGACATTCGTGAAAACAGGTCCGAGCCAGGCGACTCGGATCGCTGGCATGGGCAGCGTTTAGTAGAATCAGAACGTCACCCTGCGGGTTAACCCAAAGCTTGCCGCGGATCGGTTTTGCGGTCTCAATCTCCCCGTCGGAAGCTTCTCGAATCGTACGCCAAGGCGGCGTTTTTATTTCGAGCAGCATCGCGGCGAGAGTGATTGCGGACGCGCAAAGCTGCCGGGTCTCTTTGCTTTCATCGGTTATTTTGTACGTTGGCATATGTCTCCCTTTTCAACTCAGGGCAGCGGCAAAGCCGGCGTCGCAGTCTATTTGCTCGGGTTGCGCGTCCAACATCGGCAGCGCGCTACGAATGTTTCTGATCTCGGCGTCAACGTCATCGCTGGGTGATAATTCCAACCGCTTCGCCGCGTTGATTGCTTCATCGACCGCGTCGACGTACTCGCTGATTTTCTTCTCATTCGTGATGATGTGACCTACCGGCATGCCCAGGCGGTCGCGCTCAACGAGCCCCCTGGAGACAATCTGTTTTCCCGCGCGCTCTTTTTCGTCCTGCGCCCACCGAATGAACACCCGGATTTTTCCGCCGTCCTGCGCGCGGATCTCGTTCTCTATCTCGCGGATTTTTTGTTGCGCTGCGCTGGCGGCTTCTCGGTAGCGCTCTCTAAGGACGGTAAGATTGCGCTGAATTTCAAGCGCTCGGCAGTACGACCGATAGTCGGGGTCGGCTTCCAGCGCCTCAATTTCGGCACGGTGTTTAGCTTCCTTGGCCGCGCCCTGGGCTAAGGCGTTATCTCTTTGCTCGAATAAGTCCTTGCGTTTCGGTTTGAAAAGTTTCTCTAGCATGGGTTCCTCCGGTGTCATTCCTGCGCCAATTGATCGCGCAGTTTTTGCAAAAGTTCGATGCCTTGGGCAAACGCGCTGACAAGGATATCCGGTCCGGCATAACGCTTTTCGATTTCAATCGCAGTCCGATCCTTCGGCAGCCTCTTAAGAACTTCATCGATTCGCTCTACGATTTGTGTGGTCTTCATAGTTTCCCTCTCTTTACTGATGATTATGCATGCATGGCCGTCTCAATGCCTCCGTGCCTGCCCCGATTACCTTCGGCGCCTGAAAGCTCCGTGGCAAGGGTTTCCTTGGCTAATTTCGGCACTTTTAAGGCGTTCAGCCTGAACATTTGGGCCTGCTGTTTGGCTGTCCGTGGCCTCTTCTCCCTTGACGCCTCTTTCGCCTTCCTATGCTCGACCCATGCCTTATAACCGGCGTCGGTGTTAGCTCGATGGACTTCGGTTTCGCGCCAGCACTCATCGCAGATGCCGGAACGGTTCCCGGTCGCCCGGCCGCAGTACCATCGACATAGGTTCGACCTTGCTTTGCGTTCCGTCATCGCGATTGCCCCCTTCGCTCGTAACGCTTGTCCCTGAGTCGCGCCTTCAATCGTCCGCTATCGATTGCCCGTGCTTTCTCCCGATCTGCGCAAGGCTGACAGAGCCGAGACTTGGCATTGCCTTTCTGCCGCACGATCTGACGCAACGGCTCATAGGTGCTGCACCTTGAAAGTTCTCGAAAATTTAACGATACATATGTAACAAAGCGACACTTTAACCAATTTTGCGCCGCCTCTCTTTGTAGAAATTTCGAATACTTAGAGGTTTTTGGAAGTTGAAGGACGAACTAACTTCTTGTTCAAATCCCGGCCCCGCAACCATGAAGCTCCACGGGCTTACGCCCGTGGTACCTCTAATTTCTTCGGCGGAATCCGCCGAAGCACTCACCCTCCTTCGCTCTTTGAGCTACGGAGGGTCCGTCCGCCGCATTCATCCCTGGCCTTACGGCCGGGGTCTTCTGCGTAGGCGGATGAAGAAAGGGGGTCTCCGTGACCCCTTTTTTTATCAGTGGAAATCCCACCCTGCTGGTGCCGAAGCGGCAAAGAGCTTTAAGAAGTTCACGTTAAACTGGCTGGACGAAACGCCGGCGCTTGGTTTGCCGCGCGGATTTCTATAGGATATTTCAAGGTCACGAACGTGAAAACTCAATTTTCGCCTTCGGCAAATGATCGCGGTACTTCCGTTAGTGGCACCGTCCGGTTTTTGCTTCTGGCGCTGCTCGTTCCCGCCACCATTGCATTGGCAGCGTCCCAACCCACCCAGACGCAGCTCGAAGCCCTGGCGAAGCGCGTCGGGACAATGTATTGGGTCGCAGCGGTGAATAACCGGACACCGGCCTTTCATGCCGCGCCCGCCGCAAACGCCCCCTCGCTCAGCGCCGGTGACAACGAGTCTTTCGAAATCGTCGAGCTCACTCGGCAAAAGGACAAGGAAGCTTATTACAAAGTCAAGTTCGAGTCGGGTAAGGTAGGATACATTCGTCCCGAGGTGTTTGTCGAAGAACTCAACCTGACGATTTTGACCGTCGATCCGTTGGCCGGCGAGAAGAAAAAGGCCGCGGCTGCCGCCGAGGAAGAACGGAAGCGAGTGCAGTGGATACGATCCCAACCCTGGTCGGCCGCCGTGAAGGAGGTGGCGATCAAACGCATACCGGTACCGGGACTGACCGCCGCAGAAGTTAAAGTCGTTTTGGGCAACCCTGCGCGGATCACCAAAGGATCGGGGCTGCGGGGCTCCGAGGAGCTTTGGCACTATGCCGACGGAGCGGTGCTGACTTTCCACAATCGACTATTGAACCGAGTGGACCTGAGCGGCAGGAAAGAACCGTAGATCACCTCGCTGAGTTTGCGGGTCAATAGAGTCTGTAGCGTCGCCGCCGGTATTTTCGGAATAAAGAAATCAGCAGCAGCCCTGCTACGAAACCGCCGATATGCGCGGCATAGGCGACGCCCCCGGCGTTGGCATCGGCGGGAACCAAAGATTGACTGACGATTTGCCAGCCGATCCAAAAGATCAAAAAACACCACGCGGGAAGACGCACCACGGTCCAGAAAATTCCGAGCGGCAAGAGCGTCTTAATGCGCGCGCTTGGATAGAGAATCAAGTATGCGCCGAGGATGCCGGACACCGCTCCCGAAGCCCCGATGGTCGGGACGGTGGACGACGGCTGCATGGCGATGTGCGCGCAGGCAGCGAGTAGACCGGTGACTAAATAGAAAACTACGAAACGCAGATGCCCCATGCTATCCTCGACGTTGTTGCCGAAAATCCACAGATACATCATGTTGCCGATGATATGCATCCAGCCGCCGTGCAAGAACATGGAGCTCACCAGAGTCGCATAGCCGCCGGCAGGCAAAAGCCCATGGGTGATCGCCGCCGGAATCAGCCCGAGCTGGTAGACCAAAGCCTGCTCCAAGCGCGGATCGACCATGACCAGCGAGAGTTGATAGACGAAAACCGCCAGGTTGGCGGCGATGATCAATAACGTAAAAACGGGCCACAGCACCGTCGGATTCTCGTCGCCGATGGGAATCACTTTGTCACTTTTTCCCGAAGAGGATCGCGCCGCCGGGACCGATAGCGGCCCGAGACCGAAGCGAGGCAGTTTTACTATTGGCTGCAAGACTCATGGCCGTAGCTTCTTCAATTTCTCTTGCCGCCGGCGTTCCGTTTTGGACGGCCGGTTCGGATTTCCGCCGCGCATCGGCAACGCCGTTAAGTTTTCGTCCTCGTCTTCGGTGGATGGTCGGTCGAGATTGCGCAGTATGGCATTAAACTCTCCCGCGTACACGGCCGCCGCGCCAAACTTCTCCACGGCTTTGCGCACCTCCCGGTCGGAGGTCACAACCACGCAGCCGCTGCCCTTCTGGCGCGCGATTCGAACAATCACATCGTCAGCCTTTTCTCCCTGGCGCGAATAGACAATATGGATACCCTCTCGTTGTTCTTCTGCTTCATGAGCCCAACCGGAGCGCCAACCGTCGAAAACCACGATCATTCCGAATTTCTTCATCGCTTGGTAAACTGAAAGCCGGTGAATAAGCCAGTCGCGCTTTTGCTCCAGCGCGCCGTGCATTCCTTGATCGCTGCCGATCAAATTATAGCCATCGATAATGATGTCCATCTATTGTTAGGCCGCTCCGACCCGGCATGGGAATTCGTCGGTAGAATAGTGGTTTTGTTTACCGGTTGTCAAAATACCAAAAAACAGGTAAAAACAGAGCGATTTTATAAGGGAGGTTCGGGCAGGTTGGGCATCGTCATAAAAAAGGCAAAAAGAATCAACGAGTTGCCGCCATATTTGTTCGCCGAGATCGACCGCAGAAAACGCCAAGCTTTGGCCAAGGGCGTCGATCTGATCGACCTTGGTATCGGCGATCCCGATATTCCGACTCCGGCGGTCATCATCGAGAAGCTGGTCGAAAGCGCGAGCAAGCCGGCGAACCACCGCTACCCGAACAGCGCCGGCATGGCGGAGTTTCGCGACGCCGTGGCGAATTGGTATCAGCGCCGGTTCAAGGTGAGACTGGATGCCGAAAAGGAAGTCGTCTCGTTGATCGGATCGAAGGAAGGCATCGGCAACATGGCGGTTGCCTTCGTCGAGCCCGGCGACATCGTCTTGGTCGCCAGCCCTTGCTATCCGGTCTATCACATCGGCACGGCATTCAACGGCGGCAAGAATTATTTCTTGCCGCTGAAAAAACAAAACCAGTTTCTGCCGGACCTGGATTCGATCCCGGCGGAGGTCGCCAAACAGGCCAAACTTTTATGGATCAATTATCCGAATAACCCCACCGCCGCAGTTGCCGATAAGGAGTTTTTCAAAAAGGTCGTCGATTTCGCCAATAAAAATAACGTGATCGTCTGCCACGACGCGGCCTACACCGAAATGGGATACGACGGCTATCGCCCCATGAGTTTTCTCGAAGTCGACGGCGCCAAAGAAGTCGCGATCGAGTTCCATTCTCTCTCGAAGACTTTCAACATGACCGGCTGGCGCATCGGCATGGCCGTCGGCAACGCCGACCTGGTCGGCGGTCTGGCGCAGGCCAAGTCCAACCTGGACTCCGGGATATTTCAGGCCGTCCAGGAAGCCGGCATCGAGGCGCTCAAGCTGGGCGACGGCATCGTGGAGCCGTCGCGAGCGATTTATCAGGAACGGCGCGATATTTTAGTCGACGGCCTGCGCGCCGTCGGCCTCGAATGCGAAAAACCACGGGCGACGTTTTACGTCTGGGTCGCCGCACCCAAAGGGCACTCGTCCGCGGATTTCACGACCAAGCTGCTTGAAGAAGCCAGCGTCGTTACGACTCCCGGCAACGGGTTCGGCGAGGCAGGGGAGGGGTACGTTCGATTTACCGTTTGCGTCGGCAAAGAGAAACTGAAGGAGGTCGCGGAAAGAATCCGACGCGTCAAGCTTTAGGATCTTTCCGCGCAAGGGCGTTATGGACAATGCCGTAGCCCACCAGGTTTACATCGGGGTCGGTTCCAACCTCGGCAACAAGAAGGAAAACTTCTTGGAGGCCCTCCTGCGCGTGGCGAAACTGCCGGACACCCGGATCCTCAAGGAGTCCTCGCTCTATGAAAGCGAACCCATCGGCGACGCCAAAGAGTGGTACGTCAACGGCGCCATCGAGATCGAAACTAAATTCAAGCCCGAAATGCTTATGAAGAAATTTAAGAATATCGAGCGTGCCATGGGACGCAAGAAGATCAAAAAGCGCTGGGGCGCGCGCATCATCGATCTCGATATTTTGTTATACGACGCCGCGATCGTGAAAAAGAAAAATCTGAGAATCCCCCACCCGGAGATGCCGAGCCGAAAGTTCGTCTTGCTGCCGTTGAGCGAGATCGCGCCGCAGGTGATCCATCCGGAGTTGGGCGTAACGATCTCGGAGCTCTTGATTAACGTAAAAGACGACAAGAAGATCCACCTCTATCACGCGTAGTGCGGATCTTGCCCGTTAGGACCGAGCCGTTGCTACTCCGCCTCCTTTTCATAGTTCTCATCGTCTATATCGTGATTCGAGCCATCAAGGCTTATCTCGCCGGGGCCAAGTCCGCCAAGCGTCGCCGTTCCGCTACCCCGGAGGGCGAAGAAATGGTCCTCGACCCGCAATGTCAGACCTATGTGCCTAAGAGTAACGCGATCTTGCAGGCGGGAAACTATTTCTGCAGCCGAGAATGCGCGAAGCTTTTTTTATCCCGCTAGCGCTTGCATTATTTTTTCCTGCACACCATCGAAACCACCGTTGGACATCACCAAGA
>Ga0184627_10000453_pt1 | contig 16075 bp, 15 predicted proteins | sample PLM3_127_b1_FD_133150 | JGI IMG/M metagenome (GOLD analysis project Ga0184627, IMG submission 133150) | Groundwater sediment microbial communities from an aquifer in East River, Colorado, USA - PLM3_127_b1 | ecosystem: Environmental > Terrestrial > Soil > Riparian zone | place: USA: East River...
CCAGACAAAGATGAGGGTTTCGGCACAGGCAAAGAGCGTGATGCCGAAGGTGCCTACCCAGAAATCCATTTCATCCAGTGCGCCGCTCGTGAGGCCGAGGATGGGCACATGCGCTGCGCCAAACACCAGTGCCGAGGTGGCCAGCACGGCCGTGCTATGGCGCCAGGCGAGCTCGTCCTCCAGGAAGGTGATGAGCGGCTGCATGAGGGCCAGCTGTGACAGGGTGCCGGCGATGAACAGTAAGAAAAACCACATGGTGCCAAACGCCACACTCCAGGGCAACTGTTGCAGCACCACCGGCATGGTGGCAAAGCCCAGATTAAACGCGCCACCCTGGGCGACCTCGACCGTCCCCTGCGGACCAAAGAAGGCGTAGGCAATAGGAATGGCAATAGCGCTCCCTAAGATGACCTCTCCCCATTCGTTCACCATCGTCGTGGAGAGACCCGTCACGACTACATCATCCGTGCTTTGCATATAGCTGGCATAGACCTGGATCGTCCCGAAGCCAACGCTCAAGGTAAAGAAGATCTGTCCGGCCGCCGCCAGCCACACCTTGGCATCTGTCAACCGGGACAGATCGGGATTCCAGAGAAACCCCATGCCATTCCAGACTGTCTGGTCGGGGTAGCTCGGGTCTGGAGCGCCGAGGGTGAGCACGCGCACAGCCAGCAGGATGGACAGCGCAATGAGGACCGGCATGCCCCATGTAGCCACGCGCTCGATACCCTTGCGGACGCCGCCATACAGAATCCAGGTATTAATCGCCATGGTCAGGACAAAGCACACATAGGCCACACCAGAGACGCCCCAGCCGGTCTGCGCGCCCTGGAAGTCTGCCAGGAACTGCGCCATACCTTCGCGTGAGGTAATGCCCGCATAGGTGCCGCACAGCGCATAGTACGTATAGGCCATGGTCCAGGACTGGATATAGACATAGTAGAAAGCCACAGCGACCGGCAGAAGCAATCCGAAGGCCCCCACATATTTCGCGACAGGATGGTGCCAGAGCAGGTGGAAAATACCCGGTGTGGTCCCATGCCCGCGTGCTCCCCCCATCCGTCCCATGGCCCATTCGCACCACATCAGCGGGATGGCGAGGAACAGCAGGGCACAGAAGTAGGGGATCATGAACGCCCCACCACCGTTCTCGGCCGCTTGCACCGGAAAGCGCAGGTAATTCCCCAGGCCCACGGCGTTTCCCGCCATCGCCAAGACAAGACCCAATCTCGTGTTCCACGCTTCTCGGCGCTTCTGTGTCATCGGTGTTCCTTCAGATGCTGTCTGGTGGGCGAACAGCAGCAAAGGGCTTGCTCTCACCCCAGCCCTCGCTCCGCGCAGCAGGAGTATACGTCAGTTGACAGGGCGACAGCCAGTCAGAGTGCTACCAAAGCGGACCTTGGCCTGGTGCGGGTTGCCAGCTCTCTGCGCCTCTCGCCAGCCTGCGACTTTTGCTGTACTCATAATCTGACAACTTGCCTTGTCATGTGACACTGTGTGACCATCAGAGGTGGACAAGCACGGGGCGGACAGGCACGAGAAACCGTCTCTCCCACGCTATCGCCATGGCTCACAAGCAGTGCATGTCCAGGATTCCCTGGCGGCATGCGCAAGGCACGGGGATTGCTTGCATGACCACTGAGGTCTGAGAGGCACAGAGCGCAGGCCAAGTCACCTCTCCTGTGGTCCGCTTGTACAAGGCGCTCAGTGGCGGATGGACACTCCTGACGGCCACGAACGCGACGCAGTGAGACGTGTTGCATGCAGGCGAAGGACGCGAGCGTATGTGACACATGTAGCATCGCGTCCACCTTGTGAAGATGCGCAGAGTGGTGACCTCAGGCAACCTGACTCAACAGGAGGAGCGTTATGCGTGTGGTCGTCGCACTCGGAGGCAATGCCCTGCTGAAGCGTGGCGAGCCACTGACTGCCGAGGTGCAGCGTGGCAATGTCAAGCTGGCTGCCCAGGCGCTGGCACCGCTGGCGCGTCAGCATCAGCTCATCATCTCGCACGGGAATGGCCCGCAGGTGGGCCTGCTGGCCCTGCAGGCGGCGGCCTATCCTGAGGTCGAGGCGTATCCGCTGGACGTGCTCGGGGCGCAGACCGAGGGCATGATTGGGTATCTGATCGAGCAGGAACTCAGCAACGTGCTGCCGTGCGACGTGCCCGTTGCGACGCTCCTCACCAGGATCGAGGTCGATCCACATGACCCAGCGTTCCAGAACCCCAGCAAGTTTGTCGGGCCAGTCTACGACGAGCAGGAGGCGCAGCAACTCGCTGCAGCAAAGGGCTGGGTGGTCAAGCCCGATGGCAACACGTGGCGTCGGGTCGTGCCTTCGCCCATACCCAAGCGCATCTGCGAGATCCGTCCGATTCAATGGTTGCTTGAGCAAGGCGCCATCGTGATCTGTGCGGGCGGCGGTGGTATCCCAACGATACATCAGCCAGACGGCGCGCGCCTGTTCATGGGAGTCGAGGCGGTGATTGACAAGGATCTGGCCAGTGCACTGCTGGCCCGCGAGTTAGAGGCAGCGCTCCTGGTGCTGGCGACTGATGTGGACGGTGTGTATCTCAATTGGCACACGCTCCAGGCCCGGTTGCTACGCCACACCACGCCCCAGGCGCTGGAGACGTATGCTTTCCCGGAGGGCTCGATGGGGCCCAAGGTCACTGCTGCCTGCTGGTTTGTCAGGCAGACAGGGCAGCGCGCGGCTATAGGCACCCTCACCGACCTGCCACAGCTCGTCGCTGGCACAGCAGGTACACAGGTCGGCGCTCTGGCTCAGACTGCGGAAAAACGCTCCTAAAGCCTTTCGTGCTCTTGCCCTGCCATGATGGCCTGACGACTGTTCCCCAAACAGATATGCAGTCCTAACGCCGCACGGACGAGGTCGCTCTCGAGCGGTACCTGTTGCGGTCGTGACACTGCGTCGCCAATGGGGACAGCGGTCATGTGCCCATCACGGAGTGCGACCATGTGCCCCACGTGGCCCTGTGCAATCACGTGCACCGCCATGGCACCGAAGCGGGTGGCCAGCAACCGGTCAAAGGCTGTAGGGGAGCCACCGCGCTGAAGATGCCCCAGTACGGTGGCGCGCACGTCGGCATGACACGTCCTCCGCAACTGGGCGGCCACCAGGTCGCCGATACCTCCCAGCCGGGCTGGGCCACTAAGGTCGCGCTCCACCCGGTAGGCAGCCTCACCACTGAGCGGCATACTGCCCTCAGCCACGACAACGATGGTAAACTTCGCACCGCTCTGGTTACGCTGACTGATCTTGTCAGCAATGATGTCCATGTGGTAGGGAATCTCGGGGATGAGGATGACATCGGCGCCGCCGGCCACGCCGGCCGCCAGGGCGATCCAGCCGGCGTGACGCCCCATGACCTCGATGACGAGCACGCGGTGGTGGCTTTCAGCGGTCGTATGGAGTTTATCGAGTGCCTCCATCGCCGTATTGACCGCCGTGTCAAAGCCAACTGCGATCTCTGTGCCGGACAGGTCGTTGTCAATCGTTTTGGGTACCCCAACGACCTGCAGTCCTTTCTGCATCAACTCGTGGGCAATACGCATCGAGCCATCGCCCCCAATGACGATGAGCACCTCGATGCCATACTCTTGGGCGCGATGGATGACCGTCTCCGAGACATCAAAAACTTTGATCTCGCCGTTGGTGCGCACTTCGTAATGAAAAGGGTTGGCCCGGTTGGTACTGCCCAGGATGGTGCCGCCCCGCGGGAGCAACCCACGCACGTCCGTCGCGTCCAACAACCGGGCCTTACCCGGTTTGATGAGACCCTCGAAGCCATCCTCAATGCCTAAGACCTCCCACCCATACTCATTGATGGCGGTCTTCACCACGGCCCGGATGACCGCATTGAGGCCAGGACAATCCCCACCGCCCGTGAGCAGACCAATACGCTGAATCGTGTCGGACATCGCTGGGACCTCCATGGAGAAGCTGCATAATTGGCAACAGTCATGTGGGTGTTGCACGTGATAGCGTGGAGTACCCTCGCCGCACAACGCTACAACAGGGCTGCAAACTCTTTATACTGCGACAGCAGTCCCAGGGCCTCGGCGACGGGTTTCGACGTCACAGAGCCCTGAAAAGTGTTCACGCCTTTGCCGAATCCAGGGTCGGTACGCAGGGCGTCGAGACCCTGGTGCGCCAGTTGCAGCGCATAGGGCAATGTGGCGGTGGTCAGCGCCATGGTCGAGGTCGCCGGGTACGCGCCTGGCATGTTGGGGACGCAGTAATGGATCACCCCATGCTTTTCGAACACAGGGTCAGAATGCGACGTAGGCCGTGAGGTCGCCACGCATCCCCCCTGGTCGATGCTCACATCGACGATCACCGAGCCAGGTTGCATACGCTGGACCATCTCTTCGGTGACCAGGTGCGGTGCTTTTGCCGCGCGTAAGAGGACTGCGCCCACGACGAGGTCAGCCTCTTCCAGATACCGGGACAGGTTGTCCGCCGTAGTCTCGAAGAAGCTCAACTCAGGCGCAATATCCCGCTTGAGTTGGGCCTCTCTCCTGCGATCTCTGCCACCGAGCAACACCTGTGCGCCCATCCCATGCGCAGTCATGGCGGCATGCCGCCCCACCACCCCATCGCCCAGGATCACGACTGTGCCGTAGCGCGTGCCCAGGACCGTGCCGAGCTGCACGCCTTTCCCATGGTTGAACTTCGCCAGATAGTAGCTCCCGATGGTGATGGCCATATTCCCGGCAATGGCGCTCATGGGTGCCAGGAGCGGCAGCCGACCTTGTGTATCTTCCACCGTCTCGTAGGCCACCGCGATGGTCTGCTGCCTGAGCAGGGTTTCGGTTAAGGTTTTCGGCACCCCGGCCAGATGGAAATACGTAAAGAGTATCTGCTCCTGGAGGTATTGGTATTCTGACGCCAACGGCTCCTTGACCTTCAGCACCAGGTCGGCATCCCAGGCCTGCTCCACCGCGACCATGCGCGCTCCTGCGTCGAGGTATTGCGCATCAGAGAAGCCTGAGCCGAGCCCTGCCCCGGCTTGGACCAGCACGGTGTGCCCAGCCTGATGCAAGGCCTTGGCACCAGCAGGTGTTAAGGCCACACGGTGCTCTTGATCTTTGATCTCTTTGATGACACCAACCTGCATCGTTGTCACTCCCTCGCATCCTCGGAGAATTCTCAGAGCCTCTTATGACTCATCCCTCTCCAGTGGGAGAAGTGCAAGGCCAATGCCACCCCTCACATACACGCTCGATACTGGCCACGGAGCGGTTTTGTATGTGCATCCAAGAGCCTGTGGTACACAGCACTCTCGTAGAAGCGAACATTGTGTCCTGTCCCTGGACAATCTGTCGTGCAAAGCTGTGCTCATCCCACTGGTCAAACTAGCGGCTTTCCTGACAGATGGAGGGAGAGGAGCGCTGGCCACAGGGGTCCTGACATCACGAGAGAAACACCCTATGATGGGGGTGTGAGGTAGCTTGATGCCACCTGAGTTCCCTTGCAGCTGTCGTGCAGCATGAGCATGCTGCGGGATGCAGAGCAGTGGGGTGTCTGTCACTTGGCAGAAAGGAACACAGGTATGCAGGAGCATATGGATACACGCCGTGCGGCCTCAGGAGCAGGGGAGCCTGGCATCGTCATCGTGTATGGTACGACCGCAGGCCTCGTCCAAGATATTGTTGTTGGTCCACACCACTTGACAGCTGATGAGCCAGTAGCCTTTGGAGGGACCGACAGAGGGCCGTCGCCCTACGATTTCCTCCTTGTTGCGCTGGGGTCATGAACCTCCATGACCGTGGCGCTGTATGCGCGACGCAAGGGCTGGCCCCTGGAGGGAATTACGGTACGCCTGCGTCACACGCAGATCCACGCGGTGGACTGCGCGGAGTGTGAAACCACAGAGGGCAAGATCGACCGCATCGAACGCGAGATCACCCTGGATGGGACACTCACGGAGGAACAACGGGCACGACTGGTGCAGATTGCTGAGCGCTGCCCCGTCCATCGGACACTGACCTCGGAAATCAACATCCGTACGCAGCTGGTGTAAAGGTGCTCCTCAGAGATTGTGGGCTATGCAACCCTTGTGCATGCTGCCGCGCGCAGCAGCATCTGACACCCTGTCGTCTATGCAGACAGGGTGTCAGATCGAGCTGTCTTCCCGGGTCTTTCTCCCTCCTCAAGACTCTACGTAGACGCTACGCTACAAGCCTTGCGCTGCTGAGGCCGTCTTGGCATGAGAATTGGAGATGAGGTGCTGCCAGAAGATTCCAAGAGACCTGAGCTAGAAAGGGCATCACCATGACCATCCAACATTTTCTCGTTCCTATTGACTTTAGCACGTATGCCGAGCAGGCACTGGACTATGCCGTCACCTTGGCGAAGCAACTCCAGGCGCGTGTGACACTCCTGCACGTGATCCAACCCCCGCTCATTGCCGGTGCCGACATGGGTGTCTGGCCGTCTCCAGCTTTTGTCGAGGAGCTCGAAGCAGCCGTCACGCGTGATCTGGAGGGCTACCTCGCACGTGTCACGGCCGCTGGACTTGAGGGGGAGATTGCCGTGGTGCATGGCGTTCCATTTCAGGAGATTCTCGACACCACCAAGGCGCGACAGGTGGATCTCATTATTATGGGGACCCACGGGCGTACTGGTCTGCCCCATATACTCCTGGGCAGTGTGGCGGAAAAGGTGGTCCGCCTGGCACCCTGCCCCGTGTTGGTGGCTCGCCAACCCACGCCTGTCGCTGTATCGTAGGGGGTATCACATTGCTGTTCACCCATGGATGTGTCCTGCCTCCATTGATCGACCTCTGTTGAAGGAGCCGTACACCATGTCTGACTACGCACAGCGCCGCCGGGTGATTATTATGGGAGCCGCCGGACGCGACTTCCACAATTTTCTGTGTTGCTATCGGGATAACCCGCAGACCGACGTCGTGGCCTTTACGGCGACGCAGATTCCCCATATTGCTGGACGGCGTTTCCCAGCCAGCCTCGCTGGCCCACACTACCCGGACGGGATCCCCATGTATCCGGAGACTGACCTGGAAGGCTTGATCGCGACGCATCGTGTTGATGAGGTGGTCTTTGCCTATAGTGATGTGGCCAACCAAACCGTCATGCTCCTCGCGCAAACGGTGCTCGCGGCAGGGGCGAACTTCACACTCCTGGGGCCACACGCCACGATGCTGTCGAGCCAGGTGCCGGTGGTTGCAGTCTGTGCCGTGCGCACCGGGTGTGGCAAGAGCGCTGTCACCCGCCGCGTGGTGGCGCTCCTGCGCCAGCACGGCTTACGCCCCGTCGTCGTGCGGCACCCAATGCCGTATGGCGACCTCGCCGCCCAACGCGTGCAACGCTTTGCGACGCTTGACGACCTGGATCGACACCACTGTACGATCGAAGAACGCGAGGAATATGCACCCCACATAGAGCAAGAGACGGTGGTCTATGCTGGGGTCGATTACCAGGCCATTCTCCAGGCCGCCGAGACGGAGGCCGAGGTGCTGGTCTGGGACGGTGGCAACAATGATCTGCCGTTCATTCGACCCGATGTCCACATTTGTCTCGTGGATCCGCATCGTCCTGGACATGAAACCCTCTATTATCCTGGCACGGCGAATCTGCGCATGGCCGATATCGTGGTCATCCCCAAGGAAGATACGGCTGACCCAGAGCATGTCCGCCACGTCAAGGCCGCGGTGCACCACTATAACCCGCGTGCCATGGTCATTGATGCCGCCTCACCACTGCACGTCAGCGATCCAGCGTTGATTGCCGGGAAACGGGTCTTAGTGATTGAAGATGGTCCTACACTGACCCATGGGGGCATGACCTATGGGGCTGGGAGCATCGCGGCTGAGCGCTGGGGGGCGGCGGAACTCGTTGATCCTCGTCCCTACGCGCGTGGCTCCATCGCGGAGACCCTCCAGACCTACCCCGCCCTGCAACGCCTGCTGCCAGCGATGGGCTACGGTGCACATCAGATGGCCGAATTGGAGGCCACCATCAACGCCACACCCTGTGACGCCGTTATCTTCGGCACACCGGTGGATTTACGTCGCCTGCTGACCCTGCATGTTCCGGCAGTGCGGGTGTCTTCTGACATCGAGGAGATCGGCCAGCCCACCCTGGCGGCGATCGTGCCTTTATTGGCAGAGAGGGCACGGACGCGGCATCCCTGATCGCTCCCACGCTGAAGGAGGTTGGAGGCACAGCCCGGCAACTCCTGGGCCCATAGCCCGCCAGAGTTTGCCTCCCCAGTCGCTCGTCATGCCGCACGCCGGGCGCCCCAGCTTGGCGTCACGGCGGGAACCTCGCAGGGTGACAACATGTCCGATGACCGGACAACGTGTAGCGGAGCAATGCCTCTCTTGCCCTGGCGCAAGAGGCCATAGGCCTGCAAACGAAAGGGAGACAGGCTCTCCACAGTCTGGCATGGGTTTTGCCCGTCTATGCGAGAGGTACACAGAGGAAAGGCCATGCGTCACTGCGCATACGACAGGAGAGACAACCCATGCACACACTGCAATGCCCGATGGCTCTGGCACAGTTTCTCGTCATCCTGACGCTCTGCCTCCAGGGGCGAGCGGTCGCCGAGGACAGAGCCCCACAGCGTCGTCTCCAAACCACCATGCACGAGTTCTTTCAGGCGCTGACCAGCGCCTTTCCCTGGAGTCTCGACGCCCAGCAGTTTCAGGCGCCAGAGCACCGCCAGCGCATCCATGCGGCGCTCCGCGCCCTCGCCCAGCACGCCGGCCAACTTGAGACCCATGGTCAGGATGTGCCGCAGAGCTTTGGCTTTCTGCGTCGCTCTCTGGCCAGGAGTGCACACGATGCGGCAGAACGCTACGCACAAGGGCAGTACCAGCAGGCGCGGTTCCTCCTCCAGGGACTCACAGAGAACTGCTTTGCGTGCCACTCGCGGCTCCCGAATCTCCAGTATTTTGCTTTTGGCAAGCGCTTCCTCGAGGAGACCAACGTCGAGAGCCTCCCCGTACCACAACGCCTCAAGCTGGAGGTGGCGACCCGGCAGTTTGACATGGCCCTCGACACCTGCGAAGCGCTCTTGCGCTCCACGGACATCACGGCCGCTGACATGTGGCTGATGGGTGTTTTCGAGGATTACCTCAAGGTTACTATTCGAGTGCAGAATTACTTCCCACGGGCGATTACGGCTCTTGAACAATTCCTGGAGCGTCCAGATGTGCCTGCCGTGCTGCGCGACCAACTGCTGAGCTGGGTCAACGCGCTCAAAGAATTCCAATCGCATGGGCCAATAGATGATGCGCTGTCGCACGCTCGCACCCTGATCGAGACCGGACAGCGCCGCAATCGTTTTCCGGCGGATCACCAGGGATTCGTGCACTTTGTCGTGGCATCGAGCCTCCTGCATCGCTTGCTCACCACACAACCCGCCAACACGAGTGCCCTCGCGGAGGCATACTACCTCCTCGGTATCGCTGAAACATATATCTCACGTACGTCTTGGCTTTCAGAGGCGCCATTTTTCCTGGAAACGGCGATTCGCCTTGCTCCAACGTCCCCAATTGCCACCAAGGCGTACGACGTACTCAATATGTATATCCTCACGGAGTACACGGGATCGCAAGGCACGCGTGTGCCGTCAGACGTCCAGGAGCACCTGGAAGAGCTCCGCCGGCTGCGCGGTGGCTCCTGAACGATCCTAGAGTAGGACGAAGCAAGGAGTGCATGGCATGTTCATACAGCCTGTGATCCATGGGGTGATACTTGGCGTGCTCCTGGGAGTGCTGCTCGGCTATGGCGTTGCACGGGGGTGGCAGCTCCGGGCGCGGAGGACGCACGACATTGACCGGCTGATCGAGCAATTTCAAGCGCTGTTCCGGCAGATTGATCAGGAGAAATAGCAACGTCCATAGGGCATGTCGCCATCCCCTTCCACGCCTGGGGCATCAGAGGCCGGGTGATGAGGGGGTGTCTATCGCGCTCTCCCTGGTATGGGTAAGACGTCAAGCAATGCTGCAACAAACCGTGGAGCTAGCACGATGCCCCGTGTCAACTGGGTGTTCTTGATCCTGGCGATGGCCGGTGTCGGAGGGGGCGCAGTCTTGTGGAGCGCCAGGGCCAACGAGGCGGCGTACCTCGTGTGGACCGCCACCACAGTGGTCGCCTTCGTTCCGCTCGTCGCCCGGGTACTCAGCAGCCTGCTACGGAAAGAGCCAGGGGTCGACATCATCGCGGTCCTCGCCATGGCGGGTGCCCTGCTGCTGGGCGAATCCCTCGCCGGCGCCGTCATCGGGTTGATGATTGCGAGCGGGCAGGTGCTCGAAAGCTATGCCACCGCGCGCGCCCGCCGCGAGCTGATGCATCTCCTTGAGCGGGCGCCCCGGGTCGCGCACCGGTGGCAGGACGGCACGCTGACGACGGTCGCCGTCGAAGCAGTCGAGCCAGGCGACGTGCTCCTAGTCAAGGAGGCCGACGTGGTGCCGGTGGACGGTGTGGTGATCGCGGGGACGGCCAGCATCGACGCCTCGGCGCTGACCGGGGAGGCCCGGCCAGTTGAGTGCCGTGCTGGTGACCGGCTCGAGAGCGGCACGGTGAACGTCGGGGCGGCATTTCGCATGCGAGCAGCGGCCCGTGCGAGCGAGAGCACCTACACAGGTATTGTCCGCCTGGTCGAAGCGGCGCAGCAGTCCAAGGCACCCGCAGTACGACTCGCCGACCGTTACGCAGTGGCGTTTGTCCCGTTGACCTTGCTGGTCGCGGGCGCTGCCTGGGTGCTGTCTGGCGAGCCGGTGCGTGCCCTTGCGGTGCTCGTCGTGGCGACACCGTGCCCGCTCCTGCTGGCGGTGCCTATCGCGATCGTTGCCGGTATCTCGCGGACGGCGCGGCGTGGCATCATCGTCAAGGGCGGTGGTGTCCTCGAGGCGTTGGCACGGGCTGAGATCCTGTTCCTCGACAAGACTGGGACACTGACCTCTGGCATGCCTCATCTGGCGCGCGTTGCGACATGTGGGGCGTGGACAGACCCTGCCGAACTCGTACGCCTGGCGGCCTCCGTCGACCAGGTATCGTCCCACGTACTCGCCTCGGCCCTCGTGCGCGCCGCCCGAGCGCAAGGCATGACGCTTGCCTTTCCGACAGATGTGCGCGAGGAAGCGGGCGCTGGTCTTGAGGGGACCGTTGCAGGACACCATATCAGAGTCGGTAGGTACGACTGGGTGATGCAGACTATTCCGTCGACCGACACTACAGCCGCATTTCGCCACCGGGTGCTACGCACGTTCGGATCAACCGTGTTTGTGGCCGTAGACCAGACGTTGGCTGGGGCACTCCTCCTCGAAGACCCAATCCGCCTCGAGACGCCGCGCACTCTCCGGGCGCTCCGACGCGCCGGCATCCGCGACATTACCGTGCTGACTGGCGACCATCCCGTGGTCGCGCTCTCGGTTGCTGCCGCGCTGGGGATCGATCGCGTCCTGGCCGAGCAGGCGCCAGACGAGAAAGTACGGGCTGTCCAGCGCGCCCGCGCCAGGGGCACGACCATCATGGTTGGTGACGGCATCAACGATGCCCCGGCCCTCGCCGCTGCAGATGTGGGCGTCGCCATGGGTGCCCGTGGCGCCACGGCGTCTTCCGAGGCCGCTGATGTGGTCCTCACGACCGATCGCCTTGATCGGCTCGTCGAGGCCATCCAGATCGCGCAGCGCTGTCGCGCCATTGCCGTCCAGAGCGTCCTTGTGGGTATGGGGTTATCGATGGTGGCGATGGGGGTTGCGGCGGCTGGGTATCTGCTGCCAGTGGCTGGGGCGTTCCTGCAGGAGGGCATCGACCTCCTGGCCATCGCCAGTAGTCTGCGCGCCCTCGTGGCTGGCCGACGTGCCTGGGCACGCGAGAGGCGGCAGCGCATCGTGACCCCGGAACTGGCAGAACGGTTACATGCTGAACATCGCCGCCTCGGTCCAGCGCTCGAACGCTTTCGTAATCTCGCCGATCAGATGGATACCATGACGCGGCTGCAACTGCGTGATGCGCTGGCTGACGTGCACCATTTCTTGACGACTGACCTCCTGGAGCATGAGCGCCTGGACGAGGAGCAGATCTATCCAACCATCGCCGCACAGCTCAGAGGCGAGGACCCGTTAGGGGCTCTCAGCCGGACACATCAAGAAATCTTTCATCTGGCGCGGCTGCTCGACCTCCTCATTGGCGAGCTGCCCGATGTGGGACCCGATCCGCACGACCTGCCGGATATCAGGAGGCTCCTGTATAGCTTGCACGCGGTGCTGCGGCTCCACTTCGCGCAGGAAGAAGAGCTGTACCAGAGTGTCAGCGAGCACTATGTCGCTGCAGTCCAGCCCTAGCTGCGGCATCTGCACTTGTAAGCGCAAGCGTGGACTGTTGGCGCTGCAGGTGTGAGTGAGCGTGACAGGTTGTACTCTCAGAGGACAATGTGTCATATCGGTCGCTTCTCCATGGCCTTTCGCCGCCAGCAAAGCTATGGGAGGAGGGCTGTCGTAGGGCCAGGGCGGGCTATTGATACACGCCTGGCCCTATCCTGCCGCGTGGGTATACTGCGATGGCATGAAGTTTGCCTGTACTTTGAGTCGAGGTGCAAACATCCTGAGCACCTCATGAGCTAGAGAGCGGACGTACCAGGAGGAGAGACAGGAACTCTCGCTGTCCTTCTCCGGGCAACAAATTTTGCGAAGTTATCCCTAGTGCTGACTGTGAGGTAGGCTGTGCCGTCTATCGTGCATCGTAGGAGTCATCGCATGACCACCAAAAGTTCATCCTGGATACGGCCTTGGCTCAGGTCGCCGAGTGGCCTGATCCTCCTGGGGTTTCTCGCCATTGCCGCGTTCTTCCTGATCGTGGAACACCGGGCGCACGTTTTCGGTATCTTGCCGTATGTGCTGTTCCTCCTGTGCCCCGTGCTGCATCTGCTCATGCACGGCCGGCATAGCGGCGGGCCCACTGACCATGAGGCGAGCCAGCAGCAACGGCCACGAGGAGGTGCATAATGCATACTGACACGCCGGCCTATGGCCTCTGGCTATTGGTCGTGATCAACTCGGCAGTCTTTATCATCTTTGCCTTCAGTTTTACCCACCCGCACAGCGCCCGGGACTGGCGCTCATTTGGAGCGTTTACGGCTTTTCTGGTGGCGCTGTTCACCGAGATGTATGGCTTCCCGCTGACCATGTATCTGCTCGCCGGCTGGTTAGGCAGTAAGTATCCTGGCCTGGATCTTTTCTCCCACGATGCCGGGCATCTCTGGAACACGGTGCTGGGCTGGCAGGGTGACCCGCATTGGAATCCTCTCCATATCCTCAGCAACGTGCTCATCGGTGGCGGCTTTGTGTTGCTGGCGGCAGCCTGGCGGGTGCTGTACGAGGCTCAACACACCCACACGCTGGCGGTGACCGGTCCCTATGCCTATGTACGGCATCCGCAGTATGTCGGGTTCATCGCGATTATGCTTGGATTTGTGTTGCAGTGGCCGACCCTGCTGACACTGCTCATGTTCCCCATCCTGGTGATCATGTATGTGCGGCTGGCGCGCCGGGAGGAGCGTGAAGTCCTGGCGGAATTTGGGACGACGTACGCCCGTTATGCGGCTGACACCCCGGCGTTCTGGCCACGCTGGCGCCATATGCTCCGGAGGCACGTATGAGAAGCGCACCACAACCGAGCACTCCTGCGCACAGGAGGACGCGCTCTCCCCCGTAAGACGGATGCGAGGAGAGCGGACAGGCGAGACGTGTACGAGGCGCCGCAGGGCAGCTTCCGATGACCTCTAGCGAGTGGAGAACAACGATGCATATGCAACGCACAATCCGAATCGTCATGACGGCACTGCTGATCATCGCCCCAGGGTTTGCCCTGGCGCAGGGTGGGGGGACGCCTGGTCACTGGCAACTCCATCCGAAACCCGAGCGTGGTTCCATGCGGGCAATACACGGCATGATGTCCCAGATGGGCGGCATGATGGAGCACATGGTGGATCGCATCGAGGCTGGCCCCCTGACCCCCGAGCAGACCAAACAGATGGGGGAGATGATGGGGCATATGGCCGACATGATGCAGAAGCTTTCGGGGATGACGGGTTCTGAAGTGCCGCAGCAGATGGCCCCCATGCTGGAACGCATGACCGAGATGCATAAGCGCATGATGAGCATGATGGCAGTCCCACCGGCAGCACCACAGCAGGACAAGAAGTAGGGGAGCGGTCAAATGCAGACAATATTCTTCAGAAGGAGCGCAGCGATGCATGTTCGACGGATAGCGATAAGTGCAGTGCTGATCGTGTTGGTATGTACTCCAGGGTTCATCCTGGCGCAGGGTGGGGGGTCGCCTGGCCACTGGTCACAGCATCCGAAACCCGAGCGTGGTTCCGCGATGCAGATGCAAGGCATGATGCAACAGATGAGCGGCCTGATGGAGCACATGGCGGCTCGCATCCAGGCTGGCCCTCTGACGCCCGAGCAGGCCACACAGATGAGCGAGGCAATGGTGAACATGGCGGATATGATGAACCATCTTTTGTGGATGAGCAGCGGTGGCACAGCAGGCGCGAGTGGGCCAGGTGGTGCGATGACGAGCGCGAACATGCCGCAACAGATGACGATGATGCTGGAACGGATGACCGAGATGCATAAGCGCATGATGGCCATCATGGCCGTCCCGAAGCAGGAGAAGAAGTAGGCCAGCAGTGCCCTCTCCCTCTGGGAGAGGGCATAGAGGGCAGTCATGATCCATGAGGAGTCTCTATGCAGCTCTACCTCATCATGCAGTGCGTCGGTGGTGTACTTGGATTGGCTCTGCTCGGGGGCTGGCCGACAGGAGTGCTGGCGGTCGCAGAACCACTGGACGCAGAGCCACGTCTCGAACTCAGGAGTCTGGTGCGCGAGGCCCTGGAGAACAATCCAGACATTCGTGCGGCTCAGCAGCGCTGGGAGGCGGCCAAAGCGGTCATCCCACAGGTGAAGACGTTGCCCGATCCGCTGATTACGCTCGGCTACGAGAAAGTCGAGGAGCGTGCAGTGATATACGGCGTCAGCCAGGAGATTCCCTTCCCGGGCAAGCTCCGGTTACGGGGCGAGGTGGCCACACGCGAGGCCGAGCGCATGGAGCAGGAATCCCTGGCGGTCCCCTTGCGCATCATCGCACGCCTGAAGGAAGCCTTCTATGATCTCGCCTTTGTCCACACGTCCATCGCGACCATCGAGAAGAACCGGCGCGTGCTGCTGGACTTCGCGCAGACCGCCGAGGCGCGCTATGCGGTGGGGAGGGGTGTGCAGCAGGATATCTTCCGGGCACAAACGGAAGTGTCCCGCCTGCTGGGGCGTCTGGCCACTCTGGAACAACGCCAGGCCTCCCTGCAGGCCGAGATTAACCGTCTCGTGAATCGACCACCATCCGCTCCCCTGGGCATGCCGCAGCGTATCCAGATGCAGCCCTTACGACATTCCCTGGAGGATTTCAATGCCCGCATCGAGCAGGCGTCGCCTCTCTTGCAGGCCCAGCACAAAAGTGTCGAGCGTGGCGATCAGAGCCTGGCGCTGGCCAGGCAAGAGTTCCTGCCTGACTTTGCCGTCAGCGTCGGTGGCGTCCGCAATGACACGGCGCGGAAGCACGGCTATCAGGTGATGCTCGGCATCAAGGTCCCCCTGTACTACGCCACCAAGCAGCGCCAAGCCGTGCGTGAAGCGCTGGCGAGTCGCGAGGCGGCGGTACAGGATGCGCGCGCGGTGCGGCAAGAACTGTTATTTCGCCTGCGGGATAATGTGGTGCAAGCCCAGCGGGCCGAAAAGCTCATCGCCCTCCTCACTGAGGCCATTCTCCCGCAAGCCCAGCTCACCCTCGAGTCGGCGCAGGCAGGATACGCGGTCGGCAAAGTCGATTTCTTGACCCTCCTGAGCAGCCTGCTCACGCTCCAGGACAACGAACTGGAGCTGCACGGTGAAATCATCGAGCATGCGAAGGCGCTAGCGCGCTTGGAAGAGGTTATAGGGAGTGCCCCATGATATCACAACACCGCTACACACTGCGGAGCGTGGCCGCCGGCGTGACTGCCGCGTGGGCCATGCTCCTAC
>Ga0184627_10000454_pt1 | contig 16066 bp, 15 predicted proteins | sample PLM3_127_b1_FD_133150 | JGI IMG/M metagenome (GOLD analysis project Ga0184627, IMG submission 133150) | Groundwater sediment microbial communities from an aquifer in East River, Colorado, USA - PLM3_127_b1 | ecosystem: Environmental > Terrestrial > Soil > Riparian zone | place: USA: East River...
AACGTGGGTAAGTCCACGCTGGTCAACGCGTTGCTCGGCGAGGAGCGCGTCGTCGTGTTCGACCAGCCCGGCACTACGCGCGATTCGATCCATGTCGAGTTCGAGCGCAACGGGCGCCGCTATACCCTGATCGATACGGCCGGGCTGCGGCGGCGCGGGCGCGTGTCGGAGGCGCCGGAGAAGTTCTCGGTGACGAAGGCGCTGCAGGCGATCGAAGATGCCAACGTCGTGATCCTGGTCCTCGATGCCCGGCAGGACATCGCGGACCAGGACGCGCATGTCTCCAGCTACGTGCTCGAGGCGGGCCGCGCGCTGGTGGTGGCGGTCAACAAGTGGGAGCGATTGCCGGCGGATGAGCGGGACCAGGTCAAGCGTATGCTCCTGCGCAAGCTTGATTTTCTCGATTTTGCGCGGCTGCATTTCATTTCCGCGCTCGAGGGCCGCGGCGTCGAGTCGCTCATGAAATCGGTGGACGAGGCCTACGCCGCGGCGATGGCGCGGTTGCCTACCCCGCGGCTCACTCGCGCGCTGGAGCAGGCGGTGCAGCAGCAGCCGCCGCCCCGCGCCGGACTGAACCGGCCCAAGCTGCGCTACGCCCACCAGGGCGGGGTCAACCCGCCCCGTATCGTGATCCATGGCAGCGCCTTGGGGCGGGTGCCGGACAGTTATCGCCGTTACCTGGAACGTTTTTTCAGGGAAGCTTTCAAATTGCAGGGTACCCCGCTGCGGGTGGAGTTTCGCTCGGGGCACAACCCTTACGTCAGGCGCACCGGGAAAAGACGCTAACCCCATGGCGCAACGAAAAAAAAGCGAGTAAAGTAGCGTCCCCCAATAAGAAGACGAGGCGAACATGAGCAACAAAGGGCAGCTGCTACAAGACCCGTTTCTCAACACCCTGCGCAAGGAGCACATCCCGGTGTCCATCTACCTGGTGAACGGCATCAAGCTCCAGGGGCAGATCGATTCCTTCGACCAGTATGTGGTCCTGCTCAAGAACACGGTCACCCAGATGGTCTACAAACACGCGATCTCGACCGTGGTCCCGGCGCGGACCGTCAGTCTCCCGATGGACCAAAGCGCCGACAGTTGAGCCGCTTCCGTCTACTCCTTGATGTTTGACCGTCCCGGTAACGGCACCGAGGCGGTGCTGGTCAGCCTCGACTTCGGCGAGGCCGGCTATGCGGAAGGCACGCAGGAAATCCACGAACTCGCGAAGAGCGCGGGTCTCGACGTCCGCGCGCTGGTCAAGGGCCGGCGCACGCGCCCCGATCCGGCACTGTACGCGGGCAAGGGCAAGGTCGAAGAGCTGGCGCAAACGCTGGCCGCCGCGGGCGCGCGTCTTGCCGTATTCAACCACGAGCTGTCGCCGGCGCAGGAGCGTAACCTCGAGCGCGCGCTCGACTGCCGCGTGGTGGACCGGGTGAGCCTGATCCTCGACATATTCGCGCAGCGCGCGCGCACCCACGAGGGAAAACTGCAGGTCGAGCTGGCCCAACTGGAGCATCTTTCGACCCGGCTGGTGCGGGGCTGGACCCACCTGGAGCGGCAGAAGGGCGGCATCGGATTGAGAGGGCCGGGCGAAACCCAGCTGGAAACCGACCGGCAGCTGCTCAGGAAGCGCGTGAAGATACTCAAGGACAAGCTGGAGAAGGTGCAGTCGCAACGCGAGATCCAGCGCCGTTCGCGCGACCGCAACCACCTGTTCACGGTCTCCATCGTCGGTTACACCAACGCCGGCAAATCCACGTTGTTCAACCGCCTGACCCGCGCCGGTGTCTACACTGCCAACCAGTTGTTTGCGACGCTGGATACCACCACGCGGCGCGTGCATACCGGCAACGGCGCCCGCGTCGTGCTGTCCGACACCGTCGGCTTCATCCGACGGCTGCCGCATACCCTGGTCGCGGCCTTCCGCGCCACCCTGGAGGAGACCATTCACGCCGACCTGCTGCTGCACGTGGTGGACGCCAGCAGCGACGACCGCTCCGCGCAGATCGACGCGGTCAACGTGGTGCTGGCCGAGATCGGCGCGGAGGCGATCCCGCAGGTGCTGGTGATGAACAAGATCGATCTCACGGCGCTGCCGCCGCGGGTCGAGCGCGATGAATATGGTAGAATTTCGCGGGTCTGGACAAGTGCGCAAACGGGCGCGGGCGTGGAGTTTATCCGTCTCGTGCTCGAGGAAGGCGCAGGCCCCGCACTGGCTCCCGCAGAACTCGACAACACCACCGCGGCGTAGGACCGATCAATTCCATCATGCTGGGTTACTTGATTACTGTTCGCGACTTCGTGCGAGACCGTTCGCTGCGGCTGCTCGGTGTCCTGATGTCGCTCAACGATCCGCAATGGGGACGGCGTCCCAACCAGGGGCCGCCCGACCTCGACGCGCTGTGGCGCGACTTCAACCGCAAGTTGAGCGGCCTGTTCGGGCGCCGCGGCGGCAGTGGCGGCGACAATCCGGAAGGCCCCGACGCGAAGAAGATTGGCGGCGGAGCAGGGCTCCTGCTCGGCCTGATAGTCGCGGCCTGGATGGCGAGCGGCTTCTACATCGTCAACGAGGGCCAGCGCGGCATCGTGCTGCGCTTCGGCAAGTACGTCGAATCCACCCTGCCGGGCCCGCGCTGGCACCTGCCGTATCCGATTGAGACCGCCGAAGTGGTTAACGTAGCGGGCGTGCGCAGCGTGGAAGTCGGCTACCGCAATAACGTCAAGAGCAAGGTGCTCAAGGAATCGCTGATGTTGACCGACGACGAGAACATCGTCGACGTCCAGTTCGCAGTCCAGTACGTGCTGAAGAGCCCCACCGATTACCTGTTCAACAACCTCGATCCCGCGGACTCGGTGCTGCAGGCGGCGGAAACCGCCATCCGCGAGATCGTCGGCAAGAGTAGCATGGACTTCGTGATTTTCGAGGGCCGGGCCGAGGTCGCCGCGCTCGCCCACAAACTGATGCAGGAAATCCTCGACCGCTACGGTACCGGCATCAATATCCAGAAGGTGACGATGCAGAACGCGCAGCCGCCGGAGCCGGTGCAGGCGGCGTTTGACGATGCGGTCAAGGCCGGGCAGGACCGCGAGCGCCAGAAGAACGAAGGCCAGACCTACGCCAACGAGGTCATTCCCAGGGCGCGCGGCACGGCGGCGCGCCTGGTGCTGGAAGCGGAAGGCTATCGCCAACGCGTGATCGAGCGCGCCCAGGGCGACGCCGCGCGCTTCCGCCAGGTGGTCGCGGAGTACAACAAGGCGCCGCAGGTCACCCGCGACCGGCTCTACATCGAAGCCATGCAGCAGATCCTGAGCAACACCACCAAGGTACTGATCGACCAGAAGGGCGGCAGCAACCTGCTCTACCTGCCGCTCGACAAGATTATGCAGATGACGGGGACCGCGCAGGCGGAGAGCGCGCCCAAGCCGCCCGAAAGCGCTCCCGTCCCGGAACCTTCCACCGCGCGCTCGCGCGAGGCGTTTCGTTCACGCGAGCGGGAGTCGCGGCAATGAAGGCGAGTGTTGGTTCGATACTGGTGGGCCTGCTGCTGCTGCTGATCGTCAGCGCGCTGAGCCTGTTCATCGTCGACCAGCGCCAGAACGCGATCGTGCTCCGCCTCGGCGAGGTGGTGGACATCAAGCGCGCGCCCGGACTTTACTTCAAGCTGCCGCTGGTGGACAACGTGCGCTCCTTCGACGTGCGCATCCGTACCATTGATACGGCGGAACCCGAGCGTTTCCTGACCTCGGAAAAGAAGAACGTGCTGGTGGACCTGTTCGTGAAATGGCGCATTGCCGATGTGCGCCAGTATTACGCCAGTATCGTGGTGGGCGGCGGCGGGGAAACCCAGGCGCAGACGCGGCTGCTGCAGACGATCAACGATGGGCTGCGCGCCGAGTTCGGCAACCGCACGGTGCATGACGTCATTTCCGGCGAGCGCGACAAGATCATGAGCCTCATGCGCGACAGGGCCAACGAGGACGCCAAGACCATCGGCGTGGAAGTGCTCGACGTGCGGCTGAAGCGGGTCGATCTGCCCCAGGAGGTCAGCGAAGACGTGTTCCGGCGCATGAACTCGGAACGCGCGCGCGTAGCCAAGGAACTGCGTTCCACCGGCGGCGCGGAGTCGGAGAAGATCCGGGCGGATGGCGACAAGCAGCGCGAGGTGATCATCGCGCAGGCGTACCGCGAGGCGGAGCGCATCAAGGGCGAGGGCGACGCCAGGGCAACGGCGATCTACGCCAGCGCCTACGGGCAGAATCCCGAGTTCTACGCCTTCTATCGCAGTCTGGAAGCCTACAAGGCGAGCTTCCGCGGCAGGAACGACGTGCTGTTGCTTGAGCCCAACTCCGAGTTCTTCAAGTACCTGAAGTCGAGCAGCGGCAAGGCGGGCAAGTAGGACACGCACGAGCGAGCCGGGCGGGGGAGCGCCCGTCCCGCCTGATGCGGCGCCCGGCACCCGACTTGGGACAGGTTCCAGATGGGTAATATCCTGCTTATTGCATTTGCGCTCATGCTCATCATCGAGGGCGTGCTGCCGTTCCTGTTGCCGGGCCTCTGGCGCGAAACGTTCCGGCGCCTGACCGAGATGAGCGACGGGCAGATACGCTTCATCGGCCTCACCTCGATGCTTGCCGGCTTGCTCCTGCTCTACATTGCACGCCACTGAACTGCAGGATCGAGGAATGAGGATTGAGGACTGAGTGAAAAGCTTAGTCGCCGACCCGATCTTCTCTATAATTGCACTCGATCCTCAATCCTAGATCCTCAATCCTGAAATGCGTACCTGGGTACTTCCTGAATACATCGAGGACATCCTCCCGGCCGAAGCCGCGCGCATCGAGCGGCTGCGGCGGGGCATCCTCGACCTGTTCCGCACCCACGGCTACGAGCTGGTGATGCCGCCGCTGCTGGAGCACATGGAGTCGCTGCTCACCGGCACCGGGCACGACCTCGACCTGCGGACCTTCAAGCTGGTGGACCAGCTCTCGGGACGCATGCTCGGCGTGCGCGCCGACATCACGCCGCAGGTCGCGCGCATCGACGCGCATCTGCTGAACCGCAAGGGCGTCACGCGCCTGTGCTACACGGGCAGTGTGTTGCACACGCTGCCCTCCGGCATGAATCGCACGCGCGAGCCGCTGCAGATCGGGGCCGAGCTCTATGGACATGCCGGTATCGAGAGCGATATCGAGGTGCAGCGCCTGATGATGAAGGCGCTGGCGGTGGCGCGCGTCAGCGGCACCTACCTCGACATCGGGCACGTCGGCATCTTCCGCGGCCTGGTGAAGCGGGCGAAGGTGGCTCCCGAGCTGGAATCCGAGCTGTTCAGGGCCATGCAGTCGAAGGACCTGCCGGCGCTGCGCGTGCTGGCGGGCAGCCTTGACCGCGCATCGCGCGAAGCGCTGGTCGCGCTGCCGGAACTCTACGGCGGGCCGGAAGTGCTCGAGCGCGCCCGTAAGCTGCTTCCCGATCATGTGGAAACCCGCGCGGCGCTGGCGGGACTGCGGGCGCTGTCCGAAGGGCTGCGGGATGTCGCGCGCATCCGCTGCTTCGATCTGGGCGAGCTGCGCGGCTACCGCTACCACAGCGGCGTGGTGTTCGCTGCCTACGCCGATGGCGTGCGCAACGCGCTGGCTCTGGGCGGGCGCTACGACGAGGTGGGCAGGGCCTTCGGGCGCGCGCGACCGGCGACCGGATTCAGCATGGACCTGCGCGAACTCGCGGCGACGCGTGCCGACGGCGCCGTGAAGTCCGGCATCCTCGCGCCGCACGCGCCGGGCGATGCCGCCCTTCAAAGCAGCATCAATGCGCTGCGCGCGCACGGCGAGACCGTGGTGGTGGAATTGCTCGGGCACGCCGGCACGCGCGCAGAGCTCGGCTGCGACCGCCAGCTCGCGCGCCGTAATGGCAAGTGGCTTGTTACAAAGCTCAAGTAATTCAGGATCCGGGTTTCATGTCGAAGAACGTAGTCGTAATCGGCGCGCAGTGGGGCGACGAAGGCAAGGGCAAGATCGTGGACTGGCTCACCGATCACGCCCGCGGCGTGGTGCGCTTCCAGGGCGGGCACAACGCCGGCCACACGTTGGTGATCGGCGGCAAGAAGACGGTGCTGCACCTTATACCGTCCGGTATCCTGCGCGAGAAGGTCGCCTGCTACATCGGCAACGGCGTCGTGCTCTCGCCGCAGGCGCTGGTCGAGGAGATCGCGACGCTGGAGGCCGCCGGCGTCGACGTGCGCTCGCGGCTGAAGATCAGCGAGGCCTGCCCGCTCATCCTGCCGCACCACGTGGCGCTCGACCAGGCGCGCGAGCATGCCAAGGGCGACTTCAAGATCGGCACCACCGGCCGGGGAATCGGACCGGCGTACGAAGACAAGATCGCGCGGCGCGCGCTACGCCTGCAAGACTTGTTCAATCCCAAGCGATTTGCCGTGAAGCTGCGAGACTTGCTCGATTACCACAACTTTGTGCTAGTGAATTACTTCCACGCCAAGCCGGTGGATTTCCAGAAGTCCTACGACGAGGCGATGCAGCTCGCCGCGCGCATCGAGACGATGATTGCCGACGTGCCGCGCCTCTTGTACGACGCGCAGCAGGCGGGGCACAACCTGCTGTTCGAAGGCGCGCAGGGCACATTGCTCGACATCGACCACGGCACCTACCCGTACGTGACCTCCAGCAACTGCGTCGCCGGCGCGGCAGCGGCGGGCGCCGGCGTTGGCCCGCAACATCTGCACTACGTGCTTGGCATCACCAAGGCGTACTGCACGCGCGTCGGCGCGGGCCCGTTCCCTACCGAGCTCGCCAACGAGCTCGGCCGGAAAATCGCGGACCGCGGCAACGAGTTCGGCTCCACCACCGGGCGCCCGCGTCGCTGCGGGTGGTTCGACGCCGCGGCAATGAAACGCTCGATCCAGATCAACGGCTTCTCCGGGCTGGGCGTGACCAAGCTCGACGTGCTCGACGGCATGGAGAGCGTGCAGATCGCCACGGGATACCGGCTGAACGGAGAGAGCCGCGACATACTGCCGGTCGGCGCGGAAGAGCTGGAGGGTTGCGAGCCGGTGTACGAGAAGCTGCCGGGCTGGAAGGACAGCACGGTGGGATTGACGCGCTACGAGCAGTTGCCCGGTGCGGCGCAGAATTTCCTCAAGCGCATCGAGCAGATCTGCAGCGTGCCGATCGACCTGATTTCAACCGGTCCCGAGCGCGACCAAACGATCGTGCGGCGCCACCCTTTCGAGTGACAGTGTTGAGTGTTTAATGATGAGTGTTGAGTGAAAAACGGAACCACTAAGCACTTAACACTCAAAACTCAACACTGGGTTATTGGTGCCCAGGAAGGGATTCGAACCCCCACACCATTGCTGGCGCCAGGACCTGAACCTGGTGCGTCTGCCAATTCCGCCACCTGGGCTTGCGCGGGCGAAATTCTAGCCGAACCCCTCTTTTTTATCAAATGAATCAACGCAAAAAACGAAACACCCCCCGTGCGCGGAAGCACCACTCCCGCGACCCGCACTACCAGCGCGAGGCGGGCCGCTACGAGCACCCCGTGCCGAGCCGGGAATTCATTCTGGAAACGCTGACGCGGCGTGGCGTGCCCGTTGCCGAGCACGAACTCGAGCGCCTGCTGCACATCACCGCAGAGGATCGCGACGCATTCGGCAAGCGCCTCTCCGCCATGGAGCGCGACGGCGAGATCATGCGCAACCGCCGTGGTGACATTTGCGTCCTCGAAAAACTCGACCTGCTGCGCGGCCGCGTGCAGGGGCATGCCGACGGCTTCGGTTTTCTCGTGCGCGATGAAGGCGGCCCCGACCTGTTCCTGGGGCCGAAGGAGATGCGCGAAGTGCTGCACGGCGACCGCGTAGTGGCGCGCATTACCGGCACCGACCGCCGCGGCCGTCCCGAGGGCAAGATTGTGGAAGTGCTCGAGCACGTGCACCAGCGCCTGGTGGGCCGGTTGCGGCGCGAGCACGGCATCCTGTTCGTGACGGCGGAAGACAAGCGCATCAACCACGAGTTTCTGGTGCCGCCGGACGCCGCCGGCAGCGCGCAGCCGGGCCAGGTGGTGACGGTGGAAATCGTGGCGCAGCCGTCCAAGCACGCGCAACCGGTGGCGCGCGTGGCGGAAGTGCTCGGCAACTACGCCGACCCCGGCATGGAAATCGAGATCGCGCTGAGAAAACACGCGCTACCGCACGTGTTTTCTCAAGCAACCGAGCAACTGTGCGCAAAAATACCCGATGCGGTGACCGAGCAGGACCGAAACGGTCGGATCGATCTGACGCAGTTGCCGCTGGTGACGATAGACGGGGAAACCGCGAAAGACTTCGACGACGCCGTGTACTGCGAGCCCGCCGCCCTCCCAGGCAGGAAAGGCGCGCATGGCGCCGCTGGCTTCCGCCTGGTCGTGGCGATCGCCGACGTCAGCAATTACGTGAAACACGGGGACGCGCTCGACCGCGAGGCGCTTGCCCGCGGCAACTCGGTCTATTTCCCGCGCCGCGTGATCCCGATGCTGCCGGAGAAGCTGTCAAACGGGCTGTGCTCTCTCAATCCGCAAGTGCTGCGACTGGCGATGGTCTGCGACATGCTGGTCGCCGCGGACGGCGAGATCCAGTCCTACCGGTTCTATGCCGCAGTGTTTCGCTCGCACGCCCGGCTCACCTACACCGAGGTCGCCGCGATGCTGGAAGACGAGCGCGGCGAGGCGGCGCGCCGCCACCAGGCGCTGCTGCCGCACATCCGGCACTTGCACCGGCTCTACAAGCTATTGTTGCAGGCGCGCGAACGGCGCGGCGCGATCGATTTCGAGACCATCGAGACCCAGATGATCTTCGACGCGCACGGCAAGATCGAGCGCATCGTGCCGGTCCGGCGCAACGACGCGCATCGCGTGATCGAGGAGTGCATGCTCGCCGCCAATGTCTGCACCTCGGACTTCCTGCGCGGCAACGATCACCCGATGCTGTATCGTATCCACGAAGGGCCGACACCTGAAAAACTCACGGCATTGCGTGAGTTTTTAAAAGGTTTCGGATTAAGCCTGGGGGGAGGTAATACGCCACATGCCGGCGATTACGCGAAGCTGCTGGCGCGCGTGAAGGACCGGCCCGACGCGCAGCTGCTGCAGACGGTCATGCTGCGCTCTTTGCAGCAGGCGGTCTACAGCCCCGATAACGTCGGCCACTTCGGGCTTGCCTACGAGTCGTACACGCATTTCACCTCGCCGATTCGGCGCTATCCGGACCTGCTGGTGCACCGGGCAATTAAAGCCGTGCTCGCGCGCGGCCGCTACGAACCTGGCAACTGGCGCGAGCTGGGGGCCCATTGCTCGATGACCGAGCGCCGGGCGGACGAGGCGACGCGCGACGTCTCGGCCTGGCTCAAGTGCTACTACATGAAGGACCGTGTGGGTGAAACCTGTGCCGGCAGCATCAGCGGCGTAACTGCCTTCGGCGCATTCGTCGCGCTCGACGATGTTTACGTGGAAGGCCTGCTGCACGTCTCCGAGCTAGGCACCGATTACTTCCATTTTGACGCTGGCAAGCACCAGCTGATGGGAGAGCGCACGCACAAGCGCTACCGGCTCGGCGACCGCGTCCGTGTCAAGGTGGCGCGCGTCGATCTCGATACCAGCCGTATTGATTTCACCTTGGCGTGAAATCAATAATCAAGAGAAATATGGCAGTTCTTGTTAAACGCGCCTCCCCAAGCGCAAATAGTCACGTTAGCCTTGTTCAACTCTTGGCGTAGGTGCTGAGTGGCAGAGGCGCGTTTCGTCTACGGTTTCCACGCGGTTACCAGCAGGCTGCGGCAAAACGCAGCTGGCGTGAAAGAGATCTACATCGACCAGTCGCGCGGCGACCGCCGCGCACGCGATCTCGCCAAGGTCGCGGCGGAGCGCAGCGTGCGGGTGATACACGTGGACGCGGCGCGGCTGGACGGCATGACCCAGCACGCCAGCCACCAGGGCGTCGCCGCGCGCGTGGAACTGGCTGCGCTGGCACGGGACCTCGATAGCCTGCTCGACGGCCTTGGCGGTCCGCCGCTGCTGCTGATACTCGACGGGGTGACCGACCCGCACAACCTTGGCGCGTGCCTGCGCGTGGCGGACGCCATGGGAGTGCACGCGGTAATCGCGCCCAAGGACCGCGCCGTCGGTATCACGCCGACGGTCGAGAAGGTGGCGAGCGGCGCTGCGGAAACCGTGCCGTTCATCGCTGTCACCAACCTTGCCCGCACCATGCGGGAGCTGAAGGAGCGCGAAATCTGGCTGATCGGCGCGGACGAAGGCGGCGAGCGCGATCTCTATTCCGTCAAGCTCGAGGGCCCGCTCGCGTGGGTGCTCGGCGCGGAAGGCGAGGGCATGCGGCGGCTCACGCGCGAGAACTGCGACGAGCTGGTGCGCATCCCCATGCTCGGCGCCGTGGAAAGCCTCAACGTTTCGGTGTCAGCCGGAATCTGCCTCGCAGAAACGCGACGGCAAGGCGCCGTGCGCGGGAAGGCGGGATGACATAGGCGCGTTGACATCAGGGGTCAGAAGAAGCTGTCGGTCTGCAGCTGGCGATCTAGTGTGTTGTCCCGTAAACAACCTGCGAAAGTCCTCGCGAGAATCGACTCCATACTTTGTCGCAAATCCTCGCCAGGTGTCCAACCTGGCTGTGGTTTGCTTCGCGTCTGGCGCCGATTTCGCGGGACTTTCAATGCGGACGGTGGAAAGTACGCCGCCGACGCGCTTGGCGCTTGCTACCGACTTATGCGCGGTGTTTACGGGACAGCACACTAGCCTTCCGGCTACGCTTCAACGTGGATACCGGCCCGTGATACCCTTCTCGAATTGGCTCTAAGAAGAAACCGAGCGCAACCGGCGCTCGAAAGCGAGGGGGTTGAGTGAGATTCAATTTCCCGGAAGTGGGACGCGCGGCTGCGGCCTTGGCGATCCTGGCTGCCGTCTGCGTTCAGGCCGCCCACGCCCAAGATCCGGTTGCGGCTCCGGCAACGGGCATCCCCGCGCCGCGCTTCGATATCGAACGCTTCGAACTCACTGTCACCACTCTGCTGTCGCCCGCCGAAGTGAGCCGCATCGTCAAGCCGTATACCGGCAGGAACAAGGACTTTGCCGACATCCAGCGCGCGCTGGAAGCCCTGGAGCAGGCTTTCCGCGACAAGGGTTACGGCGTCGTGCAGGTGGTGCTGCCGGAACAGGACATCACCCGCGGCGTGGTGCAGTTCCGCGTCCTGCAGCCCAAAGTGGGAAAGGTGGTGATTGAGGGCAACACTCAATTCGACTCCGCGAACATCCGCCACAGTCTGCCGAGCGTCAGCGAAGGTGAGACGCCCAATTCAAAGGATATCGCGCGCAACCTGCAGATCACGGCCGAGCACCCGGTCAAGCAGACCAACGTGCTGCTGCGGTCGGGGGCGTCGGACGACCAGGTTGACGTCCATATCAAGGTTACCGATGACAAACCGTGGCGAGGTTTCCTGACGCTCGATAACACTGGCACCTCTGATACGGGGTATTACCGGTTGGGCCTCGGCTATCAGCATTCCAACGTCTTCAACAGCGATCACGTTTTCACGGCGCAGTACGTCACTTCGCCCACCGAAGCGGACCAGGTATCGATTTACGGTGTTGGCTACCGCATTCCGTTTTACGGCCTGAACAGCACGCTCGACCTGATAGCGGGTTATTCCGACGTGGATTCCGGCACGGTGCAAGGACTGTTCAACGTCAGCGGCCAGGGCACTATTGGCAGCGTGCGCTGGAGCTACTATCTGCCCAAGTCGGCGGACTACGAGCACAAGGTCGCGTTCGGACTCGACTACCGCGCTTTCCGTAACCAGGTCTTGTTCGAGGGGCAAAGCGTCGTCCCCGACGTGACCGTTCATCCGGCCAGCCTGACCTACAGCGGCTTGGCGCGCGGCACCGCGTCCGAACTGTCGTTCTACGGCAGCGGGGCGAAAAACATCCCCGGGGGCAAGAATGGCGACGACGCGGCGTTTCAGGCTTCCCGCGCCGGCGCGAGCGCCGACTATTCGGTCTTCCGCTACGGCTTCAATTACGTGCACCAGTTCCAGAATCAGTGGCAGACCAGGCTGGGATTCAACGGCCAGTACACCCAGGATCCGCTGGTGTCGGGCGAGCAGTTCGGCATCGGCGGGCCGGACTCGGTTCGCGGATACCAGTTGCGCGAGCTCGCGGACGACCGCGGCATGGCGACGCAGCTTGAGTTGTATACGCCGGATATTGCGCGCGGCGTGGGTCTGAGCGACAGCTTCAAGCTGCGCCTGCTCGGATTCTTCGACTACGGCTCCGTGCGCCGTGTTGACCCGCTGCCGGGCGAGACGGCGGAAGCCTATATCAAGAGCACGGGCATAGGCATGCGGATGGGCTACCGCAAGTCGGTCGTCCTGCGCCTTGACCTGGCGCAGATCCTGAAGCAAACCGCCTACCGCGATGATGGCAGCCGGCGCCTCACCGGCACGATGGCCCTGATCTTCTAGCGTTCCTTCGGGGTGCCCAGTCATTGGAAACCCTTTGATTTTCAAGCGCCCTTCGGTATAATGCCGCCCTTCGCCTTGGCCCCGCCAAGGCCGCTTCCTTGCCTCACCGCCGGCGCATTGCGGGAGGCTTTAACCCATAAGGAGCATTTTGATGCGGCATTACGAGGTCGTTTTCATCGTCCATCCGGACCAGAGCGAGCAGGTTCCGGCCATGGTCGAGCGCTACCGCCAGATGGTCACCGGTCGCGGCGGAAATATCCACCGCCTGGAAGACTGGGGGCGGCGCCAGCTCACCTATCCCATTCAGAAGATCCACAAGGCGCACTACGTGCTGATGAACGTCGAGTGCGACAACGAGACGCTGAACGAGATGGAGCACGCCTTCAAGTTCAACGATGCGGTGCTGCGGCACCTGGTCGTCCGCATGAGCGGCCCGGTGACGGCGCCGTCGCCGATGATGAAGGAAGAGAAGGCGAGGACACTGACGCAAGCGCCGGAAGAAGGTGCCAAGCCCGCGCCTGCGGCGCAAGCGGCGGCCGCGTAGGTGGCTGCGAACGAGGTTGCGCTCAGCGGAGAGATCGCCAGCATCGAGCCGCTGCGCTACACGCCCGCCGGGATCGCGCTCCTCAATTTCAAGCTGCAGCACCGGTCGCTGCAGACGGAAGCCGGGCTGAAACGCCAGGTCGAGTGCGAGGTGAGCGGGGTGGCGATGGCGGAAGTGGCGGTGGCGATGTCCCGGCTGAAGCCCGGGCAGGCGGCGAGAGTGAAGGGGTTTCTCAACCGCAAGAACCGGATGAGCGCGCAACTGATACTGCATGCAACGGAAGCACAAACGATAAAGGACTGAAATCATGGCGATGGGAAGACAGGGCATGTCCCGCGGCGGCGGCCGCGGCAAGGGCAAGGGCAAGGGCAAATTCGCGAAGGGCAAGGGCAAGGACACGCGCGGCCGCGGGCAGTTGTTCCGGCGCCGCAAGTTCTGCCGCTTCACGGCCGAAAAGATCAAGGAGGTCGACTACAAGGACATCGGTCTGCTCAAGGATTTCATCAACGAGAACGGCAAGATCATCCCGGCGCGCATCACCGGTACCAAGTCGCGCTACCAGCGCCAGCTGGGCGTCGCGATCATGCGCGCGCGCTTTCTCGCGCTGCTGCCGTATACCGATCTTCACTGAAGAAGTTTGCAGTTTGCAGTAGGCAGTTTGCAGCAACTGCTAACTGCTAACTGTCAACTGACGGCTGACGACTGCCATCTGTTCCAAAGGAACTGCTATGCAAGTGATCCTGCTCGAAAAAATCGCGAACCTGGGCAGCCTCGGCGAAGTCGTCAAGGTGAGGAACGGGTTTGCACGCAACTACTTGATTCCAAATGGAAAGGCCAAGCGCGCCACGCCCGCGAGCGTGGCCGAGTTCGAACAGCGCCGCGCCGAGCTGGAACAGGCGCAGGCGAAGGCGCTGGTAGCGGCACAGGAGAAGGCAGCCAAGCTCGACGGCCTCATGATCCAGATCACGCAGAAGGCCGGCGTGGACGGCAAGCTGTTCGGTTCCGTCACCAACGTGGATGTCTCCGCGGCGTTGAAGGCTCAGGGCTACGACGTCCCGAAGGCCTCGATCCGCATGCCGCAGGGGCCCCTGAAGACCGTCGGCGATCATCCGCTCAAGCTGTCGTTGCATACCGACGTCCTCGTGACGGTGACGGTAGCGGTGCTCGGAGAGCAGTGAACGGTTACCAGTAACCGGTGACCAAATAAATGGATGTGATTAGCCGCTAATTACAAAGATTTTTTCGTACTTGAAAAAAAAGGGCTGGCGACAGCCCTTTTTTTATGTAAACTGATTTCCGGTCGCGCGTGAATCCGGCTCGCGACGATTCTTTTCCGGCCATACAATTTCAACAGCGAGTCCGCGACAGCGCGCCCATGGCCCAGGTCACCTCGATCGTCAAGGACGCCCAGGTCGAGGCCGCGCGGGTTCCGCCGCAGTCCATCGAAGCCGAGCAATCGGTGCTGGGCGGGCTGCTGCTCGACAACACCGCGTGGGACAGGGTGGCGGACCTCGTCACCGAGCACGATTTCTACCGGGCGGACCATCGCCTGATCTTCCAGCACATCGGGGGACTCATCGAGCACGGCAAGCCGGCCGATGCGCTGACCGCGGCCGAGAGCCTGGAGCGCAGCGGCATGCTGGCCGAGATCGGCGGGCATGCCTACCTGGGGGCACTCGCACTGAACACCCCGAGCGCCGCCAATATCCGCCGCTACGCGGAGATCGTGCGCGAGCGGTCCATCATGCGCAATCTCGCCGTGGTGGGAACGGAAATCGCGGATTCCGCCTACAGCCCGAGCGGGCGCGACGCCAAGGCGCTGGTGGACGAGGCCGAGTCCAAGGTGTTCCAGATCGCGGAGGCGGGCTCGAAGTCGAAGCAGGGGTTCGTGAAGATCGACCCGCTGCTGACCGAGACGGTGGAGCGGATCGACATGCTCTACAACCGCGAAAACAAGAACGACGTCATCGGCCTGGCGACCGGCTTCATCGACCTCGACCGCATGACGTCGGGACTGCAGGGAGGCGAGCTCATCATCATCGCGGCGCGCCCGTCCATGGGCAAGACCTCGCTCGCCATGAATATCGTCGAGCACGCGGCGCTGGAGCTGAAGAAAGCGGTTGCGGTTTTCAGCATGGAAATGTCGGGGACGCAGCTCGCCATGCGCATGATCGGCTCGGTGGGCCGCTTCGACCAGCACGAGCTGCGCACCGGCACATTCAAGGACGATGACTGGTCGCGGATGATCGAATCGGTCGGCAAGCTGAACGAGGCGCAGCTCTATATAGACGACAGCGCGGGTTTGAACGCGCTCGAAGTGCGCTCGCGCGCGCGGCGCCTGCACCGGCAATGCGGCGGGCTGTCGCTGATCGTGGTGGACTACCTGCAGCTGATGTCGGCGACCGGAGGCGGCAGGGAGGAAAACCGCGCCACCGAGATCGCCGAGATCTCGCGCTCGTTGAAAGGCCTCTCCAAGGAACTGAAGATCCCGGTGCTCGCGTTGTCGCAGCTCAACCGCAGCGTGGAGTCGCGCCAGGACAAGCGACCGATGATGTCGGACCTGCGCGAATCGGGGGCGATCGAACAGGACGCCGACTTGATTCTCTTCATCTACCGCGACGAGGTCTACAACCCGGGCAACGCCGACAAGCAGGGCGAGGCGGAGATCCTCATCGCCAAGCAGCGCAACGGCCCGACCGGGATGATCAAGCTGACCTTCCTCGGCAAACACATCCGCTTTGAAAACCGCGCAGATCCTGGCCGCTACTGACGAAGCAGTTCAAAGTTCCGAGTTCAAAGTTCCGAGTTCAAAGTTCCGAGTTCAAAGTTCTGAGTTCAAAGTTTCGAGTTCAGTGTTCCGAGTTCTAAGTTCGGGGTCGAACCTTGAACCTTGATCCTTGAACCTTGAACCTGGAACAGCCCTATAGGGCCTCCGCGGCGAAATCCGCGAGCCGCGAGCGCTCCCCGCGCGTGAGCGTGATGTGCCCGCTGTGCGACCAGCCTTTCATGCGGTCCACC
>Ga0184627_10000456_pt1 | contig 16036 bp, 18 predicted proteins | sample PLM3_127_b1_FD_133150 | JGI IMG/M metagenome (GOLD analysis project Ga0184627, IMG submission 133150) | Groundwater sediment microbial communities from an aquifer in East River, Colorado, USA - PLM3_127_b1 | ecosystem: Environmental > Terrestrial > Soil > Riparian zone | place: USA: East River...
CTCGCGCGCGGTTTCCCAGTCGCGGGCCTGCAGCGCCGCGAAGAACTTGTTGCAGAGGTTGGGCGCAATGGCGCCGGAGGACGAGAACGAACCGCAGGCGCCGAGCGGATACGACGCGAGCAGGTGTTCCACGCCCATGATGATGGCGAAGCCGGGGCGCATGTTCAGCGCGACGCGGGAGATCTCCATGTACTTGCTGCTGTGGAAGCTCGCGTCCTTCATGCCAATATAGTTGGGCAACCGATCGATCAGGCGTTTCGTCAGTTCACCGGTGAATTCCACGCCCTCGCCGTTGCGCCATGGCGAGTTGTAGGTGAGCACGGCCAGGTCGATCGAGGTGGCGATGCGCACGATGGAGTCGAATATCTCTTCCTGCGACGGGCGCCGGCAGTACGGGGAGATGGTGAGGATCGCGTCCGCGCCGATGTTCTGGGCGTGGCGCGCGAGGTCCAGCGAATCCTCCTCCGACAGCGTGCCGACGAAAATGGAAACCGGCACCCGCTGGTTGACGGTCTTGACCGCGATTTCGGCGCCGAGCTTGCGCTCCGCGATGGTCAGGTTGAGCGATTCCGCCTTGTGGTGCGGCCACGCGATCGCGGGGGCGCCGTGGCGGACGTGGAAGTCCACCATTTTTGCAAAGCCATCGCCGTCGAAGCTGAAATCGTCCTTCATCGGCGATACCGGGGCCTGCATGACGCCTTTGAGCCTGATTGGCATGAGCATGGTCATCTTTCTTCCTTATTGAACCGGAACCCTGGAATTTTAGCTTCTAGGAACTTTTTGCGCTTGCCAAATCGACGGCAGTCGGCACTCCCGCGCGCGCGCCGAGGAGCTCATAGTAGCGCGCAGCCAGTGCCAGGTCCTGCAGCGCTGTGCCGACCGACTTGAACACAACCATCCCCTGCGCCGGCAGCGCGACGGCACCGGTGACAATCTGTCCCAACGTCGCCCGCTTCGATTCCGGCAGCGCGCCGGCTGCGATCGCTTGCCGCAACTCCCCTGCCTCCTCCAGCGCGTGCGGCGTATCCACCACCACCAGCCGTGCATCCTTGAAGCAGCGCACATCCACTTCGGCAAACTGGGCCCGGGTATTGCCGACGGCGCACAGCAGCCGGCAGCGATCCAGCCATTCCCCCCGCAGCACCGGTTCGCTCGCGCGCGCGCTGCTTGCCGCGACCACTACCGGCTGACCGCGCACCGCCGCCTGTGCTGAAGCTACCGCCGCCACCGGAAATCCGAGCCGCGCGGACATTTCTCCCGCAAATGCTTCGCGGTTGGCCGTGGTCGGGCTATAGACCACGGCCCGTTGCACCCGGTACACGGAGGCCAGGCATTCGAGCTGCGCGCGCGCCTGGTGGCCGGAGCCGATCAGGCCCACCGTTACCTGCCCCGGCACCGTCACCTTGCGAGCGATCACGCCACTCGCCGCTCCGGTACGCATATCGGTGATGGTGCGGCCGTCGAGCAGCGCCAGGAGCTCGCCGTCCTGCAAGCGGTAAAGCGACACGAGGAAGCGCGCTCCCGCATCCCTGACGGTGTGGTACACCTTGGTCGCGCAGTAACCGGCCTCGTAGTCCGCCGCGAACAGCATCCGCATCGAGCCGCCTTCGAAATTGCTGACGAACTTGGGGGACAGGTAGGCGCGGCCGGCGGCTTCGTGCGCGAACGCGCGCTCGAGCAGGTCGATGGCGTCGTTCATGTTGAGCGCGTCCTGCAGCGCTTGGTAACCCAGCGTGACGGCCATCCTATTTCACCAGCCCGAGGTCGGCCATGACCGACTTGGTGGCCGCGTATTCCGCGTCGAGGTAGCGTGAAAATTCCCTGGCCCGCAACGGCAGGCGCGACATGTTGGTGCCGTCGAGTTCCCGGTTCCACTCCTCGCTCGCTGCCACCCGCGCGAGCGCCTCGTCCCAGAACGCGACCTGCGGCGCAGTCATGCCTCTGGTCCCGAAGATGGCCCGCCAGTTCGATATTCCCGTCGCGTTGATGCCCTGCTCCCGCATCGTCGGCAAGGCTGCCAGGGACCCTGCCACGCGCTGGGGTGCGGCAATGGCGAGCATGCGGGTATGTCCGGCCTGCACCTGCGGCAACGCAGCGCTGACCGAAGAAACCACCGCCTGGATGTGCCCGCCCACCACCGCCATGTGGGATTCAGCGTTGGTCTTGAAAACCACCGTCCTCAGCTTGCGCGGATCGACCCCGGCCGACAGCACCGCCTGCGACAGCGCCAGGTGGTTGGGCCCGCCGCGGCTCACCATGCCAAAGGCGACCGCTCCGGGGTCCGCCTTGAGACGATCCACCAGCTCACGCATGGTCTTGATGGGCGAATTCGCGGCTACTGTGACCACGCTGTAGTCGACGACGAGACACGCCAGCGGCGTGAGGTCCGTATAGCCCAGTTGCGTCAGCCCGGCGAGTTGGTTGGTGAAGACGGTCGCAGTCGCGTACAAAAGATAATGCGGATCGGGCGCCTTCTGGTTCAGGTAGACCACCGCCAGCGACTGGTTGCCGCCCGGCTTGTTCATGATCACGGCGGGCACCGTCAGCAGCTTCTCTTCCTGCAGGACTTTCTGCATCAGCCGCGTGATCTGGTCGTTGATGCCGCCAGCGGCGGTGGGCACGATCAGCTCAACCGTTTTCTCCGGGCGCCAACCGCCCTGGGCGTGAGCCGCGTCCGCAGCCGCCACCAGCCCAAGCGCGAGTATCAGCGCACCTGAATACATGCGAATGTTCATATTGTTTCTCCTGGCGGCCCTGGCGTCCTGGCGGCTAACTTATTCTTGTTTTCCTTGCCGTCCTGGAGCCTCAGGATTCAGTCGATGCGCAGGCCTGCCGATTTCACCACTTTAGCCCACAGGGCCAGTTCGGCCTTGACGTGCGCGGCGAGCACGGCTGGGGAGCCACCCACGATCTCGGCACCTTCCTTCTCGAAGCGCTCAGCCAGCGCCGGATCACGCACTGCGCGGGTAATCGTATCGTTGAGCGTCTTGATGACGGGCGCGGGCGTTGCCACGGGCGCGTAGATGCCGAACCAGGCGCTGAAATTGTAGCCGGCGACCCCCTGCTCGGCGATGGTCGGAAGCTGCGGCGTGACTTTGGATCGCTTGGCGGTCGTAATGCCGAGCGCGCGCATCCTTCCCGACGCGATATGTCCGGTCGTTGCCACCAGCGAGAGAAAGCTGATCCCCGCCTCCCCGTTCAGGATTGCGATGAGCGCCGGCCCCCCACCGCCGTACGGCACGTGCACGATGTCGGTGCCGGTGAGGTTCTTGAAGAGTTCCGCCGCGACGTGCAGGTTGCTGCCGTTGCCAGCCGAAGCATAGTTGAGCTTGCCCGGATGCGCCTTGGCGAGCGCAACCAGCTCCTTTACCGATTTCACCGGTAACGAGGGGTGCGCCACCAGCACGAACGGTGAGGCCCCCAGCAGCGAGACTGGCGCAAAATCGCGCTCGGTTTCGAACGGCATCTTCGGATAGAGCGACGGATTCACCACGAACGGCAGCGTATTGATGAGCAGCGTGTAGCCGTCGGCCGGAGCGCGCGCGACGTTTTCGCTGCCGACGATCGTGTTCGCGCCAGGCCGGTAGTCGATGATGACGTTCTGGCCCAGCAGCTCGCCCCACTTGGGGCTCACGATGCGTGCCATGACATCGAGGCTGCCCCCGGGCGGCACCGGCACGACCAGTCGCACCGGGCGCACCGGAAAGTCCCTCGACTGCGCCCATGCCAGCGAACCGACAGCGCATCCGAATATCACCGCCAGGCCCGCGAAACCCGTCCTCATGACTGCCTCCTGCGAACCTTCATCTATGGTCTACTGTCGTGCCAGCACGAGGAGCGCGATGTCTTTCCGCGTCGCGACCCATACTTCCGGCGTTCGCGCCGCAAGTTCCATGATGCGCTCGTAATAGTGAGCGCCGTGCGGACGTCCGAAGATATGCGCGTGCACCGTGGCATCGATGATAACCGGGCCGCGCTCATACTGCGTCACCCGTTCGAGGTGTTCCTCAAATGTCGCCAGCATGGCACGCGGCGGATTGCCATATTTCATCGACGTCATGTCGTTCACATCGGTCGAGAGCGGCAGCGCGACAATGCGCGATTTGCCGAAAGACTGGACGTACGGCAGGTCATCGTCGAACACATCGCCGTACCAGAGATAACCGGCCGCGGCGAGCAACCGCGCGGTATTAGGACTGGGGGTGCCGCGGGGACTTATCCAGCCGTTCACGCTGACCCCCGATACAAGACTCAGCAGCTCGGTGCAGCGCTTGATATTCGCCTTTTCCTGCTCGGGCGTCATCATGATGGGCATCACGTCCATCGCATAGGAGTGCGACACCACTTCATGGCCGCCGCCGCCCACCGCGCGAACCGCGGCGGGCGCGCGCTCGGCGAGAACCGCATTGGTCATCACGCTGGCGTGGATGCCATGGCGCGCGAACGCTTCCAGCAGGTGATAGATGCCGCGCCGCGCGCCATAGGCCGCCCACGAGATCGCCATGCTGTCGACGATACCCGGAACCGCGGGCAACGGATTGCCCATCGGGCTGATGCCCGGCGCCTTGCCATCGGACCACGCCTCGAACGCGACGTTGAAGACCACGGCAACGCGCTTGCCCCCCGGCCACAATTCGTTATTTCGCGCCACCATCCTCCCCGTCACACCTTACACAGGAATAATGCTCTACGTAATGAACTCGTGCACGGTACGAATACCGCGCAACGTCATCTGAAGAGATCCCGCGAGAGGGTTTACTAGCCTTTGAGCTGCCAGCGCTCCGCCGCCAAATCGTCGGTTTGACGAGCCTCCACCCAGCGCGCACCCTTGCCGGTCTGCTCCTTCTTCCAGAACGGCGCGCGGGTCTTGAGGTAATCCATGATGAACTCGCAGGCAGCGAAGGCGTCGCCGCGGTGGCCGCTGGTCACGACCACGAGCACGATCTGGTCGGCGGGCTTGAGCGTGCCCACGCGGTGGACCACCAGGGCATCCAGTATGTCCCAGCGGCCTTGCGCCTGGCGGATGATCTCCTCGATCGCCTTCTCGGTCATTCCCGGATAGTGCTCGAGCGTCATCTCGGCCACCGTGCCGCCGTCGTTGATGTCGCGCACCACGCCGACAAAGCTCGCCACCGCTCCCACTTTAGGATCGTTGCGCCTGAGGGCTGCGATTTCAGCGCTCACGTCGAAATCAGCGGTCTGGATGCGAACAGTCATTTCGATCCCTAGCCCACCAAGTCGGGAGGTCGGGAGGTCGTGAAATCGGGAGATGGAAACTCGAGGGCTGCTGTCGCTCTCCCGCCCTCACGCTCTCCCGCACTCACGTTTTATCCTCCTGTTACCGGCGGAAAGAAGGCGATTTCATCGCCGTCCGCTACCGGCACATCGCCCACCGCCATTGCCTGATTGACGGCGGCACGCACCGGCCGGCCCGGCGCCAGCCCCTCCTCCCACGCGCCGCCGCGCGCCACCAGCAGTGCGCGCAGGCCCTCGAGGTCGCGCACCGTCGTCGGCAGCGCAATCTGCTCGGAACTCTTGCCCAGCGATTCGCGCAGGCTCGCAAAATAAAGCACTGTAATCATGCAGTAAATTATGCGCTTCAGAAGTGGCAGTGTCATTACCCGAGTACCGCCGGCGCGGTAATGACGCGCCTGTTGATGAATAGCGATACCGCTAAGCTAGTCCAACGTGAGAGAGGACAAAATTAGCGATGCCGGGCGCGTCATCAAGGTTGAACTGCGGCAGCCCGGTATCAATCCGCTGATCGCTGGTAATCGCGACGATGCTCGGGTCCTGCGGGTGCAACAGGGATTCCCCCACTGCCGCGCGGTATACCTCGAGCTTGGGTAGTTGTTCGCTCTTGAAACCCTCCACCAGCAGCAGGTCGCAGGGCGCAACGCGCTCGATGAGTTCCGCAAAGACCGGCTCCGGCGCGCCGCGCAGTTCGTGCACCAGCGCCCAGCGGCGCGAAGACGTCACCAGCACTTCGGCGCAGCCGGCATGACGATGCCGGTAAGAATCCTTGCCCGGCTGGTCCACGTCAAAGCTGTGATGGGCGTGCTTGATCAGCGACACCTTGAGACCGCGCGCGACGAACTGCGGTATCAGCTTTTCGATGAGCGTGGTCTTGCCGCTGCCCGACCAGCCCGCAAAGCCGAAGATCTTCATGAGGCGTGACCCGTGACCGGTGACCAGTGACCGGTGTTCAAAGTTGTTCTCCCTGATTCTAACAGCGCCTGTTCAATCATCACTCATCACTCATCACCGCGCGGCAGCGCCATGGCGATCGAGCGAAACCGCCTTGATCAGCGCGTGGACCTCGAGGCCGGGCGCCAGCGCAAGCTGATCCGCGGCGCGCTGCGTAACGCGCGAGCGGAGTGAGATTGCGCCTATCGCAATCGTCACGTCAACGATACCGCCCCGCGCCGCTTCGATCGCGGCGATCCTGCCGCGCAGCATGTTCTGTATGCTGATGCCGCGCGGCGCGTCGAGCGCGATCGAGACATCCCGCGCGCGGATGCGGACACGCACCGGCTCCCCGATCAGGGCGTCGAGATTGGTGACGGTCAGTACCCCGCCATTGAAAGCAAGCGTGGCAAGCTCGTACTGCATGTCCTGCCCGGTGACCCTGGCGTCGATCACCGTGCCGCCTTCGAATATACCGGCAGCGGCGCGCAGGTCCGGACGACCCATGATTTCCTCGACTTCGCCCATGGCCGCCACTTTCCCGGCTGCTATCAGCACTACGGTCGCCGCAAGGCGCACGACCTCCTCCACCGAGTGGCTGACGTAGACGATCGGTATCCGGACCTCGTCCCGCATCAGCTCGATGTACTGCATGATCTCGTTGCGGCGATGCCCGTCGAGCGATGCCAGCGGCTCGTCGAGCAACAGCAGGCGGGGCTGCGCCAGCAGCGCGCGGCCGATCGCCACCCGCTGCTTCTCACCGCCCGACAACTGCGCCGGCCGGCGCTCCAGGAGCTCGCCCAGGCCCAGCAGTTCGACGATATGGTTAAACTCGCCCGCCGCAATCCTGGCACCGAACAGCCGCGCATAGACCAGGTTCTGCCGCACGGTGAGGTGCGGAAACAGCCGGCCTTCCTGGAACACGTAGCCGAAGCGCCGCTTGCGCGCCGGCACGTGGATCCCCCGATTGGCAGAGAACAGGACCTCGTCGTTCAGCGCAATGCGGCCCTGGCGCGGGCGCAGCAATCCGGCGATAGCATTGACGATCGTGGACTTTCCCGCGCCCGACTGGCCGAAAAGAGCGGTGACGCCTTCGCCGCACTCGAAGCGGGCGTCGAGGCGGAACGCGCCCTGCTCGTGCTCAACCGCGACCGACAGCGTCATAACCGAGTATGCGTCGGCCCGCCCGCCGCACCAGCGCTTCCGACACGAGCAGCGCAGCCAGTGACAGGATGATGGAGATCACGCACAACCGCAGCGCCTGTGCGTCGCCGCCCGGCACCTGCGTCAGCGCGTAGATCGCCAGCGGCAGGGTTTCCGTCTCGCCGGGGATGTTCGACACGAAGGTGATGGTCGCGCCAAATTCGCCGAGACTGCGGGCGAACGAGAGCAGGATCCCGGTGAATATTCCCGGCAGCGCGAGCGGCAAAGTGATGGTGACGAACACACCAAGCCTGCCCGCCCCCAGCGTTTCGGCGGCAGCCTCCAGCCTGGGATCTATGGCTTCCATCGAGAGGCGGATTGCCCGCACCATCAGCGGAAAGCCCATGACCGCACATGCGATCGCGGCGCCCGTCCACCGGAACGCAACGACAATGCCGAACCACTCTTCCAGCCACGCGCCTAGCGGTCCACGGCGGCCGAGCAGCAACAGCAGAAAATAGCCGACCACCACCGGCGGCAGGACCAGCGGCAGGTGGATGACCGCGTCAACGAGGCTCTTGCCGGGGAAGTCGCGGCGTGCGAGCAGATAAGCGGCCGCGATCGCCGGCGGCAGGCTGGCAATCACGCTCCACAGCGCAACCTTGAGGCTGAGCAGGATTACGTCGAGTTCCGCGGCGGAGACGAGCGGCAAGACTCATCCTCCCGGCTCGAAACCGTGTCGCTGCCACACGGCGCTGGCATTGATTGACCGCAGGTAGCGCAGGTACACGTAAGCGATCTTCGAACGGGCGCCGGCGACGACCGCCGCCGGGTAGGTGATCTGTGGATGCGATCCGACGGAGAACTCGCCCACCGTTCTCACCCGGGGCTCGGCCAGCGCGTCGCTGCGGTATACGATTCCAAACGGAGCTTCGCCGCGCGCAACCAGCGCCAGCGCGGCCCACACGTTCTCCGCGCGGGCGACCTTCGGCGCCACCGCTCCCCACACGCCTAATGCTTCGAGCGCCGCCTTTCCGTACTTACCGGCAGGAACGCTGTCGGGATCCGCCATCGCCAGCCGCCGGTCCCCGAGCAGTTCCGCGAGCGGAAAACGGGGGCCGATCCGCAGCGTCGTCTGGCTGCTCCCGTGCGCGATCAGGACCAGCCGGTTCGACAGCAGATTGACGCGGGTCTCGATGCGGATCAACCCACGCATTGCCAGAAAATCCATCCAGTCGGTATCGGCCGAAATGAAGATGTCAGCAGGCGCGCCTTTTTCGATCTGGCGGGCCAGCGTCGGGCTGCCGGCATAGGAGACGACCGCCTTGCCCCGGCCCTGCCTTTGGTATTCCCGCACGAGTTCATCGAGGCCGTCCCGCAAGCTGGTCGCCGCGAAGATCGTCACGTCCGCCCGCGATTGCGGCCACGCGGCCGGCGCGAGCAAGACCGCAATCAAGACCAGAACAACCTCGAATCCAACTCGCCTCATAGCGGTTGTCCACCGTTATATATAACGGAATATAACGCAAGTCGGCGCCTTACCTCAATCATTGATTTCACGGGGACTCAGCGGCCGCCGTCGGCCGTGGGGCGCTTCTTCAGCCGGCGCGTTAGTTGCCGCAGGTCACCGGCGATCGCCGCCGACGCCTTGCTCTCCATCGCGCGGAAACGGCGGACCAGTTCCTTGCCGAAAGCAGTCACCTTTGCCCCGCCTCCGCGCTTCCCGCCGATGGCGGTCACCACCACCGGCTCGGCAAAACTCTCGTTGAGCGCTTCGACCAGTTGCCACGCGCGGCGATACGACATGCCCATGGCGCGCGCGGCCGATGAAATCGAGCCGCTCTTTGCGATATGCTCGACCAGCGCGGCCTTGCCCGGCCCGATGGCGGGACTGCCGGCACCCATTACGCGCAGCGTCAAACCGGGATAGCGGGACATGAGTCTAAGCAAATCACCATTTTAGTGCGCAGTCCCGCCTTGTCGGGGCAGCAACGGCAGGCACGACGAGCGGCGCATGCCCGCGCCAAGGTCGACCTCGGTCACGACCACCTCCACGCCGTAGAGCTGCCGCAGGCTTTCAGAAGTGATCGCGTCTGTCGGGGCGCCGCTACGGGCGAGCCTGCCCTCGTGCAGCATCGCCACGCGGTCCGCGCAAACAAATGCATGGTCCGGGTCGTGCGTGGACAGCAGCACCCCCATGCCCGCCCCTGCCAGCGACCGTATTTGCTCGAGGACCCGCACCTGGTTGCCGAAATCGAGGTTGGCGGTGGGTTCGTCCATGACGACAATGCGCGCGTCCTGGGCCAGCGCGCGGGCGATCAGGGCCAGCTGGCGCTCGCCGCCGGAGATGCGCGTGTAGATGGAGCCGGCGAGATGCCCGAGGCCCATGCGCTCGATGACGGCCTGCGCCGCTTCACGGTCGCGGCGCGACGGGGACGAAAACACCCCGAGGTGCGCCGTGCGCCCCATCAGCACCACCTCCCGCACCGTGAACGGGAAGAACGCGGCATGCGCCTGCGGCACGTAGCTCACCAGCCGCGCGACTTCCTCGCGCTTTTTCCGCTGCAAGTCGCTGCCGTCGATCAGCACCCGCCCGCCCTGCGGCGACAGCAACCCGAGCAGCGTCTTGAACAGCGTGGTCTTGCCACTGCCGTTCGGGCCGAGCAGGCACAGCACCTCCCCCGCCTCGAGCGACAGCGAAACATCGCTGCCGACCCGGTGCCCGCGATAGCCGAAATCCAGGTGCTTCGCCTCGAGTCTCAAAGTATCCCAGTCAAAACACCAATCAATGGACAGGATTAACAGGATTTACAGGATTAAACCAAACTCAAAACAAAACCAAAGAAAAAACTCAACGGTTCTTCGATCTTTGCTCTAATCTTGTTAATCCTGTCTATTCTGCACTTGGTCTTTTTCACGCTTATCGGCGGTTGCATTGCCCTTACTGCCAACCCCTTCGCGCCGTCGCGAGCTGCCACAGGAACAGCGGCGTGCCGATGAACGCCGTCAATACCCCGAGCGGAATCTCGATGCGCGCGACCGTCCGCGCCAGTGTGTCCACCGCCAGCAGGAAAGCGGCGCCGAGCAGCACCGACGTCGGCAGCAGGCGCGAGAAATCCGGCCCCACCAGCAAGCGCGCGAAATGCGGGATGACCAGCCCGATCCAGCCGATCACGCCCGAGATGGCGACGGCGGCCGAGGTCATCAGCGTCGCCGCCATGATCACGACCAGGCGGATGCGCCCGGTTTCCACACCCAGAGCCCGCGCCTCTTCGTCATCGAGCGACAGCAGGTTGATGCGCCAGCGCAGCAGCCACATCGGCGCCAACCCCAGCAGCATCAGCGGCAGCGTGGACCAGACATCCTCCGGGCTGGCCGAAGCAAGGCTGCCCAGCAGCCAGAAGGTGATGGCGGGCAACTGGTTGTAGGGATCGGCCAGGTATTTCATCAGTGCGACGCAAGCGCCGAGCAGAGACCCCACCACCACGCCGGCCAGCACCAGCACCAGCAGCGGGTCGTGGCCGCGCACCGCGCCGGCGGTCATGTACACCAGCCCCACGGCGCCCAGGCCAAAAGCAAAAGCGAGCGACTGAATAGCGATCACGTTGAGCGAAAGAAAAATGCCCAGCACGGCTCCCACGGCCGCGCCGGCGGACACGCCCAGGATGTCGGGAGACACCAGGGGGTTGCGGAACATGTTCTGGTAAGCGGCGCCCGCAGCCGCCAGCGCCGCCCCGATCAGCAGCGCCGCGGCAACGCGCGGCCCACGTATCTTCGTAACCACGGCTTCGACGGTTGGATCGATGCCGTGCGCGGCGCCCGTGAGTTTGGCCCACAGGATACTGGCGAGATCGCCCGCTGCTACCGGGTAGCGCCCCACCGAGAAAGCGACGATCACCAGCCCGGCCAGCGCAGCACAGGCTGCCGCGACTGCCAGGGACACGCGCGCTGACGTCATGCCGGCCGCAGCAGTGCGTCGAGTTGCGCTTCGGTTGGCGTCTGGTGATAGCAGCGGGTGTAGAAATCGCGCACGATCGGCCGCAGGTCTTCCGGGAAAGCGTCAGGATACAGGATACGCGCCAGCCAGCGCAGCCCGATCAGGCGGTTGATCGAGGGCGGGAAGTCGATCCAGCCGAACGGCACGTTTGGCGCGAGGTGCAAGCGCCCCGCCTTGATGGCCGGCAGCTCGCGCCACAGCGGGTGCTTTGTCGCCAGCGCGTAGAAGTTGGGGTCTATCGTGACGACGATATCGGGATTCCAGCGCAGCACTTGTTCGATCGAGACCTGCACCAGCCCGCCTCGCCCCAGCTCGGCGGCAACGTTGACCGCGCCCAACTGCTCGATGAATTCAGCGCTGATCGAGCCGGCAAGCCCCGTATTGAGCCCTTGAGGGCCGCGCCCGTAATAGATGCGGGGGCGTTTGCCGGCAGGGACTTTCGCAACACGCCGGTTGATTTCGGAAACCGTCTCCTGCGCGTAGCGCGCGAGCGCTTCCGCCCGTTTTTCCTCCCCAGCGACGGTGCCGATCAGCCGTATGGCGTCAGTCATCCGGTCGAAATCGCCGTCGAGCAATAAATACGGGATGCCGGTTTGCTCCTGTACCCGGTCCGCAAGGGAGGACAGCGTGGGGCTGACCGTGCCGTAATCGACTATGAAATCGGGCTTCGCCTGCAGCACAACTTCGACGTTGGCAGTATTGCCGCGGCCGGTGAGGCGGCCCAATGCCGGCAGGTCAGCGTAACGCTTCGCGATGAAAGGTCGCTCCGCATCGTGCCACGCCGAAGTCCAGCCGATCAGCTTGTCCGGCGCAATGGCGAATACCAGGATGGAGGCCGGCGGTCCAGCCGCATAGATGCGCTCGACGCGCGCCGGAAGCGGCACCTTGCGTCCCGCCGCGTCCGTGACGACTCGGGCAGACTGCGCGTGGCCGCAGTGACATGCAACCGCTGCGGCAAGCGTTGCCACACTGCAAAGAAAGCGTCTGCGCCCGGACCGCATGGCTGCGACCCGCACCTTACGCGCCCTCCTGCCCGGCATTCGGGAAAAACAGCTGCTCGCCGCCGATCCTGTAATCGGCGATGGCTTTCTGTCCGTCCGGCGAGATGACCCAGTCAATGAACGCCAGGCCGAGCGCTTTTTTCACATGCTTGTGCTTTTCGGGATTCACCAGGATCACGCCGTACTGGTTGAACAGTCGCTTGTCGCCTTCCACCAGGATCGCGAGGTCACCGCGGTTCTTGAACGAGATCCAGGTGCCGCGGTCGGCGAGGATGTAGCCGTTCATCGAGGAGGCGGTGTTGAGTGCCGGCCCCATGCCCTGCCCCGTATCGCGGTACCAGGGTCCCTTTTCCCTATCGATCTCGATCCCCGAGGATTTCCACAATGCGAGCTCGGCCATGTGCGTGCCGCTTCTGTCCCCGCGGGACACAAATGGTACAGCCGCCGCCTTGAGCTTGCGCAGCGCATCGAGGACGTCCTTCGACCCGGCGACCCTGGCCGGGTCGCTCTTCGGCCCGATCAGCACGAAATCGTTGTACATCACCGGCAGGCGCTTCACGCCGTAACCTTCGGCGACGAACTTTTCTTCCGCGGATCTGGCGTGCACGAATACGACGTCGGCATCCCCGCGCCTTGCCATGTCGAGCGCCTGGCCGGTGCCGAGCGCAATGACCCGCACCTGGATGCCGGTCTTGTTCTCGAAGATCGGCAGAATGTGTCTGAAAAGTCCCGACTGCTCGGTGGAAGTCGTGGAGGCAACCGTGATGAACCGTGGTTGGGCGCCGGCTGGAACTCCTACCAGAACTGATATGCTAAATAAGCATGATAACAATGACTTGTAGTTCATATTTGAGGTAATTCATCACGTATGAACGATGCCGCTTCTGGCGACACGGGTTGCCGAAAAAAGCGATCCACCAACGCGCGTTCGGCGAGCCGCCCCTGATACAGGAACAGAATCTCGTCGCCGAGCCGACGCGCCTGCCCCAGGTTATGAGTCGTCATGATGATCTTGGTGCCGCTCGCGTGGATCTGCGCGACGATGCTCTCGATATCGCGCGTTGCGCCTGGATCGAGATTGGCGGTCGGTTCATCGAGAAACAGCACCTCCGGGTTGAGCGCCCAGGCGCGCGCCAGCGCCACCCGCTGCTGCTCTCCCCCCGACAGCATCCGCGCCGGACGCTCCGCGAGATGCGAAAGCCCGACCGCCTCGAGCACATCCCGCGCCCGCAGCTCGCGCTCACGGGGCGCAATGGCGGCGAGCCTCATGCCATAGATCACGTTCGCCAGCGCCGAGCGCCGCAGCATCACCGGCCTCTGGAACACCATCGCCTGGCGCAGCCCTCCGTTCGTCGGCCCGCGCCAGGCGATAACGCCTGCCGTGGGCTTCAGCAGTCCGTGGCAAAGTCTCATGAGCACGCTCTTGCCTGCTCCATTGGGTCCGAGAATGATGGTTCGAGGACCGGCAGCTATCTCGACCGATATGCGATCAATGATGGTTCTGCCGTTCACGGCGAACGAGACCTCCTGCAGGAGCAGCGGCAGCATGATTCAGGCCTTATCTGCCATTACTGTGAATTGGGTTTCCGCAATTCCGTAATGAGCGACGAAGAGCATTTGTTCGTCGCTCATCAACCGTAGCGCCGCTGCGCGGCTTCCTTGACCCAGTACGCAGTCGCGTTGAGCGCCAGCACCAGCGCGAGCAGGATGATCCCGAGCCCGAGCGCGAGAGGCAGATCGCCCTTGCTGGTCTCGAGCGCGATGGCGGTGGTCATGACGCGCGTGACGCCGTCGATGTTGCCGCCGACGATCATCACCGCCCCGACCTCAGCGGCCGCGCGGCCGAAGCCGGCCAGCACGATGGTTACCAGCGAAAAGCGGGCATCCCGGAGCAGCGTCAGGGCCGACGTCAGCGGCCCGGCGCTGAGGGAGCGCAGCTGTTCCTGGTATTCCTGCCACGAGTCCTCGATCACCTGGCGCGACAGGGCCGCGACGATCGGCAGGATGAGGATCGTCTGTGCCACGACCATGGCGGAGGGCGTGAACAGGATGCCGAGCTCCCCGAGCGGACCGGCGCGGGACAGGAGCAGGTAGACCACCAGGCCCACGACCACGGGCGGCAGGCCCATCAATGCATTCAGCACGACGATCAGCGCCCGCCTGCCGGTGAACCGGTTAACGGCGATGGCAGCGCCCAGCGGGAGCCCGATGACGCTGGCGATGAGAACGGCGGTGAGGCTGACGCACAGGCTGAGCAGCACGATCTCGATGAGCTTCGGGTCGAAGCTGAATATCATCGCGCCCGCTGCTCCAAGCGCCTGCGTGATCTCGCTCATGATCCAATGTTACGTCATTCCGGTAAAATTCGTTCTTTCGGGGACCTGTCATGAACGATCCGGCCCAGAACCTGCGCGCCCTGAGCTGCGCCGACGACTACGATCCGAATTCAATGCCGGTCGCGAAGGCACGCGAGGTCATCGCCCGCTTTCTCTCTCCCGTCACGGCGACCGAGCGGCTAGGCGTGCGCGCGGCCCTGGGACGGGTGCTGGCGGAGGACTTGGTGTCCCCGCTCAACGTGCCGGCCCACGACAATTCCGCGATGGATGGCTACGCCGTGCGTTTCGCCGATCTCAAGCCCGATGGAGAAGCTACCCTCAAGGTCGCCGGCAGCTCGTTTGCGGGGGCGCCTTACAACGGAACGGTGGGAGCCGGGCAATGCGTGCGCATCATGACCGGCGGCGTAGTGCCGAATGGCGCCGACACCATCGTCATGCAGGAACACGTCAAGGGGGACAAGGACCGCGTCACCATCGGCGCTGGTCACAAGAAAGGCCAGCACCTGCGCCGCGCGGGCGAAGACCTCGGCATGGGACAAGTCGCGTTGAAGCGCGGGATCGCGCTGCGCCCCGCGGATATCGGCCTGATTTCCTCGCTCGGAATCGGGGAAGTCACCGTCTACCGCAAGCTGCGGGTGGCGTTCTTTTCCACCGGCGATGAGCTGGTCTCGATCGGCACGCAGCCGGGGGCAGGACAGATTTTTGACAGCAACCGCTACACCATCCACGGCATGCTGACGCGCTTGGGCTGCGAAGTGCTGGACATGGGCGTCGTGCGCGACGACCCCACGCTATTGGAAAAGGCGTTCAAGGACGCGGCAGCGGCAGGGGACGTCGTGATCACCAGCGGCGGGGTCTCCGTCGGCGAGGCCGATTTCGTGAAGGACCTGCTCGACAAGCTGGGCGAAGTGGTGTTCTGGAAGATCGCGATGAAGCCGGGCCGCCCCTTGGCCTACGGCAAGATCGGCCACGCGCACTTCTTCGGCCTGCCCGGCAACCCGGTGTCAGTGATGGTGACCTTCTACCAGTTCGTGCGTGATGCGCTACTCAAGTTGTCGGGCCGTGACCCGGTCCCGCCTCTTCCAACATTCAAGGTTCCGTGCGTCTCCAGCCTCAAGAAAGCACCGGGACGTACGGAATTTCAGCGTGGCTTGCTTGAACGCGATGCGCACGGAACCTGGAGCGTGCGCGTCACCGGCGAGCAGGGCTCCGGCATCCTGCGCTCGATGTCCGAAGCCAACTGCTTCATCATCCTGCCCGACGCCCAGGGCAATGTTGCGGCGGGGACGCTGGTCGAGGTGCAGCTGATGGACGGCATTGTCTGAAACTGTAATCCGTAGTCAACAGCAAGCGACGGACTCTCTCAATCCTCA
>Ga0184627_10000457_pt1 | contig 15971 bp, 13 predicted proteins | sample PLM3_127_b1_FD_133150 | JGI IMG/M metagenome (GOLD analysis project Ga0184627, IMG submission 133150) | Groundwater sediment microbial communities from an aquifer in East River, Colorado, USA - PLM3_127_b1 | ecosystem: Environmental > Terrestrial > Soil > Riparian zone | place: USA: East River...
CTCCATAACGCACCCGACATCCGGATCCGGGGATGGATCGTCGTGCTGGCTGTTGCCGGCTTCGCGCAGGCTTCCTGCGCACTCGCGCAGATTTACAAGTGCACGGATGCCGACGGCCGGACGACCTTCTCGGACAAGCCGTGCGCGACGCCACCGCCCGGAGCGGCGGCGAGCGCCGGCGCCGGCAAGGACAGCGTGAAGCAGGAAGTGCTGCGCCAGCCGAAGTCCTCCGCCGGCAGCACCAGCGCCGACGCCATGAAGGAATCTTCCGCGCGCCCGGCTGCAGCGAGTGCTTCCGTCTTTCCGGAGATGCAAGCCGGGAAATGGAAGCTGCGCTCGACGGGGGGACGCGCTGTGCGCGAGAACGAGATGTGCGGCGATCCGCTGGATAGCTTCCGTCGCGAGGTGCAGAGCTACGAGGCGAATAAGACGTGGGGATGCACCATGACCACGAGCGCGTCCGGTCCCCGCAGTGTGAGAGTCGTCTATGACTGCCCGGCCGACCGCTCCCCAGATGGCCGCGCGGTGTCGAAGGGGAGGTCGGAGCTGTCGCTCGTTTCCGCTTCACCGCAGGCGTTCAGGGTCGAAATGAAATCGACCGTCTATCCCGGTTATGTGATGGAGGGGACTCGGATCGGCGATTGCGAGCAGCGCTGAATTACGCCCTTCCTGCAAGATGCTGAAAAATAGGGTCGGCTAAACCGGGGTCAGACCACTAAGGACCAATAAGGGCTGATTTTCTTCAGCAAGTTTCTTAGTGGTCTGTCCCCTAAGCTCCCTCGTTACCCGCCGCAATCAGCGGTGGATATCAGGGGGCGCATCTTCTCTCATCCCCCCTCTCGTGCAACGGAATTGGGGTCAGAGTGAGCTTTCCGCGATGCGATGGGTTCGTCCCATCGAAAAGTTACACTGACCCCATCCAACTTTTGAGTTCAGCCTTGGCGACAGCGGCGGAAGCAGCGGCTGCGGTGGGGGTGGTTGTGGTGGGGGTGGAGACTAGCTGAAAAAGGTGTGCGTCCCGTTTTTTCCCGCTATAGCTCCTTGACGAGCAATTTTCGAAACTTTATCGGGCCGCCATTGAATTGAAGCCCGATGCGTCCTTCCGCGGACTTGCTGTCCTGGGCGGTCACCGTGACGACGCCGTTCAGCTTGACGGTAATGTCAGGGCCTTTGGCCAAAATCTCGTAGGTATTCCACTTGCCGCCGGCCTTGTATATGGGTTTCACCTTGGCGACATTGACCAGGCTTCCCGTGCTGTAGTCGGGATTCGGGTTCTTGTCCCAGATCTGCACCTCGTAGGCACCTGATGCCGTATTTACGGTGTTGGGATTGGGGGCGCGTATGTAGACGCCGCTGTTAGTGTCGTCGGCAGCCCAGAATTCGACATACAGCTCGAAGTTCTTGAAGGATCTCTTCGAGACCAGGACGCTCGCGCCCTTGGTGGTGGTCTTGTCCGCCTGGATTGAGCCATCCTCGGCTCTCCAGTTGCCACCCCCGTTGATGTTCCAGTTCTCCATGCCGGCGTTGCCGTCGATCAGTGGGATCCACCCCTGTGATGGCAGGTGGGTTCCGCAGCCGAAAACGGCAAGCGCGACCACCAGCAGTCCCACGAAATTTGCAATCCGTCGCTTCATTGTGACCTCCCCCTGTTGATGACGAACCGGCACAGAATGAGGCACCGGCCGGCTGATCGTCAAGATGCCGCGTTCAGCATGACTTCGGGAAAGTCGAGTCTGACGAGTCTGACCCTGCTTCTGCGCCAATCAGGACTTCGCGGACGCCCTCTGACGCAGCAGCTGGACGCCGACCAGCAGCGCCGGGACGCCGCACACGATGAAGCCGATCCCGTAGCTGCCGGTAAGGTCGAGTAGCCCTGAATACATGAGCGGCAAGGCCAGCGCGCCGACCTGGCCGAAGGAGAGCACGCCCCCGGTGACTCCACCACGCATGCCCTCTGGCGCCGCGCGCGCGGTTTCGGCCAAAAGTATGCCGTGCCAGGATAGCGCCGTAGCGCTCAACACGCAGGCGATCAGGCCGACCAGGAGCGTCGGCCAGCCGGCGCTGCAAAGCGCGAGGAGCGCCACACTTCCAGCCATGCCGAGGGCAAGCCCCGCCATCATCGCGCGCGGGGTGAAATAGCTGCTGCCGAGCCAGCCCCAGAGAATGCGGCCGGGCACGGCGACCGCCACCGCCACCGAAAAAACGAAGCCCGCGGCCACGGGCGTGTAGCCGATCGTCGTCAGGTACACGACGAAATACGCCGTGACGACGGCCTGCAGGCCGTTGAAGGCCAGGCAGGCAAACGACAAGGCACGAAGGCCGGGCGTGCCGAGCACGGACGTCAAGGTCGCCTTGAAATCCGAAAATCGAAATGCGCGCGTCGGCACCCGGTCGGTATCGAAAACCCTGCGCAGGGGCTGCAGCATCAGGACGAAGACGGCGCACGCCGCCGCGCTCAGCAGCATCGTGACGCGCCAGCCCGTCCATTCCGTCAGTTGCGGCCCGAGCAACCCGGCCAGCAGCAGGCCGGCCGGCACCGCCGTCTGCTTGATGGAGAACACCAGGGGCAGGTAGCGCGGCGACGAGACGCGGCTCAACAGATGCGAGCTGGCCGGTGTGGACACGGCCCCGCCACCCCCGCAAATGATCGCGGACAAGATGAGCGCCGGCGGCGTTCCCAGCGCAGCCAATGCGGTGCCAGCCGCCACCATGACCAGGGAGAACTGGCTCATGCGCATGGCGCCATGGCGCACGATGAAACTGCCGCACCCGAGCTGCGCGACGAGAGAGGCGGCGGCCGTCAAGGCGAAATAGATGCCGATCCAGGCGGCATCGATGCGCAGATCCGTGATGATCGCCGGCGCGATCACTGCAGGCAGGGCTCTGCCGAGCGCGATGAAGGTCTGCTGCAGGAACATCGCCCCGAGGGCAAGCAAGAGATGGTTCACGAGGCGTAGGGTACCACCCGAGTGACGAGTGACGGGTGACGGGTGACGCGTGGTGGGTTATGGGTTATGGGTGATGAGTCTCCCGCACTGCGGGGGTCATCGTTCTAACTTTCGCCTTTCGACTTTCGACTTTCGACTTCAGGCAGAGCCGGCCGGTCATCTCTCATCCTGCATCCTTAGCGCACCTCGCGCCCACGGTGGCGCAGCCACCGTTTTGGCGCGATACTTCAGCGAAAGTGCCTTCGCTATTTCTCGTCAGGAACGATGCCATGCGCAACGGTCCGGCCGTATGCATTGAGGAGGATTCATGAACCGCAAGTTGATCTTGATTGCCGTGCTGATCTTCGCTGGCGCCGCGGCGGGTGGCTACAACTACCTGCGATGGTCGGAACAGGAGAAAGAAAAGGAGCGGTTGGCGCTGGAGGCCCAGCAGCGGCAGCAAGCGCGGGCAGAAGAAGCAAGACTGGTTCCTGAGGCCCGGGAATGGCTCGACGCGTGGGCGGGAAGCGGAGACCTGCTGGCCAAAGCGAAGAGCAATCTCGACCGCGCAATCAGAGCCAACCCGAAGAATGTCCAGGCCCGCATCGAAATGGCCCGGCTCCATATCAAGGCAGGCCATATTAATTATCGAAACTTTCAGCCTGGCGCTCTCAAGAACGCCGAGCGCGAACTGCAGGGGGCCTTGAAACTAGAACCCAATTCCGCAGATGCCCGCGTTCTCCTAGGTCATGTGTACTACCTGGGTTATAGATCGAAAGAAGCGCTGAAGGTACTCGAACAAGCGGAAGGATCGGGTACCGATAACCCATGGCTGTATTTGAACTGGACGGATGCGCTGATCGACCTGAACCGCTGGGCTGAAGCGGAATCCCGCTTGAACAAGGCGCAGGCCCAGCTTGCAGCGATGAAAAACGCGCCGAGGGGCGCAGTTCGCACGATGCACGAGAAGATGGCTTTCGTCCTCGTAACTCAACGCAAGCTCGACGAAGCGGACAAGGCCTATCAAACGCTGATTGCCTTTGATCCCGGCTACGCGTGGGCGCGTGGCAATTACGCCGAGTTTCTGCTTTTTTCCAGAGGCATGCCGGACGCCGCGATCGCCGAAGCCGAGAAGGCGATCGAGATCATGAACTACGGCATGGCGCAATTGACGCTCGCCGCGGCACGATACGCGAAATGGGCAGAGGTAAAGCTCCAGACACCGGCGCAAGCGGCCCCCTATCTGGAACGGGCCAAAGCGACTTCAACGCATTTCTCCTGGATCATGCCGCAAGCCGCCAAATCGGTAGCCGCCGGACCAGCCATCCAGAACATGGTCAAGGAGCTAGTAGCCCTCGGAGTCCCCCTGGACACGAAGGACGAGCTCGGCGACACCGGCCTGACGCTTGCCGCGGACGGTGGAAATCTGGAGTCGGTCGTTCTCCTCGTCAAGTACAAGGCGAACATGGAAGCAGCCGACAACTCGGGGCAGACGGCACTGGCGTGTGCGACGAACAAGGGACACATCGAAGTGGTCAAGGCGCTCGCCGCCCGCGGCGCAAACGTCAACTCACGGGACCAGGCCGGCCGTACTCCGTTGCACGTGGCCACGTTCAATGGAGACAAGGAGATGATGCGCACGCTGATCTCTCTGAAAGCCAACGCCAACACCTGGATGGCAAACGGATTTACGCCGCTCATGCAAGCCGCTTACCAGGGGAACGAAGATGCGGTACCCCTCCTCCTGAAGGCCGGGGCGGACCCGACTCATAAAACGACGGACTCACAGCAGACTGCGGCCGATTTCGCAACGTCAAGGGGACACGTAGCCTTGGCAACGTTGATCCGCGAGGCTGCGGAGAAGCGCGCCGCTCCCCGACGCTAGGAGACCCTCGCCCTCCATGAATTGGGAAGGCCTAAATCGGCCGGGTCTCGTCACTCATCACTCGTCACTCGTCACCGGGGTTAAGCCCCTTCCGCCTTTCGACTTTCGCCTTTCGACTTTCGACTTGCCCTTCCGTCACTGATTGGCGAAGCCGGGCAACCTTGCCGCCCCTGGCCGCGGGGTTCTAGACTTCCGTCACCGGACACGCCATGCCAGCCGAGCCGAACATGCTTTCCGCCGCCGAGGCCGCCCGCCGCATCGCGGCCGGCCGCCTCACGAGCGAAGCCCTGGTCGCCGCGTGCCTGGAGCGCATCGCCGCCCGCGAGCCGGAGGTGCAGGCCTGGGCGTGCCTGGATCGCGAGCTCGCCCTGAAGCAGGCGCGCGCGCTCGACCGCGTGTCCCCGCGCAGTCCGCTCCACGGCGTGCCGATCGGCATCAAGGACGTCATTGACACGGCCGACCTGCCGACCGAGTACAACTCCCCCATCTATCGCGGCCACCGCCCCCCATGGGACGCGGCGTGCGTCGCCGTGCTCCGTCGCGCGGGCTGCGTGATCCTCGGCAAGACGGTCACCACGGAGTTCGCCAACAACCACCCGGCGAAAACGCGCAACCCGCACCGGCTCACGCACACGCCGGGCGGCTCGTCGAGCGGATCGGCCGCCGCCGTCGCCGACTTCATGGCGCCGCTCGCGCTCGGGACGCAGACCGGCGGCTCCACCATCCGCCCGGCCGCCTATTGCGGCGTGGTCGGCTGCAAGCCCAGCTTCAACAGCATCAACCGCGCGGGCCTGAAGTTCGTCGCCGAATCGCTCGACACCATCGGCCTCTTCGCGCGCAGCGCCGAGGACATCACCTTGGGACTCCACGTCCTGTCCGGGCGGGCGGTGCCGGACTTCAAGATCGTGTCCGGCCGCAAGCCGCGCATCGGCCTCTTCCGCACGCCGCGCTGGCACGAGGCGGACGCCGCCACCCAGGCCGCGGTCGAGGGCGCGGCGGCGCGGCTGGCGAAGGCCGGCGCGAGGGTCTCCGACTTCGCGGCGCCGCAGGGTTACGCGCAGCTCTTCGACGACCAGGGCAGGATCATGTGCTACGAGACCGCTCGGGCGCTCGCGTGGGAGCACGCGAGCCATGCCGGTCAATTGAGCGACTCGCTGAAGCAACGCATTGAAGAAGGCTGGGCGCTGTCGCGCGAGGCCTACGACGCCGCGCGGCTGCTGGCGCGCGACTGCCGGCGCCGGCTCGCCGAGCAGATGCGGAACTACGATTTTCTCGTCACGCCCAGCGCGCCCGGGGAAGCGCCGGCAACGCTGGCGACCACCGGCAACTCGGTATTCAACCGCGTGTGGACCCTGATGGGCGTGCCGTGCGTGACGCTGCCGTCCGGCACCGGCCCCAGCGGCCTGCCGCTCGGCGTGCAGCTCGTGGGCGCCTTCGATAGCGACTCCGAACTGCTGGGCTGGGCGGACTGGACAGTTCAGTCTGACTCCTAAGGTTGCCAACGCCGCGATATTGGACGAGGATGGCCATGGGGCAGATGATCGCCGTATCGCAATCCGATGGAGGCATTATGTCTAGCATAAGCCTGATCAATCATCGCTTGTGGCTACTCATGCTGGTCCTGGTGGGAGCATCAGCGCCGCTACCGGCGCAGGAGTACCCGGCGAAACCGATCCGGTGGATCATTCCTTACCCGCCGGGAGGGACATCCGATTTTCTGGCGCGGCTGATCGGGCAGAAGATGACGGAATCGTGGAAGCAGATCGTGCTGATCGACAACCGCTCGGGCGCCAACGGCAACATCGGAACCGAGGCAGCGGCCAGGGCGCCCGCGGACGGCTACACCATGCTGCTGGTCGCCACCACCTACGCGATGAATCCGGCCGTCTATCCCAATCTGCCGTTCGACTCCGAAAAGGATTTCGCGCCGGTGACCATGCTGCTCTGGCAGCCTTATCTGCTGTCGGTGCACCCATCGCTGCCCGTCACGTCCGTGAAACAGTTGATTGCCCTGGCCAAGGCGCGGCCGGGCGCGATCGACTACAGTTCCGGCGGCGTCGGCAACGCCACCCATATTGCCGCCGAGCGATTCGCGGCAATGGCCGGGATCAAGATGAATCACGTGCCTTACCGCGGCGTGGGGGTTTCCATCCCGGCGCTGCTGGCGGGAGAGGTTCAACTCACGATGGCCTCGTCGGTGGTGGTACAGCCGTACCTGAAGTCGGGAAAGATCAGGGTGCTCGGCGCCACCGGCACCAAGCGCGTTCCCGCGCTGCCCGACGTGCCAACCGTGGCCGAAGCGGGACTCCCCGGCTTCGAGGAAGGCAACTGGCAGGCGGTGCTGGTGCCGTCGCGAACACCCCGGCCCATCGTGAACAAGCTCAACCAGGAGCTGGTGCGGATCGTGAGGCTGCACGATATCACCGAGCAGATCCTGCGCGTGGGGGCGGAGGTCATCGCCAACACGCCCGAGGAATCCGCCGTGATCGTCAAGGCGGACCTGAAGAAGTACGCGAGCGTGATCAAGGCCCTGAATATCCGCGTGGAGTAAGGAGCATCAGCGAGAAACGGAAGGCATGACGGTCATGACGAACCAGAGCACAGTCCTGGACGCGGCGCGCCATTTCTACATGGTGACTTTCGAGATCGCGCAGGAGGACGAGGCGCTGTTCAACGAAATCTACGATACCGAGCACGTGCCCAACATCCTGAAAGTCAAAGGCGTGCTCGGCGTCGTGCGCTTCAAGGATGCGGCGCCGAGCGCGGCGGGATGGCTCGTCTATTCCGCGCTCTACCTGCTCGCACGGTCCGATCTTCCCGCCACCCTGGAGTGGAAAACGGCATCCGACACCGGGCGCTGGGCGCCGCTCATGCGTCCGCGCATGAAGTCGCGTCAGCAGCGGCTCGGGCCGGTCGCGGCCGTCGAGCTCATCAACGCGGCAGGCTGAGAGCCCGCTGCACGCGGATCGCGTGGATTTCCCGCTTCGACCGGCAAGCGACGTGCTCCTCGGGAGCGTGGAGCGGCTCGCGCAGTTCGCCGCGCAAACGCGCCTGTCGGATATTCCACCGCCGGTCCTGTCGCGTGCCAAGGCGATCATCGCGGACACCGTCGCGGTGATCGCCGCCGGCATGCAGGCGCCCGAGTTGAAGTCGCTGTGCCGCAGCCATCTGCCCGGCGTCGCGGCGGGCCCCTGCGTGGTGATCGGCGCGGGGCAGCGGACGAACCGGCTCGACGCAGCGCTGCTCAATGGAACGGCCGGCGTGTGGCTGGACTTCGACGAAGGCAATCTCTTCATGCGCGGGCACCCCGGGATACAGCTCATCCCGGCCGCGCTGGGCTGCGCGGAGGAGCGCCGGGCTGCGGGCGCCGACCTGCTCGCCGCGGTCGCGGTCGCCTACGAGGCGTGCGGCCGCGTGAGCGGCGCCTCGCGCATGAAGCAGATCATTCATCCGCACGGCACGTTCGGCACGATCGGCGCAGCGATCGCCGCCGCGCGGCTGGAGGGCCTCGATCCGCGGCTTTTCGGCGGGCTCATCAACCTCTCCGCCTCGATCCCGATGGCCAACAACCGCCATGCGATGCTGCACGGCGGAACCATCCGCAACTGGGGCGCGGGCTACAGCGGCTACATGGGCCAGATGGCCGTGCGCCTCGCGCAGGCGGATTTCGCCGCGGCGCCGGACGCGCTCAATACCGTGTACGGATCCGTGCTGGGCGACGCCTTCGACCCACAGCAGATGGTGGACGGGCTCGGCAGCCGCTGGCTGCTCACCGACGGCTACATCAAGCTCTACCCGACCGGGCGCTACTCTCACGCGGCGATGGATGCGCTGATCGACCTACTCGCGCGGCAGCCGGGCGGGCGCCTCGACCCGGCGGCCGTGGCGCGCATCGAAGTGAAAACCTTCCGCCTGGGCGCGATGCTCGACGTGAAGACGGTGAAAAACGCGTTCAACACGCGCTTCTCGATCCCGTTCGCGCTGGCGTCCATCATTTACCATGGCCGCTGCAGCCTCGAATGCTTCGAGGAAGCCGCCGTGGCCAATCCCGCGATCCAGTCGCTCGCGCAACGCACGGACGTGACGGAAGACCCGGAGCACGAGGCGCGCTACCCGCGCGAGCAGATCGCCGACCTCGTAGTCCACCTCAAGGACGGGCAGGTGCTGCGGGGACGCTGCGAGGTGATGCGCGGCGAGCCGGGCAGCCCGCACGACCCGCGCGACCTCGAGCGCAAGTTCCACGAGCTGGCCGGGCCCGCGCTCGGGCGGTCCGCGGCGCAACGCCTCTACGAGGGCCTGATGTCGCTCGAGCGCATCGCCGACGTGCGGGCGTTCACGCTCGAAGCCGGGCTGTAGGAGAACGGCGCATGCAGCAGACCCGGATACGCTACGAGCTCTCCGACGAGCGCGCGCCGCTGCCGGCGCCCGGCGGCAAGCCGCTGATCGTGCACATCGTGATGAACGTCGAGGTGTGGCCGTTCGACCAGCCGATGCCGCGCGGGATCCTGACGCCGCCGCACGGGCAGGCCGCGGTGCCCGACATCCCGAACTGGGGCTGGGCGGAATACGGACTGCGCGCCGGCATGCCGCGCCTCTTCCGCGTGCTGCGGGAGCGCAAGCTGCCCGCGAGCTGCGCGATCAACTCCGCGATCATCGACGTCTATCCGCGCTTAGCCGAGCGCATCCTCGAGGCGGGCTGGGAGTGGGTCGGGCACGGCGTCATCCAGCGTTCCGTGAAAAGCGTGCCCGACGAGCGCGCGATGATCGCGGAAGCGAAGGAAGCGGTCGAGCGCTACACGCACAAGAAATTGCGCGGCTGGCTGGGGCCGGGGCTGCAGGAGACCTTCGACACCCCGGACGTCCTCAAGGCCCTCGGCTTCGACTACCTCTGCGAATGGTCCATCGACGACCTGCCAAGCTGGATGGAGACGCGCCACGGCCGAATCGTTTCCGTGCCGTACTGCTTCGAGACCAACGACAGCGTGATCTACGCGATGGAGAAGCACAGCTCCGGCGAGATGACGGGACGGCTCGAGCGCACGCTCGATTGCTATGCGAAGGAGCTGGCCGCGGGGCCGCGCATACTGACCGTGCCGCTGCACCCGCACCTGATGGGCGTGCCGCACCGCATCGGCTTCCTGGAGCGGTTTCTCGACACGCTCGTCGCGCGTCAGGACGCGGTTTTCATGGCCGGCGCGCAGATCGCCGATTGGTTCGGCGGTGCCGCTGCCGAGCCGGTCGCGCGGCAGCGCTGACCCCGCCGCGCTTCCCGCTCAAAAATCGCTGCCGTCGGCGAACTGGTCGAGGCTGCCGAGCCGCTCGAGCGTCATGCAGCTTTGCCGGATCCTGCGGGCTAGCTCCTCGCCCCAGATCGGCGTGGCGAGCTGGTAGTACTTGCGCTCGATTTCCTGCGGGGAGTGCGGATTGGTTCTCTCCCCTTTCGGCATGTCGCACCTGCCTTCGTAGGTCGTGCCGTCCTTGAGCACGATCCTGAGCCGCGCGGGGATTTCCTGCGGAAAGTTCTTGTTGAGCTCGGGCACTTCGATCATCTCCACGCGCGCGGCCAGATCGAGCACGGCTGGGTTGGCGAACGCCTCCTCGCCGAAGACGTCGAGGTCGGAGCGGCCGTTATAAAGAATGGTGGCGACGGAGAACGGCGTCGAGAACTGCGTCCCGAACATGCTTTTCGGTCGCTTCTCGCCGCAGAACACCAGCATCCGGTAGCCGTGCACCTCGACCCGGGCTATCGAATCCGGCTGCAGCCGCTTCCCCGGGACTCTGGCGAGCGCGTCCAGCAACGCGTCGATCGCGCAGTGCACGTAACGCGCGCTGGGGTAGAGCTTGATGTAGTCGTCGGTGAGCAGCCAGCGGCTGCCGAGGCCCGCGGCGGCGCGCTCCGGGCTGAAGTCGTCGGCGAGGATCTGGCCGTAGGTCACGCTCGGCGCGTCGATGGGCCCCGTGAAACCGGACTGCACCAGCCGCACCGCCATCTGGCCGGTGAAGTTCGCGTGGCCCGGGTAGTAGTTGCGCACCGTCGCGCCGTCGAGCATCGTCTGCCGGTTGCCTCCCAGCGGCGTCGAAGCCGCGATGTTGATCGCCTCCCTCATCTCGCGCGGGTTCAGACCGCTCAACCTGCCGACGGCCACGGTGGCCCCGATCACGCCGAACGTGCCGTGCGTCTGCACCATGACCCGCATCCGGTACGCGCCGCCTATTCTCCCGCACACCTCGTAGCCCAGCACGATGGCGAGCAGCAGGTCGCGCCCGGAGACCCCGTGCTCCTGCGCGTGCGCCAGCGCGGCGGGGATAACGTGTATGCCGGGATGGCCGTTGGCATAGAAGTGCCCCTCGTCGAGCTCGAGCCACACGCCGGCGATGGCATTGAGCATGGCCGCGTCGAACGGGCCCGCGCGCTTGCCCGTGCCGATCACCGATGCACGGCCGGCCGCCGCCCTGGGCAGGTGCCGCTCCACGAGCGAGCGCATTTCCTTCTGCCGCATGCCGGCCCCGATCACCGGGATGGTGTCGGCCAGGATGAGCTTGCAGTGCTCGGCGACAGACGCGGGCACGTCGTCGAGCTGCGTCTCGCAAGCGAACTGCGCCAGCGCATCGAGATAATCGGTCTTGGCGTGGCTGGCCATGACCGTCGTCATGGGAATGTGGCCTGCTATTTATGGATGAATAAAACCTACTGCGTGAACTCGAGGCTGGCCCGCTTGATCACCTGCGACCATTTCTGGGCTTCCGATTTGATGAAAGCCGCGAACTGCTGGGGCGTGCTGCCGACGGGCTCGGCGCCCTGCCGCCTGATGGTCTCGCTCAATTCCGGCGACAGGATATGGCGGGCGATCTCGGCTTGCAGGCGGTTCACCACGTCGCCCGGCACGCCGGCCGGCGCGAGCAGCCCCGACCAACCGGTGATGATGACCGTCGGATAGCCCGCCTCGAGCATCGTCGGCACGTTGGTGAAGATCGCGTCGCGCTTCTCGCCGCAGGTCGCCAGCAAGCGCAGCTTCCCGGCCTCCACCATGCCTGCAGTGCCCGGCATCGGCGTGAACATGAACGACACCTGCCCGGCGACCAGTTCCGTAACGGCCGGGGTCTGCCCCTTGTACGGCACGTGCAGCGTCTTGAGCCCGGTTGCCATGGAAAACAGCTCGGCGGCGAGGTGGGTCTGGTTGCCGATGCCGAACGAGCCGTAATTCAGCTGGCCCGGCCGCGCCCTGCCCAGCGCCACGAACTCCCGCACGGACTTCGCCGGTAACGCGGGGTTGACCACCAGGCCGAAGGTATTGGTCGCCGTCTGGGTAATCGCCACGAAGTCGCGGAACGTGTCGTACGGCAATTGCTTGTACACGTACGGATTCATGGTCAGCGCGCTCGGCACCGACATGACCAGCGTGTAGCCGTCGGGCTTGGATTTGGCGGCTGCTTCCATGCCGATGATCCCGTTCGCGCCCGGGCGGTTGTCCACGATCACCTGCTGGCCCCAGGACTCGGTGAGCTTCTGCGCCACGGTGCGGGCCATGATGTCGGGTCCCGAAGCCGGCGCCTGCGGCACGATAATGCGGATGGGACGGGTTGGATAAGTCTGCGCTGCCGCACTAGCCGCGGCCAGGAGCAGAACTGTGCAAATGATGAAGGTAATCAGCATGGGCTTCATGGATTCTCCTCTCAGTTTGCTTTGATCCCCGCGGAGCGCACGACGGCGCCGAATCGGTCACGCGCGCGCTGCTGGTGCTGCGCGAACTGCTCGGGCGTCATCGGCGCGAGCGCCTCCGCCGCCATGGCGTCGAGCTGTGCTTTCGCGTCCGGCGACTGCATGATGCGGGAAATCTCCTTGTTGAGGCGCGTGACGATCGCGCGCGGCGTGCCGGCCGGCGCGTAGACTCCGGAGATCCACACCAGGTCCACGTTCGTCCCCTGCTCGATCAAGGTCGGCGTCTCGGGGAAGATCGGCGAGCGCGTCTTGCCCGGGACCGCGAGCAGCCGCACCTTGCCCGACTTGATGTGAGGGATGGCCGCGCCGAGGTCCACCGTGAAATCCACCTGGCCGCCGAGGAGGTCCACCAGCACCGCCTGCGAGCCCTTGTACGGCACGTGCACGGCCTTGAACTTCGCCTCGCTCATCAGCATTTCGATGGCGACGTGCTGCAGGGTGCCGCTGCCGGCGGAGCCGTAGTTGAGCTTGCCGGGATTGGCCCGCGCGTAGGCGAGAAACTCCTTGAAATTGCGCGACGGTATGCCCGGGCGCGCCACCAGGAACAGCGCCGAGCCCGCCGTCGGGGCGATCGGCAGCAGGTCCTTCGCCACGTTGACCGTCATCTTGAAGATGTGCGGGTTGATGAGGATGGGGCCATCCGAGGAATGCAGCAGCGTGTAGCCGTCCGGCGCCGCCCTGGCGACCAGCTCGAGGCCGATGTTGCCCGCCGCCCCGACGCGGTTATCAACGATGACCGTCTGGCCCAGCGTCTCGCCCAGCTTCTGCGCCATCGAGCGGGCGATCACGTCGGTGCTGCCGCCGGCGGCGAAATTGACGACCAGGCGGATGGATTTCGTCGGCCAGGCCTGCGCCGCGGCAAGCGGCGCGACCGCGAAGGCGACGGCGGCGCCGATCACGAATCGGACGAGTGGGCGCATTGTTTTCTCCTCGGAGGGTTGGGATCGGTGATCCGCAGCGGGCGATGGGTGCCGGGCTACCCACGCCGTGGATTTTTTGAAGCTCCGACAAAGCAGTATAGCGTTGCGCGTGCCGGGCGGGCAATGTAGCCTACCGTGCTCCCGCGCCTTTTTTTCCCCGCGACAGGATAATTCCATGCTGAAATCCCACGACAGGTACGATTACTCGGCGATCACCAAGCGGCCCGATTACAGCTGGCCGGGCGGCAAGCGGCTCGCGGTGCACCTTTGCCTCAACGTCGAGCATTTCGCGTTCGGCGAGGGTCTGGGCAACGACTACTCGGTGCCGCAGCCGCAGCCCAACGTCCGCAGCTACGCGTGGCGCGACTACGGCAACCGCGTCGGCGCGTGGCGGCTGCTGGAGTTCGCGGATGCCCACGACCTGCCGTACGCGATGCTGATCAACAGCGAGCTCTACGATTACTGCCCGGAACTGGTGGCGGCCTACGCGGAGCGCGGCCACGAAATCGTCGGGCACGGCCGCACCAACGCCGAGCGGCAGACCGAGATGAAGCCGGACGAGGAGCGCCGCGCTATCCTCGAGGCGACGGGCGCGATCGAGAAGCACTGGGGCCGGAAGCCGCTCGGCTGGCTCGCGCCGTACATCGCGCAGACCCACGACTCGCTCGACCTCCTGAAAAAAGCGGGATATCGCTACATGATGGACTGGTCGATCGACGACCAGCCGGTGTGGTTCCGCACCAAGCACGGCCCCATCTTGTCGGTGCCGTACGCGCACGACCTCAACGACTCGGTGGAGTGCGTGTCGCGCCGCACCCCATCGCAGGTCCTGTGCGACAACCTGATCGACCAGTTCGACGAACTGCTCGCGGAGTCGGCGCGCCGGCCGCTCGTCATGTCGATCGTGCTGCACAGCTTCGTCCTCGGCCAGCCGCACCGCCTGCGCCAGTTCCGGCGCGTGATCGAGCACATCCAGAAGCATCGCGGCCGCATCTGGCTGACGCGGCCGGGCGACATCTGCCAGTTCGTCGAAAAGCTGCCCGCGGGCATCGTCCCCGGCAGCGCGGCCAAGAACCAGTGACGATTACGGGTGACGAGATACGGGTGACGGGGCGCGTCGAGGGGCGGAACAGGGGCCCCGAACTTGTTCGGGGATGTGACCCCCGGTGACGCGCGGAGCGGCCGACACGATTGCACCGAAATTTTGTGATGGCCATTCGGAGGCCGCAGGGTGACGAGGTAAGGGTGACGAAAACCAAGTCATCCTTCTGCCTTTCGCCTTTCGCCTTTCGCCTTTCGCCTTTCGACTTTCGACTTTCGACTTTCGCCTTGCCCTTCCATCACTCGTCACTCGTCACTGATCTTCAGGAAATCGAGACATGCGTATAGCGGTTATGGGCGCCGGCGGAGTCGGCGGATTCTACGGCGGGCGGCTGGCCCAGGCCGGCCACGACACGACCTTCATTACGCGCGGGGAGCATCTGCGCGCGATACAGGCGGGCGGGTTGTCGCTGAAGGGACCGGCCGGTGACGCTGTCGTCGCCGGCGCCCGGGCGACCGACAATCCCGTGGAGGTCGCGCCAGTGGACGTGGTCCTCTTCTGCGTGAAGCTCTTCGACACCGAGGACGCGGCGCGCGCCATCGCGTCCCTGCTGTCCAAGGGCGGGGTGTGCATCACCCTGCAGAACGGCGTGGACGGGCCGCAACGCATCGGGGCGGTCGTGGGCGCGGACCGCGTGATGGGAGGCCTCGCGTTCGTGTCGGCCCTGATCGAGTCGCCCGGCGTCATCCGCTACAACTCGAATTCACCCTCGATCAAGTTCGGCGAGGCGGGCGGCGCGATGTCGGAGCGCGCCATCCGGTTTCGCGATGCCTGCAAGGCCGCGGGCTTCGGCGCGGAAGTCGTCCCGGACATCCGCGCCGCGCTGTGGCACAAGTTCGTGGGCCTGGCGGTGAACGCGTCGTTGACGAGCCTCGTGCGCAAGCCCGCCGGAGTCTGCTACCACGACCCCGACCTGCTGGCGCTGGCGCGCTCCGGGTTCGAGGAAGGCGCCGCGGTGGCGAAGGCGATGGGCATCGGGCTGCCCGATGACATCGTGGAGTGGCAGGTGAAGAACCACCAGAATTTCCCGCCGGACATGTACGCTTCCATGTATCACGACGTGGCGCGCGGCCGCCGGCTGGAACTCGACAGCCTCTCGGGGCTGATCGTGAGAAAGGGACGCGAACTGGGCCTGCCGACGCCGTTCCACTCGATGGCGTACGCCTGCCTCAAACCCTACATCAACGGCGCGCGGTAAAAGCTGAGAATGGGGGAGGAGGCAGGCCCCCAAGGATCGCCGGGAGCTGTCGTGCTTGAACACGTTTTCGACTTTCGACTTTCGACTTGCCCTTCCGTCACCCGTATCTCGTCACCCTTACCTCGTCACCCTTAATCGTCACCGGGTTTAAGGTCCTTCCGACTTTCGACTTTCGACTTCAGGCAGCACCGTCCGGTCATCCTTCATCCTTCATCCTTC
>Ga0184627_10000459_pt1 | contig 15909 bp, 12 predicted proteins | sample PLM3_127_b1_FD_133150 | JGI IMG/M metagenome (GOLD analysis project Ga0184627, IMG submission 133150) | Groundwater sediment microbial communities from an aquifer in East River, Colorado, USA - PLM3_127_b1 | ecosystem: Environmental > Terrestrial > Soil > Riparian zone | place: USA: East River...
CCCGAGGTCGAACCCGACGTCGACCCGGAGGTCGAGCCCGAGGTCGACCCTGCTGCTGGTGATTGTGCTGAGCCTGAAGTCTCGGACGGTGCAGTACCCGAACTACCGTCGTCCACGCCGCAGGCAGTCAGGCCAAGCGCGAGCGCGAGAAGTCCAATGCGTTTGCACAGCATAGCGAGTCCTTATCCCTGAGCGAGCACGTCGGTGTCGTCGTGGCGGAACCCCGGGTCTGGGAAGAAGCCGGCACTCCTCATGACGACGGCATAATGATGCCACCGGCGGCGTTTGACTTCTTATGCCTTTGTCATATTACCACACCCCGGGTGACAGAGTCACCAGGATCGTTCGGGAGCGCGAAGCTACGGAAATCCGCGCGGCGACGCAAGTGTCGGGCCGACCCGACAACGCTGCCCGGAAGTGTCTAGGAATCAACAGCGGCGCGGTCGCCTCACACCGTGTCGTAACGTGCCCGCGTCAGGTTGTGCGCGAGCCGAAATCCGTATCGCCACGATTCGCGGTCCCAGGGCGTGAAACGCGGAATCTGGTGGACGTCGCACCCTGCGCGCGCGGCGCCCCAAGCAGTGGATACGGCGGCGCGGAAGCCGAGCTCCTTGACCATGGCGACGTGCTCCCGGCCATAGTCGAGGCCGGGCTTGCCGTTCGGATACGCGAACAGAGTCACGCGCTCGCCCAGGATATCCTCGAGAGCGGACTTCCCCTCGAGGATTTCCGCGCGGGCTTCTTCGGGGGGCAGCATCGACAGGATCGGATGGCTCGCCGTGTGGGCGCCAACCGTCATTCCGCTGCGGTGCAGCGCTTTGACTTCGCGCTCATGCATCATCAGGCCGTCGGAGGGCCGCGCGGGGAAGCGCTCGGCGATCTTTCCGACCGTCGCGGAGCGCTCGGCCGCGGGCCGATGCCTGAGCGCGCCGATCAGCGAGCCGATCGTCCGACGCCTGGCTTCGAGGCTCCCGACCTGATGGAGGCCCAGCCCGACCGCACGCAGGTCGAGGACCGGTCCGTTCGCCGCGCGGACGGTTTCGATCAGCGTGTCGTTCCACATCCGCCCGCCGTGCAGAAAGCGGGTGGCGACAAAGAACGTCGCGGTCAAGCCGAGCCGGCGCAGGACCTCGAGCGCCACGTGATAGTTGTCGGCATAGCCGTCGTCGAACGTGATCGACAGCGCGCGTTCGGGCAAGCTCGCTCGTCCCAGCCGCTCGAGGGCTTCCGGCAGAGGAAGGACGTTGAACCAGCGCGCGATCCACTGCATCTGGGTCTCGAACCACCGCGCGTCGGGTTCATCGGGGAGCAACGGGTCCGGCGCCGGGAGCACCCTGTGGAAGATGAGCACGGCGAGCCGCGCTCGCGGCCCGCCGGGCGACAGCCGTCGAAAGACCTGCTTCCACACGGTCAACCCGACGCCGTCTTCGTCGCCGAGCCCGCGCATGCTTGGCGGCACATATCGAGCGATTCCGTCCACCGCTCAGGCGCCCGAGCGCGCCGCAGTGTCCGCACCCGCCGGAGGCGCCGCGGCGCTTTCAGGCACTCGGGTCACCACGTAGCGGTACTTGCCGGAACGCTCGGGAACGATCGCATCGACGATCTCGATCTCGAGCCGGAGGTCTGCGCCGAGGAAATGCCGGAACGTGGCCTCGAGCTTCGGCCGTGCGTCCGCGACGCGAAACTCGGGGCCGACCACCAGCTGCAGCTGCGTGCGCTCGAGCGACTCCTGGACGATCTTGAACTGCTGCATCCCCGGCATGTCGCGAAGCACCATCGCGAAGGCGACATCGTGCACTTTGGCGCCGTCCGCGGCGATCAGGAAGTCGTTGGTGCGACCTTTGACTTCGCGCATGAGCGGCAATCCCCGGCCGCAGGGGCAGCGCTGGTCGTCGAGGACCGCCACGTCCCCGGTCCGGTATCGGATCAGCGGGAAGTCGTGGGAGAAGAGGTGGGTCACGACGACCTCGCCCGCCTCGCCCGGCGGCAGGGGGTTGCCGCCGTCATCGACGACCTCGACGACCAGATAGTCGGCCGCGACGTGCAGCTGCCCTTCGGGGCATTCGCTCGCGATGAACCCCGAGTCGCGGCCGCCGTAGCCGTCTGCCACGGGGCAACCGAAGGCCTCCGAGATCACGCTGCGCTGATGGGGATAGAGGCGCTCGGCGGTCGTAAAGACGACCCTCACCCCGAGGTCGTCCAGCCGGATCCCGCGCGCGCGCGCGCGTTGCGCGATCAGCGCGATGGAAGAGGGATAGCCGTAGAGCATTCGCGGCTCGAATCGCCGAATCTCGTCGATCAGCGCGTCGAGCCTCTCGGGGCTGAGCGATATCGTGGCGAGCAGCTTGCTGCGGAAGATCTTGTCGCGCACCCGCCGCACCCGGTCCTGGGTCGAAAGCTCGATCGGCGAGCTCCAGGCCACGATTTCCGGGTCGCCGATGTCCACCCCCCACCACTTGGTCGCGCGCCACTTTGCCGCGACGTCGTACGACACGCGGAGCTTCCCCAGCCCGAAGCGCAGCGGATCACCGGTCGATCCGGTCGTCGAGAACACGCGGAAGCCGCTGGCGTCGTCGGCGGTGAGCCGGCCGAATTCGGCGCGGATGATGTGCTTCGTCAACAACGGCAGCTTCGCGAGCTCCGCCGCGGACGCGAGCGCCTCGGGCCGGAGCCCGACGCGCTCGAAGAGGTCCCGGTAGTAGGGGACGTGGTCGCGCGAGTGCTCGAGCAAATCGCGCAGCCTCTGGAGTTGCAGCGCCGCGAGCGCCTGGGGCTCGAGCCATTGGCTGCGCATGAATTCGCGCATCGCGCCGGCCGTACGATGGCCTTTCAGCCGCTCGTGCAGCGGGAACAACACGTTGGCGCACAGCGACGTGTACGGGCTCACATCGCCTCCACCGCCGTCCTGCCCACGCCGGACACCCGCCCGTATTCCGTAAGCCACAGCTCGCGCACCGACGCCCAGGCGTAGCGCTTCGCCTCCTCCCGTGCCGCTCGAGCAAGCCGATCGGACAGCCCTGGCTCGCTGAGGACCCGCTCGATAGCGGCCGCCATAGCATCAGGGTTCCCAGGAGGCACGAGCAAGGCCGTGCGGTCATGCTCCGCAATGAACGACACCCCCCCGACGTCAGTCGACACGACGGGAACGTTGCTCGCAAACGCCTCGAGGACCGAGTTCGGCATGTTGTCCACGACGCTGGGGTTGATCATCAGGTGAGCGGCCTGGTACAGCGCGGGGACATCCCGCCTGTCGATCCGACCCGCGAACACGACTGCATCAGCGACACCAAGAGACGCAGAAAGCGCCCGCAGCGCCGCAAGCTCGGGACCCGTCCCGGCGACGGTCATTCTCGCGTTCGGAAACCGCTTCCGAACCAGTGCGAACGCCCGCAGGGCGGTTGGGAGGTCGTAGATCCGCTCGAGGTTCCGCGTCACGACGATGTGCGGCGCCGATCCTGGGTTCGGTGCGGCGCGTGGGCCGAAGCGCTCGAGATCGACGATATTCGGGATCACTCGGGCCGCGCAGTCCAGGCGCTGAAACACCGCCTTGAGGAAGCCCGAGGGCACGACCAGCGAGTCCACGCTCACGAGCAGCTTCCTCGCCCACGAGTTGGCGCCGGCGAAGAACGCCTCGGCGTTACCCCCCCGGTAATTCACGATCACCGGAACCCGTCGCGCCCGCGCGATGAGTATTGCCGGGACCGCGATCAAGTACCAGGCCCAGCCGGAATTCGCCAACACGTGGAAAAGCTCGACGCGCCCCGCCGCCCTCCAGAGGGCAAACAGGTAAGGAAGCAGCCGAAACAGCGCGCGGATGCTCCTGATCCGGCTGATCCACGCCGGACGATACGGTGCGTTCGTGCGCACCACGACAACTTCGATTCCTTCGCTCCGGAGCAAAGCCACGAGTTGCTGGCATTGATTCGCCATTCCTGCGAAGGGCGGGGGCAGCGGCCCGACCAGCGCAATGCGGGGGAGTCGCCGGACGGAGCGGTCAGCTGAGACGGGAGCCGGCATCTGTACTATGCGCCCGGAGAGAAGGCGCCGCGAGGATCATGGCCAGCAGAGCCCGACATACCGGGCGGCGATCTCAGACCGATCGGGGATGCTGACCAGGTCTACCACGATCTGACTGGCCCGCGCGCGCCCCCGAACGGCGGCGAGAACCCGGGGCTCGCTCAGCCCGACGACCAGCACATCGGACTCGTCGATCACGCTCTCAAGGTCGCCGCGCATGAGCGAACCGATGTGGGGCACGTGCTCTTCGATAAAGCGCCGATTCGCCCCGAGCAGCCGCGAGAGATGCACCTCCGGATCGTAAATCAACAGGCTCAGCCCCTTGCCGATGAGATGCTCGGCGAGCGTCACGAGCGGGCTCTCCCGCAAATCGTCGGTGCCGGTCTTGAACGACAGCCCGATCATGCCGACGCGACGCTTTCCCGATGCGAGGATCTTCGCGATTGCGTGGTCGATATGAACTCGATTCGACTCGAGGATGCTCCGAAGCATCGGCAACTCGACATCGCGCGTCTTGGCGAGATACGCGGTCGCGCGCAGGTCTTTCGGGAGGCATGACCCGCCGAATGCGAATCCTGGACGCAGGTAGGCACGCGAGATGTTCAGCTGGGTGTCGCGGCAGACGAGATCCATCACCTCGAACGGATCGACCCCGAGCGCCTCGCACAGCCGCGCCGTCTCATTGGCGAAGGTGATCTTGAGCGCGTGAAAGTTGTTGCAGCAGTACTTGACCATCTCGGCCGCGCGGATCGATGTCGCGTGGAAGTCGCACGGCAGGTGGCCAAGGAGCCGCTGCAGGGCGCGGACCGGTTCGTCGGCACTCGCCCCTACGATGGTGAAGGGCGGATTGTCGTAGTCGCGGATCGACGAGCCTTCCCGCAGGAACTCCGGCTGGAAGCAGACGTGGAAGTGCGTCCCGCTCTTCTTGCCCGACTCTCGCTCGATGCGGGGCCGCAGAACGTCGTCGACCGTCCCGGGCACCAGGGTGGACCGGAACACGAAGACGTGCGGCCCCTCCTTGTCTCGGATCGCCTGGCCAAGCTCGTCGGCCAGGCGCAGGATGGCCGACTGATCCTGACTGCCGTTCGGGGCGGAAGGGGTTCCGACACAGATGAGCGACAGGTCGGTGTCGAGCACCGCCTGACGCACGTCGCCCGTGACGCTCGCTCGTCCGCTCGCGGCGACCTTCGCCATCAGCTCGATCATGCCTTCCTCGACGACCGGCGTCTTGCCATCGCGGATGAGCGCGAGCTTGGCGGGATCGATATCCACGCCGACGACCCGATGCCCCTCGCGGGCGAGACACGCGAGCGAGACCGTGCCGACGTAACCCAGACCGAAGATGCTGATGTTCATGAGACGAGCTGTTCCCTGGGGGTCTTGAGCCGAAAGCTGCCGATGCAGCGCGAGACGATGGCGTCGAGCCGCTTCATCGAGCTCGGCCAGGCGTGGTGCGAGATCATGCGCGCGCGTCCGGCCTCGGCGAGCCGGCGGCGCTCCGAGGGATCGTTCAGGATCCCGAGGATCGTGTCGCGGTATTCGTCGGGCGAACTCGCCACGCGGAGGTGCTCCCCGGGAACGGCATCGACGCCGCCCGCTGCGATCGGGCTCGTCACCACCGGGACGCCCATCGCCATCGACTCCAGCAGCTTGTTCTGCGTCCCGCGCGCGATGCCAAGCGGTGCAACCAGCAGGGCCGAGCGCCGGAGGTACGGCCGCACGTCCGGAACCGACCCCGTGACCACGACGCCCGGGATCTCGCCCAGCCGCCGGACCTTGGCCGGTGGATCCGCCCCCACGATCAGCAGCTTCAGGCCCGGCCGTCGCGCGCGTAGCAGCGGCCAGGTGCTCGCGCAGAACTCGAACATGCACTGCTGGTTCGGGTAATAATCCATGCGCCCGACGAAGCAAATGGTCTCGGGATCGTACGGCTCCGTTGCCGCGGCGAAGAACTCGGTGTCAACGCCGTTCGGGAACCAGTCGGTGGCTGTCTCGAGGCCGTACCCGCGGAGCGTGTCCCATTCGGCACGGGTCGTCGCCGTGCACAGATCGAAGCGTGCCGCGAGGCGCTTCTCCTCGGCCTGGAGCTTGACGCCCTCGAACCAATACCCCCCGTTCAGCGGGAACGGCTTGTAGCGCGCGTACTCGAGCCACTTCTGCGAGTCCACGTCGCCGAAGTCGAGGACCTTCGGGACGTCCCGCACGTGCGCAACGTACTGCGCGACCGACGAGCAATGGACAAAGATCAGGTCGAATCGCCTTTCACCGTGCAGCCGGCGAATCGTCCTGGCGAGCGCCGCGGAGTAGAAGAAGCCCATCGACGAAGGGACGCTGGTCGGAAGCCGCGCGAGCATCCGTGCGGCCTGCACCCAGTCGGCCACGCGGCCCATGTGAAACTCGGAGCAGAAGGGCGCGATGCCTTTCCCCTCCTCCGCTTCCGCATCGGAGCGGACGAGCGACGCCACCGTCACCTCATGGGAGGCGGAGAGGTGGCGAATCATGTTGAACGGCCGGATCTTGCCGCCCCGCTTCGGCGGGAAGGGGAACCGGTGGCAGATATAGAGGATCTTCACACCACGGCCTCGCGCAGCCGCTCCGCGACGTCCTGGGGCTCGAGGCGATCGAGGAAGATTCGGCACCAGAGCTCGAAGTTGATGAGCGAGAGCAGCCGGTCGGTGCCATCAACCCGGTTTGTCCTGTGGTTCTCGATCAGGCGGCGAATCGGCTCGTAGCGCAGAAACCCTCGCGACTCGACGGTCTCCCGGGATAGCACCGATTCGACGACCGGGAACAGCTCGGCCTTCATCCAGGCGCCCATCGGTGCGCCAAAGCCACGCTTTGTCCGGTGCAGGATGTCCTTCGGCAGGACGCCGTCGAGCGCCCGCTTCATCAGGTGCTTGAGCTCGCCGCCGGCGACCTTCACCCGGCTCGGGATCCGCGACGCCAGCTCGACGAGCTCGTGGTCGAGCAGCGGCACGCGGCACTCGAGCGACGTCGCCATGGTCATCTTGTCGGTGAGCAGCAGCAGGTCATCGGGGAGCTGAGTGAGGGCGTCGACGGTGAACATCCGGTTGAGCGGATCATCGCCGCTCGCCGCCTCGAAGGCGAGGCCGATGGCGTCCAGACGCTCTGCTGGAGGCGCGATCGCGAGAAGCGCGCTCGCCTCGTCCGGCGAGAACACACCCACGTAGGCGCGGTATCGCTCTTCGAACGGGAGATCCGCCGTGCCGAGAAAGCTCTTCGCGTACCGCGACAGGTTCAGCAGTGTCGAGTGGCGGTCGCTCGGCAGATGACCGGCAAGCGCCGCAGCGGCCCGTTTGAGCGGGCCCGGCACGGCCGCGAGATACCTCATGAAATGCTCGCCGAGGTAGCGCCGATAGCCGCCGAAGAGCTCGTCGCCGCCGACCCCCGACAGGATCACCGTGACCTCTCGGCGCGCGAACTCCGCAACGAGGTAGGTCGTGATGAACGCGCTGTCGGCGATCGGCTCGTCCATGTGCCAGAGCAGCTTGGGCAGCAGTCCCACGACGTCGGGGCGAACCAGGATCTCGTGATGGCTCGACCCGAATTGCTCGGCGACCCGACGCGCGTACGGGAGCTCGTTGTAGAACTCGTCAGCAGCCCCGCCCGAGAACCCGATGGAGTAGGTCCTCACCGGCGTGTCGCTGTGCTTCGACATGAACGCCAGCACCGAGCTCGAGTCGACCCCACCCGAGAGGAACGCCCCGATCGGCACGTCGCTCACCATCTGCATCCGGACCGCTTCATCCATCCGGGCTCGGACGAGCTGCGTCCACTCCTCGACGGATCGCGAGGAATCGACGTCGTTCTTCGGGCTCCAGTACGGGCGGATCGCCGCGCCGTCGCGCGTCACGGACATGACCGAGGCGATCGGCAGCTTCCGGATCCCCTGGAAGATCGACAGCGGCGCGGGGACGTAGCCGAGCTCGAGGTATGCCTGGAGCGCAGTCGGGTCAACTTTCGGCGCAACGCCGGGGAGCTCGAGCAATGCCTTCGCCTCGGACGCGAACGCGAGCCGCTTGCCGTCGTTCAGGTAGTACAGCGGCTTGATTCCGAGACGGTCCCGGCCAATCAGGAGCCGACGCCGCCGAGCGTCCCACAGCGCGAACGCGTACATGCCATTGAGGCGCTCGACGAACGCATCTCCGTGCTCGGCGTAGGCGTGAATGATCGTTTCGGAGTCCGATCCGGTCTTGAAGCGATGCCCCCGAGCCTCGAGCTCGCGGCGCAGCTCCCGGAAGTTGTAGATCTCGCCGTTCGCCACGAGCCACAGGGTGCCATCGGTGTTCGAGAGCGGTTGATGGCCGCCGGCGAGATCGATGATCGAAAGCCGCCGCATGCCAAGGGCGCAAGGCCCGTCGACGTGCAGGCCCTCGTCGTCCGGGCCACGGTGAATCGTCACGCGCCCCATCGCCGAGAGCGATGCCGGATCAGCAGGGCTGCCGTCGAGATTGATGACGCCGTAGATGCCGCACATGGGAAGGCGATAGCGAGGCGGCCGTATTCAGGCCGCCACGCGCTCCGCCATGGCGACTGCGCGAAGGCAGGCGTCCTCGAACTCCGCCGCCGCGGCCCTCGCCGAAAAGCGATGCTCGACCAGATGACGAGCGTTCGCAGCAAGAGTCCGGCGTGCGGTGGCATTCTCGAGCAGTCGGAGCACGGCCGCGCCGAAAGCCTCCGCCGAGTCGCCGATGAAGCAATCGCGGTCCGGAATGACCGGCAGTCCCTCGACGCCGATCGACGTCGACACGACGGGGCATCCGGCGGCCATCGCTTCGTAAGCCTTGATCCGGGTTCCCCCGCCTACGCGGAGCGGAATCACGTAGACGTGCGCGTCCCTCAGGTAGGGCCGAATGTCGTCGACGAAACCCGTGAAGGTCCATGCCAGCCCGCGGTCCTTTGCGGCTTGAACGAGCGTACGCGGCGGGCTGTGGCCGACCACCACCATCCTGGCCCCGGGCCGCGCCCGAGCGATGCGCGGCCAGACCTCGTCCATGAAGTATCGAACGCCATCGACGTTCGCCAGCCAATCCATCGACCCCGTGAACACGACTGTGCCGCCGTCCGGCGGGACCGGCGGCTGCGTTTGCCGGAAGGGGAAGTAGTCGAGGTCGACGCCGGTTGGAATCACGAACACCCGGTCCTTCCCGCAGACCTCCCCGAAATGCCTGCCGTCGCGCTCCGAAACCGCCACGACGGCGTCGAATCGGCGAGCAGCATCGTCTTCGAACCGCTGCATCTTTCTGCCTTGGCTCTCCCACACTGCACGATGGAACGCGCTGGGCGCGACTGCAGCGTGCCTGCGGAAGATCTCGGCCTCGACGTTGTGCGTAAACAGCACCGACGGGCTGCCCAGGTGCGCCGGCAGCAGCACCGTCGAGTGTGGAAAATCGGCCACGACCACGTCTGCGCCGCGGGCCAGCTCGGTCGCGAGCACGTCGCGGCCCGCCTCCGAGCGATCGCTCGCGACGGCGAGGGGAAACGGGGAGAGCAGCGACATGCACCGCGCGATGGTCCAAAGCGGTCCACGGGCCGTTTCCGGCCAGCCCGCGAAGCGGTCGCATACGCGCCGGAGCTCCTCGGCGAAGCGTCCAGATCCGTCCGGCGGCTCGGGCGAAGCGAGCGTAATCTCGAATCGGCCTCCTTTCATGCCGCGGAGGATGTCTCGCGTCCGGATCTTGCCGCCGCAGTCGGCAGGAAAGAGGAAGCGGGGCGATACGAACAGCAGGTTGTTCCGCTTCATTCGGCTGCTTTGGAGCTCAATCCCGGACGGTGCGTCACGCCGACTGCCGGAGCGCCGCTGCACCGGGCGCGTCGAGCACGTTTCGGAGGAAGCCATCGAACATCAGCAGCGCCCAGATCGGCCCGCTGAAGTCGCGCACGCCGGCCTGATGCTGGTCGACCAGTTGGCGGACATATTGCATGTTGAACCATCCGGTGCCCGCGAGGCGTTCGCCGAGCAGGCTCTCTCGCACGCGCTCCCGCAGCGGCTCTCTGAACCAGCGCACCAACGGCACTGCGAAGCCCATCTTCGGCCGATAGAGCAGCTCCTCCGGGAGAAACGGCTCCATGGTCTTCTTGAACAGATACTTTCCTTCGCGACCGCGGACCTTCACCGAGGTCGGCAACGTCGCGAGCCACTCGACCAGCGGGTGATCCATCAGCGGCTCGCGCACCTCGAGCGAGTGAGCCATGCTCGCCCGGTCGACCTTGGTGTTGATGTCGCCGACGAGGTAAGTCTTCAAGTCGAGGTACTGGACGAGCGCCAACGGGTCATCGCGGTTCGCGCGCGCCGCGTGCCGATGGAAGACCTCGATCGCGGAATAGCCGCCGAGGTCGGCTTTCAGCGTGCCGCTGAAGAGCTGGCGCCGCATGGGGTCGCGCAGGATCGAGACGCCGTGGAAGTAGGCCTCGACAGAGGTGCGTGCCAGCGCTTCGAACGTGGTCTTCGCACGAAACACGCGCGGCGCCCAGTCGGCCTTGGGATACACCCTGCCGAGCAGGCCGAAAACCGGCCGCCGGATCGACAACGGCAGCGGCGACCGTATGCGCTCTTCGAGAAGGTGCAGCCAATAGCGCCGGTAGCCACCGAAGTTCTCGTCGCCGCCGTCGCCCGAGAGTGCGACCGTGACGTGCGTGCGTGCGAGCTGGCAGACGCGGTAGGTGGGGATCGCCGAGCTGTCGGCGTAGGGCTCGTCGTAGAGCCGGGCCAGCGCATCGACCAGGTCGAAGTCGTCGCTCTCGACGCGGTCGACGAAATGGCGCGTGCGGTAGCGGGCGGCCACCATCTGCGCATATCGCGACTCGTCGAAGGCCGGATCGCTGAATGCGATGGAGCAGGTGTTGACGGGGGCGCCGGAGACACCGGCCATCATTGCGACCACCGCACTCGAGTCGACGCCGCCGGAGAGAAACGCCCCAAGCGGCACTTCCGAGATCAACCGCAGCTTCACCGACTCGCGGAGCCGGGCGACGAGCTCCTCGGATGCCTCGGCCTCGCCGATCGAATTGTCGAGGGTGAAGCGGACGTCCCAGTACTCGACAGGCTCGGCCAGACCGGCGCCGCGTCTGAGCGTAAGCGTGTGAGCCGGAGGCAGCTTCCTCGCTTCGCTGAAGATCGTGCGCGGCTCGGGCACGTAGCCGAGCGCGAAGTACTCCTCGATCGCGCACGGGTCGAGAGTCCGGTTCAAGCCCCCGTGCGCCAGCAGCGCCTTCAGCTCGGACCCGAAGAGGAAGCAGCCGTCACGGAGAAGTGCGTAGTAGAGCGGCTTCACGCCCAGGCGATCCCGGGCGAGGAAGAGCGTCTCCCCCTTGCGGTCCCAGAGCGCGAACGCAAACATCCCCCGAAAGCGTTTCACGCAATCCGGTCCCCACGCCTCCCAAGCGTGGACGATCACCTCGGTGTCGCTCTTGGTCCGGAACGCATGGCCGAGGCGCGTGAGCTCCGGAATCAGCGCCTGGTAGTTGTAGATCTCCCCGTTGAACACGACGCAGACGCTGCCGTCCTCGTTGTAGAGCGGCTGCTGGCCGGTGGACAAGTCGATGATCGAGAGCCGGCGATGGCCCAGGCCGAGACCCGGCTCGAGGTGGAGCCCGCTCTCGTCGGGCCCACGGTGGTGCTGCGTCTCGTTCATGCGCTCAATCAGGGCCCGCGGGATGCCCCGCTTTCCGGCGGTGTCGAATACTCCGACGATGCCGCACATGATTCGATTGCCTCGCCGTGTGCTCGCCTTGGCCTACGCGGCACCGAGCCGCGGTGCTCCGGCGGGCCTCCGGAGGAGGTCGAGGTAGAGCCGCTCGTAGTCGGCCGCCATGCGGTCCAAGCTGAACTGGCGCTCGGCGCGGCTGCGTCCGGCCTTGCCATGGCGACGCGCGAGGGCGGGGTCGCGGAAGTACGTGAGGAGCGCCTCCGCCAGCGCACCGCTGTTCGCGGGGGGGACCAGGCGACCGGTGAGGCCGGTTTCGACGAGGTCCGGGTTCCCGCCCACGTCGGTCGCGACGACCGGCAGGCCACTCGCCATCGCCTCCAGGATGGTGTTGGAGATGCCTTCCGCGAGGGACGACAACGCGAAGCAGTCCAGCCCGCGCATGATCTGAGCCACGTCGGCACGCTCGCCGGGCAGCCATGCCAGCCCGCTCGCTCCGGCCTGCTCGAGGATCGCGGCGACCCGCGCTCGAAGCGGTCCATCGCCGACGATGACGAGCCGCATACGCTTGCGCGCCTCGGGATCGAGCCGCAACGCCCGCACGAACGCATCCGCGAGATTGGCGTGGTCCTTGACGGGCTGGATCCGACCAACCGTGCCCACGATCCACAGCTCCGGAGTGTTGAACGGGGAGTCGGGCATGGGCTCTCGGCCGGCAGGCGCCAGGCGGAATCGCTCGGTGTCGACGCCGTTGCAGATGTGTGCGATGCGCGCCCGCGGGACGCCGATACGACGTTCCAGGTACGACTCGATGTGACGGGACAGTGCGACGTATCGGTGTACGAACGGGCGGTAGATGAGACGCACCAACCGGTAGCGCTCGCTCTCGCCGGCAGGATCGTGCACGTCCCAGCCGTGCTCGCCGTGGACGCGCGCGGGGACACCGGCCAGCCACGCCGGAACCTGCGCTTCGAGCGCCGCCAGGTTGCGCGTGTGGACGATCGCGGGTCGCCGCTCGCGGAACAGCCGGACAAGCCGTGGAAACAGCCTCGCGAGATGGCCGGGACCTTTGCGCAAGGCGACGTACTCCACGTCCGGCCGCTCGATCCGCCTACAAAACTCCTCCGAAACGTCGGTGAGCGCGAACACGGCGTGGCGCCACCGATCCCCGGGCAAGCGATTGATGAGATTCACGACACCGTTCTCGAGGCCGCCCGTGGAGAACGCGTGGACGACGTGGATGACGAGGTGCGGGCTGGCAGCGCCATTCGGCGTCACGGGTTGCCGCCTCCGGCAACCATGCTGACGCCCTCCTTCGACCGGGGTGCGAGTGGACCGCTGACCTCACCGGCGACCCGGCCGGAGTCGACGTTGGCAGCTTGCGGCGAGCCGGCCTCCTGCGGCTGCGCCCCCTCGCGTCCGACGACGCGTTCGACGATGAACCGCGGCCGGGCCTTCACCTCGAGATAGATCTGCGCCAGGTACTCTCCGATGACGCCGATGCACAGCAGCTGCACGCCCCCGAGGAAGTAGATCGGGACCACCGTCGATGCCCAGCCGGGTACCAGCTGGTCGGTGAACACTCTGATCCAGAGGGCCCACAGGACCAAGGCAAAACTGCCGGCACAGACCAGGAGCCCGAGGGCGGTGATGAGCCTGAGCGGCCCGGCGGAGAACGATGTGATGCCTTGAAGAGCGAGGGAGGCGAGCTTCCGCAACGGATATTTCGACTCGCCCGCGAATCGCTCGGTGCGCTTGTACGCCACGGTCGCGGTCTTGAATCCGAGCATCGGGATGATGCCGCGGAGGTACAGGTTGACCTCGGGATAGCCGCGCAGCGCCTCGACGGCGCGCCGGCCCATCAGACGGAAGTCTGCGTGGTTGAACACGACCTCCGCACCCATCAGCCGGAGCAGCCGGTAATGGAGCTCCGCCGGGAAGCGCATCAAGCCGTCGACGGTGCGGTCCGACCGCACGCCGTAGACGACCTCGCATCCCTCGTGACAGCGCTGCACCATCTCCCGGATAACCTCCACGTCATCCTGGAGATCGGCGTCGACGGTCACGATCGCGTCGCCTTCCGCCGTGAACAGTCCCGCGATCAGCGCGTTCTGGTGCCCCCGGTTCCGCGACAGCTTGATGCCGCAGATCTGCGGGTGGGCACGTGCCAGCTCCTCGATGAGACCCCACGTGCGGTCCCGGCTTCCGTCGTCGACGAAGTAGATCCCGCTCGACGCGCTCACGAGTCCTTCCCCCGCGAGCCGCTCGAGCACGGCGAGCAGCCGGCGCGAGGTCTCCGGCAGCACCTCCTGCTCGTTGTAGCAGGGAACCACGACGGCGAGTCGCATGGCCACCTCTTGAAGCACCCGGCCGGTCAATACGTCCAGCGCCGATGGGCGAAGAAGTTCCAGAACAGCACGACGATCGTCGCGGCGACCTGGGCAACGAGGTAGTGAAGCCCCAGGAACTTCGTCCCCGCAGCCATGATCGCGCCGTTCAGCATGAATCCCGTGGTCATGACAAGTGTATAGCGGAACAGTCCGCCGACATAAGGCACGCGGCTCCGGAACGTTAGCCGATGGTTGAGATCGTAGTTCGCCAGCGCCGACAAGACGTACCCGACGCTGGATGCGACGACGGGGTCGATGCCGGCTGCGTGCACCAACGAGGCGAGAATCAGGTACTGCAGCGCGGTGCTGAACCCGCCGACCAGGGCGAACCTGCCGAACTGCGAGAGCAAGACCATCTCCGGAACGCCTGATCTCACCTCAACCCAGACCGCGAACGAGGAAGGGACCGAGCCGGTTGGCGATCGGGACCGGCAGCCGCCGCCAAAGCGCGACAAATGCGCGGTACTTCGGGTTGAGCGGATTGTTCTCGGGGATTCGGTCGCCGCGCAGCAGCGCGTACTCGTAGTGCAGCGGCTCCGGCTCGAACCCCCAGTTCTTCTTGAAGTCGAACGCGCCCGTGCCGCGCTTGCTGCGCCCATAGTCGAAGACTCGAGAGCCCCGCTGGCATGCCCGTCGGATCAGTTACCAGTACTTGAAGTCGTTCGCCGCGAGCTCGCGGCCATCGGCCTCGTCGCCGGCGTAATACGGCATCACCTCGTCGCGGAAATAGAACGTGAACACGCTCGATACCGGCGCGCCCCTTGCATCGAGCACCGTGAGCACCTCGGTCTCGCGGCCGAAGACGCGCTGCAGCGTCTCGAAATACCGCCTCGGCAGGGGCGGCGTGCCGTGCCGATGGACGTTATCGGCGTAAAGCGGGAAGAACCGGTCGATCGAGACGTCGATCTCGCTCCGTAGTTCGTTCTTGATTCCCTTGCGCACCATCGCGCGCTGTTTGCGCGGGATAGCGAGCATGTTCGCCTCGACGTCGGGCTGGAGCTGTTTCCGGAACGTGACGTAGAGATCCTGTCGCGGCCACTCCGGCTCGCGCACGATACGGTTGCGGAGCTCGAGATGGCCCACCCCGAGCCGGGTGGCTATTTCCCGCGCGGCCGCGTGCAGCGCCGGCACTGCAGCAGAATCGGTCGCTGCGACGCCGCCGTACACGCAGAACGGCAGCGAGACGAGCGCGTGGCCAAAGAGGAGGCTCTTGACCTCCGCGAGCGGCAGCACGCCGACGATGCTCGCATCGCGCTCCGCGAGCAAATAGAAGGTGCGGTGACCGAAGACCGTCTCGACGACCTCCTTCCATCCGGTCCGGTGGAAAAAAGTCGCCTCCGGGCAACGCTCGATGAACGCTTCCCAACGCGGCAGGTCGTCGCTCGTCGCGAGTCGTACATTGAGCCCGGCATAGACGCTCCCGGCCGGAAGCTCGACGGCGCTAAAGTTCACTCTCTCTCCTGCAGGATAGCGCGGTCGACGCGATCCCAGCGGAAATCGCTCAGCAGCCGGCGAAGCCGATGCTCTGTGCGGTGAAGATTCAAGTAGTGCCGGAAGCGGGTCTTCGCGTCGACGCCCGGAACGCGGGGTTGATCCGGATCGAGCTCCCACGGGTGAAGGTAAAAGATCGCGGGGCGCCCATCGACTTCGTTGACCCGTTGGATGAGCCAGCGCGACACCGGGTAAGGCATCAGCCGGAAGTAGCCGCCACCGCCCGCCGGCCAATTGCGATCAAGAAAGCGAACCGTAGTGATCGGCAGCTCGAGGACGCCGTCGCGCGAGCGGTACGGAAAGCGCGGCGCGTCCGGAACGCCGTAGTGGTCGTGCCGGATCGG
>Ga0184627_10000461_pt1 | contig 15865 bp, 19 predicted proteins | sample PLM3_127_b1_FD_133150 | JGI IMG/M metagenome (GOLD analysis project Ga0184627, IMG submission 133150) | Groundwater sediment microbial communities from an aquifer in East River, Colorado, USA - PLM3_127_b1 | ecosystem: Environmental > Terrestrial > Soil > Riparian zone | place: USA: East River...
AGGATGAGCCCGGCATCCGGGCGGATACGAAGGCTGTCTGGGACCGGTTGGTTCCTGCCGACCCTACCTGGCAACACAATACGCGCAATGCGGGTGAGGACAACGCGCACAGCCATCTGCGTGGTCAACTCCAGGGGCAATCGGTGACGATCCCCTTCAACGACGGCGCGCTCGTGCTAGGCACCTGGCAGCAGATTGTCATCGTGGATTTCGATACACGCGCGCGTTCCCGCGACCTCGTCGTGCAGGTGATCGGAGAGTAAGCCCAGCCGTTGTGAACCCCATTCCGTGTGTTGGTCGCCGCCAACAGGTGACCGTCACGTTGCAGGCGATCGAGTAAATGAGCTTATAGTGTGAGGTTGAACCGGCACAGGCGGGAGCCAGCTTCGAATTCGCGTCCCTGTTCCTCCAGCTCCACGATTACCCGCTTCCGCTCAGCGAGAGGGACGTCGTTGAGGATGTAGTCTTTTTGATGATACGGGTCCCCGGCGAAATACATCTGGGTCGTGAGATCATTGCGATTCCGCCCGTGAACTTTGAAGTGGACGTGGGAAGGGCGTATCCATCCGGGACCTGCTGGATAGCGCCCAGGCAAGATCGTTTTGAACAAATAGCGCCCCTCTTGCTCCGTGAAAGTCTTCCCCCAATACTGAAAGTGTGGGTCAAGCGGCACTGGATTGAACCGGTCCCTCGGATGGTTGTAGCGACCGTTCGCCGAAGCCTGCCAGATCTCGACGAGCGCGCCTTCCATCGGGCGGCAGTGGCCATCCTGGACCTGGCCGACAATGTAAATCACCTGCCCCTGAGCGCGTCTGGGTGTTCCCTTCACCTGCGTCAGGTCGTTGTCCTTGTCGAGCAGCGCGTCAATCTGTGCTTGGGGCGGGTAGTAGGGACCTTCTGTCTGGGGAGGAGTGGGGAGACAGAGGTCTTGAAGTGTCGCGCCGAACGCACGGGTCACAACCCACAGCCCTGCAGCCCCTGCGAATCCCAGCAGCACCTGCCGTCTTGAGACTGGGCGGCTCATGCTCAACGCCGGATGCCTTAGTCGGATTGTATGAGGTTAATAATCCACTCGCCCCGCACCTTCTCACTCTCTTTCCATTCGCCTACGAAGGCATCTCCCTTTGGTCCCTGATACCGATCAAAATACATTTCACCATTGGAGTTGCTGCCTTCCCTGTAGCGGTAGTCGCCAGAATAGCGGACGCCGTCTTTCGAAGCAGCGGTCAACGTGACCGTATCGCCATCTCGATTCAGTTCGATGACGAGCGATGTGTCTGACAGGCTCGCCTCAGAGAACGCCTCTTCGTGCCACTGCCCGTCGTATTTATAGAGCGACCATCCGATGAGCATCATGATTTCCCGTTCGGCTAGGCTCTGACTCGGCCGGGACCGCTCGCATTGACGAGCAATTCCACCAGCCGGTTTTCAGCCCAATACGCATCCTCATCAAGTCGAGAGCGCTGGATGAACCCACAATGGCCGCCATAGCTTGGAGCCCACAGCCGAATCCTGGGGTTTGTCTTGATGGCGGCGCACTCGAACATGTGATAGGGAATGAAGGGATCGTCCTGGGCCGTGATGATCACGGTCGGGACCTGGATGCTGGCCAGCACATGCCTGGCGCCGGCCCGATCGTAATAGTCGTCGGCATGCTTGTACCCGCCGTTCGGGGCCGTATAGACCTCATCAAACCCGCGAAGAGTGTGGATGCCGGCCAATCGAGACTCATCAAATTGTCCCGGAAACAGTGCAGCCTTCCGCTGCAACCGCGCCTTCAAGCATTTCAGGAAATGCCGTTGATAGGCCCAGTTCGTCGGCCGCTCCAACGCCGAGACACATGCGGCTGGGTCAATATTGGGGCAGACGGCGAGGGCACCCTGGAGCGCCGGCAACTCGGACCGGACTTCTCCCGCCATTTTCAGGATTAGATTCCCGCCCATCGAATAACCCGCGGCCCAGATGGCATCCAACCCGTCGTGGGCCGACAGCTCGGCTACGACCGCAATGATATCCTGGCTCAGGCCGCTATTATAGAGGGTGGGAGTGAGGTGCTCGGTCCCGCCGCAATTACGTTGATTGAGACGGATCACATTGAATCCAGCTAGCCAGGCCTTACGCGCGATTCCGTGCATGTAGTGCGACTCGCTGCAGCCTTCCAGCCCATGAAGTAGAACGACCGTGCCGTGTTGTTTCGGATCACGCTGCCAATGGCAGTAGCCGAGGAGCTGAGTCTGCGGCGCCACTGCGAAGAGTCTCGCTTGAGAAGGGAGTCCCTCGAGCAACCGACCGCGCGGCCAGAAGTGTGGGAAGACGGTCATGAGATGCGGGTGTGAGAGTAACGGATGAGGCTCAAAGTCCATGGAAGCTGCGCTACTTCGGACTCGCGGCAGGCAGTGCGTCCCCTGTGACCGGCGTCAACTCCACGTCAATCTGTTGATAATAGGGACCCGTGAGAGATTCAAACTCTGAATCATTGCCCACGAGCAGCCAGAGTTCTCCGGTATGGCTTGCCCTGACGGGGAATGGATGTCGGTGGAGCCGCTCAAGAGACACGTAGGGCTCATGAGAACGGGATGAAAAATCCTTGCACCGAAGGCCGTTGGCGAGGCTTCCGACCAGTGAGGCATCTTTGCCTCCTGTGCCGTGCTCACCCTTCTCCACATTCATTCGGTACGTCCCGTTCTTTGGGATCGCGACCGGCATCGTCGAAGAAGCTCCCACCTTCAGATACACATTCTCGCCGGACGCTCCATGTATATCGATGCAACTGCCGGAGATATTCGAGGCCACTACCAGCCTGAAGGTGACCACGTAGGCCTGCTTTTTTCTGATACCGTCGCTCAGTCCAAGGCGGCGCTTGAGAAACATGAAGAGATCATGATGCCGATTGTTCCCATGAATGTAAAATCCTGTCGCGTCGGTATTGAGTTCCGCAGGTAATCGCCGGAGCCCAGACTCGAACTGCATATCTTCCTGAGCAATCGAATAATCGGAAAAATCGGCCTCCCATCCTAGGGACCCCTTGCGAAAATCGAAGGTTACTCGTATTGACGGAGCTGCGCTGAGCCCGGCCTCCACGCGTTGTTTCAGGTGATCCAACTGTGAACAGCCTGAGACAAGAAGCATCATCAGAAGAATTCCGTTGCCAAAAGAGGATAGGAAATATTTATTTTGAGCTATTCCTCGATCAGGTCTGTTCATACATTCTTTTCGAAAGGCGGGTCGGGGAGATCTTTGGGTAAGAGCTCCCCGAATTGCACCACTTGAGGGGCTTTAAGGTATGAAGATCTGGCGCCAAAGGGAAGGTTGGCTCCCCGGGCAGGACTCGAACCTGCGACCAACCGGTTACGAGTGCCCCAGCATTTCTACTGGGCTCGGACTATCTCTTCACCCGCCTGGAAGTCTGGTGAGGGTGTCGGGCGCTTGTGAGGCCTTATTGGGACAGGCTCCTCAGCCTCTAGTCTCTGCACGTTCCTGCCTACGCTCTGGCCCTTCGGCAGGCTTCGCTCAGGGTTACCATTCCGAATCCTGAAAAGTTCGGGGCAGGCTTCCCTGAATTCACCCGATTTTACAACCACAGTTTCCTGTGGAAGCTGCAGTCTTGCGTGGATTTCCCGATGGCAATTGGCGCACAACAGCACACATTTCTCGAGCTCCTTGCGGACCTTATCCCAGCTCCGGGTATAGCCTTTGCTGGAAATCCCGAAATCCTTGTCTGACGATTCCAGGTGATGGAACTCGAGCGCCTCAACGCGCCGATCGTACCCGCATCTCTGACAATGGCCGCCCTTGTAAAGTATTGCCTTGCGGCGAACCTCCTTTCGCCGATTTCGGACGGCTTTGATCAGGTACTCACGACGGTCAGCGTATGTACGCCGCTCAGCCACCGTTCACGCATCCCTACAGCCGGCCGCTCTACCAACTGAGCTACCGGGGAACGCAACTTGCCTTCTTCGACACGAAGATTGGTGCCGTGCCGGTTCAGCGACAGATGGGTGGCATTGTAGCACAAATGATGAGATTAGTGAGTGTCTTTTGGGGACAGATGTCCAGGGAACGCAAAGAAGCTTAGGCTACGTCCCGAAATCTGCTTCGTCTTCTTCATCGGCGGCGTCGGAGGTCCCTTCGGATAGTGCCGCGTAGTGGCGGGCCCAGGTGAGGTAGATATTGCCGCTGTCTCGCATGGCATCGGCCCCCTTCTCCAGTTTCGAACCCAACTGGGGGTCCTTTCCTGTCGCCATGAGATCGCCGGCGCGGCGCTCCAGGGCTTCCGGGAAACGCTTCATTAGGGGCGTGATCTCTCCGATCAACTCCCTGATCACGTTGTCTTCGTCACTCATTCCGCATCCTCCACCTGAGGCTCCGCGTCAATAAAAAACCCCACAGCGACGGCGCCATGGGGTTTTTCGTTCACCCGCTTGGCGGGGTTAACCTTGATAGGCCTGTCCGAGAGCCGCCGATTCACCTTTATGATGCATGAGAGACCCATCTGCGCTGACGGCCTGCATCTCGATTGCCATGTGTTTGGCCGCGTTGCAGACCACCACGCAGAGCTCACAGCCCTTGCAGCGATTGATGAAAACCTCGGCCACCATTCTGGTGACGTTCAGGTCCAGGCAATTGGCTTCCGGACAGTACATGATGCAGAGCCGGCACCCCTTTTTGGCTACGCACTTGTCTTCGATCACTTGCGCGACGTTGTACATGCGTCCGGTGTCCTCTCTCGTTAGGCAGCCATCGCCGCCACTTGCAATTCCACGTTATTCTTCTCGGCCCATTCCGCTCCAAGCTCATAAGCCACCTTCATGGTCGCAAAATTCTTTTGGAGAAGCATTTCCTTCTTGGCGAATTTCTTCTTGATGGCTTCGTCCAGCGTCGCGGTCCCGCCGGAAGCCACGAATTTCTTCCCGAATCGCTCCTGCAGCGCCAGATCGAGCCCGTTCAAAGAGACACACTTGGTAATCCCGGCCGCCGATCCGATCATGGTCATGTTGGTCGACAACTCCGTGCCGGCGACCTCTAATGCGATTTGTGTCCCCTTGATGTAGAACACCGCCACGTTGAGATCCTTCAACCGCTGCATATCTTCATCCCCCAACAGGGGGACGTCCGAGTTGATGATGACGACTCCGCCTTCCTTGATCCCGGAATAGAACGGCATCGTGTAGCTCTTCCCCATCGTGATGACCTGGGGGTGGTACACTTCGATCACGTCCGGGAAGACGAGCTCGCCTCGGTCGTAAATGCGTTCGATGCCGATCCGGCAATAGCTTTCGGCCGGGGCCATCCGCTTCTCGGCGCCGAAGAACGGGTTGGAAATGGCAAACCGTCCGTCTTTCGATGCGGCCATGGCCATGACGTGAGCGCCTGTCACTGCGCCCTGCCCACCGAGTCCAGACATGCGGATGTTAATCCGTTTCTTAATCATGCTCCATCCTCCCGGCTCAGTGACACCACCTGTTGGCTCTTAGGCCTCCTGGGAGGTCAACTGCTTCGATGCCGCCTTCTTTTCGGCCGCCTTGGCCGCGATTTCCGCCAGCAACTGCTTGGCTGGTTCGCTGATGTACTCTTTGTAGGCGAAGCGTTCGGTCGGCTTTTCCGAATCACGCATTTCCTGCAAGCCTTCCATGCTGTTCTTGCCGATCTCGAGAATGCACGGCGTGTAGAGCTGGAGGTACGTAGGACCGATCTCGCGTGCCACATAGACGGCGTTCTTGATCACTTTCTCGACCAGCGACGGCTTGCTGACCGTGCAGTTGACGACGTAGTGGCAGCCGGACTCGCGTGCGATCTCCGGCAGGCGGACCTTCTCGAAGGTCTTTCCGACCGGCGCCATCTTGGCCACAAACCCCTTCTGCATCAAGCCGCTCTCCTGACCACCCGTGTTGGCGTAGAGCTCGTTGTCGAAGCAGATGGTGGTGAACTTCTCCTGACGGAACCAGGCCTGAAGCGTCATGTCGAGGCCAATGTCCACGGTGGCCCCGTCGCCGGCCAGCACCACCACATCCTTGACCCGACCCGGGAAGCGTACAGTCAGCGCCCGCTTGAGGCCAGAGGCGACCGCGTTCTGATTGCCAAACAGCGAATGGATGTTATGGAGGGCTACGTGCGGAAAGACCAAGCTCGTACAGCCGGTGGATCCCACCATAACGGTATCTTCAGGGTTGGGGAGCGAGGCCAGGATGTATCGAAACGCCATGGACTCCGGGCATCCCGCGCAGAGCGAATGTTCTTCGATCAGCTCCTTTGATGTCCCGATGTCTTTCCAGCCCCGGGATTCATTGCCGTATGTCGCCCTTGTGACCAGATCTTGGTACTCCGGCGGCATGATATCGAAGAACTCCGGTGCGATTTTGATCCGCTCTTTGCTCATGAATGCCTCCTCTCAGGGCTGCCGTCTTTCAAGGTTTCCGTTTGTGAACTATCAGGTGCTCCGTGTTATGAACTCCGTGGCTCAGCTGCCGCGTCCGGCCAGCGCCGCGGAGCGGATGCCGAGCGCATGTTTAATTTGCTCCACGATAATTTCCGGCGGCATTGTCATACCACCGCAGACGTGCGGCCCGGCGATGACGCGTTCGCTGTTGGGAATGGATGCTTTGATCTCTCGCGCCATCCAGCCGACGACATTGAATTCCGGAACAATAATGTACTTGGCGTTCTTGGTCGCTTCTCGAATCTCTTCTCCGGGCCAGGGCCGCAGGGTCTTGATCTTCACCAAACCCACTCGGATGCCCTCATCTTCCAGGAGCCGAATCGCTTCCCGTCCCTGGGACACCGCGGTCCCGGACGAGACGATGAGGACGTCGGCATCCGCATTTTCAGTCTCGATCAGGCCATCCATCCAGGCGATCGTATGCTTGCGAGACCGCTCGATCGCTGCCCAGACTTCCTGTTGCCAACTGGCGTGCGTCGCATAGCTGATATAGTTGCTCTTCATCACAAATGGATCCCGCATCATCCGAACCGGCGGACATTCCATATCCATGCACGGAACCGGCGACCGGTAGGGGTCATAGGGCGGCAAACACATATCGACGGGAGTCAAGTCGACGACGTCTTTCGTATGCGTGACGAAGAACCCATCGCAACAGAGGGCCAACGGCAAATGCACATCCGGCTCCTCTGACACCATGTACCCCTTGAGGATCCAATCATAGAAGTCCTGCGCCGTCTCGGCGTGCCAGACCAGCATCCCGGTCTGCATGAGGTAGGAGATCTCTATGGTGTCCGGCTGAATCGACAGTGGTGAGTTGATGCCGCGGCAGGTCACGATACACTGGATCGGTAATCTTGCGCCGGCCCACATCGGGAAGTTTTCCATCGCACGCATGGTACCGGGACCGGCTGTCGTGGTGAAAACCCGGGCGCCGCCGAACGCTGCCCCTGCACACTCCGACATCACGGCAAACTCGCTCTCGCCCCGGAAATAGTCGCCAATATAGCCTTCCGCAAACAATTCGCCGATCAAGGCCGCCGCCTCGCTTTGCGGCGTGATCGGATAGGCGATCATGACGTCCACACTGGCCCGCCGAACCGCTTCTTTAATGACCTCGCTTCCGGTGAAGAAAGAAGGAGTACGAGGAGCCTCATTCATCATCACGCGTGGGTCTGTGTAGACTTGACCTTTTTTATTTTTGGTTCCGATGACTGATGTGGTTTCCATCGACCCAACTCCTTTCAGCAAGCCCCGCACGCGACGTGCGCGGTCAACGTATTAGCATTTATCAGATACTCAGTTTGAGGCCCCGCTCTTGGAGACGACTTCAGACACCTTCACGGTCCCTTTGAGTTTGCGCACCCATTCGGCCAACCGCATGATCTTTTCTGCTGACGCGTCACGAAACGATAACATCGCGTCTTCATGACCGGCCTGCGCGCACATCGCGATGGTGTAACAGGATGTTCCACCCCGAATGATTTTCAGCGAGAGATTGGCTTGATGGCAGTGGACTCCCACGAACATGCAACAGTCAATCTTGTTGTGCCAGATGGTGAGGTTCGGATGATTGGGATTGATTTCTACTTCGGGGTTGATCTTGGGATATTTGGGCCGATAATCCGGCATGGGAATCAGCATGGCCTGCTGCTGCGGCGTGACACATTCTTTTAGAGTTTCATAGAGGTGGCGGATGGCCGTCGCTTTCTTCGCCGCCTTTTCATTCCATGCCCACAACACCAGGGGACCAGGGAAAATCGTCGGAACTCTCGCCATCAAAAATTGCCGGGCTGCTTCCTCCAGTGCCTGTTCTTCTGGAACAATCACCCCGTTGATATGGGCTTCCCCCGGGTTCGGCAGGCAGATGCCCATTGAGGCTGCCGATGGGGGCAAGAAGTGCTCTGGACCCGGCAACACACGATAGTGATTCTGATTCATCACTGCTTAATCATCCCTCTGGGCTTTTGAACCCCGCGGCCTGCTCACCCGGTCGGTAGCCTGCTCACTGTAAGCTTTTTCAATCTCTTCTGCAAGCCGCCAGAAGGCCCACCCAACAGAAATAATGGGCTATGGAGGACCGCCCACCTAGGCCTTTCGGGCCACCCTTCCACCGCCCACATTTCTCAAGTCTTATACTGACTTAGTTGAGAGGTGAGTATAAGGGTTGGCCGCTTTGGTTGTCAACGGTTACTTGACCCAACTTACGGTTACTTGACCCAACTTATGGAGGGGTTTCGTCTTGCAACAGCCTCCTACTAAACAGCTATTGCAACGCTCCGCAAGCCTCTTCTGAACCCAGTGCGCATGCCCGTTCGAAGTCGTCCTTGGCCAACCTCCCCCGCATCAGGCGTTGGTAGAGGTTTGCTCGAAGTAGAAAGGCCTGGACGTTGGTTGGGTCCACTTGGACCACCGTGCTCAGGTCATCGACCGCCCGCGCAAGTTCACCTAATTCCGTATAAATTTGACCGCGGAGCAGATAGGCCTCCTTTTGATGGGCGACCCAACTCTGAGCGGTTTCTGCGCCAAGCAACTTGTCGAGGGTGGCGAGGGCTGGCCGCCACTGTTTCCTGGCGGTCTGCTTTCTGGCCAGCGTCGTATAGAGGGAGATCAGCCGCTGTCGCGCCACGTCGAAGAGGGGGTCGATCTGGAGCACTCGCTCGTAGTCGCTGGCGGCTTCCTGCGTTTTTCTGTGCCACGTATACGCGTCGCCCCGTCCCAGCAGCGCCCAGGCGCTGGCGGGGTCAAGGGTCACAGCCCGGTCAAAGTCGGAGAGTGCCCGTTCCGCATAGCTGTTCTGCTCAGTCCGCTGGTTCTTACTCGAGAAGGCGAGGGAAGCGATCCGAAGGTATGTTTGGCCGCGAATAATATAGGCGTCCACGTAGCGGTCATCAGCGGTGACAGCCTGGGAGGCCAAATTGATCTTCTCCGGTAGGCTCCGCATATGAATGGCGGACTGGACCAGCTCACTCGCAAGGCGACGATTCCTCAGCCCTTGTGTTGGCTCGTTCTGGGACGGACTGGAATCTTGAAGCTCCTTCCGAAGGCGGTTCAGTTGAGCCTTCAGCTCAGTGTTTTCTGTCTGGAGCTGGCGATGATTGATGGCCAGTTGCTCATCGGACTTCAGACGCTTGATTGCCGCCTGCAGCTTGTCCATCTCGATCGTCGCTCTGATTTTGACATAAAACAGCAGACGGTCGTTCTCCATTGAGCGCCGTTTTTCCAGTATTTCGGTTGTCGTGACGGCTGCAGCGATGGTTCGCACCCCCAGCGAATTCGTACGCGAGGTTTTTCCTCCAGAGATCGTTTCAACATCTTGGGAAGAGGCTTCGATATAGACGCCGGCTTCCTCAATCGCCTTGCGTTTGGCTCTCAGCAGGACATTTTCCTCAGCCCATGCGAGCGTATCCGCATCGCCCATGACGTAACTGGCCTCGGCGACGATCACCTTCAGGTTTTCGGCGAGCGCTGCGGTGCCGGCCAGGAGGGTGGCCATGACCAGCCAGGCTGACAGGTTGCGTCGCGCCATGCTGGTTACTATATCGCGTCGCTCTCCTTTCAGGCAATGGATGCAACGCTGTCACGCAGCTCCGGAAATGGGGATGGAGAGCCAGACTAGGGGGTCTGACGATCTTTGGGAAAGACTTGCATGAAGGGGTGAACTTCAACTCGCTCGAAGACTCCGTTGACTGTGTAGGGGTCCTCGTTCGCGAAGGCCTCGGCTTCTGTCAAGGATTCAGCCTCGATGACGATCAGGCTGCCAACCTTGTCGGTGAGGGGGCCGGCCAGAATCACGCGTCCCTGTGCATCGAGCGTTTCCATTCTCGCGAGGTGCGATGGTCGGTGGACCTTGCGCCTTGCCTCTCCTTCCGGTCCGTCGAATCCAAGGATGACAAATTTCATCGGGGATGTTTCTTTGCGCAGACGAGGCGAGTGACGAAGAGCGGACGATCACTGAGCCTCGAGAGGCTGGCGATCGCGATACCCGCTGGAAACTTCATGCCACCATTGAATTTCGCTCTCCCCAAGTCTCCAGCACAGATGGACGATTCGTCCATCCAGCAGGTACGGAAAGTCGCAGAGCCCCATGTCAACATCCTTGACGAGCACGGCCATTTCCTGGACAGCCTGGAGGTTCTCACTAATCTGCTCGAGCGCAGTGATATAGGGGGGACCGGCGAAGCTTCCCCCGCCGAACTGAGCTTTTGAGCTGGCTTTTTTGATTTCCTGCTTCGTGCGGATGAGGACCTCTTTCCCGCGCTTGACAGCGGACAGGTGCTCCTCAAGATGGGGAATCAGTCGATTGGCCTCGGAGAGGGTGAACACCTTCTCCAAGTTCTGTCCTTCTTCACGATGCGCCATAAGGCCACCTCAGACTAGCATGCTTCTTTAGCACAATTGTCGCCGCCACGCAACGACTGGAGCACACGACTCTTTCGTGCAGCTCGGCGGAGTCCTCCGGAACGTCTGCTCGGAAAAGCCGCCCGGTGAAAAAAGTGGGAAATAACTATTGACAAGTCAGGCGGTGGTCGCTAGTATTATAGGCAAGTTCTGATCTTTCCAAGTCGTCCGTAACTGGTTTCTGCCCCGTCGTAGCTTCCCGGAGCTGATCTCGACCAAGTCAAATTGCTAAGCCGGTAGGCCGTAACGAGTCGTGACGCGTTTCTCTGTTATTAGTGTGGGCGAGGGAGTAAGCAGCTCCCACGCAAGTGGTGATCCAGGACGCCGATAACGAGTAATCCTTCGCGGACCAACCTCTCCGGACACACACGATCACCTTCGACCGTTCGTCCATGATCGAAATAGACTTGTTCCGTGGCTTGTGATGACGTCGGGCCGCTAGGGGCCCGTGGAGTCGGCGAGCCTTATTATGGTTAAGTTAAGGGAGACGACCATGCACCTTGCAGAGTTAAAACAGAAGACCATCGCTGACCTGAATGATGTGGCGCGGGATCTGAAGATCGAAGGAGCCGCCAACCTGCGCAAGCAGGAATTGATCTTCGCGATCCTTCAGGCGCAAACGGAGAAAAACGGGGTCATTTTCGGCGAGGGAGTCCTGGAGACCTTGCCGGACGGCTTCGGCTTCCTTCGCGCGCCGGATTCGAACTATCTGCCCGGCCCGGACGACATCTACATTTCTCCTTCACAGATCCGCCGCTTCAACCTCAGAACCGGCGACATCGTGTCGGGCCAGATCCGTCCCCCGAAGGAGAGCGAGCGCTATTTCGCTCTGCTCAAGGTCGAGAAAGTCAATTTCGAGGACCCGGAGGTCGCGCGAGACAAGATCCTGTTCGACAATCTCACGCCGCTCTATCCCGAAGAACGGATCCAACTGGAATACGATCCTGAGGAATATTGCACCCGCGTGATGGAGCTGATCACGCCGATCGGGAAAGGGCAACGAGGCCTGATTGTCGCGGCGCCCAGGACCGGCAAGACCATGCTGCTGCAGGCGATCGCCCGAGCGGTGCTCAAGAACCATCCGGAGGTCATGCTGATCGTGCTCTTGATTGATGAGCGCCCGGAAGAGGTCACGGACTGGCAGCGACAGGTCAAGGCCGCGGAAGTCATCAGTTCCACGTTCGATGAGCCGGCTCCGCGCCATGCCCAGGTGGCCGAAATGGTTCTGGAGAAGGCGAAGCGGCTGGTCGAACACAAGCGGGACGTGGTAATTCTTCTGGACAGCCTTACGAGGCTAGCCCGGGCCTATAATACGATTGCGCCGCCCAGCGGAAAGGTCCTCTCCGGCGGGCTGGATTCAAACGCCCTCCAGCGCCCGAAGCGATTCTTCGGGGCAGCTCGGAACATTGAAAATGGCGGGAGTCTCACCATCATGGCGACCGCAATCGTCGATACCGGCAGTCGAATGGATGATGTCATCTTTGAGGAGTTCAAAGGCACCGGCAATATGGAGGTCCATCTGGAACGCCGGTTGGCCGATAAGCGGATTTTCCCGGCGATCGATATCAGCCAGTCCGGAACTCGCAAGGAGGAGCTGCTGGTAGACCGGGATCGGCTGAACAAGATGTGGATTCTCAGAAAGGTGTTGAGCCCGCTCGGTACGATGGAGGCGATGGAGTTTCTTATGGACAAGATCGGGGGCACGAAATCGAACCAGGAATTCCTGCAGTCGATGAATCGGTAGGGGGAAGAAGAGCCCGGCTGAGCCGGCCGGCATGCTCGCGCAGCGCGCACGATAAGAATGTGCTCGCTGGGCGCGCGCAGTAACGGCTGGCTCGGCCAGCCCTTCTTGCTGGAGAGTGGAGAAGCGGAGAGTAGTCAGCAAGGAGACCATATGAAGAAAGGCATTCATCCGGCTTATAGAGAAGCGACGGTCAGTTGCGCCTGTGGGGCGAAATTTAAGACCCGGTCCACGGTCGGCGACATTAAGGTCGATATCTGCTCCAGTTGTCATCCCTTCTTTACGGGGACGCAGAAGATCGTGGATACCGAAGGACGTGTGGAACGATTCAGGAAGAAGTACGCGAAGAAAACCAAGGCGAGCTAAGCGGGGCAAGGGGAGGATTCAGCTTCGCTGACAGACGGAACGGTTGGCTTGAGGGACATGGATAAGCCATGGCTGGTATGCAGATGGCTGAGACGAAAGAAACGGTCCTGCTCTCGAAATGGGAGGCGACGGCGGCTCGCTATGAAGAGCTGAACAAGCAACTCCACGACCAGTCTGTTCTCAGCCAGCCCGCGCTGATCCACAAGCTTAATAAGGAGCGCACTGAGATCGAGGAACTGGCCCACCTGTTCTCCACGTACCAAGATCTTTCGAAACAGCTCGACGAATCTGAGCAGATGCTCAAGGACCCCGCCGTCGAGGCCGGCTTGCAGAAGCTGGCGACGGAGGAGGTCCGTAGGCTCCAGGACCGGCTGAAGGAGCTCGAGGCTCGCGCTGCGGAGCGGCTTGTGCCGAGGGACCCGCGCGACGAAAAGAATACCTTTGTCGAGATCCGAGCCGGGACGGGGGGCGGAGAAGCGGCCCTCTTCGCCGGGGCTCTCCTTCGCATGTACGTGAAATACGCGGAGAAAAAGCGGCTGCGCGTGGAGATCGTGGAGGCCAACGAAACGGGGATCGGCGGCTACAAGGAAGTGGTCATGCTGATCGAAGGGAAAGGGGCCTACGGGCACTTGAAACACGAGAGCGGAGTGCACCGGGTGCAGAGAGTTCCGGCCACCGAGGCCAGCGGGCGCATTCATACCTCGACCGTCACGGTCGCGGTGATGCCGGAAGTGGATGAGATCGAGATTCAGATCGATCCCAAGGATCTCAGGATCGACACCTTCTGTTCTTCGGGGGCAGGTGGCCAGAGCGTCAACACGACCTACTCGGCGGTCCGGATTACCCACATTCCCACCGGTGTCGTGGTGACCTGCCAGGATGAGCGTTCTCAGCTCAAGAACCGAACCAAGGCCATGAGAACGCTTCGCGCACGGATCATGGAGGCGGAGCGGGCCAGGCAGGAGGCGGAGATCGCCCAGGACCGACGCTCACAGGTTGGAACCGGAGACCGAAGCGAAAAGATCCGGACCTACAACTTTCCCCAGAACCGCGTCACCGATCATCGGATCGGCCTGACGCTCCACAGGCTGGAACAGGTGCTCGCCGGGGATCTCGAGGAACTCGTGCAAGGCCTGCGGGCGGCCCGCACACAGTCCCTTGCTCCGGAATCGTGATGAAGCTCGCGGCGCCGGCACCCAAGGCCACGACACGCTCCGCGCTGTTGCGCGCGGGGGTTTCGCTCTTATCGGACGCTGGAATCCCGAACGCAGAGAACGAAGCGATCTGGATCGTTGAGTTCGCCCTGGGGACCAGCCGTCTGGCGCTTCGGCTGGAAGGGAGTCGAACCATAAGTCCCAGGGAACAGGACCGCGTTTTGGAGCTGTTTGCACGGCGGGCTGCCCGAGAGCCGCTCCAGTATATTCTCGGCTCGCAGGAGTTTTGTGGCCTGGAGTTCCTCGTGGACCGGTCCGTCCTGATTCCACGGCCTGAAACCGAGCTGCTCGTAGAACAGGTGGTCCAGCACGACTTCCGCATATGGCCGCCGATCATTGCGGACATCGGCGCAGGGTCTGGGTGCATCACCGTGGCCTTGGCCCGCGCCCTGCCGACGGCTGTGCTCTACGCGACGGACCGATCGCCGGCTGCCCTGCGCGTCGCGGAGCACAATGCGGCGCGACACGGGGTCAAGGATCGAGTGCAATTTCTTGTTGGTAATCTGCTTGAGCCCCTTCGGGCTCATGGGTTGGAGGGCAAGGTTGCGGCAGTCGTGTCGAATCCGCCCTACATCCCGGATCGCGAACTCCTCGAGCTGCAACCAGAGGTCCGAATGTTTGAGCCGCGGCTCGCCCTGGCAGGCGGGGTGGATGGTCTGGAGTTCCACCATCGGCTGCTCGGGAACGCGATGGAATTTCTGGCGCCGGGGGGACTGCTGGTCTTGGAGGTCGGTCAGGGTCAGGCCGGGCCACTCTCTGAGATTGCCGTGGCCCAGGGCGGGTATGCTCAAGCTGGTCTGGTGCGAGATGCTGCTGGAATTGAGCGGGTGCTCTGTTTTACAAAAAAGTTCTGAGGACTGAGTTACGAGTGCTGAGACGAAACACCCTCAGTCCTCAGCACTCATCACTCGATACTGGTTATGGATCGCATCATCATCACTGGTGGCAACCCTCTTCGAGGAGACGTCAGGGTCAGTGGGGCCAAAAACGCGGCTCTGCCCATCCTCGCCTCCACCATCTTGGGAGGGGGAGACTGTGTCCTGTCCAACGTGCCCAGGGTGAGGGATGTGGAAACCATGGGCAAGCTCTTGGGCATGTTGGGGGCGTCCGTGAAGAGCGACGGGGACCGCATTGCGGTTGGTGCGGGGCTCCTCCGGTCTACCGAAGCTCCCTACGAGCTTGTCAAGACCATGCGAGCGTCGGTTCTCGTGTTAGGGCCCTTGGTGGCGCGTTGGGGTGAGGCCGCCGTGTCGCTGCCGGGCGGTTGTGCCATTGGAACCAGGCCGGTGAATCTGCACCTGGCCGGTCTGGCGAAACTCGGCGCGGACGTCAGTATCGAGCACGGGTACATCAGGGCCAGGGCAAGACGCCTGCATGGGGCACGGATTTATCTGGGCCAGCCATCCGTCACCGGGACGGAGAATTTGATGATGGCGGCCTGCTTGGCGGAGGGGACCACCGTGATCGAAAATGCGGCCAGAGAGCCGGAGATCGTGGATCTGGCGTTGTTCTTGAGCAAACGGGGAGCCAGGATCGCGGGCGCCGGATCGGATGTCATTACGGTGGAAGGCGTCTCGGCGCTGCATGGGGCTGAGCACGAGGTGATTCCGGACCGGATAGAAGCTGGCACCTACCTGGTTGCCGGGGCGATCACCGGCGGCAATGTCTGTGTCGAGGGGTGTCTGCCCGGTCATCTGGAAGCGGTCA
>Ga0184627_10000463_pt1 | contig 15811 bp, 10 predicted proteins | sample PLM3_127_b1_FD_133150 | JGI IMG/M metagenome (GOLD analysis project Ga0184627, IMG submission 133150) | Groundwater sediment microbial communities from an aquifer in East River, Colorado, USA - PLM3_127_b1 | ecosystem: Environmental > Terrestrial > Soil > Riparian zone | place: USA: East River...
CGGGGGGCTGGAGTCCGGGACCGCGAGCGCCAGGTCAAAAACGGGAGCCGCGACAGGCATCCCGGCGGCTCCATCACTCATACGTACTAACTAGTTCGGGCAGTGCATCACACCAAGCAACTCGTGTCAATTGCAAGGACCGGACCACGCTCCTGCCGCATAATGTACTAACCGGTGCGTTTGGCTCAAGCTATCGAGGAGTGATGAAAGACACTGCAACCGTTGATGCCACGGTGTCGATCCACAGCGGACGCACACACGCGCGTTTCGTGGTCCTCGGATTGATCACCTTCGGCACGATGTGCAACTACCTCGACCGCGCCATCCTCGGGATTGCGGCACCGGCGATCACTGATGAACTGAATCTCGATGCCGTAAAGATGGGAATTCTTTTCTCGGCATTTTCGTGGACGTACGCCGCGGCGCAGATTCCCGGTGGTGCATTCCTCGATCGGGTCGGCACGCGCCTAGCCTATTTCTGGTCGGTCACTGTCTGGTCGTTGTTTACTCTGTTCCAGGGCGTTGCCACCACGCTCGGCGGTTTGCTCGGGTTTCGCCTCGGCCTTGGGGTCGCGGAGGCGCCCTGCTTCCCGGCCAACAGCCGCATCCTGAATTCCTGGTTCCCGCAGCACGAGCGGGCCCGCGCCACGGGCGTCTACTCGGTCGGCCAGTATTTTGGCCTCGCGTTTCTGAGCCCGTTGCTGTTCTGGATCGTCGCTACGCTTGGCTGGAGAGCGCTGTTCATCATCGCGGGCATCGTAGGGTTGGTTTTCGCGGCAGTCTGGCTGCGCGTGTACCGCGAACCTCATGAGAGCAGCACGGCTAACCGTGCCGAGCTCGACTACATCGAAGCGGGTGGTGGTCTCGGAGTCGCCGGTAAGGCCACCGCGTTCGACTGGCGCAACATCGGTCTCCTGCTGCGCCGACGACAGATATTGGGAGCATCGATCGGCCAATTCGCAGGCAATTCGACCCTGGTCTTTTTCCTGACATGGTTCCCGACCTATCTCGCCACCGAACGGCAGATGGGTTGGCTGAAGGTCGGTAGCTATGCGGTTCTGCCCTTCATTGCCGCCTCCTTCGGGGTGTTGATCGGCGGGTGGTTCTCCGACCTGCTGATCAAGCGCACCGGATCGGCGACCCTGGGTCGAAAACTCCCGGTCCTTGCCGGACTCGTGCTCGCCTCGACGATCGTCGCCGCCAACTACGTGGACAGCAATGAACTCGTGATCGCGATCATGTCACTCGCCTTCTTCGGACAAGGCATGGTCAACCTGGGCTGGACTCTCATCACCGACGTCGCACCGAAGCGCTTTATCGGCCTGACCGGAGGGTTGTTCAATCTCTTTGCCAATCTGGCCGGGATCATCACTCCGCTGGTGATTGGCTTGATCGTCGGCGCAACGGGGTCTTTCTACTTCGCGCTGGCGTACATTGCGGCAATCGCGGTCATCGGCGCGCTGTCGTACACCTTCATCGTCGGCGAAGTGCGGCGCGTAGAGATCTAGAGAATCTGCTATTCGCGGTCCTTCGGGTTCACGCCCAGCAGGTTCAGCACGGTGTCGACAATCATCTTCTTGTGCTTCTTGCGGATCTTGGGATCTGACAGGTCACGGTCGAACAACACGCCGAGCGTGTGTTGATTGGAGACTCTGAAAAAACAGAATGCACTGATGAACAGGTGCAGATCGACCGGATCGATGTCCTGGGTGAATACTCCATCTGCGAGGCCACGCTTGATGAGGTCGCCAAGCGTCTTGATGACACTCGAATTAACGTCGCGCAGGCTGGTGAGTTTGGCCAGATGCTTGGCTCGATGAATATTCTCGATCGACACCAGCCTGATGAACGCCACGTGGCTCTCATCGTAGTCGAATGTCAGCTCGACCAACCGCCGAATGGCTTCCACCGGGGAAAGCTCGCTCAGGTTGAGTTGTGACTCACGATTGCGGATGTCACCGTACATCTTGGCGAGCACCGCCCGATACAGGGCGTCCTTGCCGCCGAAGTAGTAGTAGATCATTCGCTTGGATGTCTGCATCCGCTCCGCGATCTCATCCACGCGGGCGCCGCTGAGGCCCTTGAGCGCGAACTCTTCTGTGGCAATCGCCAGAATGTCCTCGATCGTCTGGCTCGCGGCGCTTTCCTCGTTCGGCGCCGACGCAGCCGACCGTGATGATTTCTTCTTGGCCATACTTCCTCGACTGTGCGGGGAACCAACTCCGGTTGCGGTACGCATTTCCCAACTATATCGATGATCTGCTGCCACTAGTAGTGGCCCCGCGCCAATCACCCTCTGTCCGCGCCGTTGGGCAGCACCCCCAGCTCGATCGATTTCGCTCGCGACCCTGCTGTATCCACGAGATCTGTGTACGAACTAGTACGTTTGGTGCAATATGCAGCAACAGACCGGGAGAAACCCATGGCGAGGACCATAACCGATCGCGAACGAGAGTATGCCCGCGACCTGCTGCAACGGGCGCGTGCTGCCATGCGGGCCATCGAGCACTACGATCAGGCGACCGTCGACCGGCTGTGTCGCGCTGTGGGCTGGGCGACAGCAAACGAAAAGACGTTTACGCGCCTGGCCCAGCAGAGCGTCGACGAAAGCGGCCTCGGAGATCGCGATGGACGACCCTCCAAGCGCTTCAAGATCAGTGGGATCCTGCGTGACGCCTTGAGGCAGAAGAGCGTCGGCGTGATCGAGGAACTCCCGGAGAAGGGTCTCGTCAAGTATGCCAAGCCAGCTGGCGTGATCGCGACACTGATCCCCAGCACCAACCCGGAACTCACCCCACCCGGCAACGGCATATACGCCCTGAAATGCAAGGATGCCGTCATCTTCTCGCCTCATCCGATGAGTCAGAAGACCACGATCGAAATGGTGGGAATCATGCGGGAGGCATTGCGCCGGCAAGGCGCGCCCGAGGACCTGTTCCAGGTCGTTACCACCCCGAGCATTCCACTCGCGCAGGAGTTGATGTCGATCTGTGATTTGACGATTGCAACCGGTGGCATGGCGATGGTGAAAGCGGCCTATAGCGCGGGAAAGCCTGCCTACGGCGTCGGCTCAGGCAATTCGACTATGGTCATCGATGAGACGGCGGATATTCCCGATGCGGCGCGCAATACCAGGATCAGCAAGACGTCCGACAACGGCTCGGGTTGCTCCGCCGACGGCAACCTGCTGGTTGATGGTCGCATCTACGAAGAGTTCCTCGAACAGCTCCAGAAGGAAGGCGGTCACCTGGCCAGTGACGCCGAAAAGAAGCTGCTGGAGATTGCAATGTGGGATGGCGAGGGACGCCGCACGATCCAGACGATAGCCCGGTCGGCTTCACAGATCGCCGCGATAGCCGGATTCCCGCTTGCCCCTGACAGGAAGTTCATCGTCGTCAAGCAGGAAAAGATCGGACGGGAGCAGCGCTTTTCGGGTGAGAAGCTATCCCCTGTCCTGGCGATCTACCGATATTCGACGTTTGACGATGCACTCGAGATGGTCCGCCAGATCTACGAGGTAGGTGGCAAGGGCCATTCCTGCGGTATCTACTCATTTGATGACGACCATATCCACCGCCTGGCCCTGGTAGCACCGGTCAGCCGCATGATGGTGAGGCAACCCCAGTCGAAGGCGAACGGCGGAGCCTTCAACAATGGCATGCCGATGACCTCGAGCCTGGGCTGCGGCATCTGGGGAGGTAACATCACCAACGAGAACATCTCGCTCAAGCACTACATGAACGTCACCTGGGTGAGCCGACCGATTGCAGAAGATCGACCGTCTGAGAAGGAAATCTTCGGGGAGTTCTATAACACCGAGACCTTCTAATCAGGTGCAGACGAAACGCCGGCTAGCGCATCGAAGAATGACAAGGTCTTTTCAAGCGCGAGTCGGCTGGCGCGGCTCGTTGCATCGGGTGATCCGCCAATGAAGCTGTGGTCCACGCCCGGTATCAGGACAAGTTCAGTGCGTACACCTTTCGCTTTCAGTTCGGCGTACATCCGTTGCGACTGCGTGGCAGGCACAGTCCTGTCCTCGACTCCATGAATCAACAGCATCGGCGGGTCCTGCGCATCGACATGGGCAATGGGACTTGCCTGACGGACGAGGCTGGAGGAACAACTCCCCGGTGAGCAACCGAGATAGCGCGCTTCCGGCGAAGCCGCCTCAGGTTCGCCGCCTGTTCCAATCGGTGCCGTGGTCACCAGATGCGCGAAGTCGAAAGCTCCATACCATGTGACGACGCGCTGCACGCAGTCGGATGGCTCACCGGGTGCATGGGCGATCGCCGGCGATTCGAATGCTGATTCGCCGCAAGTCGTCGCTACGAGTGCAGCCAGCTGTCCTCCTGCCGAAACCCCCCAGATTGCGACGCGTTCGCTGTCGATTCCGTAGCGCGTCGCGTTTGCCCGAAGCCATCGAACAGCTGACTTCACATCGAGTACCGCCGCCGGATATCTGGCCTCCCCGCTCAGTCGATACTCGGCCGACGCAACGACAAATCCCCTGGCCGCGATAGATGCGAGCACACCGGGCCAATTGTCGAACGCCCCGGCATGCCGCGTATGCCCTCCCTGCCATGCGCCCCCGTGCAAGAAGATAATGAGTGGCTTCTCTGGATCCGAACTGGCCGGAAGGTACAGGTCCATCCTCAACGGCCTGTAGCCGGAAACGATTGAATACACGACATCCGGCAGGCTGACCACGCCTCGTGGAAAGTTCACGCGCGCTTGCGGGAAGTGGTCATCCAGCACCGGGTGCTCGGCAATCGGGACTTCCTCCTCGGATTCAGTCGCGCCGGGCAACATTTGCGAAAAGCTCATGCATGAAATTGCCAGCAGGCCGAACAACGCCCTGCGCGAGGTGGCCCTGCGGACGTACCGTTCCATGCCCAACATGCGCTTGCGTGCAACCCGTCAGGCCGGCGGAAGGGAGCGATAGCGAGATTGCGCCGCGATGCGTACCGCCGCATTCGCAATGCCATATCCGTTGTATTGGCGCCGCTCCACCAGTTCGAAGAAGAACCGCTTGGCGAACGCGCGAGAACACAACTGGAAATACTCTCCCTTCTCGTCACGGTCGTAGAGAATGTTCAGGCTCCCAAGCTCTTCCACGAGGGATTCATCCAATCCGAAACGCGCCGGCAGGTCCTCGTAGTAGTTGCGCGGGATTGGCAGTGTTTCCAGACCCATGTCCCGCAGCGACCGCGCGGAAGCCAGGATGTCCTGGGTTCTCAGTCCGATGTGCTGGACGCCGGCGCCGTGAAATCCCTGCAGGAAGCGCGATGAAAGCGTCTGTCCACTGGCCGATCCACTCAGCGTGACTCGGAAACCTCCGTCGGCCGATTCGATCGCCTGGCTGTATACAAGACCCAGCGGATCCGCTATCGGGACTTGCGCAGTCTTCGCTACGTCGAACAACGAGACGTAATACAGAAGCCAGGACAGCATTTCCTCGTACTGCATCGTTTGCGCGATGTGGTCAACGCCCGTCAGTCCGGCGGAGCGCGATGCGTTCGCCGCCTGCACGGCGATGAAGTCGGTTTCCCAGACCGCATCCTGCTGTCCCGCTTCCACCAGGTAGATGAGACTGCCCCCGACTCCCCGAAGTGATGGGATACGCATCTCGCCGGCGCGCATCGGCTGAGAGAAGCTGGGGATTTGCAACTCCTGCGCCCTGCGCATGGTTCCTTCGACATCCTCGACCTGCAATCCGATCGCGCACACCGAGGCGCCGTGCATGTGGTCGTAGGAACGCGCGAAGCTTTCCGGCTCGCTGTTGATCACGAAGTTGATGCCGTTCTGTCGCCAGCGAGTGACGTCTTTGCTCCGATGCTGACCAGCGCGCTCGAATCCGAGCGCGGTGAACAGCCGTGCGAGCGCCGGTGTTTCTTCCTCATTGGCCGCAAATTCGATGAATTCGACTCCTCTCACTCTCGCGCGCGCCGGCATGGTGGCCGCGATGGCGGGCGAATCGTTGCGCGCTATTTGATCCAGCAAGACATTCAACGAGCGTTTGCCATCCAGCGCCACGGTCGCCGCCGAGCTGGCGCGAAATCGATCATTGAAGATCTCGAGCGAGAGCGCACCCCGATAACCGCGCTCGATGAGGGTCGCAACGTATTCAACCAGTGGGAAGTCGCCCTGCCCCGGCAAGTTGCGAAAATGCCGGCTCCACGACAGGTAGTCCATTTGCAGCATCGGAGCGTCCGCAAGCTGCACGATGAAAATCTTGGCTGGATCGATCTCGCGAAGACTCTCGACCGGAATGTTGCGGGCGAGTGAGTGAAAGCTGTCCAGGATCAGGCCGACGGCCGGGTGGTCGACTTCCTTTACGATCGACCAGGCATCGCGGTGGTCAAATACGTGTCGCCCCCAGGCGAGCGCTTCAAATCCTACCCGTAGTTCGCGCGAATGCGCGCGTTCTCCCAGCTCCCGCAGGTCTGCAACGATCCGCGAGCGGTCGCCGAGCGCCATCGGCGACACATTCGAGCATACCAGCACCAGGTCGGCTCCCAGCGCCTGCATGACATCGAACTTTCTCTCTGCGCGGTCAAAGACACGAGCGCGCAACGAATCAGGCATTCCCTCGAAGTCACGAAACGGCTGATAGAGCGTGCAGGTGAGGCCCAGGTCCCGCATCAACTCCCGCACGTCTCGTGGCGTGCCGCCGTCGTACGTCAGCAGGTCGTTTTCGAATATCTCTACGCCATCGAAGCGCGCATCGGCGATCGCTCGAAGTTTTGCATCCAGGCTTCCGCTGATGGAGACAGTTGCGATTGAGGTGAGCAACGCGTTGCCCCAGCGACGATTGCGAACGAGCGGACGGGGCCGTTGACCCCCGTCCGCTCGAATGGCGATTACCTAGAAGTTGGCCTGGAAGCCGACGTAGTAATTGCGTCCAATGATGTCATAGGTGCCGGGCTGGGTTTGCCCCACGGTGCCCGAGACAATCGGTGGTTCCTCGTCAAAGACGTTCGTGGCACCGCCGCGCAGCAGCAGAGTGTCATTCAACCGCACTGCCACGTTCGCGTCGAAGAGATCGTACGACGGCACACCGGGAGCCGGACTGGCCGGGCGCGTGACACTCGTGATGTCGTCCATCTCCGGCAGGTGACGCCAGCGCACGCCGATCTCGAATTTGTCGAGCTCGTAAGTAAGCGTGGTCAGAGTCTTCCAATCCGGCAAAGGAATACCACCATTCTGTGTGCCGTCGATCGTGCCGCCGAACTCCTGGATCGCGGACCCCGGCAGGAGCTGTACTTCGTACGATTGCAGGAAGTTGGCCACGACGTTCAGTCTCAGACCGCCTGCGCCATCACTCATCCCGAATCCACTCAGCGGGAATCGCCAGTCGAGCTGCGCGTCCACGCCGGTCGTGCTCAGGCCGCCGAGGTTGAAGTAGGGCGTCAGCACCGTGCGGATTCCGCCCGTCGCGTCACGATTGATGAGCTGGCAATACTGATTATTCGCGTCATACGCCGGGTTGGTCCCGTCAAGGTTGTAGCACTTGTTCATCGCGGTGACGCCCGACACGATATTGATCACATTGGTGATATCAATATCGTAGTAGTCGACCGACAGTGAAAAGTTCGAGAACAGCTCTGAATCGCCTGACGGCCGAAACACTGCGCCGAAGGTGTACGTGTCGCCCTCTTCCGGAGTGAGCGCCGTACTGCCACTAATGAGCGTCCCGACGGCGACGGTGGTGTATTGAAAAGTGTCGACGATCGCGTCAGGGACACCGGTTGCGACGCAAAGGGCCCGCAGGGAGGCCGCATTGGCGCCCGTCCTTGCGGCCGAACGAACATCGCATGGATCTCCCTGCCCCGGCGGCGAGCCGATCTGCGCCTGAGCAGCCTGTGCTGCGCTATACAGTTCTCCGACGTTCGGGGCACGGATAGCGTGTTCGTATCCGCCGCGGAACATGAGCGCGCTCACCGGCTCCCACACCCCGTCAATCTTGTAGGTCTCATGTCGGCCCGATACGTCGTAGTCCGAAGTTCTGAATCCGAGATTGAGTTCCAGCGACTTGGCCAACGGTGCGTCGTTCAGGATCGGCACGAGTATCTCGAGCGCCGCTTCCTTCACCGACACGTCGCCCTGGGTTGGAAACGTCGGCAAGGTGCCGATGATATCGGCCCCTTCGCGGGCCGGATCGGGATCCAGCTCGTAACTGTTGTCACGATATCCGAGCACCAGCGAGAACTTCAGATTGCCCGCCGGCAGTTCAAACAACGATCCGGTGAGGTTTGCCTCGACGATGTTCTGAGTGGTCTTGGTGTAGTCGTGCGTGTCAGTTTCCATATACGCGCGACATGCGTCCGAAATGCTCGTTGCGTTCTGGAGCCCAAATGGATTGAATCCGCCCGCGCAGATTGACGCGCCACCGTCCGCCGCAAACAACAGATTGCTCATGCGCGTCAGCAGGATCGCCTTGTCCTGCGTCTCCACCATGTCCATGGAGTCGTAAGAGCCGTAAATGTCCCAGCCCCAATCCTTGATCGGCAGATCGCCGCGGAAACCGAGGATGTACTGTGCAGTCGTAAAGTCGGTGGGGAACTCGCGCGTTTCCAGCCCCATGAAGCGGTGATTGAGTGTGAAGGTGGCAGTTGGGTTCGGCCGCGACGCAAGTATGGTTGCCAGGTCACTGGGGATGAATGGATTGGTGACCGGCACGACCGGCACGACGAAAAGCGTCGGCGACCAGCCCACCTGCCCTGTGGTACGCGTCTGGTTGTAGAGAAATTGCATGTAGACCGACGCGTTATCGACCACGTCGTAATCGAACTTGCCATAGAATGATTTCCGCTCCAGCGGATTGACGACGAACTCCTGGTAGGTCACCGGCTGGCGGACGATATTGCCGACAGTGCTGAAGAATCCCGTCGTCGGACCTTGATAGTTGAATGCGCCGATCTGACCGAAAAGAGTTGCGTTGTCATTGAATCCGAGGCTTCGTGAATTGAGTACGGCACCCGGCGCCACGCCGTAGTTGGCAAATACGCCGTCCACCGACGCTTGCGTCGGAAGATTCGTTGCCGAGGGGACGAAGGATCCCGTACCGATAAAGGACGACAGCACTCCGAGCTGATAGAAGTCTCGCTCGCTGCCCCAGAGTACTTCGCGGTCCGTGTAGCCGGCTGACAGAAGGAGATGACCGCGGTCATTGGCGATCTTGAAGCCGCCGGTGATCGAAGCGTCGAGCGTGTCGGCGCCGCCTTGATCGCTGAAACCGGAACGCCCGTCAATCTGGACGCCTTCGAAGAATTCCTTGGTCTTGAAATTGACAACTCCCGACATGGCTTCGGAGCCGTACACAGCGGAAGCGCCGCCAGTGATTACTTCTACGCTGCCGAGTATCGATTGCGGGATGAGATTGACGTCGACGACTGCGAACGGGCTCGACAACGGCAATCGGCGCCCATCGAGCAGAACGAGGTTGCGCGTCTCGCCGAGGCCCCGAAGATTCAGGGTCGCCCGACCTGGCAGAGCGACCGCTCCCACGGTGCTTTGTGTCTGACCTTGCACGAACTGCGGCAATTGATTCAGCGTGTTCTCGATCGTAACCGTGCCGCTGGTTGAGATGGCCTCCGCGCTCAGGGTGACGATGGGACTGGTCGAGGTGTAGTCGGATCGCGAGATTCGCGAGCCAGTGACCAATATTTCTCCAATCGCACCGTCGCGCTCTTGCGCGCTGTCAGGTCCCGGAGCTGACGCCTCAGCCGCCTGATCGGCCCAAGCGGAATTGGGTGATGCGAGAACGCCACTGATGGCGGCGGCGACGGCAAGAGCCGTCAAAGCACTGCATGACTTGCGAGTCGACATGATCCCCCCTCTGCGTTGCATGGTTACCCCGCGTCAATATCGAAACGTTGGTTCGACCGCCGCCTGCTCGCAGCCCCGAGCGCTCGTGGATTTCAACCGTCGTCCAATAGTGAGGCTTTAGCCGGCCTTTTCGCCGTCGCCCTGCTGTGTGTACGAACTAGTGTGCACACATCAAGCTGGAATTTGCAAGACGGTTCCGGCCGCGTTCCCCCGCCCGAAATCCTCCTGCGCGACGCGACGCGAGGCTGAACATTGCAGATCGGCTGCTGAAACGAAATGCGCTGACCGATGCCGTTGCTCCGCACACGACCGTTGCAGTGTCACAACCAGGCAGCCGAAGCGAAACTCAATCCCCACTCTCTCTTGATTTGCGATGCGGAATGAAACTGCAGCGCCATGAGCGTACGCCCTATGCCACGCCGCACGTTGACGTGTACGAACTAGTGGGTGTAGGCTGATTTTAAACCAAACCAGCGCCTGCACGTGCGGAAAGCTAGATAAAAAACAATTCTGGCAAGCCGGCAGATGACATCGAAGTCACGCGCTTTCAGGAGCAACTTTGGAATAGCGAGGGGAGACAACGCATGAAACTCAAGCTGTTAGCGTCACTGCTGGCCGCCGCCGTGACGCTCTCGCTGCCGATCGTTTTCGCCGATGACCTTGACCGCGACGGAGATCGCCATGAACAAGGCGACCGCCACCGTCACCATCGGCCCCGCGCGGCGGACCTGGCCGCCTGTTGCACGCCGGGCGACCAGGATTTCCCCAAGGTGGGCGGCAACCTTGGCAACCAGAACTACTCGCGGCTCAAACAGATCAACACCGGGCGGATCAAGAAGCTGGGTGCGGTCTGGCTGAACCAGATCGAAGGCGGTCTTCTTTCCGGCACCAACCAGAGCACGCCGGTGGTCGTCGATGGCGTGATCTATGTCGAATCCGCATTGGGCAACGTGGTTGCGGTTGACGGCAGGACCGGCATAACCAAGTGGAAGTACACCCAGACCCGCGGAACGCTCACGCGGCGCGGAGTGGCCGTGGGGCAAGGTCTGGTTTACACGCTGGCCAACGATAACTACGTCATCGCCCTGGACAAAAACACCGGGCAGGTCGCCTGGGAGAAGCAGCACCACGGCTGGGGCAACGTCGAGAAGGTCGCCCTCGTCTATCACGACGGCATGCTGTTCGTCGGCACCAATGACGGCAGTCGGGGTGCGGCGCTGGCGCTAGACGCGACGACGGGCGAATTGCTGTGGCATTTCTGGGGTGCTCCCGGCCCCGGCGAGTTCGGCAACGACACATGGGAAGGCAACAGCTGGGAGAACGGCGGCGCAACGCCCTGGATCCATCCCGCCGTCGATCCCGAACTCGGGTTGGTTTACTTCAGCTTCGGCAACGTACGAGCCGGCTCATCTCAAAACGGCTCGACGCGCGGTGGCGACAATCTGTTCGCGAACTCGATCGTGGCCCTGGACATGCGCACTGGTGCGTACCGTTGGCACTTCCAGTCCATCCACCACGACATCTGGGACATGGACAACGTGATGTCGCCCGTGCTGGCCGACGTGAGGATTCGGGGTCGTGACCGCAAGATCGTCGTCTACGGCAGCAAGTCAGGCATGTACTACATCCTCGATCGCAGGGATGGCAGCGCTCCGCTGGGAATCGACGAAATACCTGTGCCGCAGGAGCCGCGTCAGAAGACCTCGCTCACGCAGCCATTTCCACGCCAGGGCGGCTGGACGGAGAACTGTGTCGTGGATCAGCCGCTGGGCACGGCCATCCCCGGGAATCCGAATCGCGCGGTACCCAACTACGAGCGCGGCTGTCTCTACGCGGCTCACTGGGACGTGCCCATTCTCTCGATCCCGGGGCATGGCGGCGGCGCGGACTGGAACCACCATTCGTTCAGCCCGAGCACCAAGTTGATGTACACCGGCTTCGGTTACGTCGCCGCTGCTCATTCGCTTACCGAGTCGAGCAATGGCTTGCGTCCGCCGGGCGAGTACCAGACCGGCGGCATCGTTGCCGTCGACCCACGTACCAACCGAGTGAAGTGGAAGAAGCACCTGCCGTACTCGCTGGCGCACGGCAACGGCATCCTGACCACCGCCAGTGACCTGCTGTTCATCGGGCAACCCGACGGCAATCTCCTCGCGCTGTGCGCTGAAGATGGCGAAGAACTCTGGCGATTCCAGACCGGCGCGGCCATCAGCGCCAGTCCGATCACCTACGAGATCGATGGCGATCAATATCTGGCGATCTATGCGGGAGGAACCGGCATTCCGTACGGTAACTCGGCGCCGCGCGGTGACAACCTGTGGGCGTTCAAGATCGGAGGAACGCTGCCGCAGGCGGTAACGCCGACGCCGCCGGTCGTTCGGCGGCCGGTGTCGGGCAATCCGGTTGACGGCAGCGTCGTGAACAACACCGTGGTGTTGGCTCGCACCTACAACGCGACGAGCAACACGGTCGGAACCACCGAGTCCACCGCAGTGAACGGCATGGCACCCACGCACATGGTCGTCACAGCCGGCGCTACGGTCACGTTCACCAATCCAGCGAGCAATCCGAACGCGCACTGCGCGACACAGTTCTTCGAGGGCCTGTTCGACTTCAGGCTGTCGCCAGGACAGTCGGCGTCGTACACGTTCGATCAGCCCGGCGAGTACTTCTTCAATGACTGCCACAGCCCGCGTCCCAGCGGAAAGATCGAGGTGTTGCAGTAGCGGAGAAATCAACGCTGATTTCTGGTGCCGGTGACCGCTGGTGTCGCCGGCTGGTCCCGTATGTCAGATCCCAGAGGGGAATCACAAAATGAAAACAAGTAACAGGCTGAAGAGCACGCTCAAGCACGTGGCTGCTGTCACCGCTGCCCTCTCGATCGTCGGCATCGCCGGAAGTGGCGTAGCGGGCGACCGCGATGACCACGATGGCCGCAATGACAATGATCACCGTGACAACTACGACCCGGCCTTGAACGTCTGTCGTGGCACCAGTCCCAAGTGTTATCACGACTGGGCGCAGGAGGAGCGCGAAGGTAACCGTGTGCTCATTTACACGCGCACGGCCGGCCCTCGGCACGCCAACCTCGGACCGAGGTTGCCTGCCGGCCTCAACCCGCCGCTGGCAGCCGGCAACATCGTGCAGAACGCGCTGAAGAGCTGGCTCGAACAGGAAGGCATCGAGGCGGACTGGACGGAGGACGTCACTCGCATCACGAACCTGCACAAGTACAAAGCGGTGATCTTTGCGAGCACCAGCCGCGACACGCTGTTCGCGCACGGACGAGCTGTTGATCCGGCGTTCGCGATCAACACCGCCACCAGCGCGCACCTGGACGCCGCAAAAACCGCACTTCGCCAGTACATTCGCGCTGGCGGTGGATTCGTCGGAATCCACAATGCCTTCGGCACCGAGTACAACTGGCCTTGGTACGAAGGGCTGCTGGGCAACGCGAACTACTACGATCACGGCGCCAACCAGGACGGGATGGTGAACGTCGTCGCTCGCAACGATTCGTCGACCAACGACTTGCCCAAGTTCTGGCCGTTCAGGGACGAGTGGTACAACCTCGAGCCATTCCCGACCCGCGTGAAATTCCTCGCGACGGTTGACGAGGAGACACTGGCGACACGGCGTGAAATCCATCCAGGCCACGGCGACTTCCATCCGATTGCCTGGTGCCAGTACTACGATGGCGGCCGGTCCTGGGTGACAACAATTGGACACGACGGCGCCGCCTTCACTGACGGCTCCGGGTTCCCGGGTCAGCCGCAGTTCAAGTCGCTGATCGTTAATGGCATCAAGTCAGCGATGGGCCTCGTTCCGTTCTGCACTGGTCGCGGCCACGACCGCGACTGAGGGCAACGCTAAGGACTGACCCGAAGCAGCGCCGGATCTCCTCAATCGGGCGCGGGAACTAGCGCGACGACTGCGCTTGTCCCCGCGCCCTTTCTGTTTCGGGAATCTGATGAAACCCCTACGCCATACCTTGACCTGCATGCTTGCCGGAACAATTGCGCTTGGCGCTTCCGCTCAGGACGCTGCGCCGGGCGACATGCTGCCAACCACGTTCGTCGCTCCCACGGGGCTTGTTCCGGCAAATGGAATGCTGTTCTTCGGAGCGCATCAGCCGTCGACCGGCCCCGAGCTGTGGGTGACCGACGGCACACAGGATGGCACCAGGATCGTGAAGGACATCCGCCCCGGGTTCCGCGGCTCTTATCCGAGCGTTCTGACGCGCTTCGGCAACGTGGTGTTTTTCGCGGCGAATGACGGCGTGTCCGGACTCGAGTTATGGAGCAGTGATGGCACATCCTCAGGAACTAAGCTCTTCAAGGACATTTATGAGGGTGCCGGCGACTCGATACCCAGTGAGTTCACGGTTGTTGGTGACACGTTGTATTTCGCCGCCAACGACGGTACGCACGGCTTCGAGCTATGGAAGACGACGGCGACCCCGGAATCGGCCGCGATGGTGCTGGACATCCATTCCGGTCCATCAGGCTCGATGCCGCGCCACCTGACCGCAGTAGGCGACGTTCTGTTTTTTTCCGCGGCGGAGTCTGTGCACGGAAGAGAGCTTTGGATCAGCAAGGCCGCAGCGACCGGAGCGAAGCGTGTAATCGACATCAATCCGGGCGCGGCCGATTCGATGCCCGAAAGTTTGATTGAACTCGATGGTTCGCTCTTCTTTGTGGCGCTCGACGGCCGACATGGTGCCGAGTTGTGGAAGAGCGACGGCACCGCTGGCGGCACGAAGATGATCAAGGACATTCACGCGGGGCGCGAGAGTGCACGCCCGCGTTACCTGACCAAGCTTGGTCTTGAGTTGTGTTTCCAGGCTTCCGACGGCCGGCGCGGCTATGAACTATGGAAGACCGACGGTACCCGCCGGCGAACGGCCCTGGTCAAAGATATTGGGCTGGGCGCGGAGAACTCGTTGCCAAGTTTCATGACTGCGGTCAACGGCATGCTGTACTTCGCGGCCACCGACCGGGTTCATGGCGTTGAATTGTGGAAGAGCGATGGCAGCGAGCGCGGGACCGTGCTCGTCAAGGACGTCCATGTCGGCGTAGGTAGTTCGTCGCCGGGTCAGATCTCGCGCTTCGGCGATCGCCTGCTGTTTGCTGCGGGCGATGGCTCCCACGGATGGGAAGTCTGGATGAGCGACGGAAGCGCCGAGGGGTCCGTGATGGTCTCGGACTTGCGCTCGGGGCCAGAGAGCTCATATCCGAACCGTTTCACCGCGTTCAATGGCATCGTCGCCTTCGTTGCAGACGACGACTACGGTAATGAACGACTGTGGCTCATGGACCCATCAGCGTCTCGCGTAGCGCTGGTCGGCGCACCGCTCATGAAGCGCCTGCAGCCTTGAACGTGTGGAACTGGTGAGGGGCGGAGTCGAACCGCCGACCTAGGGGTTATGAATCCCTCGCTCTAACCGTCTGAGCTACCTCACCATTGTCGGGGCCGCGAAGGGTGCGGGATTCTCCGGGCCCACTGCCGGAGGTGTCAAGTTGGCGGCTGGTCAGTAGGTGGTCTCGTCGTCGTAGTTATCGAGCACAATCAGGGCCGCGGCGGTCACCAGGACGCCACCGACAATCCAGGCCACGACGCCGTTTTGCGCAGGATCGGAGCGCTCAACCTGCAGGCTGGTCATGTCCTTGTATGCGACACGCACGTTGTCGCCGACGAGTGCATCGGTCTCCACCGCAGTCACCTTGAAGCGCTTCGTCTCGCCGCCGCGAGTTGTGACCTCCACGGTTTCTCCAACCTTGACTGCCGGTGTCGCCGTCGGCTGATCCGGGCCGGGCAGCGGTACGCCCTGGAGTGACGTGCAGGAAGTCAGCAGGAAAGTCGCGATTATGAGCAGCGCGATTGCGCGTTGGCAGATGGTTGTTCTCATGGGAGTGGAAACTCAGACGTTGAAACGGAAATGCACCACGTCGCCCTCGCGCATGATGTATTCCTTGCCTTCGAG
>Ga0184627_10000464_pt1 | contig 15804 bp, 21 predicted proteins | sample PLM3_127_b1_FD_133150 | JGI IMG/M metagenome (GOLD analysis project Ga0184627, IMG submission 133150) | Groundwater sediment microbial communities from an aquifer in East River, Colorado, USA - PLM3_127_b1 | ecosystem: Environmental > Terrestrial > Soil > Riparian zone | place: USA: East River...
GCACTTGACCTACCGCCTGGGCTGAGCCACGTCGGTGGCGAATGGCGGAATGTGGGAGGGAATCCGACCCCGCGCGTTCAGGCCGGAGCTAGTCGAGGCCTGCGCATGCACTTGACCTACCGCACCAGATTTTGCTTCTTGACTTTGTATGCGATTGTGGTACACTCGCATTACAATCCCGGTCAATGCACTGCCGGGACAAGGAGTATTTATGAAAAAGAAAACCGAAGTCAAAACTGCCATGCGTAAAAACACATCCATTCGATTAAGTGACGAAGATCAATTACACTTGGACAAGTTGCGTAATATCCTTTCCCCTCATGTGCGCCTGTCTGACAACAAAGTTATCTCTGCCGCGTTGAAGATAGCGGATGAAAAGTTATCGAAAGGTGGTAAGTGATATGAGATTTCATATAGGTATACTGCCTGTTTTCACTGGCTTTTATGTAAAGAGATTTCGCATCCGTGGCGTGTATAGTTCCGATAGCCTTGATCTTGTTTTAGGTTGGCTTTGTGTTTCGTTGGTTTTTTCTGAGCGCAGCAAAGCCACAGGTAGGCAGTGAGCGGAGCGAGCGTTAGGCCATGAAAATGGCCGTAGCCGGAAAAGCCCCGCCCCCCTATCCCAATTTGACACACAGCGCTGGATGTGCAACAGCGCGGCGAACGAAGAGAGCCTGCCTGTGAAACAGACGACAGGGTGGGGGGTTGGGTTTGGGAGGGGGGCGGGGCGGTCTGTGGCGATTAGTCTAAGTAGAGGATTCTTTTGAAAGGAGTCTATGTGGCAAAATTCAAAGTGCCAAAACGACATAAAGAGATTGGTCCTGAAAGTATGGACAAATTACTGTCGTATGGTGGTTGGGCTACGCATGAATCTGTGGACGATCCTTGTTGTCTTTGTGGTCGGAAGCGTCAGGATAATACAAAAATTTTGTTTTATCATCCCTCCATGAATCCGGCTAACATGCCGCAAGAAACCAGGATAAGAGTTTCCTGGGATGAACACGAGAAAAGAGCATATAAATCTCTTGCGATTTGCGTGGATTGTTTTTATTACTTTGGTCTGTTCTCGTTTGTGCCTTCTGCACGCGTGTAATTGTGCGGGGCGGCCTGTGGCGTTTACGATTAGAGGAGTCTGCTGGGAAATATAGGCTTATGAAATGGTTACATAAATTTCGTGTCCATTATTGGAATTATAGAAACCCCTATGATCGGACGTGTGTTTTCTGTCCAAAACATGAGGTTGCCTACTGTAATGCCTGGGACCTGGGAAGGGTCTACGGCGAGTGGCGCTATACTTGGTGGGAAGATGAGACGCGTTGAGGGCGGCCTGTGGCGATGTTGCTAAACGGGTGCGTTTTCTTTTGACCTTTCTTTGGAAGGGCCGTTTCCTGCCCCGCCTGGCGGGGTGAAGGAGCCGACTTCTGAACTATGGTATTATTATTTTGCCTGTGTCGTTGAAATGCGGAAACTTGCTTTGCAAGAATAAGTGGCGTAGGTTCGTCGTCACCTCCTTCACAGGCTTTACTTTGATACCCTTTTGACTTTGGGGGCTGGTTCGGTGTGGTGGTCGTTGAGTGCAGGGAACGATCCTAGAATGATGCACGGCATTTTTACCGTAAGCTGCATAACCAGAGTCGTAATGTGAATGAGAGCCGTCCTTTATTGGACGGCTCTCTGTATTATATAAAACTAGTCCTTGACATTATCGCTGTATTGTGCGATGATGGACACCATTGCTTTGTTTGGCGATGGGTGCCGGTAATCATCTACCTTTCCGGCGATGCGAGGTCTGAATGACTTATAAAGGTGGTAAGGCTGGGGCGGGTGTGTACCAGCAGATCATCAATCAGATTCCACCACATGAGGTTTATATTGAGCCGTTCCTGGGTGGGGGTGCGGTCTTGCTTGCGAAGAAGCGCGCGGCTGCCTCCATCGCTATTGATGCCGATGGTGACGTCGTGTCTCGCTTCGAAGGTATCGCCAATTGTAGCGGTGACACCATGCCTGGTGTCACCTTCATAAACGGCGATGCGATATCGTATCTACAGAATCGGCGATATGATCATGTGACCTTTGTTTATTGTGACCCTCCTTATCTGTTCGATGTGCGCTCATCGAGGCGTCGCATCTACGCTCATGAGTTTGGTGAGCGTGAGCAACACGAAAAACTGCTTGCAGTTTTGAAGTCGCTGCCTTGCATGGTGGCGATCTCGGGGTATTGGTCATCGCTATATGAGTCGAGCCTGCCGGCAGCCGAAGGCTGGCGGTCGATCTCTTTCAATGCAAAGACGCGCGCGGGTGTGGCGCGTGAATGGCTTTGGATGAACTATCCTGAGCCTGTTCGGTTGCATGATTATCGTTACTTAGGAGATAACTTCCGTGAGCGTGAGAAGATCACGCGGCAAAAGCGAAGAATCCGGGCGAAGCTGTTGCGCATGAAAACTTTGCAGCGCTATGCCTTACTCTCCAGCATCGACGAATTGAACGATGCTTCAGCATCGTCATAATTGGCGTGGTTGGCCACACTCGCTTTATATGGCGATGCTTACCGGTAAGCATCGCTCTTTCTGTCGGTGTCAGCTGTTACTTCTTCTTCATAAAACTCGTTGTCGGCCTGAGCAATATCAATTCCCCTTTCATGATGGCCGTGTGGATTGCTTCCCATGAGGTATAGCCCTGTGCTTTCAACCATGTGCGCTCTTTGTCTCTGCGCTTCTTCTGGCTGAGTTTATTCTTCTCTCTCGTTACGGTGTTATTTGTCATATTGACATTGGTCTATGTGTTGGTATAATCTGGATGATGGACGCTCCACTTCCTGTAACTGGTCTTGTCCCGGCAGTGCATTGACCGGGATGATCCTATAAATTGCAGTGACCGTCATTCAACTCAATATATATTGTTTCGCTTTAGAGACTTCCTCCGGTTGACGCCGCGTGAGGAAGTCTCTAATTAACTCAATGTAATATCCGTGTCGGCACTGGTCCCTGCACTTCCCGCGGCGATGTTGACCGCATCCTCGATCTCTGAATCTCTGACGGCCTTCTTGATGTGTTCGATGATCCTGCGCTTTACGAATTGCGCCTTCGTTTCGGGGTTCGGCTCGTCTCCCTCGAGTGTGGGGGAGTAGCCGTACTTCTTGCAAAAACCATCCATGACTCTTTGAGTGATGGCGGTGGGGATTGTGATTGTGACTGTTGCCATGTTTTCTCCAATTACGGATCGCACTCGATCTCGAATGCGACAAAGCCAAATGTGCAACTTGCGCCTGTGGCATTGTTGACGAAAGAGATACCTAGTAAATCTCCGGCAACCACTGCTACGCTGTGTGTGATGTCCGTTCTTGTCGCTGGGCCAGCCGAACCTGCCGCGATGGTGATTGTGATGGCCGTATCTGCTATGGTCTTCCTGATCGTAATGACGATATTCCCGCTGGCGGGTTGTGCTCCTACCTGCCGAACGTACAGGTTTTTGACTGTGCCTGGCCTCAACACTGGTATGGAACGTTCGGTTGTTCCGGTGAATCCATCTATGTAACCGACTGCGTAATAGGTTGTGCTGGCTGGCACAGTGGTGCTTTGCATGTGGGTGGCGTGCAAGACGATGGCATTGAGCGCGCCCTTATGAATATGGTCCCTGCGCGCGCCGTAGGCGCTGGTCCCGTCTGCGGCGGCGGATGCGACGTTGGCTGGATCGCCTTCGCTGTCCAGCCACATATCGGCGCGCTGGTCTACTTCGTGTGTGTGCGCTGCTGCTGAATAGATACTATCGAGCGACGTTCGCAATATGGTAATGGTCTGCGCCAGTGTCTTTCGTACCCATGTCCAGACAGTGGCGACTTGTTCGCCTACGAGGAAGTCGAAGATAGCGGTGGGGGCGTTGATGGCTGGTGCGATTCCGCTGTGATGGTCGTCTATCGTTTCCATTGCCGCCTGGATGTTGTTGTCGTTGGCGTCGAGGATGCCTGCGAAGCTGGATGTGTTGAGCGGGGTATAGGGTGCGGCGGCCTCAATGGTTCCGGGTAATGCTCCGCCTTCTGTGCCTTTTGCCCAATCTATATTGCTGAGATATATCCTCCACCCCAACTCTTTGAATTCGTAATTGTATTCTTCCTCCACCCACATACTGTTGGTTGTGGTAAGGCTTCCGGTTGGTGGGTAGTTGGTTGCAAATGTAAAGGTGAATGTGTCGAATGTGAGATATTTTAGGTGCGGTGCAATGGGTTCTATGACAAATGGGTACGATAGTTTGGTTGTTGGCGCGCTGGCGGTACTTTCGAGATAACCAAGATTCCAAAGCGGATCGTCTGCGTCGCCTGAATAGTGTATGGTATTGGCTTCGTCGCGGTATAGGAACCGACGATAACCCGCAACGTCGCCTCCATGCTCCTTGAATTTTCCAAGTGGCATGGTGTAGTCTGCGCTTCCGTTCGAGTCTGTGCCTACGGCCTTGAAGCGGATTTGATCGCTGCCATTATCACAGGCATAGATAATGTACTTCTGCTTGATCATGTTTATGATCGTGTTGGATCGATTGAGGGTAAGGACTTTACCGGCACCGAGGAATTTATAAGATTGCCATGCTGCGCCTACTGTGTCATAAACTGCGGTCTTGCCGAAGTTTGAGCAGATCGCGTCAATGACTGTTTTATATGTGACATCGCCTGCGGCTGTGTATTTGAGTGCCGGTAGCATGCAGGCATTGACAGTCTGAAAGACTCCGTCCCATACCTGGGACACGCCGTAATAGTAAGATGAGTCTGTGGTGTAGTTCACGCCTGCGATAGTTACTCCGCGCGTGATTTTGAATTCAAAATCATTTGGGCGTGTGAAGCCTGTGTAAACGCTCCCTGATTGTCTTACCCATTTGGCGGTGAGATTGATCCCTGATAATTTGAAGTATGTTGGCGTGGCTGTTTCAATTATACCGAACCCTACTTCCCGAACGGTCAATAGAAAGTATGGCTGGAAACTCCCGCTATCTAACGCGGCCTCTAGTGTGGCATCGAGCGTCCTCGGCATCTACTGCCCCCAGGTGTGGTATTCGTCGTTCCATGCGCGTGTGTCCGGTTCTCCGACTGGCGCGCGTCTGCGTCCGGCTTCTGTCATTCCGAGATTGAATGCTGTTCGGAAGTGAGCGGCGACTTCTCTGTAGTTATCGGGTTGGTCCTGGCTGAGATTGATTGTCTCTATGCGCGCGGTGGCTCGGGTCATGATGGCATGATAAGCCGCGCCGTCTACAATAACTTGATCGTGTCGTGCCTGGATGGTTGACTCGACCTGGCTGTCCAGTCCGTTGATCGTGTGATTGAGTGTGTACCTGACAATCAGTGTTTCGCTGGTGGTCACTGGTGAACGTAGCCGGAAGAACACGCGCTCATCTTCGACGTAATCATCGTAAGTAATGGATATGTCCAATTCGTTCTGTCCATCGCCCTGCTTGAGCACATCCAGAATTTCAACGGCTAAACTGTCCTCATCTGTGAGTTCATATTCGTATAGATCGGCTATGCCTGTGATGGTGACTGCCGCATGGATGGGCGCGCGCAAATTCCATTCGCTCAATGCCTGGCGAATGGCTGCTGTCACAATGGCCGTTGTGAAGTAGGTCCCGCTTGCGTCGCCCAGGATGTTTTGAACTTTGCCTATGAGGGTGGTGAGGCTGTCTGACATGATTGCTCTCTTTGGCTCTAGGATGCTCTGAATTATGGCGGACGGGTGTTTTACTCCCGTCCGCCCACTTCATTTACTGGCGGCCTTGTTATTTTCGGTAACAAGCCGTCCTAGATGACACCTTGCACCCGCAAAGCGGCGGATACGACAATCCCCAACAATGCCAGCAGTCCGGTCAACAGGAATTGGAGTTGCTCATGGTTGAATGGCAGGGATGGGAGAAAGTATTTCAGCATGTCATAAACGAATGTGACGATGATCAGAAATATAGGGAGTGGGAGAGGAATTGCGGCGAGTGCGCCCATGATGTTCATCACTCGCCTGCCTTTGGGGTCGCTTTGGTTTTTGGCGCGGCCTTGGCGGCGGCCTTGGCCTTCTCTTTGGCCGCCTTCGCTTTTTGTTCTGCGACCAGTGCCTGAGCGCGCGCCTCATCCGCCTCGGCTTCGGCGTCCAATGCCTCCTGCTCTGCATCTTCGGCTTGTTCCTGCTCATTGGCCTGGTAGTCCTTGGGTTCAAATTCGAGCTTGCGCCCGCTGGCTCCATCCACTACCACCATGACTCCATCTTCTCGGAGCCGGTGCGATAGGAGGTGCGGCCTCTTGGGCAGTTTGTTTTGGGTCTCGGGGGTTTCCCTGGCCTTCTCTTGCTTGTAATACTGTTTGAGCAGTTCTTCAGCCTGCTCGCGTGTATCGGGCGAGTCGGTGTCGTACTTGGTATTTACTTCGTCAGTTTTCGACATGATATTTCCTTTCTTCTTGATCGTTCTGAAGAGTTTGTATACATCTTCCGCTGAGGGGCGGTGAATTTTGGTCAACTTATAACACTACCGTAGTGTTGACACGTGCGCCGTGGAAGCGGATCACACTGGTGGCGGCCGCGTCCATCGTGAGGCGTACCTGGATAAGATCGTCGTCGTCCATCCAGACCGGTGTCGTGATGGTGAGTGTCATTTTGTGCTCATCGAGATCGTCGGTCTCTGCTGCTGTGTCGTTGCCCGTGTCGTAGGTGAATGGAATCGCCGTGAGAGTTGGGAATGCGGCTCCGTTGGCTGGTAATACAAACCAGTCTATCAGCGCGGTTACACCGGCTGCGTCGAGTGCGGCGGTGGTGGTAGCCCACCAAATATCAATTGACTTGAGGTAGGATCCTTTTAGTGGGCTTGAATTCTGACCCATGACACCTGCACTGATCGGGATGTAGATCACGCCTGTATTGTCTGCGGCGGTCTTTTCTTTCACAACCGTGCCGGTGACTGCTCCGACTGCATCAGCCCATGTGCCGGTAACGTAGGAGCACATATTTGGACTGATCCAGTTGCTTACGTGCGTGTCGCGCACATATCCGCCGAGTTCCATTGAGTAGCGGGTGATGATCTTCCACTTGCGGCGAAGGTTGGTGTATATCTTGTTGATCTTCACTGCAAGGTCAAGGCTGATCGCCATTGGTAGAAGGTTGTAAAAGACGAGTCCGCCTGCAAATGCAGCGAGCACGGCGGCGATGATGTAAACGATCGTGCTGTTCAATTCGGTTTCCATTATGTTTACTCCTTATGGATTGGACTAGTCCCACGATCGTGGGGTGAAAGCATTCCTGCGATCGTGGGTTGATACGATGGCCTAGGCGACGTTGTTCTTGGCGAGTGGCATGTCGTCTGCCACGCCTACGGCTAGGAACTGACGAACCTTGATCCTGGCTTCGTCATTAGCGAACATGGCCGGGTCAATTTCGCTGGATGCGCTGAATATCTGCGGGATGACTCCGAATATCTCTCCGATCATGATCCCAGGCATGAGGTTGTTGACGGCCGCCCAATCGGTGGCGTCTGTCCACTCCGGGACCGCAACGGGCAGGACGTGGCCGCCGAAGGTCTGTCCGCCTGCGGTTGGCACCAAGTGGGTTGGTGCTTCCCAGCGTGGCATGAACAGACTCTCTGCCTGTACGATCAGGTCTGCCGGAAATAGGCCTACATTTGGTTTCATGCCCTGTGGCTTGCCTGTGCCGTAGTAGCCCGCGGCGTTCTTGACGAGCATTTTCTTTTTGTACATGGCCGTGGCAACGGCGTTCCATGCGATGTAATCGGTTCCAAGCGCGGTAGTCAACAGGTTGAGATGGCCTCCGGCCGTGGTCTGTGCGGTGGCGTTGAACAATGCGCCTGTGTCGTTCATGGTGGGACCCGCTCCGGTGTTTTGCGTGAAGATGGCTGCCACGAGTTCCGAGATATTGCGGATGCCTGCCAGCGCGCACTCCTTCGGCATTCTGACGAACGCGCGCAGGTCGTCACGCAGCACGGCCTCGATAGTCAATGGGATATATCCGCCGTTCTTCCCCCAATCAGACGTCTCCTTGTTGTCGCCAAGGGGCAGTTCGGTATATTCGGCGCGCTCTGCGACGGTTGGGAGGCTGGCGATTGTGCCTGTTCTTACCCATGTGATCTGATTCAGATTGTTGAAATGCTCAACGGTGGTAACGTTCTTCCACCAGCCATACACGTTCTGCAAGTCTGCCCAGGCCTTGATGAGCATCTTGTTCATGACGTTGGCTACGACGCCTGGGAAATTCGCAGTTACTAAGGCAAACTCTGGGTAGTACCCGCCCATGAAGCCCTGATCGCCGGTTGCCATGAGATAGGCGTCCTGGATGCCGCGCAGACGATGTACCTTGACTTTGGCTTCTTCTGGCGAGCGTTCCATGCCAAACAAATCTTCGACGGCCAGTCGGAATTGATCCTGGCTGTTGAACATGCTGCCGATCTGTCCGCGTCCCGGCCCCTGGATGCTGCCGGGCGCGGTCAGCGCGGCGACTTCCTCACGGGCCTCACTGATGGCGGTCGACAATTCGGACGCTTCGAACGTGCGGCCTGTGAATTGCTTACGGATGCGGGCTTGTGTGAGTTCTGGCAGTCGTGATGTGGACAGCCCGCTTGTGAGCAGGTGTTCGCACATGGCAACCAGGGTTTTCTGACTCGTTGCCAGTTGTGCGTCCATTGCCTGCAACCTCTGTGTCTCGCCCAGTAATTGGGCGGCGGCTAACTGGTTGGCTTCGATCTGCTGTTCTTGCAGAGTCTGTTCAACCTGTTCTCCCTCGACCTCGGATTGCTCGTTAGTTTCGGGATCTGTAACCATGACTTTCACTTTCTTTTTCATTTGACCTCCTTTGGTCGGGGTTTGATTATCCCGACGTGAATTCTGGCCGGGATGGGTAGCGGCGGGGTTGCCGGTTACTTCGAGTTTATATTCCTGTAACGTATCTAATCCTGTTCCTTCGACTGCGGGCGTGTTCACGGCGGAGGTTTCCTTTCCGCGTGGGTTGATGAAGATGAGCTTGCAGGTTACATCTTTACTGTCCACCTTATAGACTCTGCCTGGTGAATGTCTGCATTCCATCGAGAACCATGACTGCTTGCATATCGAACACATAACATCGTCGTAGTACCAGCCGATGGAGAAGCGGTCGATCTTGCCTTCGACGAAATCGGTCATGCCGCGGCGCGTGGTCAAGCGGATGGTCTGTTTGAATATGCCGCCTTCTTCAGCGGAGTCAAGGATCGTGCCGTCCCTGGCTTCGATATTTTGCGTGTCGTGGTTGCGCAGGAATGGCTCGCCTTCGAACGAGGCGGCGAAGGCGTGTAAGTCTTCGCTCTTGAACTCGTAGGGGTTGCGGTTTTTGCCTGTGCCGAATACCTTTGCGTTGAAGTCGAGATGATCCAGTTCGCCGCTTTCGATCTTTGGCAATATCTCTGCACGCGGTGGTAGTTGCATCTTGTCCACCATCGGCATGGATCGCATGATTGGGTGTAGTTTTTTTGTCATGGTTTCCTACTCCTTTGGTAATAGCTTGAGTCGTATCTCTGTCGGCTTTACGCTTTTGACGCGAAACCGACTGCCTTTGATTGTGATTTCTTCACCCTCACGAAACCACGCGCCGTGATTTGGGTGCTTTTCTTCGAGCGCCTTTATCATCGCTTCAAGTTCCTGCGGATTGGTTGATTTGATTGTCTCGAAAGTGCCTTTACCTGTATCCATTGCATTGCTCCTTATTCACACGGAAAGCTGAAATTGATCCCGCTCGCGCCATATGTTGGCGTCACGGGTACTACTCTGGCAAAGCTGCTGCCTGGGTTCTCGACTGTGAACATGGTGGGCGGCGTAGGCTTATCGCAGCCTGCCCAAATGACGCTGCTGCCTCCGCCGCTGTTGAATGCGACGCGGGCTGTAAGCCATCTGACACGGACGCTCTCTTGTCCTTTGGCTCGGATAGGCACTAACCTGCGCGGTCCTTTTCCTGCTGGCATTATTCAGTTTCCTCTTCCTTCGGGTCGCTTGGGTCGGTAACGCTCTCTGCGCCTGTGCCTTGCGGTTGACCCGGTGCGGTGAGTGGTCTTCGCAACCCCTTGGGTGCTCTGCCGTCATATGGCTCTGCCATGAAACGGTATATCAGTTTCAGGAATGTATCTTCGTCCATCAACCGCCGGTCATATAGTTCTGCCAGCGCGGGGAACGAGCGTGCGAGTGCAAGCGCGAGCGTGGCATTGTCTCGTTGTGTAATGTCCGGTGTGTTGATCTCGATCTCTGCGTCTGGATTGATCCCTTCATCCACTCTGGCCTTGAGCGTGACAACTATTTCGATGACCTCCCTTACAATGTCCTTGAAGTCGTCCTGATCTTCCTCCAGCGGCTGGAATGCCGGCGCGCCCGCGGCTTCGGCTGTGGTGCGCGTGGATGCCTCCGGTTCTGCGTGCCAGTGCATGGGTTGGCCTGCGCCGTCCAGAATGTTCTTCTTGATGGCCGTGCCGTCCATCGAAGCGTCGAAGGCGTCCAGGTTGGCGTTCAGTATCCCCCATTGTTCGCCACTGTTTGAATTGGTGACAAGCACGCTGCCGGACTTGGGAGGGTTGGCATTGAGCTGCTTTTCTCTGGCCTGCCGTTCTACCTCGTTGGAATATGCGCCTTGAATGACGTACATAAATGCGGTTCGGAATCGGTTGAGTCTGACACGATCTTCAAGCCACGAACTGAAGCGCCCTATCCATACCAGTAGTGTAGAAAAGTCCGCTTCCCCCCAGACGCTCCCTACCGGTTGATTGCTGGCGTAGTGGAGCATGAATGTGGTCTGTTGAGCTAAGGGGTCGTATGCGTCCCAGCCTTCTTCTCCGACTGAGTCCTTGGTGTATTTGATTTCCTGCTCGATGTCGTTGTCTTTGGTCTTGATCGCTTCGATCTGCTCGGCCGGCACCGCGCGGATAAAACTTGTCCCGCTTTCGTCTACTGTGAATAATAAGAATAGATTTCCCGTTCTGTAAAGCTCGTCATACCAGCGCTTTGTGTTCTTCTTGAACCTTACGAGCTTGTCTTTTTGCCATTTGTCTAAAAAGTCCTGTGTCCTTTGTTCGGCGCTCGAGCCTGTGATTTCTTCAACGACCTTTTGTATCAAGCCTTTCTTTTTTGGCTTGACCGAGATACTCCATCCTTTGCCCATGATGAATGATCTCTGTAATCGCACGATCCGCCTGGCCGTTGGATTGACTCTCCACGCGCGCAGACTCTCGGCAAATATCTTCTTCCGATCCCATGCGCTGCGGCCTTCGTACAGGCTGGATAGTCCGCCGGTGAAGAAGTTGTTGTCGCGTTCTGTGATCGAGAGCGCCATTTCCAGTGCGTCGTTTGCATTGGCAAGCTGGCGTTGAAGCTGCGCGACCGTGGGGCGTTTCTTAGTAGGCATTAGAAACTCTCCAAGGAATCTCCGGTATTTCCTTCCCTAATGGCACACTTTCAAATGATGGGTGGTAGAAGAAGAACCAACACTCGCTCTTTGCGGGGTCATTTACTGCTGTTAGGAATACTGCTTCTTCTGGCAAGCCCTGAATTGTCTTTATCTTTGCTTCAAAGTTTGTAAACATCATTCTGATAAGGTTTTCGTCAGTAACGACAATTCTTGCGATTCGTCGCTCGCCTGATATTGTTATTAAGTGTGGTTTAGTAGGCATTATCCATCTCCTGCAATACGTCTGCCTGCTCTATGATCTGTGTTTCGCTGTGAACGTACCAATCCAGTTTGTCCAGTTCTGCTACCATTGAATCGGCGGATATAAAATCGTCGTGGATGAGTTGGCCGCCTTGGTCGCGTGTACCATCTGGCACGCTCCATCTCATGGTCTTGGCTGGGCCGATCAGAATTTCACTCTGGCAGTTGGCGTATTGGAGTCTTACTTCTTCCGTCCGCGCGCAATCCCTAAATCTTCCGCTCTCGATGGCGGCGATAAAACCGTAGCCGATCTCGGATTTGGTCTGTGCTGTGAACTTAATTGGAATGGTGCGGGTCGGGTATTTCTTGGCGAACATGGACCACAAGCCCTCTCCTACGCCTGTGGCGTCGATCACGATGTACTGTGGCTGCCAATTTCCTATCAGGGAAGAGACTGCGCCGAACACGTCTACATGGTTGCTCCCGTGCCAAGATAGGCGAAAGACTACACGATAGATCGGTGCTTGCAATATTTCCAGTCCTTCTAGGTCTATGTCCACGATGGATAATGTGGTCTTGTCCCGGCCTGGATTTCGCATCCCTTCGAGTTCGAGCATGGCTTCATCCATGCCCGCCACGTCAATCGTAAAGGCGTAGATGTGTCCTGCCTGCCTCGGCGAAAGTTGACCATTCTCGTCAACTGTTCGCCGGGGAAAGGGTTGGGTCTGCTCTGGTTGATCTCCCTGCATGAGTGCCAGTCGGCGCGCGTTGAACATGCCGGCCTGAGCGTCGATGCGTTCGCAAAAATACTGCGTCTTTACCAAGGGATGCTCACGGCCAAGTTTCTTGATCTCGTTATCCACGAACTGTCCGTATGGCTTATTGATCTTTCGTACATCGTTGGCCGTGTAGACGAACACGCGCTTGATCTTGTCTTGTTTTTGCAGTTCGAGCGCGGCGTCCTGCTCGCGTGCGAGCAGTGTATTGGTTGTCCACTGCGTGCCTACGATGACTCGGGTGGCGTTCGTGCTGGCAACCATGGGGGCAAAGTCCCGATCATATTTGGCGGGTGTGATGTCCTGGGCTTCGTTGATGACGAGCAGGAGGCTGGCTGTGGCTCCCACTACATTGGCGTCCTTGTCGCCGGAGAGTAACGATGTGATTGCGCTGCCGATCATGCGCATGTAGTCACTGCGTTTCTTCCAAAATGATTTGGTCAGCAGGTTGGCCTTGAGTCTGTTCTCAAGGCGCACGATGAAGTTGAGTGTTTGCGGTTTGTATGTGGGATTGGCGACGACGATCCCCACTTCCCGATGAGCAAATAGATTCATCAGGTAGGCAATGAGGTTGGCGAGTAGTTCGTCCTTGCCTGCCTGTCGGGATATGATGAGTACGAATGTCAGTCCCTGCTTTTTGAGAATGGAATTGATGATCGCTTCGGCCGGTTCCAATTGGTAGGGACGCATCTTCATCCCGCCTCCCCTTTCGGTGAAGCGGTCAAAAGTTTTGTGTATGTTCTTGATGGTTTGCTCTAGTGTTGACATTTGGTTTATCTCATAAGAGCAGGCTGGAACCTGCGCATGAGCCGACCTTCCGTTTTAGATCTCGCATCGCCGTTCCTGACGTTACTGCAGCATCGCCGCTCTTGGCGATGTTGGCCAGTATCGTTATTTATGTCGATAGGTGCCGGCGTTTTCATATGCCCATTTCCAAACGTAGTTCTTCGAGCGCGCGTAAGATGGAGTCCTGCACGTCGCCGGTCTTGCCGTGTATCAGGTGTTGTGTTCGTACCAGTGTCGCCAATGATATGGTTGCGTTTGAAAGTGTGTTCATTGCCTTTAGATAATGGTCGTCGCGTGTCTCGTTCTGCTGTGCGTCCGTGAGGTAGCGCGGCTCAAAGTTCAATTCATTTTGTAGATTGTTGATGCACACGCGGATTAGATTGATCTCGCTTTCAACATCAACAGGCTTTTGCTTGTCCAGCCTGGCCTTCTGCTCTGGTGTAAATCGTTGTGCATAAAAGCCATGTTTCAATGCGTTTTTGTTGCCCGGCTTGCCGCCTGGCTTTCTTCCGGTGGGTTTTGACTTTCCTTTGCGCGGCATGTGTTACCTGAATATCCATTTGATGATCTCTACGCCAACATATGCAATCATTGGGGTGATGATCACCCATCTCCACTTGGTGCGTTCTTCATCTGCTCTCTTCTCCTTCTTCTCCTGTGCCAGTAGGAATTGATTGAGCGCTACTTCCATTGGTCCTAAGCGCGTGGTGATGGTTTCGTTAGCGGTCGCCACATCACCGATCACTTGCAAGGCTTGTTTCATGACGGTTGCCATAAAGCGTAAGCCCTGGCGTGTTTCGAGATTGTCGTCTTTGAGCGCCTCATCAATCTTGTCTATCACGGCTTCGGCTGTGGTTGGAGTGGGCGTCATTAGACTGGCCGCCCGATGAAGCGCACGCGGATCGGTCCCTTGATGGGTCCGTTTATACGTATGGTGAACTTCTCGATCAACTCCCTTACGTCCCTTTCCATGATCTCAATGTCGATAGTCAACTTGCGGCGTTCCGTGTGAAAATCCGGCTCAAACTCGATGGCTTGAACGTATAGAACTAGTGGAGCATTGGACTCGGCTTTTCTTTCCTTCATGGCATAGGTCCGGTGTAGCCTTTGGAGCGCGCCCATGCATCCATTGATAGCACCCATACTGCCAATGCGGGCGGCTCGGTGGGTGTATCGTTCGCTACGGACTTGCGCGCGAAATATCGGTTGCCGATTTGCAAGCAGGCATATTCCTGGGTCACGTCGTTATCGTCCGTGAGTCTGCCCCATTTTTGATTGTTGGTTGGAGTGATGATCTCTACTACGTCAAATGCTTCCCCCTGGCTCATCTTGCGGATCGTGCCTCCTGTCTTTGTATCGGGCTTGCCGCGCACAAATAAGAATTTATTTGTGACGATATATGTCTCTGACATTGGCTTCTCCTGTAAGGTAGAAGCCACCCGATAAAAAGAATGCGGACACAGCCCGTTTATCGGGTGGCTGTGTCCTGGCTCTTGCAATGTACGCCCGAAAGTGTGTTACTGTCAAGAGGTAACGGATTGGGAAAAGGTTACTTAAATCACCCCGGCCAAAGAAAATCATTGATTTTCTTTGGCCGGGGCTGTTGGTTGCTCTAGTGTATCTTTATCAACTCTGTGTTTCCGCAGCGACTACATGCGTGAACTTCACCAGCGTCGATTTTTACAAATTGATATTTATGACCAAATAGCCAACACCATATTTTATACATTCTTTCTCCTTCCTGCATCAGCCGCCTGTTTGGATTTCTCGTTTTTCATCAAATCCATAATTTCAGGAAAGTTAGAAACTACATGATTGGCTAATGTTTCAGCCAACTCCTCACCCTTTTTCCCTAACTGCTTGTCATATTTTGCAATTATGAATTTGAATTTGATTCTCAAGAACTCCTTTGCGGTTGCTGATTGCATTATTACTCCTTTGTGTGTCTTATATCAAATGTTTCTTGGGATGGTGTCCCACTGCCTTTGCAAATCCTTCATCATCTTTCGTTCTTCTGGTGTAAATCGCTCTTGTTGCGACCAGTTGAAAAATACATTGCTCATCAACTCACCGACTGAATTAAGTTTCTTGATTTGTTCCTGCAATTTACGTTGTTTGATTGGCGGCTTCATGGTTTTTCCTTTCATAGTAAATTCTTTTGCATGATCTTCTGTGTCGGCAACAAATCACACGACCACGCTTCATGCCCAAGAGCTGCGAAGGCGTCTCTGGTTTTACCGCTGAACTCACACGCAACTAAGATTTTCATAAGTGGTTGCCTAACGGGTTAGGTTTTAGCGGCGTGGCGGCTGCGAATGTAGGCAACGTGTTTCGATATGTCATGTGACCCATCAGACCGACCACAATATTCGCACACATTTGAAGCAGTCCGCTGCACGTTTTGTTGGGCGGATACTTGATTGAGCCAACTTTGAAAGCCCTTATCGCCCATTTCATTGCAAAGTGCTATCATGAGGACGTCGCTCAATTCATCCCAACCCACTGACGGATCATCTAAGTGATGTTTTCGATATGCCATTTTTACAGCATCGAGCAAAGTTACCATTTCTCATTCCTTCGGGCGTCTGCCCAACGGGTTAGGTTTTAGCGGC
>Ga0184627_10000465_pt1 | contig 15803 bp, 16 predicted proteins | sample PLM3_127_b1_FD_133150 | JGI IMG/M metagenome (GOLD analysis project Ga0184627, IMG submission 133150) | Groundwater sediment microbial communities from an aquifer in East River, Colorado, USA - PLM3_127_b1 | ecosystem: Environmental > Terrestrial > Soil > Riparian zone | place: USA: East River...
CAGCGATTCCACATCAACGCCTTCTGAGCTTCCGTATAGTAGATCCTCGGTCTGTATTCCATTTGCAACATCCTCCTCTCTCGCTAGAGCATAGAATGTTGCGCTGACCGGTTGAAGCCGCAGCCAATAGCGGTCATTCACCGACCCATAAATTGGCGCAGAATATGCCAAACGGGTAGGGCCTATCTTGTCCGGGTCTGCTAATTGAGGATATAGAGACGGGGCCGAAGCATAGTTAACTGAAACCAGAAAGTTATGTGTTTTACGCCTCAAAATTGGCGTTCATAATGAAGAGACACTCCGGTCTCTGCGATCACTGTTAGCCATCTTAGGACATCGATGCGATTCTCTGAGCGCTATGGCTACAAAAATGTTCGTGAGATCGTTCAGATCGATTCGATCGATGAACCGTTGAGGAACGCACTATGGAGTCTCCTTAAGATCTTCGTGTGGGACCAAGTACACGCTTCGACTGGACTCTACGGGGGCTATTATCTTTCGGGTAGCTCCAACGGTGAGATTCAGACCCTATGTAAACGCCTGTGGTTCAACTACTTCAAGAAGCCGCTGGACCAACTCGACGATGATTGGAACAAGGTCTACGGGCAACTGCGCCGACACTTCTTCGAATGCGAGTGGTACGAGGTCTACGACTTCACTGAATTCGTTGCGAATAACTACGAGCGTTATCAGTTCAAGGACAAGTTCATCGAGGCCTGCAATCTGGAGCTGGAGAAGGAGGTGTCGGCCTATCGGTTCGTAGGGGGTCTAATCTCTCGAATCACGGAGCAGCAAGAGGTCGAAGAGATCGAGCAAGCACTTAATCAGGCCCGCGGCCCCGTACAGACACACCTGCGTCGGGCCCTGGAACTCTTGTCAAGCCGTGAGTCACCTGATTATCGGAACTCTATTAAGGAGTCCATTAGCGCAGTCGAGAGTCTCGCGGCTGGGGTTGCCGGTGCTGACAAGGGTACGCTTGGGCAGCTGATAAAGAAGCTAGAGGAAAAAGTAGGACTTCACCCTGCACTGAAGACTGCTTTCAGCAGTCTCTATGGGTATACCTCTGACGAAGGCGGGATACGTCATGCCCTCATGGAGGCCGAAACGATCCGCTTTGAGGATGCAAAGTTCTTCCTTGTTGTCTGCTCCGCCTTCATCAATTTCGTCAAGGCAAAGATTCAGAAAGATGGCTAACCTTTCGCTCAAGCCGACAGCCACCGGCAGGTCGGTGTCCACGGTTTAGATCAATTGTTAGGAATCAGGAGCCCGAGTGGACTGGCTTACCTTCATTAGTAAGATCATCGAGGCGCTGGCTTGGCCAGGTGCTTTCTTGGCCGTGCTCCTGGTCATCCGGAAGGAGCTGCCAGCAATTGCACGATCCCTTCGAAAGCTGAAGTTCAAAGACGTCGAGCTTGAGTTCGGCGAGGCGGCAAAGGCCGTAGCCACGGAGGCCAAAGACACCGTTCCCCCAGGCAAGGCAGATGTTCGCCTTTCGGGCCAGTCAAGAGATGAGATGGCCATAAGACTCGCGTCCATCGCCGAGTATGCTCCACGTGCAGCAATATTGGAGGCATGGCTTCAAGTTGAAGCCGCAGCGGTGGATGTTGTTCGAAAGCGGAGCACAGCCACGATGAGTTCAATGCCTGGCCCAATGCGCCTCCGCGATAGTCTTGTTCGGGCTGAGGTGCTAAGTGCCCGCCAAGTCGCAGTCTTTGAGAACCTTCGCACGCTTCGCAACGAGGCTGTGCACGTACCGGACGCTCAGTTCACGAAGGAGTCGGTCGCGAGCTACATTGAGGCAGCGCTTGTAATGGCGGCCTATCTTGAAGGCATCGCAGCTAGTTTCTAACCCTTCGCTGCAGCCGACGTGCAGCGGCGCGCCGCCGTTGCACGTCGGCTGAGCTCAAACGTTAAACGTCCGCTGTGGGTCGCAAGCGGGAATCGTGAAAGACCTAGCGACCCATACGCCGGGCACTGTCGTCGCGCCGGGAACGATCCTGCTGACGCTGGTGCCGCACGACGAGCCGCTGGTAGCGGAGGTCTGGGTTGGGAACGCTGATGCAGGGTTCGTGCAGGCCGAGCAGAAGGCGCGCGTCAAGCTAGCCGCGTATCCGTTTCAGAAATACGGAATGCTCGACGGCGTGGTGAGGCAGGTGAGTGCCGATGCGCAGGAAAAAGCCGAGTCGGGCAACCCGGCTATCAATTCGGTTCAGCAAGCGGCCTATCGTGCACTAATCAACTTGGGCACCGGCCACCTCGAGAGTCAGGGTAGGCAGCTGCGCTTGGTTCCGGGTATGCTGGTCAACGCCGAGATCCATCTCGGCACTCGGAGCGTCCTTGAGTATCTTCTGTCGCCAGTCCAGAAGGTCGGCCACGAGGCGGGGAGGGAACGCTGAAGGAACGCGACGAATTAATTGTTGAAAACGCGTTTAACGACTTCAAATCAAAGGGGCCAGGCTCAAATTAGATAAATTGAACCCGGCCCCTTTGACCAAACACGGCCTTCGAAGAGCGGGCCGAGCGGCATCGTGAAGCTCACCGCGCGTCTGACGAACCAGCGCGGCGAGACTGTGTTAGAAGGCTTTCACACGTACCTCAGCAAACGTAGGCCAAAGTAGATGAAGAGGGACTCCAGCAAAAATATCGGTTCAACGCGACCGAGGATTTTGGGACATGGCCTGCTCAGTCGAGTTTCAGTTTCAAACCCGCGGTCTTGACGACCTTGGCAAATTTCGCCTTCTCCTCAGCGACAAACCGCCCCAGCTCCTCGGGTGTAGAGGTCACCACCTCTGTTGCTTGCTCGGCCAATCGTTTCTTCATATCAGGCGTGGACATAATGCGAACAGTTTCAGCGTGAAGCTTCTTGACAATTTCCCTGGGTGTGCCCACCGGCGCAAACAGCCCACTCCACAGAGCTGCGACGAATCCGGGATAACCGGATTCGATCATCGTCGGTGCTTCCGGGAGAAAAGACACGCGTTCGCGGCTGGTCACCGCCAGCAGCCGTAGCCTGCCGGTGCGGGTGAATTGGATCGTGGAAAGCATGCCAATAGCCAGCACTTGCGCCTCCCCGGACGCAACGGCCGGCAGAGCCTGCGCGCCGCCCTTGTAAGGAATAAGGTTCCAGGTCACCCCAGCCCGCTGGGCAAGCTCCACGGCTGCCAAATGTGAAGCGCTTCCGTCACCCAAGTGCGCATAGTTCACCTTCCCCGGATTGGTCCTGGCATGTGCAATTAGTTCCTTGACCGATGAAACGGGGAAACCCGGGTGAGTCGCCAAGCCGTATGGCGAGGAAATGAGCATGGTGATCGGCGCGAAGTCCTTGATCGGATCGAACGGCAACGAGGAGTAAACGATAGGTCCGACAGTGAGCGTGCCCATGTCCGGAATCAGCAGCGTGTACCCGTCGGGGGTGGCCTTTGCGACGATTGCAGTGCCGATGTTGCCGTTTGCGCCCCCCCTGTTCTCAACGACGATCGGCTTGCCCAGGGAATCACTGAGCTCCCGTCCCAGCAGGCGCGCGAGGATATCGACCGCCCCCCCGGCAACCATAGGAACAACCACCCGTATAGGCTTGTTCGGATAATCCCGCGGGTCAGCCTGCGCCGCGGCCGCAGCGGCAAGCATGTAAGCGCTGACGCAAGTCACTATCTGAGCGATGCGTCTCATTGCGTTCGGCATGACCTTTCTCCGTGATTCAGGGCTGCACCGCAACCGTCACCAACTCTCCCGAGGCCGAGCGGCCTTCTTCACGATAGAGGCTGAGCTTCTCGATAGCTGCCCGGTCGCTTACCGAAAAAAGCACCACATCGCGATCGCGATGGCGGTTGACGTGGTTGTGCCACATCCAGTGTGGTATGGCGAAGAAATCGTTCTTCGCCCATTCCAGACGAACGCCGTTGACCTCGGTGTAACCCTCGCCCTCTATCACACAGTACACCGCTGACGAGGACTGACGATGCTTTAATGTCTGCTCCCCGGGCCGCAACAGTTGCATGTGGAAAGACATCGTTGGCAGCACGGACTGTCCGGTTTCCGGGTTTACGTACTCGATCATGATGCCGTCGTAGGGATCGCCTTTGTGCGTCCGCAGGCGGTTGAGAATCCTGTGCGTTTCTTCCCACTTGTAGACCAGCTTGCACGAGTAGGGCTTGTTGGCCCTCTGGATGAAGTTCGGCAGCACCCCGGGAGCGCTATAGCAGTCGTCCGAATAATTGAGCGGCTTCTTGATGCTCTGGACGTTCGGCGCAACGTCACCTGCTTTTCGGTAGGCGAAGTCGTAAAAGATATTGTTCATGCTCTCAAGAAGGGGAACGTCCAGAACGTTCCAATAGATCACGTCGCCCTTGCCGTCGTTGCCGTGGTCGTGCCACTGCCAGCTCGGATTGATGACGACATCGCCGGGCTCCATCGTGCACTTCTCGCCTTCGACCGTCGTGAACGCCCCTTGCCCCTTGATGTGCAAACGGCTCGAGCTCGATGTATGACGATGCGTCGGTGCCGTCTCCCCGGAACTCAGCAATTGCAGGTCGGAGAGCAGCGTGCTCGTCATGAACGGCTTGCCGTTCAGCTTTGGGTTCGCGAGGAATAATCCGCGCCGCTCGGCGGTTTGAATGGGGATCAGATCGCGGCTTTCGTACAGGAGCGCTTCGATATCCGGCCACTTCCAAAGGTGGGGAACCGCAGAGGGTTTGGGTTCCTGCTTCTGGTAATCGTTGAACCAGTATTCGATGACGTTCAGCTTCTTGGCCTTTTCGCCCAGGCTCTTGGAAGGATCGACAGCAGCCTTGCCCACGACATTTTTTGGATTTGCCACGGCGCTTTTCATAGTTCCCCTCTCATTTGAGAAGTCGGATCAATTACGCATGTGCCGCTGCTCTGAATTGTTGCCACCGCCAGGAAGTTCGACGACGCCCGCTCGCGGCAAGCTGCGCACTGTGCTTCCCGGCGTTTCCAATGTTTACCAAAAGACGACTTAATTTACTAATTGTAAATGATTAAAGGGGCCAGGCTCGAGTTTTCGTAATTCGAGCCTGGCCCCTGTTATTGAGCCATGCTTGGTTCCGGCCATGCAGGTCAACGCCGAAATCCACCTCGGCACGCGCACGGTGTTCGAGTACTTGCTCTCGCCCGTACAGAAGGTTGCGCATGAAGCGGGGCGGGAACTTTGGTATGGCCAGTGTTCTCAATGTGACAGCTATCGGCCAACGGCGGACATCCATAGCCGGGCGAAGCTAGGGATCTGGGGCCGGGGTATTATCCTTTTCGCGTCTCATCGCTCTGCGGGCATACCCATTGTCCGCGCATCAGGAGCAAGCACATGCCCGAGCGCCAGATGGTTGACCCGCACGATGTCGTGATGACTGGCGAAAACTTGTTCACAGAGATGCGCGGAGATCGCCAGTCCTCGAGCGCGTGCCTGGCCTGGTCAGAAACGTGGGTTAAACCGCGCGGCTAAGCAGTTCGCCGTGTAGGTGGACGCCAACGGGATACCGAACGCCCCGGAGCTGGGCCCAGCCTATTCGGACGCCACCAGGCAAGGCCGACCTCGTGCTCCGGCGCTCAAGCATCACTTGTCAGGGGGGTGGTGCTTGATCCAGTGGCACGCGATGTCCTCGCGCCGGCACACCCAGACCTGCTTGTGTTTGCCCATGTAATCGAGAAAGCGGGCAAGCGCCATCGCGCGTCCCGGCCGGCCGGAGATACGGCAGTGCATTCCGACTGAGATCATCCGTGGCCTTGTCTTGCCCTCGCGATAGAGCAAGTCGAAAGAGTCCTTGAGATAGTCAAAGAAATCCTTGCCGCTGGAATAACCTGCCGGGTTGAAGAACTTGCCGTCGTTGGAATCAGTGTTATACGGAATCACGAGGTGCGGCCGGTCGCCCACCTCGACCCAGTACGGCAGCTCGTCGTTGTAGGTGTCGCTGTCGTACAGAAATCCGCCCTCTTCCACGACCAGGCGGCGAGTGTTCGGGCCCGGACTGCTGCGGCAGAACCAACCTACCGGCCGGCGGCCGGTGGTGCGGATAAGCGACTCGACTGCCTGGCGAATGTGCGAGCGCTCTTCCTCCTCACTCAGCAGCCAGTGCTTGATCCAGCGCCAACCGTGCGAGCAGACATCGTGTCCCGCCGCGACAATCGCGCGCGCTGCCTCTGGATTGCGTTCCAGAGCGAGTCCGCACCCGAACACGGTGAGCGGCAGCTTGCGTTCGGCAAACAGCCGCATCACGCGCCAGAACCCGGCGCGGCTGCCGTACTCATAGACTGATTCCGCGGAGAGATCGCGCATGCCGTGCGGCACCTGGCTGCCACCCTCTGACATGAAGGCCTCGGAAAAGCCGTCGCCGTCCGGAATCGAGTATTCCGAGCCTTCTTCGTAATTGAGCACGAAGTTGACTGCAATACGCGCCTTGCCTGGCCATTCGGGATGGGGAGGCGCGCTTCCATAACCAACGAGATCGCGGGGATACGTTATGACAGTGAGCTCCTGCGTTTCGCGCAATTGCGTGTCAAGAGACGGGCAACCATAGCGCGCGAGTCTTAATCGACCCTTGCACCTGAATCCTTGATCACCTTAGCCCACTTTACTGTCTCCGACTTGATATACGCAGCGAACTGCTCGGGCGTGCTGCTGAGGGTTTCGATCCCCTGGATATAGAGGCGCTCCTTCACGTCCGGCATCTGCAGAACCTTCGCGATATCGCGATTGAGCTTGTTGACAATTTCCTTGGGGGTTCCCGCCGGAGCGAGTAAGCCATACCAGTTATCGACTTCGTAGCCAGGGAGGGATTCCGCGATCGTCGGCACATCAGGCGCAACCGCTGAACGCTTGGAAGAGGTAACGCCCAGCGCCCTTAACTTCCCGGTTTTAAGGTGGGGCAACGCGGCGGGCAAGCTGATGTAACCCAGCAACACCTGACCACCCAGCAAGTCGGCGAGTATCGGACCCGCGCCTTTGTACGGAATGTGGACCATCTCGACTCCCGCCATGCGCTTGAGCAATTCCCCGCCGAGATGCTGCGGTGTGCCGCTGCCGGGTGAGGCGAAATTGACCTGGCCCGGCTTGGATTTGGCCAAAGCGATCAGCTCTTTGACCGACTTGGCTGGCAATGAGGGATGTGACACAAGAACGAGCGTCGACGAGGCGGTCAGGGAAACCGGCGCAAAATCTTTCACCACGTCGTAGGGCAGTTTGCTGTAGAGGGTCGCATTGATGGGGTGGCCGACGTAGCCCATGAGCAGCGTATAGCCGTCAGGTTGCGCTTTGGCAACGATCTCCGCGGCGATGTTGCCGCCCGCTCCGCTGCGGTTGTCGATCACCACCTGCTGGCCCAATGCTTCGCCGAGCTTCGGTCCGACAGTCCGCGATAGGATATCCACGGCGCCGCCCGGCGGAAATGGCACGACCAAGCGCATCGGTCTAGCGGGATAGGTGCTTTGTGCAAAAGCGCCGCCCACGGCGTTAGCAAGCACGCCAGCAGAGAATACCAGCCCGGCAAGACGCAATATGAATCTCATGAGGCTCTCCGTTAGTTAAGCGATCAGAAAATCAATCCGCCCGTCGTCGGAGTCCGCTCCCCGGCCGAGCCTGCCGCGACCTCTGAGGTGGCCCCGGCCACTTTGCCCGGACTTAAGCCGGAGCGTCAGGACGCGCTCGGCGGCCCAATCCGCGCTTGTCGGGGGTCCGCAACGGGCGTTTCGTCAAATCATGCGCTCGACGCGCGAAGCGGGTCAAGCGCCGGCGCGCTTGTCGCACTCAGCTCGCACGTTGAACGGCTGCTTCGGGTCGAAAGCGGACAGAAATCGAGCTAGGTAGCAACGGTAAATACGGAATGCTGGACGGCGTGGTGAAGCAGGTGAGCGCCGATGCTCACGAAAAACCCGAGTCGGGCAATCCGGCTAGCAAGGCCGTTCAGGAAGCGGCCTACCGTGCATTGATCAATCTGAGCAGCGACTATCTCCAGAGCCAGGGCAGGCAGCTGCGCCTCGTCCCCGGCATGCAGGTCAACGCCGAAATCCACCTCGGTACGAGGAGCGTCCTCGAATATCTCCTCTCGCCGGTCCAGAAGGTCGCCTGACGAGCTCTGCGAAAATACTTTGCGCCGCTCGACCCTCATCCCTTCCCCTTCTCCCGAGCGGAGAGGGGAAATGTACAGTGCGGACCTGGCCGTTGAGCCAGTTCCGCAGAAATCGGACGGAGGCGGGGCGGGAGCGGTAAACTCTGATTAGAAAAGGTGTGCGTCCCCTATTCGAGATCGACATCATGGATACCGCAATCCCCCAGGGCCTGAATGAATGGACGGCGAGCCAGATCGCCACCGCCACCCGAGCCGGAAACCGGACCTGCGAGGCAGTCACCCGCGCGTGTCTGGAGCGCATCGCCGCACGCGAACCGGTTGTGGAAGCCTGGCAGCATCTCGATGCCGAAGCGGCATTGGCTCATGCCCGGGCGCTGGATCGAGGCGCCGCGACGCGCGGCCCGCTGTTCGGCGTGCCCTTCGGCGTCAAGGACATCATCGACACCCACGACATGCCGACTGAGTACGGCAGCCCGATTCATCGAGGGCACCGTCCGGGTCGTGACGCCGCGTGTGTTGCCCTGATGCGCAAGGCGGGCGGCGTGCTGCTCGGTAAGACGGTGACGACCGAGTTCGCAAACCTGCATCCGGGCAAGTCGCACAATCCGCACGATCCCGCCCGCACGCCCGGCGGCTCATCCAGCGGATCGGCTGCGGCCGTCGGCGACAGGATGGTGCCGCTCGCGCTCGGCACGCAGACGACGGCGTCGACGATACGCCCCGCGTCGTTCTGCGGCATCATCGGCTATCGTCCGACCTGGGGTGACCTACGCCTGTCGGGCGTGCTGGAAGCGGCCGGGTCGCTCGACACACTCGGCCTGATGGCGCGCTCGGTCGAGGATATCGCGCTGCTGCGCGACATCCTCCTCGGCGCCGATCCCAAGCCCCTGCCGGCGGAGGCCGCCAAGCCACGTATCGGCTTTTGCCGTACTCCGTTGTGGGACAACACCGAAAGCACCACTCAACGCCTGCTCGAGGATGCCGCGTCCCAGCTCGCGCGTGCCGGTGCTGCGGTGAAAGATGCGGTGCTACCCCCGGGGTTTACGCGCATCCCCGATGCGCATCGCGCGGTGTCGAGCTTCGAGTTCACGCGGAACTTCACCTGGGAGATCGAGCAGCACTGGAACGAGATAAGCGAAACGCTTCGGAACGGGCGGCTGAAAGACGGCATGGCCACGAGCCTCGAGCGCTATCGCGAGGCACGCGAATTTCTCGCCGCCTGCCGCTACACGCTCGATCAATTCTTCGAGAACTACGACGTGCTGCTTACCCCGGCTGCCGCAGGCGAAGCTCCAGTGGGACTTCATTCGACCGGCTACACCGGCTTCTGCACCATCTGGACTTCGACCCATGTGCCGGCCGTCACGCTTCCCGTCCTGCGGGGTCCGAACGGGTTGCCGGTCGGCGCCCAGCTCATCGCACGCCGTGATCGCGATCGGGAGCTGTTCGCCTTCGCGCAGTGGATACAGCGCACACTAGGCTGACGCACGATTTGCGCGTGATCACTCGGCCTTGATGCCGGCGGCCTTGGTGATCTTGGCCCACTTCTTCGTCTCGCTCGCAATATAGTTGGAGAACGCGGCCGGCGAGGCACTCGACGTGGTAACGATACCGAGATCGAGCAGCTGCTTCTTCAGATCCGGCGCCACCAGCGCCTTCACCACTTCGGCATGCAGGCGATTTATGATCGCCACGGGCGTGCCGGCCGGTGCAAATACGCCATACCAGTTGTCGGTTGCGAATCCCTTGAGACCGGCCTCGGCCACCGTGGGCAGATCGGGCATCAGCTCGAACCGCTGGCTGCCCGCAATGGCGACCGTGCGAACCCGCTTTGCCTCGATAACACCCTTCGCGGATGACACCGTCGAGAAGATCAGCTGAATGTTGCCTCCGACCAGGTCGAGTATCGCCGGCGCCCCGCCTTTATAGGGGACATGCACCATCTTCACGCCCGCGATGGTGTTGAACAGCTCGCCCGCCAGGTGATCGGCCGCACCCGGACCCGATGAGCCGTAGTTCAGCTCACCCGGTCGCGCTTTGGCGATGGCGATCAGATCCTTGACTGACTTGACCGGCAGCGAAGGATGTACGAGCAGCACGTTCACGGCGACGGCAGCTTGGCTGATCGGCGCAAGATCGCGCTGCACGTCGTACGGCATCTTCGAATACAGACTCGGATTGATCGCGATGGGGCCGATTGTCCCCAGCACCAGCGTGTAGCCGTCCGGCGGGGACTTTGCCGCCAGGTCCACGCCGACCATGCCGCCCGCGCCACCTCGATTGTCGACGACGATCTGCTGGCCCAGTGCCGGTGCTAGTTTCTGCGCGAGCGCGCGCGAGGTGAAGTCCGCACCGCCCCCCGGGGCGAACGGGCTGATCCAGCGGATCGGCTTTGCGGGCCAGGATTGCGCCGTTGCTGGCAGTGATCCCGCACCGATTGCGAGTCCCGCAAGCAGGCACAGACCAGAAGGCGAGAATAGGCATTGCACTGTTTTCAAGTGGGCTGTCCTTATGGGAAGCGCCTATCGTCAGCCTCGCGGCGCGGAACGTCAAGGGGTCAGTCGGCGCAGAAGTTGTTGTCCTTGACGGAAAATTCTAGATCTTGATGATATTGGCGAGGTTGCGTAGCATAAAAACAAGCGGTTTCCCTATCTTCAGCGTTTTGCGGCACCCGAAGCGCCGCGGCCGGGTGGTGATCCCGATCAACTGTGGTGAAGGATTCATGGCTGCCTCGGACCTCTTCTTTTATAGCGACGGATTACGTATCGCCGGATATCTCCAGTCTCCCGACGACTGGCAGCCGCGTGACCCGCTGCGCCCTGGCATCCTGATGCTGGCCGGCTATGCCGGGAATCCCCATTTTGACTGCATTCATCTGATGAAGCGCCTATGCGCGGCAGGGTGGTTCGTTTTCGCCTTCGATTACCGCGGCTTCGGAAAAAGCGAGGGGCAGCGCGGCCGTCATCGCCCGCTGGAGCAGGCGCAGGACGCCTACGATGCGCTGAGTTACATGCAAACCGTGCCAGGCATCGACCCGGACCGACTCGGGGTGTATGGCACCAGCTTCGGCGGAGCGCACGGCATCTGGGTGGCGGCTCACGACGAGCGGGTGAAATGCCTGGTCACGAGCACTGCAGTGACAAACGGCGAGCGCTGGATGCGGCTCGTGCGCCGGCCCTGGGAATGGCTGGAGTTCAAGGATCGGGTGATCGAGGACGCACGGCGGCGAGTGCGCTCCGGCAAGCCGACCATAGTGCAAAGGGGCGACATCATGATCCGGGACCCCGATGCGATTCGCCAGCGCGAGATGCTGCGGCAGCAGCAGGGCGGCACGTTGCCAAGCGAAGACATGGACCTGGAAAGTGCCGAGGCAGCGTTTCGCTACCGGCCGGAGTGGGTGGTGGACAAGATCAGTCCGCGCCCGGTGCTCATGATTTACGCTGAGCGCGACACTCTCTCACCGCCGGAGGAGCAGCTGTCGTGCTACGCGAAGTGCGGTGAACCGAAGAAGCTGGTGAAGCTGCCGCGGGCGGGACACTACGACAGCTACGAGTTCCGCAATCCCGAGATGAGCAACATTGTCTATGAGGAGACAGTCGCATGGTTCAGACAATATCTGTAGCTGCATTGGCGTGCCTGCTCGCGATTGCCGCATCCGCTACGCATGGGCAGCCTTACCCGAACCGGGCGCTGCGTATCATCGACCCCTATCCCGCGGGGGGCCAAGGGGATGTCCTCGCCCGGATTATCGCTCCCAAGGTCTCGGAGAGTGTTGGGCAACCGGTCGTGGTCGAAAACCGGCCCGGCTTAGCCGGCAACATCGGCGCGGAGGTTGCCGCAAAATCGCCACCCGACGGGTATACGTTGTTCATGGGCACCACCGTCGCCCTGGGGCCGAGCCGAAGCTTGTATTCGAAGCTCCCGTATGACGCCGTCCGGGATTTCGCGCCAGTCACGCGCGTTGGCGCCGGCGCGTATGTACTGGTAGTGCATCCGTCCTTGCCCGTTAAATCGGTCAAGGAACTGGTTGCGCTGGCGAAAGCCAGGCCTGGCCAGCTCGATTACGCCTCCGCCGGCGGCGCGGGCTCCGGGTCGCACCTGAGCAGCGAGCTGTTCAGGCTGCGCGCCGGGATCGAACTCGTGCACGTCCCCTACAAGGGCGGCCCGCCGGCGGTGGTCGCCGTGGTCTCTGGCGAAACGGCGCTCGGCATCATGACCGTCCTGGCTGCCCTGGGGCAGATAAACATTGGGCGCATGAAGGCGCTTGGGGTGACCAGCCCGCAACGCATGTCATTGTTGCCTAACGTGCCGACCATTGCCGAATCAGGCTATCCGGGCTTCGAAGTGACGCCTGTTGCCGGATTGTTCGTGCCGGCCAAGACGTCCAAGGACATCATCGCGCGGCTCAACACGGAAGTGCGCAAGGTCCTCGACACAAGCGATGTACGGGAACGCTTCGCCACACAGGGAGTCGTCGCGGGTGGCAGCACGCCCGAAGAACTCGGTGCGATCCTCGCTGCGGAAATCGAGAAGTGGGCAAAAGTCATCAAGGCGGCCGGCATCCGCGTCGACTGAAATCGCGCCGAATTGCCTGATTCCGTTCGCCCGGAGCGTAGGCCGATTTACGGCCGGAGTCGAAGGGTGAACGGCGCGGCGGTGTTAGCCCTTTACAGTCCGTTACGCTCAGGACGAACGGTACTACTCGGGCTTGATCCCGACCTGCTTGATGATTTTCGCCATGCGCGGGAAATCGTCACGCAAAACGTTGGTTACGTCTTCCGGAGCGCCGCCTTGCGGTTCCAGGGCCTGCTGCAACAGCCGGTCGCGCACATCCTGCGAGCTGAGGATCTTGACCGACTCGGCGTAGAGGCGGTTGATGATCTCAGGCGGTGTCCTCGCGGGCGCGAACAACCCGAGCCATTGCTCGTACACGTAGCCGGAAATGCCTGCTTCCTGCATGGTGGGGATGTCCGGCAGGAGCTGGGTCCGTTTCGTTCCCGTCATGGCGAGCGCGCGCAGCCTACCCGATCTGACGTAAGGCAGCGGAAACGATAGACCATTGAACATGACCTGCACGTGCCCGCCGATGAGGTCGGTCGTGGCCGGCACTGCACCCTTGTACGGTACATGCGTAAGACCGGCTCTCACCGTGGTCTTGAACATTTCCATGGCAAGATGCTGTGGACTTCCGACGCCGCCCGAGGAGAACAGCAACTGGTCAGGCCGCGCCTTGGCGAACGCCACCAGCTCCTTGACCGATTTCACCGGCAAACTGGGATGCACGATGAGCACCGTTGGAATGGTCACCAACATGGTAATGGGGACAAAGCTCTGGAATGAGTCGTAGGCTATTTTTTCGTAGACATGCGGTAGCGTCGTCAGGATGCTGCTGTTGAGAGCTGTCAGGGTGTAGCCGTCGGGGGCGGCTTTGGCTGCCCGCTCCGTCCCGATGCGCCCCGCTGCACCCGGGTGGTTCTCGACCACGACCTGCTGCTTCAGCGCCATCGAGAGCCTTTCCGTGAGCGTGCGCACCGCCACATCCGATGCGCTCGCCGCGGCAAGCGGCACTATCACGAGTATCGGTTTGGCAGGGTATGCGGGCTGAGCATGCGCTGCTGCTGAAACGGCCAGAGCAACAACTGGAGCTGCAAGACAGGCGGTACGCTGCTTTAGGTTCATGCTGCGGCTCCTACGGCAATATTCGTGTTGTCTGGCAGGTCGCGCTCACTGAGTCTTGATATTAGCGTCCCTGACTACCTTTGCCCACCGCTGTATCTCGGAAGCGATCGCCTTCCGAAACTGTTCGGGGGTGCTGGCGATGACGTCCATGCCCAGCGCGGCAAAGCGCGCCTGGGTATCGGGCTGCTTGAGGATGCGAGTAATCTCAGCCGCGAGCTTGTCGACGACGGCCTTTGGCGTGCCCTGGGGCGCGAGTATGCCCTGCCAGTCGCGCACCTCGAGATTCGGCACTCCGGCCTCGATCATCGTCGGGACGTCGGGCAATTGTGCAGAGCGTTCTTTTGACGATACCGCGAACGGCCGCAGGCGGCCGGTCTTGATGAACGGCAGCGAAGAAGTCATAGACGCGAAGCTCATGAACACGTTGCCGCCGAGCAAATCGGCTATCGCTGGTCCGCCGCCCTTGTAGGCGATGTGCGTCAGCTTGACGCCGGTCTGCAACGCGAAGAACTCGCCGATGAGATGCGGCGCGCCGCCCACGCCAGAGGAGGCGAAAGTGAGCTCGCCCGGCTTCTGCTTCGCGAGCGCGATCAGCTCCTTGACGGACTTCACCGGCGTCTTTGCGTTCACCACCAGAACGTTGCCGACCGCGGCCGTCATCGTGATCGGGTCGAGGTCCCGGATCGGATCGTAGGGGAGCGTGAGCAGGCTGGGATTGACCGAGTAGCGGAGAGAAGCGAGCACCAGCGTATACCCGTCGGAATTCGCCTTGACGACGATCTCCGTCCCGATGATTTCGGCCGCACCGGCGCGATTGTCGACAATGACTTGCTGGCCCCAGCTCTCGGTGAGCTTTTGCCCGATGATGCGCGCCGCGCCGTCGCTGCTGCCACCAGGCGGGACTGGTACCACTAACCGGATTGGACGGACAGGGTAGCTGCTAGCGGCGTCTTTTTTCGCCGGCTGCGCCAATGCAGCGCCGCCTCCAGCAATGAGCGAGAGCGTCGCCGCTGTGCCGATCCGTTTGAGAAAACCGATGGTGCTCATATACGCCTCCCGGTTTGCAAGCGATATTACATCCAGCCATGGACCATTTTATGGAAAGTATAGCCGCCAGTTCGCTTTGGCAAGTTTGGCGGGGGGTGGGGGGGGTAAGCTGTGGATGAGTTGGTGTGGCGATTCCACGATCTCGACCACCAGGGCGTCATCGCCCGCGCCGGTGCGACCGCACTAGGCACGGCCGCTGCCTTTGGCGACCAGCTACGCTTGAAGCGCTGCCTAACAAGCCGCTGCAGCCGACGAGCGACGCAATTGCGGCGAGGTGAATCGACAGCGATGTGATGCGCCGCTCGCGGCTGAGCGGTAGGACGTTGAGGCTGCAGAAGACCACCGCAATAACCCCGTGTTGCGCTTGGCGTGAATGTCTGGTTTGGGTCGAAACCTGCCCTTAAGGCAAGGTTGTACGCGGCCAGCCGCGCGCTGATCAATCTGAGCAGCACCCACCTCGAAAGTCACGGCCGCCAACTCAAGCTCGTCCCCGGCATGCTCGTCAGCGCCGAGATCCATCTCGGCACACGCAGCGTCCTGGAGTATCTCCTGTCGCCGGTCCAGAAGGTCGCCTGACGAGCTCTGCGAAAATACTTTGCGCCGCTCGACCCTCATCCCTTCCCCTTCTCCCGAGAGGCGAAGGGAAATGTACTGCGCGGAACTGGCTAATCAGCCAATTCCGCGGGAACTGGATGGAGGCCGGGCGGGAGCGGTAAACTCCGATTGGAAAAGCTGTGCGTCCCCTTTTCGTCCCGGATTCCGTGGCCAAAACATCCTTGCTTCTATTTCATTCTTCATTCGACCCGCATGCCCACGGATCTCACCACTTTCTCCCACTTTTCAATCTCGCTGCGCAGGAACGCGCCGAAGTCCTCGGGGGTGCTGCCGATCGGGGTGAGGCCGGCGGCGTCCATCCGTTCCTTCACCTCCGGCAACTTCAAGACCTTCGACGATTCTGCCTGCAGCCGTGAGATAATTTCCCGGTGCGTCCCAGTCGGC
>Ga0184627_10000466_pt1 | contig 15799 bp, 13 predicted proteins | sample PLM3_127_b1_FD_133150 | JGI IMG/M metagenome (GOLD analysis project Ga0184627, IMG submission 133150) | Groundwater sediment microbial communities from an aquifer in East River, Colorado, USA - PLM3_127_b1 | ecosystem: Environmental > Terrestrial > Soil > Riparian zone | place: USA: East River...
CGCCTGCGTCAGCGGAAATTTCCTGAGCATGAACTCCAGGCCCGGCCCGCACTCGGGCACGCGGTCCTTGGGCAGGTGCTGCAGCCACACGTGGCGGGTGGCGATTGCCGCGCCGGTCGCCGCCACCACGAACAGCAATCCGCCATAAAGGATGGCCCCGACGCGGCCCGGCCCGTGCAGCGCGGCCACCAGGAACACCGCCATCAGCACGATGTAGACCACCCGTTGCAACAGGCACAGCGGGCACGGGTCCTGGTATTCGTAGTACTGCAAGTAGAGGGCAATGCCAATCAGCCCGGCGCAGACGAAAAAACCGAGTGCGTAGCCGAGCCGCGGCATCAGAGGTAGGCCAGCAAGAGTCCGCATGACAGAGCCTAGTTTACCGAATGTCCGCCTGCTCCGGGGCGCGGTTGTGCGGTGCGGTGGCGAGCCGTACACTCGCACAGTGATCACCATAGCGCACGGCATCTTGCTCGACGAGAACGAAATCGAGCTGTCCTTCATCCGCGCTTCCGGCCCGGGCGGGCAGAACGTCAACAAAGTCGCCACGGCGGTGCAGCTGCGGTTCGACATCCCGCTCTCGACTTCGCTGCCGCCATGGGTGGGCGAGCGGCTGCGCGTGCTGGCCGGCAAGCGCGTCAGCCGCGACGGCGTGCTGGTCATCACGGCGCACCGCTTCCGCAGCCAGGAGCTAAATCGGCGCGACGCCATCGAGCGCCTGGTTGCGCTGATCGGCGAGGCGGCCACCCCCCGCAAGACACGGCGCCCGACGCGCCCCACACGCGCATCGCGCCAGCGCCGGCTGGAAAGCAAGCGGCGGCGCGGCGACGTCAAGCGCGGCCGCGGCGGCAAGCCGGATTTCACATGACGAAAGGAATCTGCCGCATTAGAGTTGCGGCAGATTCCTTAAAGGTACGAACTAACGGAAAGCGGTAAATAGCGGATTCCGGCGTCTACCCGCGACCCTTATTGGCGCCATTGTGACCGGCGTCGGCTTATTGCTTGCCTCATGGGCAGTCTGACGGGGTCCGGATTAAGGATTTCGACGGGCGTCAGCCCGACGAAATCCTTGGAATAGACCACCAATCCCCGCTGTTATATTATGCTGCGTGTCGTTGATGCGCTTCTGTTGCTAATGGGTGACAACTTAATAATCAACTAGGAGAACCGCATGAATAAGAAGCTTCTGTATTCCTGCCTGGCCGTGGCCTTGGGCGCCGGTACCGGTTACGCGACGTTGGTCATGGCGCAAGCCAAGCCCGACGTCCTGGTAAAGCAGCGACAGGCAGTCATGACGTTGCAGGGCAAGTACTTCGGACCGCTCAACGCCATGGCGCAGGGTAAGGCGCCCTACAACGCCGCGGTCGTCCAGCGCAATGCGGGGTTCCTGGATAACCTGAGCCGGATGCCCTGGGACGGATTCGATCCGAGCACGAAGGGTGAAAAGAGCAGCGCGCTGCCGGCGGTGTACGAAAACAAGGCCAAGTTCGATGAAACGGCAAGCCAGCACGAGAATAACGTATCCAGACTGGCAGCGGTGAGCAGGAGCGGCGACGAGGCCGCGGTGAAAGCGCAGATCACCGCCGTCGGCAAGGGTTGCGGCGCCTGCCACAACGACTTCCGCGCCAAGAAATAACAGGAATCGGCCCGTGTAAGCGAGCCCCGCTACGGCGGGGTTTTCGCTTTATGCGGAGGCGACTGTCGGGTATCGGCCTCGACAGACGCCTAATAAGGTACAACAGACTGACGACGGATTGAAATACGACGTGCGACAAGCGATTCAGTCGGTTGCGCTGGCATGGGTGCTCTTGGCCTGGATAGCGCCCGCATTGGCGCAGGGCGATGCAAAGCGCGGAGAATATCTTGCCAAGGCGGGGGGTTGCCTGGGCTGCCACACCGAGGACAAGAAAGACGCCACGCCGTTTGCGGGAGGACGCGCGCTGAAAACCCCGTTTGGCACGTTCTTCGGTCCCAACATCACGCCGCATTTGCTGGCGGGCCTGGGAAAATGGACAGAGGCGGATTTCGTCCGCGCCATGCGCCACGGCCGGCGTCCCGACGGCGCCAACTACTTCCCGGCGTTCCCCTATCCGTCATTCACGAAGATCAACGACGGGGACCTGGGTGATCTCTGGGCCTACCTGCGCGCACTGCCGCCGAGCAACCGGGCCAGCCAGCCGCACGACCTGGGATTTCCTTTCGGTTGGCGTTTCCTGGTCACGATCTGGAAATGGTTCTTCTTCACGCCCGGGCCGTATCAGCCGGCGCCGGGCGTCTCGGACATCATCAACCGCGGCGCGTACCTGGTGCAGGCCCTCGGCCATTGCGGCGAATGCCATACGCCGCGCAATTTCCTGGGCGGCCCGAAAAGCGGCCGGTTCCTGGCTGGCGGCAAGGGACCCGAAGGCAAGGACGTGCCGAACCTGACGCCGACCGGGCTCAAGAAATGGCGCGACAGCGACTTCCAGGACTTCCTGGTAGCCGGCATCACTGCCGACGGCGACGTTCCCGCCGAGGCAATGGGCGAGGTGATACGCAATACCACCAGCCAGCTGACGCCACAGGACCTTGCGGCATTGATCGCCTACCTGCGGTCGCTGCCGCCACTGCCCGACTAGGATTTTGTCGGGCTTTGGCCCAGCAGAATCCTTACGCAAGTGGGCGGACAAGAAACGGAAAAAAGGCCCTGGACATATGAGTTCAGCCGCGCTTTCGTTTCCAATGGGGTTTCACGAGGATCATCGGAACCGGCTGCATGCCGGTTCCTCGGACTATCCTGCTCATAGACGTCTATCGGACTGCCAAGTCTGACAGACTGCCAGCCGCATTAAAAATCGGGCGCGCTCGCCCGATTTTTTCAACCTTCGTATTTGAATGACAGGCTGACGCGCGCGCGAAAGGCGACGACCTTGCCGTCCTCGATCATCAGGTCGGTCTTGGTCACTTCCGCGACTCGCAGATCGCGCAGGGAACGCGCCGCAGTTTGAACCGCATTGCGCGCGGCATCCTCCCACGAGTTCCTGCTGGTGCCGACGAGCTCGGTGACGCGATATACGCTGCTGCCTTTGCTCTTCGCCATATCCCCTCCTTGCGGTTGGTGCCCGCCGCGGGCGCAGGTCGCCCGCGGCGGGCATAACCATCATAGCACCGCGCAAGAGGCGAGGATCAGTTGTGCATCTGGCCGCGGCTGGGCGCGGTATCGGGTTCGACGAGGGTCTTGAGCGTGACGTAATCCGTCTTGCCGCTGCCAAGCAGCGGCACCGACGTCACGTGCACGACGCGGCGCGCCACCGCAAGGTCCTGGGCGCCGAGCTCGCGCGCCGCCTTCTGCAGCGCGACGCGGTCGAGCCGCGGATCGGTGCTGAACAGCACGGTGCTCTCGCCCGACTGCGAAACCAGCTCGATCGTCGCGGCGTGCTGGTGGCCGGGAGCGGCATGATAGGCGATGCGCTCGACCGCCTCGAGCGAGATCATTTCCCCGGCGATCTTGGCGAAGCGCTTGACGCGGCCGTGGATGGTTACAAAGCCGTCGTCATCGAGTTCCACGATGTCGCCGGTGTTGTACCACCCCTCGCCGGCCTCGGAGCGGGGCGGCTGGAGCTGGCCGGGCTGCGCGTACAGGTAGTAGCCGCGCATGATGTTGGGGCCCCGCACGTGCAGCACGCCGCCGCGCGCGATGCCCGGCACCGGCAGCACCTGGTGCTCGATGCCGGGCAGCATGCGCCCGACCGTGCCCGGCCTGTAGCAGAGCGGCGTATTGATGCTGAGCACCGGAGCGCACTCGGTGGAACCGTAGCCCTCCATGATGCGCAACCCGAATTTCTGCAGCCATTGCGCCGCCACCTGGGGGTTCAGCTTCTCGGCGCCCGATACCACGACGCGGGTCTTGTGAAAATCGTAGGGATGAGCCTGGCGCGCGTAATGGCCGAGGAAAGTGCTGGTGCCGAAGACATAGGTGCAGCCGCGCGTATACGCGATCTCCGGTATCACGTGGTAATGCAGCGGCGTGGTGTACAGGAACATCCGCACGCCGGACAGCAGGGGCTGCAACGTGCACGCCGTCAGGGCGTAGGCGTGATACATCGGCAGCGAGTTGAGGAACTTGTCGTTGGGGCCATAGTCGATCACGGCGCCCATCTGCGCGATGTTCGCCAGCAGCGCGCGGTGGCTCAAGGCGACCCCCTTGGGCCGCGCCTCCGAACCGGAGGTGAACAGGACTACCGCGGTCTCCTCGGGGTCGCGGCTCCGGATCACGGAACGCGGCCGCCACAATGCCCAGGCCAGCAACCACAGCTTGTCGAGCGCGCCGAATTTCGCGCGCAGGTCTTCCAGGTAAACGATGCGGACCGTGCTGAGCGCGGTGATGGAACTGCCTAGCCGGGCAACTTCGACGAAGCGCCGGGAAGTGATCACGGTCTTGATGCCCGCCGCGATGCAGGCGCTGCGCAAGGCGTCCGGTCCGGCCGAGTAGTTGAGCAGGGCCGGAAGGCGCCGCATCGCGCCCAGGCCGAACACCAGCGCAACCGTGGTCGCCAGGTTCGGCATCAGCACGCCGACGATCTCGCTTTCCTCGGTCAGCTTGCTCCCCAGCCGCCCCAGCGCCAGGCTGGCCTTGATCAGGTCGCCGTACGTGTGCTCGCGCTGCATGTCCTCGAGAATGCGGGTGCCGCGGCCGTGCAGTTCGGCGCTGGCCAGCAAGGCCTCGAACAGCGTGCGCTTTGGCTGCGCGGCGAACATCATGTGCTGCATGATCCGTAACAGCGATTCCGCCAGCAGGCGCCGCCGCTTCTTGCCCGGCAACGGCGACGCAGCCGGCAGTTGCTGCGCCGGCAGTATGCGAATGGTGACCCGCGGGAAGCGGAGCCTGGGAAACAGCCCGTCCACTGCGGCAAACCGCGTATACAGCGTGCCGGTGATGCGCACCGGTACGATGCTGGCGTTGCAGCGGGAAGCAATGACTGCTGCCGAGTCGTAGATCTTCGTCAGTCCGCCTGTGGCCGTCGGCCGTCCCTGCGGAAACACCACGACCGGGCGGCCGCGTTCCACCAGTCGTATCAGCCGCTTCAACGCGAGCGGGCGCTGCGGGTTGAGGATGACGTGCGGCACTCCGCGCATCAGCAGCCGCACCAGCAGATGCCGCTGCCCGTCGTCCGCCACCGCTACCGTGACCCCCACCGGCAGGAACAGCCCCAGCAATGCCCCGTCAAGGACCGAATCGTAGTTGGCGACGATCAGGACCCGCGGCAGCCGCAGCTGCGCGACGTCCCCCTCTACCCGGATGTGGTAAAGGCCCCTGAGAAGAAATCTTAAAAAACGGATTAGCACAATGACTTACTGATTATAGTTAATCCTCATTATCAACTGGCGTCCGGGGCGGCGTCAAACCTTCGCCTCTGTGACATATTCCCGCAGTGGAAAACGCGCCACAAAGATCTATTCCAGGCGGCTTTCCCCCGGAATCGCTAATCGCTGTTTCTAAACCAAAAAGTGAAAATCTATCAGAATGTTAGATTTGCTTTCTCACACGCACTTGCCGTTTAATCTAGGCGAAGGATTGCAGTCTAGACACTTTGCATTCGATCTCACTTTTGTAAACCTCTAGGGGGGTATCGCCATGGATATGCTTGTCCCGACCGCTGTACTCGAAGCTCGCCATCTTCCCGCCAGCCAGCCCCTGAGCACCGGGGTCGCATTCAGCTCCTCGCCGCAGTTGCGCACCCATTTCGACAAGGACACGCGCGCCGCCTGGTCGCGCTGGTCGCCCGAACCGCGCCCCTGCTTCAATTCTTCCCTGCTCGCCAACATCCGCGCGTATTACGACGTGCTCGGCGCCAGCGGCGGCCGTATTGACTGCATGGGAGAGGAGCATCCCATCGAGTACGTGGTGCTCGCCTCGGCGGTCCCCGGAGTGTTCAACCTCGGCGGTGACCTCGACCTGTTCAAGCAGCTGATCGATGTGCGCGACCGCCAGGGTCTGCTGCGCTATGGGCGCGCCTGCATCGACGTCCTCTACCGCAATTACATAGGCCACGAGCTGCCGGTCACCACGATCTCCCTGGTGCAGGGCCAGTGCCTCGGCGGCGGCTTCGAGGCGGCGCTCTCAAGCGACGTGGTCATTGCCGAGAAAAGCGCGCGCTTCGGCTTTCCCGAGATCCTTTTCAACATGTTCCCGGGTATGGGAGCCTACTCGTTCCTCGAACGCCGGATCGGCCAGCGCGGCGCGGAGGACCTGATCGCCAGCGGCAAGATCTTCAGCGCCGAGGAAATGGCGGCGCAGGGCGTGATCGACCTGGTGGCCGAAAACGGCAACGGCGAGGCGGAAGTGGCGGCCCTGATCCGGCGGCGCAGCCGCAGCCGCAACGGGCTCGCCGGGCTCGCGGCGGCGCGCCGGCGCGTGCATCGCATCGAGTTCCCGGAGCTGCTCGACATCGTGCAGATCTGGGTCGACAGCGCGATGCGGCTCAACCCGCGCGACCTGAAGCTGATGCAGCGCCTGGTGTCGCGCCAGAACGGGCTCGGCGAATCCCACCAGATCCACTGAGCGGCCGCTGGTCGGTGCGTGCGGACGCCCCGGGGCCCCATTGGCGCCGGCGTTAGCTACTGACCATTCCCTCTGTTAGACTGCATGGGTCGAACACAGCACAATATTCCGCGGCCGGCAACCGCGGGCAGGCGTTCGGCACCTGACAGGGGATCTGGGGTGGGCATACCGACCGCAACCACGGAATACTGCATCCAGCAAGTTTCGGAAATGCTGGGCATTCCGATCCAGAAGCTGCGCCGTTGGGATGAGCAGGGCGTGCTGGTCGCCGGACGTACCCACGGCGGGCACCGCCGCTATTCCCGGGAACTGATTGACCGCCTGACCGGCACCGGGTTCGGCACCGCGAACGACAAGGCGACCAGGGAGCTGGCGACGATCCGCAAATCGCTCGCCGAAAAGCGCCGCATCATCCAGCTCCTGCTGGAGAGCGAGAACCGCTACCGTGACCTGGTCGAGACCTCGCACGACCTCATCTGGACCACCGACGCGCGGGGCCGCTTCATTTACCTCAACGCCGCCGCCAACGCCATTTTCGGCCTCGCGGCCAAGGACCTGGTTGGCCGCTGCTTCTTCGATTTCGAAGCCAACCCCTCGCACGTCTCCAACCGCCGCTTCCTGGCGATGCTGAAGCGCAAGGGCGAGGTCAAGCATTACGTGACCCGTCTGGTCACCGCCGCTGGAGAGGACCGCTGGATCGGCATCAACGCGCGCGTGATGCTCGACGACAACGGCGCCATCTGCGGCATACGCGGCACGGCGCGGGACATCACCGAGGAACACCTGGCCACGCAGCGCATCGAGCATCTCGCGATGCACGACGCGCTCACCGACCTTCCCAACCGGCTGAGCCTGCAACGCAAGGTGGAGTCGGCGCTGCAGTCGGGCGGCGTCGGCGCGCTGCTGTTCCTCGACATCGACCACTTCAAGTACGTGAACGACAACTTCGGCCACCGCACCGGCGACCACCTCATCCTGGGCGTGGGCAGCGTGCTGCGCGACCTGATGCGCGGCCTGAACGGCGAGCTGTTCCGCCTTGGCGGGGACGAGTTCGCGATCCACCTGCCCTCGGCACTGCGCAAGGAGGCGATCGAGGCCGGCGAGCAGGCCCTCGACGCGGTGCGCCGCTACCGCTTCCAGGCGGCCGACAACAAGGTCATCTCCAACCTCGCGGCCTCGGCCGGCATCGCGCTCTACCCGTTCCACGGCAACGACGTGCTGGCGCTGCTCTCGAACGTGGACATCGCGATGTACCAGGCCAAGGATCTTGGCCGCAACCGCCACGTGCTGTTCGACCAGGCGTCAGCAGGCCTGCGCAGCACGCATCGCCGCATCCACTGGGCGAAAAAGCTGCGCGACGCGCTGGACGAGGACCGGCTGGTGCTGTTCCAGCAGCCGGTGGTGCGGCTGAAGGATCGCAAGACGATGCACCACGAGGTGCTGCTGCGCATCCGCGACGAGGACGGCGGGCACATCCTGCCGGGCAACTTCATCGAGCTGGCGGAGTCCCTCGGGCTGATCCAGGACATCGACATGCGGGTGGTCGAAAAGCTGCTCGCGCACCTGCGCGCACAGGGGCGCTCCGACGGGAAACTGCGCTACTTCGTCAATCTATCCCGCGTCTCGATTTCGGACCAGAACTGGGTCCGGCGCATGACCGCCCTGCTCCACGGGAGCGGCGTCAACCCGAGCCAGCTGGTGTTCGAAATCACGGAAACGGCGGCGATGTCGGAGATCGACGTCACCATCACGTTCATCAGGCATCTGAAGGAGATGGGCAGCCGCTTCGCGCTCGACGACTTCGGCGCCGGCTTCAGCTCCTTCTACTACCTGAAGCGCTTCGACGTCGACTATCTCAAGATCGACGGCAGCTTCATCCGCGACCTCGCCACCGACGAGGGCAGCCGCATCTTCGTGCGGGCGCTGAACGACGTTGCGCGCGGCCTCGACAAGCAGGTGATCGCGGAATGGGTGGAAACCCCGGAAGCGCTCAACCTGCTGCTCGGCATGGGCACCCAGTTCGGCCAGGGCCACCTGTTCCAGCGGCCGGTGCCGCTCGAGCACGCCGCCAAGGCGTTGCCCGCCCGGGACGCGAACGCCGCCTGATACCGTTTACTGCTCGCCGCTCGCCTTTCATAGAAAGTCCTTGGCCCACATCAGGCCGATGATGGTCTTCACGTCCGTGATCCTGCCCTCCCTCACCCAGCGCAGCGCCTCGGCCAGGCTCACCGTCAGCACCTCCAGAAACTCTTCCGGATCCGGCGCATGCTCCACGGGGGTGAGCTGACGCGCCAGATAGAGCTCCATCCGCTCGCTGGAATAGCCGATGCCGGGATGGATGGTGGTGAGATGGCGCCACTCCCTTGCCTCCAAGCCGCACTCCTCCCTGAGTTCCCGCCGCGCCGTCTGCAGCGGCTCCTCGCCGCGGTCGATCTTGCCCGCCGGCACCTCGTAGAAATGCCGGCCCAGCGGGTAGCGGAACTGGCGCACCAGCACGACGCACTCCGGGTCGGGCATCGGCACCATCACCGCCGCGCCCGGGTGCCTGACGTACTCGCGGCGCGCGGTCCCGCCGTCGGGCAGACGCACCTCGTCTTCCAGAACGTGCAGCAGCTTGCCGCGGTAGACCGTCTTCGAGGAAAGCGCGGTTTCGGTGAAATCGGGTGTCTTGTCGGTCATGGTGGGTCCGAGAATAGCGGGCGCACGGCGATCGCCCGGGGAATCGAGGGGAATTTCTACCGGTCACCAGTCACTGGTCACCAGTCACCGATTTATCAGAGAGATGCCTGGATTGCGTACAGGCACAGCGCCATCAGCGGCTCGGGCAGGATGCCGAGCAGCAGCATTGCGAGCCCGTTGGCGCTCATCAGCAGGCGGACATCGGCGCGCGGCTCGATCGGCGCGGTGTCAGTCGGCGCCTCGAAGTACATGAGCCTGATCAGCCGCAGGTAGTAGAAGGCGCCAATCAGCGCAAACAGCACCGCGACCACCGCCAGCCACAGGTAATCGGCTTCGACCACCGCCTGCAGCACGGAGAGCTTGGCGTAGAAACCGACCGTCGGCGGGACGCCGGCCATCGAAAACATCAGCAGCAGCATGACGAAGGCGTACCACGGGCTGCGCTGGTTGAGGCCCTTGAAATCGTCCAGGTTCTCCGCCTCGAAGCCGCCGCGCGAAAGCAGCAGGATCATGCCGAAGGTGCCGAGGCTCATCAGCACATAGACCGCCACGTAGAACATGCCGGCGCCATAGCCGTTGGTGCTCCCCGATAATATGCCGAGCAGCAGAAATCCCATGTGGCCAATGGTGGAATAAGCCAGCATTCTCTTGAGATTGGTCTGCGCAATCGCGGTGACGTTGCCGATTGCCAGCGACAGCACCGCCATCAGCACCAGCATGTCCTGCCATTCCGCGAACAACTGCTCCGCGCCTAGGCCCTGCACCAGCAGCCGCATGATGAAAGCGAAAGCCGCGAGCTTGGGCGCGGTGCCGATGAACAGCGTCACCGCGGTCGGCGCGCCGTGGTAGACATCCGGCACCCACATGTGGAACGGCACCGCGCCGAGCTTGAAGCCGAGGCCGGCGACGATGAACACCAAGCCGAACACCATCACCAGGTCCCGCGCCCCGCCGGCAACAACGAGCGCCGAGAGTTGCGCGATGGAGAGCGCGCCGGTGGCGCCGTAGAGCATGGACATGCCGTAGAGCAGCATGCCCGACGCGAGCGCACCGAGCACGAAGTACTTCATCGCCGCCTCGGTCGCCGTCGCCGAGTCGCGCTGCAGCGCCACCATCGAGTACAGTGAAAGCGACAGCAGCTCGAGCCCCAGGTAGAGCGTGAGCAGGTGGCTTGCCGAGATCATGATCATCATGCCCAGCGTGGCGAACAGCACCAGCACGAAGAACTCGCCGCGGAACAGGCCGCGCGCCGCCAGGTAAGCACGCGAGTAAACCAGCATCGCGCCGACCCCGAGGTAGACCATCAGCTTCAGCACGTCCGCCATGAGGTCGTCGATGAACATGCCGCTGAAGGTGGTGACCGGTTCCAGGTTCGCGGTGAACAGGGTGAGCGCGAAGCAGCCGGCGAGCGCGACCTGGGTCAGCGCGTAGGTGATGATGCGATGGTCGTCGCTCACGAACAGGTCCGCGACCAGGATCGCGCACGCCATCCCGAGCAGGAACAGCTCCGGGTAGGCAGGCCACAGCGGTGTTATGTATTGCATGGCTGACTCGTGCTCCTCAACGCAGCTTGCTCTGGCCGGCGTAGTTGAGCAAATCGTTTACCGAGGCGTGCAGCACCTCCGCGAACGGGTCGGGCCAGACGCCCATCACCAGCACCGCCAGCGCGAGCAGCCCCAGCACCAGTGTCTCGCGCGGGCCGATGTCCTTCAGCTCCGCGACATGGTGGTTGGCCACCGCGCCGAAAATCACGCGCTTGACCATCCACAGCGTGTAGGCTGCCCCGAAGACGAGCGTTGTGGCCGCGGCGAAGGCGTACCAGAAGCTGACCGTGACCGCGCCCATGATCACCATGAATTCGCCGACGAAGCCGCTGGTGCCGGGCAACCCGGAATTCGCCATCGCGAACAGCATGAACAGCGCCGCGAACACCGGCATGGTGTTGACCACGCCGCCATAGTCGGCGATCTGGCGCGAATGCATGCGGTCGTAGAGCACGCCTACGCACAGGAACAGCGCGCCCGAGATGAAGCCGTGCGAGATCATCTGCATGATCGCGCCCTCCAGGCCGTGGGCGTTGAAGATGAAGATGCCAAGCGTGACGAACCCCATGTGGGAGATCGAGGAATACGCGATCAGCTTCTTCATGTCCGCCTGCACCAGCGCCACCAGCCCGATATAGACCACCGCGATCAGCGACAGCGCGATCACGAACCCCGCCAGGGCATGGCTCGCGTCAGGCACGATCGGCAGCGACAGGCGTATGAAACCGTAGGCGCCGAGCTTCAGCATGATGGCAGCCAGCACCACCGAGCCGCCGGTCGGCGCCTCGACGTGGGCGTCCGGCAGCCAGGTGTGCACCGGCCACATCGGCACCTTGACCGCGAATGCCGTCATGAAGGCCAGGAAAATCAGGATCTGCGGCCCTATGGCCAGTGGCAGCTGGTAGTAGTCGAGCAGCGAAAAACTGCCCTCCGAGACGTTGTAAAGGTAGATGAGGGCCACCAGAGAGAGCAGCGAACCCGCGAGCGTGTAGAGGAAGAACTTGAACGCCGCGTAGACCCGGTTCGGCCCGCCCCACACGCCGATGATGATGAACATCGGGATCAGCGTCGCCTCGAAGAACACGTAGAACAACAGCGCGTCGAGGGCGGAAAACACGCCGTTCATGAAGCCGGAGAGGAACAGGAACGAGGCCAGGTACTGGGCAACGCGCTCTCTGATCACATCCCAGCCCGCGATCACGACCAGTACGGTGGTGAAGCTGTTGAGCAGGATCAGCAGCAGCGAAATGCCGTCGATGCCCAGCTGGTAATTGATGTTGAAGGTCTCAATCCACGGTTCGCTCACGAAAAACTGGAAGCCGCCCGCGAGCGAGTCGAACCGCGCGTAGAGCGGCAGCGTGACGGCAAATCCGAGCACGGCTCCGAGCAGCGCGATCAGGCGGGCGACAGGCGCATTCCGGTCGCCGCCGGTGGCGAGGATGACGACCCCGAACACGATGGGGATCCAGATCGCCAGACTGAGGAGCCAGGAATCGGGCAGCATGGACGGTCAGGGGATGAAGATCATGGTCAGCAGGATCAGCATCCCGATGATCATGGCAAACGCATAGTGATAGATGAAGCCCGACTGCAGGGTGCGGATCACGGCCGCCATCCAGGCCACCGCGCGCGCCGAGCCGTTGATGAAACCGTCGATCACCGCCACGTCCCCGCCCTTCCATAGCCCACCACCGACGAGACGCGCGCCGCCGGCGAAGAACCAGTCGTTGAAGCGGTCGAAGCCGTACTTCTCCATCAGGATCGTCACCAGCACGCCGGCCTTGCGCCGCAGCACGCGCGGCAGCCCGGGCTGCGCGACATAGAGATACCAGGCAGCGGCGAACCCCGCGAGCGCAAACCAGAACGGCAGGGCCGTGAACCCGTGCAGGATCATCGGTACGACGCCGTGGAAATGCTGCGCCAGTTCCTTCATCACCGGGTGCTGGGGCGAGAAGTAGATCGAGTTGCCGAAATAGTTGCCGTAGAGGAAAGTCCCGATCACCCAGCCGGCGCACACCGACGGGATGGCGAGCAGGATGAGCGGCACCGTCACCACCGCCGGCGACTCGTGCGGCGCGTGGCCATGGCCGTTGTCGTCGCGGCCCGGCTGGCCGTGGCCGTGGTCATCGCGCACAGGCTCGCCGACAGATTTCGCCGCCGCCGCCCGTTCGGCCTCCAGCTCCTTCACGTCGGGATGATGCGGGTCGTTGAAGCGCTCACTGCCGTGAAAAGCGTAGAAGATCAGCCGGAACGAGTAGAAGCCGCCGACCAACACGCCCAGCAGCGTCGCCAGGTAAGCGAACCCTGCCCCGGGCACCTGCGAGGCGTGCGCCGCCTCGATGATGGTGTCCTTGGAGAAGAAGCCCGCGAACGGCGGCAAGCCGGCATTGGCAAGCGCGCCAATCAGCATTGTGACGTAGGTGATCGGCATGTACTTGCGCAACCCGCCCATCTTGCGCATGTCCTGCTCGTGGTGCAGCGCGATGATGATCGAGCCCGCGCCGAGGAACAGCAACGCCTTGAAGAAGGCGTGGGTGACCAGGTGGAAGATCCCCACCGAGTAGGCCGAGGCGCCGAGCGCCACTGTCATGTAGCCGAGTTGCGACAGCGTCGAGTACGCGACCACGCGCTTGATGTCGTAGACCACCGTCGCGATCAGCGCCATGAAGAACGCGGTGATGGCGCCGATCACCATCACCACCGACAGCGCCGTGTCCGACAGCTCGAACAGCGGCGACATGCGCGCCACCATGAAGATGCCGGCGGTCACCATGGTCGCGGCGTGGATCAGCGCCGAGATCGGCGTCGGGCCTTCCATCGAGTCGGGCAGCCATACGTGCAGCGGGAACTGCGCGCTCTTGCCCATGGCGCCCACGAACAGCAGCAGGCAGATCACCGTCATCAGCGACCACGCCGCGCCGGGGATGATCTCGATGGTATTGCCGGAGAGCGTCTTCGCCGTCGCGAACACCGGCTCGTAGTGCAGCGTGCCGAAGTACATCAGGACCAGGGCGATGCCGAGCAGGAAGCCGAAGTCGCCGACGCGGTTGACCAGGAACGCCTTCAGGTTGGCGTAAATCGCGGTCGGCCGCGTGTACCAGAAGCCGATCAGCAGGTACGACACCAGGCCCACCGCCTCCCAGCCGAAGAACAGCTGCAGGAAGTTGTTCGCCGACACCAGCATCAGCATGGAGAAGGTGAACAGCGAGATGTAGGAGAAAAAGCGCTGGTAGCCGGGGTCGTCGGCCATATAGCCGATGGTGTAGATATGCACCATCAGCGAGACGAACGCCACCACCAGCATCATGGTGGCGGACAGCCGGTCGATCAGGAAACCGATCTCGAAGCGGACGTTGCCCGATGCCAGCCAGGTGTAGACCGTCCCGTTCCAGGTGTTGCCGTCCAGCACGTCGAGGAACACCGCGCCCGCGGCGAGCGTCGACACGATCATCAGCAGGATCGTTATCCAGTGCGCGGCACGGCGCCCGATGGCCCAGCCGAAGAGGCCGGCCACCACCGCGCCGACAAGGGGAGCGAGCGGGATCGCGAGGTATAGCAGCTGCATTCGAGTCATTTGTCGGCCCGGGTTTTGAGTGTTGAGTGTTGAGTGTTGAGTTTCATCGCGGATTTCGCCGACTGTAGCTTGCCGTCAACTCAAAACTCAAAATTCAAAACTAAACACTGAATTCAGCCTTTCAGGCTGTCGAGGTCCTCGACATTGATCGTATTCAGATTGCGGAACAGCGCCACCAGGATGGCCAGTCCTATCGCCGACTCCGCCGCGGCCACCGTCAGGATGAAGAACACGAAGATCTGGCCGGAGGGATCGTCGAGGTAGTGGGAGAACGCCACGAAATTCAGGTTGACGGCGAGCAGCATCAGCTCGATCGCCATCAGCAGCACGATCATATTCTTGCGGTTGAGGAAGATGCCGATCACCGCGATCGCAAACAGGACCGCGCCCAGCACCAAGTAATGTGACAGTGAAACCAATTAACTCCCCTTCAAGGATCGAGGATTGAGGACTGAGGATTGAGCAACACCGGGCCCGCTTGTTTGATGCCTACTCAATCCTCAATCCTAATTGCTCAATCCTGCTTTTCAGACGGCATCGAAACGATCCGCACCCGGTCCTGGCGGCGCACGCCGATCTGCTTTGCCGGGTCGATATACTTCGTTACCTTGCGGCGGCGCAGCGTCAGCGCGATCGCCGAGACGATCGCCACCATCAGGATCACGGCGGCGATCTCGAACGGGTAGACGTACTCGGTGTAGATCAGGCGGCCCAGTTCCTTGGTATTGCTGTAGCCGGCGCCCAGCGGGGGCGGCGACGGCATGTCGTAGAGCCCGGCATAGCGGCCGCCCAGCACGATCACCATTTCCAGGACCAGCAGCAGCGCGACGAAGGCGCCGAGCGGGAGGTAGCTCCAGAAGCCCTCGCGCAGCTGCGTCATGTTGATGTCCAGCATCATCACCACGAACAGGAACAGCACCATCACCGCGCCCACATAAACCAGGACCAGCGCGATGGCGAGGAACTCGGCCTGCAGCTGCATCCAGATCGCCGCGGACGTGCAGAACGCGAGCACCAGGTAGAGCGCCGCGTGCACCGGGTTGCGCGCGGTGATAACGCGCAGTGCCGCGAACACCAGGATCGCGGCAAAGAAGTAGAAAACGAGTTCGCTGATGGTCATTAGAAACCGGGGGGCGGGTGACGAGTGACGAGTGACAGGTTTCTTACCAACATTTTGTAGTTATTTCCGTTTCTCTTGGCGTCTTGGCGGTTCATTTACCTGTAAGCAGCGTCATCCGCGCGGTCCTTCGCGATCTCGTCTTCGTAGGCGTCGCCGATGGCCAGCAGCATCGGCTTGGTATAGATGAGGTCGCCGCGCTGCTCGCCGTGATACTCGAGGATGCGCGTCTCGACGATGGCATCCACCGGGCACGACTCCTCGCAGAAACCGCAGAAAATGCACTTGGTGAGGTCGATGTCGTAGCGCGTGGTGCGGCGCGTGCCGTCGTCGCGCTGCTCGGA
>Ga0184627_10000467_pt1 | contig 15782 bp, 13 predicted proteins | sample PLM3_127_b1_FD_133150 | JGI IMG/M metagenome (GOLD analysis project Ga0184627, IMG submission 133150) | Groundwater sediment microbial communities from an aquifer in East River, Colorado, USA - PLM3_127_b1 | ecosystem: Environmental > Terrestrial > Soil > Riparian zone | place: USA: East River...
ATGTGCTATGTTTATCGTTATCCCCCTCTCCTTCTCCTCAGGTGCCTTGTCTATCTCCTCAAACTTCACATACTTAGCCCCCCCCTGCTTCTCCAATACCTTCGTTATCGCCGCTGTTAAAGTAGTCTTTCCATGATCCACATGCCCTATCGTCCCTACGTTTAAATGAGGCTTCCCCCTCTCAAACTTCGCCTTCGACATCTGCTTTACCTCCGTGATTTAAAAGGGTTTTACATACCACCAGCACTCGCCTTGATTCCCTGAGACAAAAGCTCTGGTACCTCAACATAATTTAAAAACTCCATAGTAAATAAGCCCCTTCCCTCAGTCATTGATCTTAGCCTTGTTGCATATCCAAACATCTCGGCAAGTGGAACTTCCGCCTTAATAGCCTGCATCCCACCCCTAAGCTCAGTACCCATAATCTTTCCCCTTCTTGAATTTAACTCGCCTATGACAATTCCCATAAAATCCTCAGGAACCACAACCTCTACCATCATATTGGGCTCAAGAATAATGGGTCTGGCCCTTCTTACAGCATCCTTGAAGGCCATGGAACCAGCTATCTTAAAGGCAATTTCCGATGAATCAACCTCATGATATGAACCATCATAAAGCTCTACACTAACATCGATGACCGGGTACCCTGCTATAACACCCGTTTCTAAAGCCTCCTTAATTCCCTTCTCCACAGCTGGAATATACTCCTTCGGGATTGTCCCCCCTTTTATGGCATCTACAAACTTAAACCCCGAGTTTCTATCCTGTGGTTTAACCTTGATTTTTACATGACCGTATTGACCCCGACCACCTGTTTGGCGTATGAATTTCCCCTCGGCATCACATTGAGAAGTGATTGTTTCCTTGTATGCTACCTGGGGTTTTCCAACATTAGCGTCTACACTAAATTCTCGTCGAAGGCGGTCGACAATTATTTCTAGGTGCAATTCTCCCATCCCAGATATTATAGTCTGACCAGTCTCTTCATCATACTTAACCCTGAAAGACGGATCCTCGAGTGTTAGTTTGTTGAGCGAAATACCAAGCTTTTCCTGATCTGCGACTGTCTTTGGTTCAATGGCAATAGAAATCACGGGTTCAGAAAACTGCAGGCTTTCAAGAATAATAGGCTTATTCTCATCACACAGTGTGTCACCGGTAACCGAACTTCTTAATCCAACAGCCGCTGCAATTTCTCCACAATTAATCTCCTTTATGTCCTCTCGCTTATTTGCATGCATCCTTAGAAGCCTTCCAATCTTTTCCCTAGTCCCTTTAACAGAATTGCAGACGGTAGTTCCAGAACTAAGCTTGCCAGAGTAAACCCGTAGATAAGTGAGTTGCCCCACAAAAGGATCTGTCATTATTTTAAAAGCCAGAGCCGCAAATGGTTCTGACTCTTTTGGACACCTTACTTCAGGTTCGTTGTTCAATGGGTTAATTCCTTCAACAGGAGGTAGATCCATAGGAGAGGGGAGGAAATCTATGACCGCATCGAGAAGGAGTTGAACACCCTTGTTCTTAAAAGCAGAACCGCAAAAAATTGGAATCAATTTAATCTGCATCGTATGCTTTCTCAGTGAGTTTCTAAGCCTTTCTTCAGAGATTTCCTTTCCAGCCAGATAATCCTCCATTATCTCTTCATCAAGATCGGCGATTGCCTCTATCATCTTTTCCCTGATCTCTTCCGCTTCCACTTTAAGTTCTTCAGGTAAGTCAATATATTCGTACTTAGCCCCGAGGGATTCCCTATCCCAGACAGCTAACTTCATTTTAAGGATATCAACAATCCCTTCAAATTCATCCTTTTCAATCCAAGGAATCTGAAGGCAAACGGGATTTGAGTTTAATCTAGATTTAATTTGCTCCACGACCCTATAAAAGTCTGCCCCAATCCTGTCCATCTTATTCACAAAGGCAATACGTGCAACCCTGTATCTATCTGCTTGACGCCAAACAGTTTCAGACTGAGGCTCAACACCCCCGACACCATCGAAGACCACAACCGCACCATCCAGCACCTTCAACGATCTTTCAACCTCAATTGTGAAATCCACGTGTCCAGGTGTATCTATTATATTTATCCTGTGATCACGCCAGAAACAGGTGGTAGTAGCCGCGGTTATCGTGATTCCGCGCTCCCTTTCCTGTTCCATCCAATCCATAGTCGCCGTTCCTTCATGAACTTCACCTAATTTATACGTGAGCCCGGTATAGAAAAGTATTCGTTCTGTAGTCGTGGTCTTCCCTGCATCAATATGGGCTATTATGCCGATGTTTCTCACATTCTCTATTGGTATTGACTGTTGCAAAACAGTTAACCCTCCAAAATTACCATCTATAATGCGCAAAAGCCCTGTTAGCTTCGGCCATCTTATAAGAGTCTTCTTTCTTTTTAACGGCTCCCCCTCGACCCTGTGAAGCGTCCATAAATTCACCCGCTAATTTTTCTTCCATTGATTTACCCTGCCGACTCCTGGCCGCATTTATAACCCAACGTATTGACAGTGATATACGTCGAAAGGGATTTACTTCCATAGGAACCTGATATGTAGCACCTCCAACCCTTCGAGGTCTCACCTCAAGTAATGGCTTAATGTTATCCATCGCTGAATTAAATATCTCAACTGGGTCTTTGCCCATTTTCTCTCCTACCAGAGCAAGTGCACCGTAAAAGACCTTTTCAGCCTTACTCCTTTTTCCATCATACATTAGAGAATTTATGAACTTTGTAATGGATTCGTCTTGATATTTAGAGTCCAAAGGCACACGCCTTTTTGGAACTGATCCCTTTCTAGGCATCTTAAATTTCCTTTGCTATTTGGGTCTTTTGGCACCGTACTTCGAGCGTCCTCTTCTTCTCTTATCTACGCCCGTCGCATCTAAGGTACCCCTAATTATATGGTATCTAACCCCAGGAAGGTCTTTGACTCTTCCACCCCTGATTAGTACAACGGAATGCTCTTGAAGAGTGTGTCCTTCACCTGGAATATAGCCTGTTATCTCAATTCCGTTAGTCAACCTTACTCGAGCTACCTTTCTGAGGGCAGAATTAGGCTTCTTGGGTGTGGTTGTGTACACCCTCACACAAACCCCTCTTTTCTGAGGACAGTTTTGCAATGCAGGGGCCTTGCTATTCTTCCTCGCCTGAATTCTTCCATGATTAACTAACTGATTAATAGTAGGCATGTTCCCTTACTTTATTGAAAAAAGTTAACCGTTTATGATACACATAAAACCCTATTATTGTCAAGATAATCGCACATAACTTTCAAATAATTTTCAAATAAAATTAAAAAATATTTTAACTGTTAATCCAACCCTGGTTTATTTATAAACGATATGACCAGGCACTACATATGGTTTAAAGCCTTACGACCGATATCCGTCCTATAATGTAAACCCTCTGTATCAATTTTATCCACGGCTGAGTATGCTAGATCTATGGTTTGTTCAAATGTTTTTCCAACCGCTGTTACTCCTAAAACTCGACCACCATTGGTTACAATCTTACTATCATTAAATACAGTTCCAGAGTGGAATAAAAATACATTCTCCATACTCTCCGCTACCTCTAGTCCTTTAAGTTCAATATCCCTTTTATAATCTCCAGGGTATCCCCTGGTGACCAACACTACACATACTGAGGCTCCTTCCCTCCAATCGAGGCTATGACCAGCTAGATCCCCGTCTACAACAGCATCTAGCAGTGGAACTATATCTGTTTTCATTCTAGTCAAGAGTGCCTGTGTTTCTGGATCACCAAACCGACAGTTAAACTCTAATACATACGGTTCAGAATCCTTGATCATAAGCCCTGCATAGAGGATACCCTTGTATCTTATACCCTCCTCATTAAGTGCGCCTATCGCTGGAATCATAACCCTTTCCATAATATTTTCATGTAGTTCTTCAGTTATAAGGGGAGCAGGTGAATAAGCTCCCATTCCCCCTGTATTAGGTCCCTGGTCCCCATCCAAAAGGGCCTTGTGATCCTGAGAAGGTTCCATGGGAACAACAAGATTACCATCGGTTAAAGCAATGAATGACACCTCTTCTCCATCTAGGAACTCCTCTATTACAACACTCTCGCCCGCATCACCAAAGATCTTCCATTTCATCATCGAAGCCAAGGTATCAATCACTTGATCCTCGGTTTTGCATATAATAGCACCCTTGCCTCCTGCAAGCCCATCTGCTTTGACCACAAGCGGTGGCTTTACCTCCTTGACCCATTTAACAGCCTCCTCATAATCAGTAAAGGTTGAAAAAAAGGGAGTTGGAATATGATATTTTCTCATAAGATTTTTAGAAAAGACCTTACTGCTCTCTATTTGGGCAGCCGACTTAGATGGACCAAATATTCTGATCTTTTCCGATTCGAATCTATCAGTAATTCCATGTGCCAATGATTCCTCAGGTCCTACAACGACCAGATCTATCTCCTCAGCCCTTGAGAATCTCATCAAAGAATCTATGTCTGATGACTTTATATCTACACACTTAGCGTCCTTAGATATCCCAGCATTTCCAGGAGAGCAGTAAATACAATCGACCAATGGACTCTGCTTGATTTTCCAGCAAAGAGCGTGTTCTCTCCCGCCACCACCAATCACGAGCACCTTCATTAAAAATAATTTCCTCCTATCTCTTAGATCAAATTTAGGTAATCTACCAGTTAATAAAATAATAAAAAGTAGATTAAAAATACATCAGTTTCACTACATGAGACTATGAATAATTTGAAAGAGGCCTGATATGTTTCACTCAACCGTGACAACCTTCGCAAGGTTTCTCGGCTGGTCAATATCGGTCCCTTTGTAAGTGGCAATATAATATGCTAAGAGTTGTAAAGGAACCACCGAAATAATGGGACTCATAAAACTATTACACCTCGGGATGGATATTAGTTCATCCACCTGATCACATAAATGTCCATTATCCCCCTCAGTGGTCAATAGCAATACCTTACCCCTTCTAGCCCTGATCTCCTGAAGATTGGATAGTATTTTCTGGTAAATCACTCCGTCGGTGGTTGCTATAACAACAACTGGCATGTTTTCATCGACGAGAGCGATAGGCCCATGCTTCATCTCTCCTGCGGCGAATCCCTCAGCATGGACGTAGGATATCTCCTTCAGCTTAAGCGCTCCCTCCAGGGCAACAGGGTAGTCTAGCCCCCTTCCCAGGTATAAGAAATTATTGTAATTGTAAAACCTTCTAGCAATTTCTTTAATCTGATTGTCGAGTTTAAATGTTATCTCTATCAACTGAGGCAAACTTATGGCGTCTTTAATCAACGTCTTGCACAGGCTTTCATTCAAACTTCCCCTGTGCCTACCTATGAATATTGACAGTAGGTAAAACACAATAAGTTGAGTAGTAAATGCCTTTGTAGAAGCAACCCCGATCTCTGGACCTGCGCAGGTATAGATAACAAAGTCTGATTCCCTAGCAATCTTGCTACCAAAAACGTTTGTTATCGCTAGTGTTCTTGCACCCTTTCTCTTTGCCTCCATTAATGCCTCAGATGTATCCGCAGTTTCACCAGATTGGGATAATACTATGGCAAGGGTACTACGATCTAAAATTGGGTCTCTATAACGAAATTCAGAGGATAAATCTACCTCAACGGGGATCTTTGATAATCCTTCAATCATGTATTTCCCTATTTGACAAGCATGATATGAAGTTCCGCAACCAAGGGCGACTACCCTTTTTATATTTTTTAAAAAATCATTGCCATCAATTCCCTCGAAATATATCTCTCCATCCTCCTCCGAGAATCTCCCGCGCATAGTGTCTAATACTGCCCTTGATTGCTCATAAATCTCCTTTAGCATGAAATGTCTAAAACCACACTTCTCGATGGCAACTGGATCCCAGTTGACATTGGATATCTCCCTTTTCAGTTCCCTTCCGTCAAGATCTAGAATCCTAAACACCTTCCCCTCCAAAATTGCAACGTCACCATCCTCCAAAAAGATTACATTTCTACTAAATGGTAGTATGGCTGGGATATCAGAAGCGATAAAGCATTCACCGTCACCGATAGCTATAATGAGTGGAGAGAATCTCCTTAAGGCAATAATTTTATTTGGTTCCCTTTCAGAGACTACTGCTACAGCGTAAGACCCAACAATCCTCTTAAATGCATTCCTAACTGATTCTTCGAAGGTACAACCATTTTTTGAATAGTCCTCAATGAGGTGGGCAATGACCTCTGTATCGGTCTCAGAACTAAATACATAACCGTTACTTTTTAACTCCTCCCTCAAAATTTGATAGTTTTCTATAATTCCATTATGGACAACAGATATTGCACCAGATACATGAGGGTGAGCGTTCCTCTCAGAGGGAACCCCATGAGTGGCCCATCTAGTATGACCTATTCCTACACTGCCACTGATAGATTGTCTACTTACCTTATCTGTGAGATTAATTAATTTTCCATTGCTTTTTATGACCCTTGAATGCCCATTTTCTAAAACCGCTATCCCAGCAGAATCATAACCCCTGTATTCAAGCCTTTTTAAACCCTCTATCAATACTTCAAGTGTTCTCTCCTCCTTCCCAATATAACCAATGATTCCACACATTATAATTTCCTCTTGTCTCGAGGCTTTCGCTTCCAGTTTATTATAGAGACCTGTTTTGACCTTTCTATAGCAAGAGAAAATGGAGGAACATCCTTTGTTATTGTCGAGCCTGCGCCAGTTGTCGCTCCCTGCCCGATCTTAATAGGCGCAACCAGCATTGTGTCGCTTCCTATAAAGACGTCATTTTCTATTACTGTTTCGTGCTTATCAAAACCATCGTAGTTGCAGGTTATAGTTCCAGCGCCAACGTTAACCCTCTGTCCAATTGACGCATCGCCAACATAGGAGAGATGAGGTACCTTTGATCCCAAGCCAATACTTGCCTTCTTGATCTCTACAAAGTTACCGATTTTGGCCCCCTTAAAAATCTTAGAGTCAGGTCTAATATGGGCAAATGGGCCAACCTTCGCATCATCTTCTATTATTGACTTCGAAATAAAGGACGAGAAGTTTACGATGACACCCTCTCCAATCTTAGAGTCTTCGATCCAGACGGATGGTCCTATTCGGCATCTCTTACCAACCCTCGTATCTCCAAAAATATACGTATTTGGATAAATGATAGTATCAAAACCGATAGAGACCTGTGAAGAAATATAAGTATCCTGGGGATTAATTATCGTTATTCCAGACATCATCATGTGGTCATTTACTCTTTCCCTCATTATCCCTTCAGCAGTAGTAAGCTCAACCCTGTTATTAATACCTAGAACCTCTTCCGCATCCTTAATCAAAAACCCGTTAACCCTCTCACCAGCCGATGAGGATAAATAAACAATATCAGTCAGGTAAATTTCTTTTTGATAATTATTCCTTCGAACCTTTTCAAGGACCCTCCATAGCAACCTTGATTCAACACAATAAATTCCGGAGTTAATTTCCGTAATGACCTTCTCTTTAGAACTCGCATCCCTTTCTTCAACAATCTTCAGTACATCCCCTTTGCTATTCCTTATCAACCTCCCATAACCTGTTGGATTCTCTAAATTAGCTGTAAGGATAGAAAGCGAATTTTTGGTCTTTAAATGAGAGGTTATGAATCTTTTGAGGGTCTCTGGTCGAACTAGTGGTGAATCCCCATTCAAGACCAGGATGTGTCCATTAAACCCCTTTAGCACATCCTTTGCGGACAAAACAGCGTGCCCTGTACCTAGTTGCTCGGATTGTATTACATACTCTAAACGATATGAGTTAAGGGTTTTTTCAATCTCCTCAGAACCATGTCCTATGACTACGAACGTGCGCTCTGGATTAACCCTTTTAATCGCATCGATTACATATGAGATAACAGCCTTCCCTAATATTGGGTGTAATACCTTTGGTAGGGAGGATTTCATCCTCTTGCCTTTTCCAGCAGCGAGCACAATTGCCGAGACAGACGTTCCCAATTTGATTATATCCTCCCATACTTGTCTTCCAGCCTAACCAGGTCATCGTACTCCGGCGTAGATACCTCAATCACCTCACTATCCTCGATTGCCGTCATTCTATGTTTGGTTAAGGGGGTGATTCTATGGGATTCACCAGGCATTAACCTCTTCATTTCCCTTGACTTGCCAACCTCTTCGATCTCCAAAACAATCTCACCGCTAAATAGATAAATAGTTTCATCCTTTATGTTGTGGTACTGGTAACTAAGACTATGGTTCTTGTTAATATGCAGAATCTTTCCCAAATATCTGTCAGTCATTGCCCACCATATCTCGTAACCCCATGGTTTCTGTACCCTTTTCAATTCTCCTTCTCTATTAGATAATTCTATAACAAACAGTACTATACTTAAATTGCCAAAAATTCTTAAAACTATTCAAGAATTATCCATCAGAGGATTTAATCAGAACGGAACATCATCGTCAGAATTCAATGTATCATCACTGATTTCGAAATCATCACCCAAAACATCATCAACACCAGATGAAGGCGCCATCCTCTCACCAGCAGGACTCAACATTTGCATATTCCTCGCTAGAACCTCTGTAGTCCACCTCTTCCTTCCCTCTTTATCCTCCCAGGATCTGGTCCGGAGCGCTCCCTCAATATATACCATTTTACCCTTTGATAAATACTGGCCACATATCTCGGCCAGCTTACCCCAGGCAACTATACGGTGCCACTCCGTAAATTCTTGCTTTCCTCCATCTTTGCTGACGCGCCCCTCCTTGGTAGCCAGAGTAAAGTTAACTACAGCGTGACCACCAGTTGTATATCTAATTTCGGGATCGCGGCCAAGATTACCTATTAGTATTACCTTGTTTATTCCTCTCATAATTTCACCCTTTTATGATTTATAAATGAATTCTATCATCTAAGAAAGCCAAAATCTAGGATTAATGGTAAACTAAAGTGTTAAAAAACCAATTTTAGATTACTTTAAAATACCCTAACGTATTAATAAAAAGAGGGAAAATTTCCCCCTTTCCAAAGGGGGGTCGACAAGAGAGAAAATTTGATCCTCTTTTTTAAAATAATTATCTGCGGGCTCCCACGGGTCTACTTAATTGTCTAATTCAGTCAAAGTAAGCAATTTATATAGAATTTTAGCAGTCATTCCCCAGATGACATAGTCTTTATATTTATAAACCCTTTCATTGATTGAATTGTCTTTTTCCTTTACCTCCGTGTTTTTACCGCAGGAAAAATTAGAAAGTTTTATCCAAATCGCCTCCGAGACCTCGCCATTTGGTCTTAGCTCTGAACTGTTAATCAATTTACAAATAAATGGGGTTACTATCAAGTGTCTTGCTCTGGGATTGTTAGGTCTAATATCATCTAACTCACCCATCACCCTTCCATTCTTCTTTAAGTCGATACCAACCTCTTCCAGTGTTTCTCTATAAGCAGTTTCCAGCTTATCCAAATCCCCTTCCTTCATCTTTCCACCTGGAAAAGCCATATGACCTGAAAATGGATCATTTGCATTCTCAGACCTTTTTATGAACAGCAGTTGAGTATCTCTTTCCTCTCTTAGAATCAACATCACCGAAGCTTGAACCAACCCCACATTTGCAGTTATCTGTTTCTTCTTTCCTGCATTTGATGCCTGCTGCAGCCTGTATATTAATCTATTAGACAAGTCTCTCCTCATTTGTCTTTCCAGTATTTAATAACTTTAATAAACTTTCTTGCTTATTAGAAAATATTTCATACGTTCTGTCGTCGAATAATACAAAATATACCCTCTCGATTAAAGACCCTGCTCTGCCCACATGATTAATAACAGCATTAATCATTATCTCAGCACATATATCTGCACTCAATCCACCTACACCAGTTCCAATAGCCGGGAAGGCAATAGTCTTAATCCCATTCTCTTCTGCCCTTTTTAGACTATTTAAAGTTGATCCATTCAGTGACCCCTCTGTCACTCCTGCCCCGAGTTTCATTCCTGCAGCATGTATTACAAATTCAGACCTTAGATTACCTGCGCCTGTTATAACAGCTTCTCCTAAGGAAATAGGCCCTATCTTATCGCACTCCCTTTGAATCGAATCTCCACCCTTTTTTCTTATCGCACCCGCTACGCCTGCCCCCAGTTTGAGGTCGGTGTTGGCAGCATTAACAATGGCGTCTACTTCCAATTCGGTTATGTCACCTTTCAAAATTATGATTTTGTTCATAAGATCCATATTAGTATTATTAACATAAACTTTACTTTAAAAATGCAAAACCATAATTTTCAATACTTATATACCATCAGGCGAATAGTTGCTCCAAAATTTCCATTAATACCAGGTCAGTTTAGGAAAACTGACTCGATTTTCCTGGCATATACTCTTAAGAAACACAAATAAATTACATAGCTATACTTTAGATCATTTATTTGAAATCTCACCAGCCTAAAATATAATTGGTGAATCGTGAATAAAAGTAAAGAAATAAGTGACCTCTTTGATAAGATAGCAGATTCTTTAGATATCCTGGATGAGAACCCATTTAAGATACGCGCCTACAGAAACGCATCCAGGAACATAAGAGAGCTCCCAGAAGAGATTGAGACAATCGCAGAGAGGGAGGAGCTATTAAATATACCCGGGATCGGTAAAGACCTATCAGAAAAGATCAAAGAGTACATTCACACAGGGAGGCTAGAATACTACGAAGAACTAAAGAAGAAGGTTCCTGAAGATCTCGTAGACCTGTTAGCTATACAGGGTATTGGACCGAAGATGCTCTCAAAACTACATAAGGAGCTAAACGTAACAAGGCTTGAGGATTTAGAAAAGGCATTGGGTGGTAGTGAGATACTAAATCTACATGGCATGGGTAAAAAGAAGATCGATGAAATAAAGCGAGGTATTCAACTGCTTAAGGAAAGTAAAGAGAGGATTAACATAGGGTTAGCCCTACCGCTTGCCGAGCAAATAATTAACGAGATTGATAGATCTGTGCGCACAGAAGGGACTACATGCGCAGGATCGTTAAGGCGAATGAGAGAAACCGTTGGGGACATAGATATTCTAACGATGGCAGATGACGGTGAATCAGTAATAAGGGTATTTACAAAGCTACCAATTGTGAAGGATATCCTCGCTTCCGGTGATACAAAAGGAAGTATAATCACAAAAAATGGGATACAAGTTGATTTAAGGGTTGTTGGACCAGAATCTTATGGAGCCGCTCTCCAGTATTTCACTGGCTCGCAGGCACATAATGTAAAATTGAGAACAATTGCCGTAAGAAAGGGTCTCAAGGTAAATGAATATGGTGTTTATAAGGGAGAAAAGAGGATTGCAGGTAAAACAGAGAAGGAGGTTTATAACAGTCTAGGCCTTCCTCTCATCCCACCAGAAATAAGGGAAGACAAGGGTGAGATCGAAGCCGCTCTCGAAGGAAAGCTACCAGATCTCGTTAAACTCAAGGATATAAAGGGTGACTTGCACACCCACTCTAACTGGAGTGATGGAAAGACCAGTATCGAGGAGATGGCTCGCAATGCCCGGGATATGGGCTACGAGTACATTGCCCTAACTGACCATTCCCCCTCATCTAGAATCGCCAACGGACTATCTATCGAAAGGCTCCTCAAAAAGAAGAAGGAACTACTTGAAGTCAGTGAGAGATTAAAGGGAATTAGGATTTTGATGGGAGCCGAGGTTGACATCCATAGCGATGGCACACTTGACTACCCAGATCATGTTCTTAAGGAACTCGACGTAGTCATAGCCTCAGTCCATATCGGATTCAAGATGGATCGCGACACAATGACAAAGAGAATAACAATGGCATTAAAGAATCCATACGTTCATATACTCGCTCACCCAACAGGAAGGCTTATTGGAGAAAGAGACCCCTATAAAGTAGATCTGGAGGAGGTCTTTAAAATAGCAAATGAGTATGGAAAAGCGATAGAGGTTAACTCCTCCTATTTTAGATTGGATCTAAATGACATAAATATCAGAAAAGCAATTGACATGGGAACAAAGATCGCAATTTCAACCGACGCACATCATCCTGATCAATTGCCTTTCATGAGGCTTGGGGTCTCCACTGCAAGAAGGGGTTGGGCAGAGAAGAAGGATATTATCAATACAACGGGATTTAATGAGCTTTCTAAATGGTTAAATTCGGTCAGAAATATATAAACTTAAGCCTTCCATTTAAATTGACTGGGTTACGCCACCAGTCTTGCTGGGGGTTTAATATGCTAACTGGCTAATCGAACTTAGAAATACATGAAAACTGGAGCAAAGCAAATCTCAAAGCAAGAAGCAAAACGAAGAATTGAAAAGCTTAGCCGAGAGATAGAAAGACATAATTATCTCTATTATGTGGAAAATAATCCCGAGATTTCGGATGCGGAATTTGACAGACTCCTAGAAGAACTCAAAAACCTCGAATCCATGTATCCGGAGCTAATTACACCAGATTCACCAACCCATCGCATCGGTGGCTATGTCGCAAAAGGCTTCAATTCGGTAAAACACAGAATACCTATGATGAGTATCGATAACGTAGTAGATGAAGACGGGGCATACGATTTTGATACGCGTGTAAAAAAACTCCTAGAAACGACTAGAGATATTGAATACGTGGCTGAGCCGAAGTTCGATGGTGTCTCTGCCTCCCTGACCTATGTGGATGGAATCGTTACACAAGCGGCTACTCGCGGGGACGGAAGATTCGGTGAAGAAATCACAATGAATATAAAAACAATCAAAACAATTCCTTTGAGACTTTCGCACGAAGACGATATTCCTAAGAGAATCGAGATAAGAGGTGAGGTAATAATTTCAAAAGAGGGCTTTAAAAAACTCAATAAAGAACTCGGAGAGGCTAGTGAGCCGATATTCGCCAATCCAAGAAATGCGGCATCTGGTTCCCTTAGACAACTAAACACTGGAATCACCGCTAAGAGACCCCTTGGTTTCCACGCATGGGGAATAGGAGAGGTAATCGGATACGACTTTTCAACAGAATGGGAGGCGATTAATAAACTCCATGATTGGGGTTTTAAGGCTGATAAACGCTTCATGTTATGCAGAGAAATCGGGGAAGCAATTTCTTACTATAAGGAAATGGAGTCTATTAGGGATGATTTACCCTACGAAGCCGATGGGATAGTGGTCAAGGTAAATAATCTCAAGTTTCAGAGGGAGCTCGGAACGACTGCAAAGTTTCCCAGATGGTGTATCGCGTATAAGTTTAAGCCGCGTCAATCAACGACAAAGGTTCGTGATATCATCGTTCAGGTTGGAAGGATGGGGCTCATTACACCCCTCGCAAGAGTAGACCCTGTTAAGGTTGGAGGTGTTACAATCAGCAACGCGTCACTTCACACTGAGGACATAGTAAGGCAGAAGGACATAAGGATTGGAGACACCGTCCTCATAGAGCGGGCTGGTGACGTCATTCCCCAGATTGTCAAGCCGATAGAGGACAAGCGTACTGGGGAGGAAAGGGTTTTTCATATGCCTAAGAATTGTCCCTCTTGCACGACCCATCTGGAAAAGGACGGGGCATACCACTATTGCCCCAATCTTTCGTGTCCCGCCCAGATACAGGGGAGGATAGAACACCTGGCCTCTAGAAGGGCATTTGATATAAGGGGTCTGGGAGAAAAGATAGTGATGCAGTTGATGAGGGAGGGATTGATAAAGGATCTATCCGATATCTTTTATATTAGAAAGGAAGACCTTGTGAACCTTGAAAGGTTTGCCGATAAATCCGCCTCAAATATCTCAGAAGAGATCGAGAAAAGCAAAAACATCCCTTTCAATAGGTTTATCTTAGCCTTAAGCATAAGGCACGTTGGCGAGAGAATGGCACAAGTCCTTGCAGATAATTTCTCAGATCTCAGAGACCTGATGCATAGTAATGAAGCGGGTCTCAGGGAAATTCCAACAGTGGGCCCAGAGGTTGCAAAAAGCGTTGTTAACTTTTTTAAAGACAAGAGAAATAGAGAAATAATCGAAAGGATCCTTTCTGCTGGAGTTAAGATTCAATACAAAACCAGGGTTCAGAAAGGCGATAAGTTGGCTGGAAAGACATTTGTCCTCACAGGCACTCTGGACGCCTTCACGAGGGACGAGGCAAAAAGTCTGATCGAGCAATTAGGAGGAAAGGTGACACCTTCGGTTACAAAGAAGACAGACTTTGTCGTTTCTGGTGAAAGCCCGGGATCAAAACTCGACTCTGCCAAATCCCTCGGAATAAAGATAATTGATGAAAAAGAACTTAAGAAGCTAATTGGTTGAGTATTATCCAGTCGCAGCTGGGAGCTGCTCCTACTTTAACTTAAATCTTAAGCGTGATTTAATATTAAATACAATGTTGTTGTAATAAAAGAAAGCACAGACAAGTCTGTGCCTACAATAACATTATAGATTGTAGGCACGAATTTATTCGTGCTTAGTATCGCGCCAGTCTTGCTGGCGAGATAATTTGAATACGGATCTCCGGGAGGTTTGTTTTGCTCTTAATTTTGTAGGAACGGCTTCCATCCGTGACTTACTCGCACCAAAGGATGGTGCTCCTACTGTGAATAAAAATAATATAAACTTCTAATTATCTACCTGCTAAATGGAGGACTAAAGTCCTCCGCTACCTTTTATGAACTGATTTCATAACTTTCTCTCCGCACCGCCTTTTGAAAGCAATTCCCTTTGCCTTGTTATTTCATAGATAATGATTCCCGCTGCGACCGACGCGTTGAGGGAATTGATCCCCGCCTCATTCGGAATATTAACCAAAAAATCACACTCCTCTTTTACAAGCCTCTTCAAACCCCTCCCCTCTCCACCGATGACCAAAGCAAGATCCAGTCTCGAAAAATCCTGATCATAAATAGGACTTGATGAATCTACTTCGGCTCCTACAATCCAGAATCCCCTCTTCTTTAAATTTCTTATCTCATTGACGATGTTCACAACCCTTGATATGAGGACCGAGTTTGCGGCTCCAGCCGATGCCTTTATAACGGAAGGGGTAATCGAGGCGGCCCTATCCTTGGGAATTATAATCCCGTGTGCGCCAAAAAAATTTACGGTTCTTATAATCGCACCAAGGTTTTGAGGGTCTTCGATATGATCAAGGATAACAAGTAGAGGGGTTTCTCCTCTGTCCCTTGCATAATTCAGCATCTCTGAGACATCATGATAATCAAACTGTGAAATTAATGCTGCTATTCCTTGATGCGAAGAGGTGTTTGAAATCCTTGTAAGTTCGTCCTTAGCTACAAACGAGACCTTCAAATCTCTTTCTTTAGCTATTTTTACAAGCTCCGAAATCTCTTCCCTTCTAACATCACGCAGGACGAAAATCTCTTCTACTTTTGATGAAGGATTGAGAAGTAACTCCCTTACAGGATTTTTACCATAGATAATCAATTTTCTACTTTTTTATCGGTCTCTTGTGAACTCTTCTCGGGTGAAGCCTCTGTTTTTATCTGTTTTGATCCAAACTCAGCCTCGGCAGTCTTTATCTTTAATATAATATTGTCATTAATCCACTTCTCATCCCACCATTCAATAGGACGGACAGGAACTCCATTAATATAAACACCATAGTGAAGATGATCCCCAACCGCTAGTCCTGTTTCCCCTGTTCTTCCAATGATCTGACTTTTCTTTATACTATCACCCTCCTTAACATCTATAGAGCTCACATGGCCATAAAGCGTCATAACCCCCATCCCATGATCTATTATTATGGAGTTGCCATAGATGCCCAGATCTCCTGTAAAGA
>Ga0184627_10000468_pt1 | contig 15773 bp, 26 predicted proteins | sample PLM3_127_b1_FD_133150 | JGI IMG/M metagenome (GOLD analysis project Ga0184627, IMG submission 133150) | Groundwater sediment microbial communities from an aquifer in East River, Colorado, USA - PLM3_127_b1 | ecosystem: Environmental > Terrestrial > Soil > Riparian zone | place: USA: East River...
AGGAGTAGTCAGAGTTCAGTAGTCAGAAAAAATCTGACATCTGGCTACTGACTACTTCAGTACTACTTTTGACTTGAAAAAGGAGAGACCATCTGCCCACGCGATTTCGTGATTCGCGCCACTCGCTGCTGGTCGCTTTCGGCATTACCCGATGTGCCCGAAGGGTTGAAATCGGCCAACGGTTTTTGCTTGGTCTGCTGCCCATTGGCCGGCTTGACCAATTCGGCCTTGTGCTTACCCAGCCATTCGAGTTGTTTGACCGCCGGCATTGCGTCTAGCAATTCGATGATTGCCGCCGGTAATCCATCTCGCTGGCCTTCAAGCAGGCCGGTTATGGTTATCTCGTATTCCTTCAGCCGGTCGGGTATTCCCTCAAGCTGTGCGAGTTTTAGCGCGTTCTGTTCAGCGATTTCTTTCCACCGGCCTTGATCTTCAAGCTCTTTTTGCTTCGTGGATTCCTGAGCGCCCTTCAGTTTGTTCAATTCCTCCTGAAGTTGGCCCAGGGTCTTTTTGGTTTCGTTAAGCTCGGTTCTATGGCTGGCGGCTTCTGCCCTTAGCTTTTTTACATACGCCTCATCAAACGTTTTCGGCTCCTGGCCGCTAGGCTCCGATGGTTCAGGCGTAGGTGTAGGCTCTGGCTCCTGGCCGGGTTCTGCTGGCATTTGTCTCTCCTGCCCCATCTAGGGGCTTGTATCCCGCACCGGGCGGGGAAATAACAAAAGGCCAAGAGTTATTAAACTCTTGGCCTTTAGATTACTTTGCTATTGGCTATGCCGGCCCAATTTGGGCAGCGGCTATTTATAGTTACTGCTTATCTTACCATAAAGTCCCTGAGTTGTCTAGTCCTCTGGTTTAATTACCTCTAACACCTTTGGGCCGCGCCGGGTAAACTGGACTATACTGATTTGTACCCCTTGCCGCTCCAATTGCTGGAGTCGCAATAAAATCTTATGCCACTTTGGGGATATGCCAACTTGGACGGTGACAAACTGATTAGGGTCTATTGTGTCCCCCTTCGGGGACCCGCAAGGCTTGTCAGTCTGGTAAAGTGCGCGTGCTTCCATTTGATTCCTAAAACGGCAAAGTCAAGGTCGCTCATTCCTGATTACCATCTCGACATTGATAAAGTAACTGACGATAAGGCCACCGCAAAACGGGCAACGGATAGGATCTATGAATCGGTATTCGTCAAGCACCGCGTGGTGAATCTGATCCTCAGCCTTGCCTAGATAGATGACTTCTTTTTGGAATGGTTTAATCTCACCGTAGCACCGGGCGCACTTGCCGGGACCATCTACGGTTAGTAGACATTGCCGCCCAATTAAATCGCTTTGGTTAGGGTCGCTCATTTCCTTCTGATAATCCCCCACAGTATCGGCAACCGCATATACCACCAGCGGCGCCAGAAGATTTCAAAGCGAATAGTAAGGCGGTCAAGGATTTTCACCTGTAAAACTCCTTTGCCGCATCCCCTAGAATATCCTTCAAGCTGGCCTCCCGTAGCAACTCCCCATAAACCGGGTCGCTGTAAGGCCGGCTCAACTCCCCAAATGCAAACCTATCGTCTTGCCAGGCGTCATACATCGCACCGCCCATCATCTCCCGTTGCACGCTGGCTGGTTGCTCGTTGAACCAATCCTCGCCCGTCTGCATTGGCTCTACCGTTTCGGGGATGTCAAGGCCCAAATCGGCGTAGGTGATGGTGGCTGGCACGGGTGAACATCTTCCGGAATGGTGATCCGTAAGCGTTTCGTCTAATGGGTGCTCACTTCCGTGCATCGCCGTGCAACTCAAACACGCGCTCCCAAGTTCTGCGTGCCAAATCCAACCCTTGACAATGTTGTTATTCGCTAAATACGTCGCGTGATTCGCCAGTTGGTAGCTCTTGATCTGCGCCGTCCGAACCGTCGTCAGCGCCGATGTCAACCCAGACCCTAACCCGCTCAAAACATTCTTTTCCAGTTGCCTCGCAATCGTGCGCGGGTTGTCACCCTTCGCTATGCCATCGGTGATGTGGTTGCCCACTTGCTCCGCTACATACTCACCATAGAGATCCGTCAACCGCTCGTTTAGCGGGCTATCCTTACCGGTCAACCCCGCCGCTGCCTCGACCGCATCAGCCGGCAAGCGAGCGAATGAGCCGGTTATCTGGCGTCGGATGTCATCAGGCAGCGCGGGTAAACTGACCTCCATTAGCTTTAGCGCGTTGGCTATGCCGGCCTCGATTGATTGAGACTGAACAATCGTTACCTCATTTTGAACCGTGCCGCCGAATTTGGTTGCTTGCTCCTTGACCTGTTGCTGTATGGCTTGCATCCGTGCCAGTCGCATTATCGCACCCCTGGTCGGTTCTTCCATTGCCGCTATGTCAACTGACAGCTTGGCGAGGTCGCCTTGCAGGTCGGTGAAGATACGGTTGTAGACGGTTGCCATACGTTGAGCGGCTTGCGCTTCATCGTTGGCGAGATGCTGGCGAAATTGGCGGGCGGCGTCAAGGGCGGTTGGGCGGGGCATTAGCTACCCGGCCTTTTCAGTCGCGCCAATACCGCCGCCGCGTCAGGCGTTGTAGCCGGAGCCACTACCGGGGCCGGCTCTGGCTTGGGCAACTTCACTGTAGAGCTAACAATTAAGTTAGCAGCTTCCCTATCCATTCCCATTGCTACCAGTAGCTCGGTTGCCGCCTCCTTGGTCAAACTCTCCGCCGTAAGCGCGGCCAATATATCCAGCGCCGCCTTAATTTGGATACCATTCAAGCCCTGCGTTGATTCAAGGTTGCTTGGGGCAGCTTCACCGGCCAGTGCCGGTACACCCGCACCCTTGTTAAACGGCTTGTTGCTATTCATCGCGCCCAATATCTGAGCGCCAACATCGCCAGTACCCATTTCGTTATTGATGCGCTCTTGCTCTTTCTCGTCGTCATACCCGCGCCGGTCTCGATAAGTTTCTGTGCTAATGAGCTTTCTATCCCATTCCTGCCCCAGCGTCGCCACTTCCACCGTCTCATCTTCCTCCAGCGCATCCGGCCAAATCGTCGCCACACTTTCAGGCACGGCCTTACCCGCCAACTCTAGGCCATACTTGGCGATAAGCTCAAATGCTTCACTGTACAAAAGCCTTTTCTTGGAGGTCTTCTTGATGGCGTTGGCAAACAGCACCCGCAAGCCGAAGTTGGTCAAGTCCCCCACGCGGTCTTTCATTGTCTGCGGATCTACCATTCCGCCCGATTCCCACAGGCCAGAAACGATCTGATTGAGCAACCATTGGACTAATGCGCCATCTGATTGCATTTCAAGATTGAAAACCTTGGCGTCCTTATTGGCAACGGTCCAAAATCCGCCAATTTGAGACTGAATGAGTTCTTCGGCAACAAAGCCCGTTCCAACCGTCTTGGGGTCGGCGTGGTGCTTGATAATCCGTTGGGCATTGCTGAGGATGAAATTAAGCGCATCGTTGAGCGTTATCGCCGACTTGACATCAGACCGCCCATAGTAGCCGTTGGGGTCTGGCAGGTTCTGCCAGTTAACAATCGGCGGCCAGGGGAACTCCCACGGCAACGGGTTAGGCCGGTCATCAAATGCTTTGAGCGTCCATTTTGTGTTTGACCCCAGCATATTGCCGGCTTGGGCCCCGTCCGTTTCATAGACAAACTCTAGCCAGCCATCGGCCTCGTGGTCTATTGTGCGCTCATCAGCCATTGCCCCGCGCACGTAGTCAATGCGCCGGCCTGCGCCACCGGCTTGATGTTGCAACCTGTACCAGATAACCCGGCTCATATCAAGCGCGTCCCAGAACGCGCTAAAGTGGGATTGCTTCAGGCGGATTAGCTTGGGCCATTCGTCAAACTCGCCGGGAGGCATCAGGCGCACCGCACAGTGGCCCTCAATCGCACCACTCAGGGCAATATTCCCCTGTAGAATCGCGCCGCGATTCGCCTGCCACATCAGGGATATGTCGTTGTCGGTTGGCGTTTCGGCGTCGTCTCCAGCCGCATCGAACTTGATACCGTCGCCAAGCAGAAAGCCGGTGATGCGCTCCGCTAATGCTTCGACGTGGTTGACAATCACGTTATCATTGTGACCGTCTTTTTGGGCTTTAAGCGGTAGGTCGTGATCGCCGTTGTAGTATGACCAACTGCGCTTGAAGGTTTTGGCGCGGTCGTTGTATTCCTTCACAAAGGCGGCCTCGATTGCTTTGGCGGCTTTGCTGTCTGGGTCGGTTGCGTAAATCAATGCTTCAGGAATAGTTACACCTCCGTCTCACTAGTGCGTTTCACCTTTATTTCGTCCTCAAGAGACATCGAAGAATGACCGGCTACCAAATAGTAAAACGGGCAATCTTTAGAGTGTTTATAGAATGGCGCAAAGCCAACTCCGCACTTACACTCTATTGTCAGTTTAATTCTAGGTGGTAATTTGGGGTCAAATGACTTTGGCATATACCTCAACTGTAAAACGGATTAACTGCGTGTTGCTGTAGCGTGGCCGGTTCAGGCGGGGCTAAATTGGCCAACATAATCGCCTCCCCCACATCAGGAGAGCGCCCGATTCGCTCTTTAATCGCGTCTTTTTCTTCGATTTGAATAACGCCCCCGGCTAATGGTTTGTATCTGGCAGAGCATAAGTCGGCTACGATCTCATTGCCGGGTGGCAGGGCTATATCGTCGCCGTGTTCGGGGTCCAGGGCTATCCGCATGCGCCAGTGATACTCAGCTCGAATGTTTTTCATCCGTAGTATCTCTTGCCCCTCTTTGGTCTTGACCACAAAAGATGAACCCGCGCCCGCATTGACCGGGTTGACCAGGCCGGGCCATATCACTTTGGCCGAATCATAAGCCGATGTTCCTACGCCGATAACGTCTATGTTGATATAGCCGATATGCTCATCATTCTGTAAATCCAGCCTGATAAGCTCCGCCGCTGCTGGCCCGTCCTCTACATTGACGCCGGGTGTTTTGGCCGGCTCATCAAACCACGTCCCATACCGTTTGGCCGAAACCAGATTATCTCTACCGCCTCTAGCCACGTCTACCCCCACACCTGATACCGGCATATCGGGCTTTTCGCGTTCCATCCACCGCCGTTGAGCCGCCTTGACCCAGGCCGTAGGTATGACTTGCCAGGGATCGCCCTTTGTCTCGACCGCGAAGTTTCCATAGAGCAACTGTGAGCGGAGCGGCTCTGGCTGGGCTTGCAGGAGCGAGATATATCGCTCATCATAGTAAGGGTTATCAAGCAGCGTACCAAAAAAGAACGTGCGAGAGCGCGGGTAAATCTTTTCTCTACCCACCTTGACCGGCTCACCACTTTCAAACTCAACTTCTTTACTGTTTACCGTCGCATACCAACGCAACTCCCCAGGCTTGGCCGGCTTGGGATGATCGAATTTGGCCGGGAATAAATGAGCAATCCAGGGCATAAAGTAATCAATTACCCACGTACCGGCGTCATCCGAAGGGACATTAAAAGCCAGGAATATCTGGCAATGCTGGTTTGGGTTTGGGCTGCGATTCCAGGCCGTGATAAAATCAACGATGGTTTTGGTAAATTCAGGCGCTTCATCAATGGCGTAGAAGTCACGCGGGCGGCCTCGCTGTTTGTATTTATCGTGCTCATGCTGGCACGCCTCAAACTCAAGCATCTTGCTACCGCCCTCGATGCTCCAACGATGCAAGGATTCATTGAAAGAATCGTCACTATGTTTTGAACCTTCGGCGTTGAATATTTCCCGGCTGCGCTCAATGACGCTGCGTAAGTTCGGAAAGACACGCCGAAAGATGACGCTCCGCCGGTGCTTGTTAGCAGCCAGCCCCAGAAGTAAATCAGTCTTACCCCATCCCGCCGTACCCGACAAGCCGACAACATCAGCCACGCTCTCATAGGCCAGGCGTTGCGTGTTTGGCGTTCCGTCGGCGTGGTCTGGGTTGGGCTGCCAGAGGGGGGCGTTATTCGACCTCTGCGCTTTGTGCTTGAGCTTCTCTAACTTCAATTGCCCGTATGCCGATGGACTCAAATAGTCCTGTAGCAATTTCGGGCTGGTCTGCAAACTCATTTATTATGTCCTGCGGGGTGATAGTGCCATCTTTGAGTAGGTTGGTAATCTCAACTATCCAGGTCGGCTTGCCTTCAAGCAATTGCAACTTATCAATAAAAATAGCTGCCACTGTGCCCAGGTCTCTATAGGATGCATCGGGCCGAGCATTGGGCATAGCCTTAAAAATAGACCCCAATTCATTCTTGAGTAGGTCGGTCAGTTCTAGCCTTTTTTCGGCGCGAAGTTTCGCGGGCGGTGGATTATGGGCTTCACTGTACCACCCTCTCAAGGTGCTTTCAGGGGCCTTACACGCCTTGGCCGTTTGCTCTAATGCCCCCTTTTTATCAGGATACCCCGCCGCTTCCAGCATCACCACGGCGGAAGCTCTAAACTTGTCATCATAGCGCCGACGCGGGCGCTTACCGTTTTGCGTCATCCCATCCACCACCACAGTGCCAGCGTACTCGCTACGCCAATAACGTAGCCAATTAGCAGCGCGAAGTCGGAAAGGGTGCGGCGTGGTTTGTTCATTTTGCCATTTCGTAAAGTTTAACTTCGGCTATCGTTCCATCAGGACTATAAGTAACAGTCCTGACAAGCTGACAAGCCCCACTGTGTATCATCCCGCAGGCTGTACAACTGGACAGGACAACGGTGACACTGGGTTCAGTAGCAACCCATATTGTAATTGTGCCGTTCAAAAGGTACTTCATCGTAACACCAGCCACCCCGCCTTATGATTCAACTCTTCCATACTCGCATCTGCCAGTAATCCGTTGTCCACCATCGCTTGCCGGTGTTTCTCTTGGGCGCAATCTACTATCTTGACCGTCAGCACCTTGCCACCAGCGATTAACCAGCCTGATCTATTTAACAATCTACAGTCGGGCACGGCTGCTAAAACCTCGAAGGTCGACCAATCATCAGTTAGGCCCCAATCGTTGAGTACCCGCCTTTCGGCCACGACTTCGAGGGCGGGGGTATAGCTTACAGCACCCGGCCCGATGATACTCAAACAACTAGATAAAAATAGGTCACAGATAGGCTACAACCTTGCCGTCCCCACCGCCATCCAAAGAAACGCGACGGCGGGCAATAGGCCGGTGATGCCCATAAACGCACACTCGATACACAGGACGGCGAATAGGAGGGCGAGGCGGCGTTTGGGCATTTGACTACATCCTTACCGCATCGGCTGGCAATGCCGCAGGTAGCGCCTCGTCCCACACCACCGGCAAGCCACACTCCGAACAGGGATATTCACCCGTCTGTCCGTGGTCAAATTGGCCGCACTTTTGGCATACCTCAAAGCAGCGCAAGCAGGGTAGATAATCACGCGGAATGTTGGGGGTAGTTGTCCAAATTTCTGCCCTGCTACCGCATTGCAATTTTTCACCTTCGATACGATGAAAGCTACGACCTGACATTGGCAAAGCGTAAATAATCTGGGTCACTTCATCACCACCGCATCCACCGGCAACCCGCCATCCACGATTTTATACCAGCTGCCAAAGCGCCTTGTCTGATCTTTCCATTCACAATACCACACGCTATATTGTCGCTGATCGTAAGCTATCAAGCCATCGGCGCTCAAATGCGTTGCGTTGACCGCCTGCGCCGCCTGGAATACGTGCAACGGCACATCGGGCGCGGGCTGCTGGGCGTGGGGGCCGAAGGGGTTGACCGTCAGATGGTGAGGGAACATCATTTGTTAATCCATCCCCAATGCATCGGCCCAGAGTGAATATTCCTCAAACCGCTCGTTATTCAATTTACCCTTTGCCTGTCTCATCAAGTCCATTCCGCAGGTGCACAGCACTTTGACGGGTTGTAGGTAATCATCGCACCAGGGGAAGTGCCCGCCTACAATATTTTGCAAGCTCTCAAGTACGCCTATAGCTGCATCCCTGGCTTCTGGATTATCGTAGCTCTGTTTCACGCCCTCTCTCCCCATCTCCCCATCTGCTGAACATCCACATACAAAGCCGCGTGATGCGGTCTTACCAACTGCCGCAATTGTGCCAGCCGGCTATCACCTATGCCGCGCACTCGACAAATCTGGCCACTGGCAATCAACTCGTTTAGCCGGACCGCCGATATGCCGACGATGCTGGTAGAATGTGGCGAAAACGGCGGATAGGTCAGCCGCCGTATTAGAAGCTCATAGAGCGGTGGGCTAATGCGGCGCTGACGCTGCCAGAGGTTGAGCTGCTCAATGCCGGTCAGTGTCTTGCGGGTCATTCCTTCATCCCATATTTTTCCAGCGCGCTAACCTCTTGCGCTGCGACATAGCGGGCGGCCTGTTCACATCTCATAGCGATTTCGACTCTTCCAGTTTGCCGCAAAACGAATAACCGCACGTCCTGCGGACTGCGACCGGCTACGACTTCGGCTTCAATCGCGTCAAGGATATTTGGATGCTGGGCAGCAAGCCAAAGGTACGATTCCTTGTCGAGTTCCGCGCCCAGCCGGGGCATTGTTAGTTTTTGGGGCATTAGTGAACCTCAATTGCTATAAAATGACCATATTTATGAGCATCTTCTATGGGAAGATAAAACTTTTTAATCGTAGCCAATTCGTGCTCTTGATACCTTTTTGTTTTATGGAGTCCTATGAGTATCTTTGTCATAAAGATAAAGACCCCTTGATAATTGCCTTGAATATAAAGCCAGCTATCTGTCCGGTAAATACCCGAATCTATCCACCTCTCTTGATTGGCCTTGGTCTTTTCCGCTAGCTCGATTGACAACCGGCCCGTTTCGGTCCAGCGATTATCGAGCTTGATTTCCCATCCCTGCAAACTTTCACCCTTATCGCGTTGATATTTACGGCTGGCGTAGTTTTGCAAAATGACGTTGGTCTTTGCCAATGCCTCCATTACAAAATCTTGAAACTCACGCCCGTTCTCTAACGTATCAGGCCACTTTGCGTCCGGGTAGAAATTAGGGTTGGGATACGAGTTCGTTACCATGTCGCTTCCATCCATCCGCCTGTTTTCGGGCGAAAAGTTCAATCCTTTCGCCGTATGGGTAAAGGGTGTCTATAATCTGCCTGAATTGTTCCGGCTTTTCAGAGTGAGTATTTGAACGCTCGATTATCTGAACGCTATCAAATAGCTTTTGGACATCGGGCTGGCAACTTCCCCGCGTACAAACGAATAAAAATTCGTGGCGCACTGAATTGTAATGCCCCATATTGTGCTTGATTTTATCCCATACAAAAGACGCCTTATACTCGAAACCCCAGGCACGAATGACCTGAAAAGATTCCTCTAAAATGGGCGATGTGACCCATAGGAATAAAACGGCGTTATCCTCTGCGATGTCTACAATTGGCAGGGCCGCTACTTCATTGACTGTCATCAGCGGGTAATGGTCTGCCTGCTCGGTAAAGTAATCGGGCATATCATTGCCGTATTTCCAGGGCGGGTCCGCGTAGATGATACGATACTTGCCGGTCAATGCGGGCGGCTCCTGTAGAGCCTCAATACCCGATGGATTGCGCCGGATTCGGTGGCGAAGGTCGTTTCTGGATAAATTGTCCCGTTCTATAATAGCGAGCCATCGGTCTTGAGCTTCGGGTGGTAAGGGTGCTATTTCGGTGTGATGAGAAAAACTCAGATTTTCACGCCGGCGTGAAAATTCTACCTGTTTGGCGACAAATTTATCATTAGCTAATGTGCCATAAGTAAACTCTGTTATCTCCAACGCCTGGCTGTACATCTCGCCCCAGCGACCTTCACCATAATTCAGCCAGTCACCTATCCACCAATGGACAGCGCCCTCGATATAATGTAGCTGTTGGCCCAATTGCTCCCAGGCGGCAAAGTCTGGCTCGCCAGCGATAAGCAGGCCGGTCGGTGTGAATCTAAATAAGTCGTTATGGGGCAGTAGGCCGTTACCGTTGTTCACTCCGGCTCCCCTAATATCCCATCAACCTTTTTCAACTCATTCACCGATCCCCGCAACGAAGCAAACAGCGCCTGCTGCTTCCCAGCTTCTTGCTTGCCAAACGCCCCGGCAAATACCGGCGGATCCACCAGACCGAGCAACATCTCCCACAATGGCACTTCAGTTTGCAGCAGGTGTACATAGTTGCCATAGCCCAGTATAGTCGCCAGGGTTGCGGTGTCATCCTGTACGCTATCAAGATCCATTTCGGCCAGGTGCGCTTCCAGTGCCTCAATCGCCTGTCGATTCTGTACTTGCGCTCCCTGGCTTACCTGTAAAGCGCGAATCCGGTCAAGCTGCCGGGCCACAAATGTTTGAACCATTTGTTCCATTGCCTTGGTTTCCGCCTCCATCTGCTTGACGGCCTCACTATCTACCGCCTCAATTTCACGTTGGGACCGGGTAACGTCCTGAGTGACCCGGCGGGCCGATCTGGTCTGGCCGCTGTAGAGCAGCAGGGTTTCGGCAACCCGGATTAAGCGCGTGCCGATGCGGTCGAAAACGTTTTCGTTTATGCGTCTTTTCGCCATAAGCGTCCTGTCACTGACCATATACTCAGGAACGCCAGCACAAGCCGCTCGTTAATCAGTTTCGTTATTTTCGTGCGCTCTTTGAACAACATGGCGGATTACCTCAAAAATGCTGTATGCAATGGCGGCCAGAATGTGAAGGATGGAAAACAGCCGCCAGTCACCCAGGGACTCCACGGGCTTGCCCTGAATAATGTACGCAGTCCCGACGATGCTAAACAACTGCTGATGTAGGACGGCTCCGACCACGTGATATAGTCCCCTGGTGACCCCGTTCTTACCCTGCCTCAATTCGATAAATAGGCCAGCGAACAATACCACCCATGACAGGCCGACAATGATATTTAAAACAAGAATGATTTCCCATTCGCCGCTAAAAAGGTTTGCGATAGTTTGACTCATTAAAGTTAGAAATGTTAAAATCATTTAGGCTCCGGGAAGTTCACTCTTTCCGTTGCTTAGAGGGAGTCGGCGACGGTCACACGTCGTCGGCCCCTCGCCTGTCTAGTCCAGATTTTGCCTGATTCTGCTTATCGCTTCCTGAGACTTGTCTATCTGTTTTTGATAATCATCCACTTCATTGACCAGGGCAACGGTGTCGCCAAACTTGGCTATTTTGAGCTTCACTTTGTCTATGTTTTTCTGGTACTGCAAGATTAATTCCTGCTGGGTCACAAGTTCTTCCCTGAGCGCCCGGTCAATGTGTTCTCTGGCAACGATGGTTTCGATCTGGATTGTTTCTCTACCGCCGCCCACCAGGTGGTCCGTAGTGGCCATTCCCTTGAGGATGACATAGCGCTCTTGCCTATCCATCCGCTTTGACAGACTATCAGCCCATCGTGCGTTTTCCTCAAAGTGTTCGGCCTGTAATTCTCGCTGCTCTTCTAGCGATAGGCGGATACCCTCTAACTCTTCATAGGTCCGTGCGTAACGCTCAAGGATGTCACGCGCCATAGCAATAAAAAGGCGAATCTGCTTGAGTTCGTCGGGTGTAAGTTCAGCCACATATTTACTTGGTCTTGTTCGGCACGGCCCACACAGCCGCCGCCGTCACCAAACCGATAGCCACCGCCGCGACCGAATCGGGCAAGGTCAACCCCTGGCCAGCCAGGAACGTTGAGACAGTAGCCGGGTCTATGTTGGCGGTGGCGAGCCAGGCGGCGGCCAGGGCCGCATACATTTTGAGGTATGGGAAGATGAAGCTTTTAAGTGAGTCCATCATTGCTCCAATCTGACTACTGACTACTGACATCTATTCATCTCTCCTCATCAAACAACAAAAACCCGGCCTAGACGGGGAGGGGCATAGCTGGTCGGGAGGAAAAGCTATGTCGCCGTCTAGGTCCGGGCTTCGGTTGTTGGAAAATAAAAATGGCCGGGAGATTCATCTTTAGGGCTTTTACCCTTTGTTGGACTCCCGACCAGTTAGATACAATTTTACTTGATTTTGAGGCTTACGTCAAGTGGCTGAGAGTCGCCCTCTGGCTCTAGAATTTTCTATTGCCGTCTATTCGCCTCCTTAGCGGCCTCTACAGTTGCCCAAATTCCTTTTAGCTCTTCGTCGCTGGCGCTTTCAAGGCCGGCTATATCCGCATCACGTAAGATACGCCTCATTTTCTCCAAATTCATCCCCGGCTCAAGGTGGCCTTGCCCGATACGATTCATCAGCACCAGCCGGCTTCTTGATGGCCTAAAATCAGCCGTGCGGTTTTCGGGTTCGATATACCACCCTAGCATCTTAAAAACGCTGGCCTCCTCCGGCGTCGGCAACGCCTCACTGCCTCGCCAGATCCGCCCTTCCTTGACGTGTAAATCACTTGGTAGAAATCCGCCCTTGTTTTGTTGCGTTACCAGTTTTTGGCTAAACTCAGCCGGCCCAGTACGGATGGTAAAAATAACGACCCAGGTCTCACGGGTCGGAATGAATAAATCCAACCCCAGTCCCGGCACGGATGGAATAAGAAAGTTCTTGAACTTCTTGCCGTTTTTGTCACCCCTGGTTAGCCGGTTATCTGTGACCAATTCCTCAATCACGCTGTCGAGTTCGGGCTTGGCAATACAGACAATCTCCAGGTCTCCGACGTACTCCTTTTGCCGGCGAATCGAACCGGCAATCTCCGCTCTTAGGCAACCGGGGGATAAGGCAGTTACAATTTTATTAGCCAAGGCTGTCGCTTGAATCAGGGGTAATTTGATTTTGCTCACGGCTCAATCCTTTCGTCGGCTATGCGGCCTCGCCCCATAGCGGCAACTGCCGTATTGCCGCTTCCTGTCGCTGTTCAGGTGTCCGCAGGCGCAAGGCTAGACCGTGTCCTGAGTTCATCGAAGGGCCGTGGCCCGTCTCGTAAAACTCCCACCCGTCACGGGCGCACTGGCAGCAAATATCGCCTATCGGTGCGGTGATGACTACCTGAGAGATTTTGATTTTTTGATGACAGGCGATGCATTTCATCACAAGTACCTCACATCATTCTCATTTGCTCACCATAGTCGTAAGACATTTGAACGGTATCCACGACTGGCAAGCCTTGAAATTCATCCTCATCTAGAATCGCCGTATAAGGCGGTATAATGTAAGGCCATAAAGCCTCAGTGCCGATACTTGACTCAACCTCGTTACCCCAACAAGACCAATTTTTTACTTGCTCTCTAGCGAATAGCTCGACTCGGCTTACGTTACCGTAAAGGCGTTCAATCTTATCTCTGGCAATGGGGGGCTTGGCGCTGTGTCTACCGCGCGGATAGATCAATAAATTTGCAATGGCATTATCTATCCTTTTTAACCCTTTTCCCCGTGTGCCAAGCAGTATTATTTCCGCATTGCCTCTCGTGTGGTATCCCATTCCAAAATGCCAGCCGACCCCCGATGGATTAAGTTTGATCCAGGTGAATGCAACCGTTTTGAAATCGTACCCCCAAGCCTTCATAACTTGCAAACCGTCTTGCAACTTGGGATAGGTTGCCCACATTAGCATGACCGAATCCTTTGCCATTATATCGGCAACAGGTAAGGCGCAAATATCCTCGGTAGTCATTACCGGATAAGGACTCCGTCCATTAGCACGTGCCCACTTCTCACCATATTTTGCCATCTCCCCCATATTCCAATTGGAAAATCTCCAAGATGGGTCGGCATAGCCTAAATCGAATGTCATCTACCCCTCGCTCCTATCGCCGCTCACAGCCTCTAGCACCTTCACGTAGGCCGATAGCAGGGCGTGGGCTGGTGTAACGGCCTTTTGCGCATCATCCCGGTCAACTGTACCCCAGTATTTATCATCGCTGGCGTCATACGAGACAGAAAACGACCACCCCCGCTCCACTATCGCCCGCTCTACGACAAACCGTATCCGCATCTGAGACAGGTCATCATCGAATGGTGACAGCACACGGTAAAAACCAAGCAGCATAAAGCCGCCATCTACTGACCGGCAAATGCCGGGTTCCAATTTTGCCCAAAGTTTCAAGATAGTCTTCCTCACTTTCGTCTCGATTGCTTCCGCCTTTTCGGTAATGGCAATTCCCAATTATCTACCACTCGTTGCCAGTTGACCTCAGCGGGCCTGGCGTCTGCTTTGCCGATAACCATAACCTCGCCAAAGCCTTTTTGTACATGCGGGTCTAGCAATATCTTGACCCCATTTAATTTAATACCATACATCAACGTCTCGACACCTTGAATAAATACTGTAGCGGCGCAATCGGCGCACAGGCCGCGCTTTTTGGCTTCCTCCGCCGTGGCGTATGGCATTAGCCGTGCTTCTGGGTTGGGTGGCCCGGCTACTTTGCATAGTTTTCCGCAGCGGGTACATTCACATAAGTTTTCTATGTATTCTGTAAATGCGTCCATTTTTATCCTTTCGCTAATTAACGTTACGCCGCCCGTCAAAGCCCCACAAGCCTTGCGGGTCCCCTTGGGGGATATGGGGCCGGGCGATGGGGGCCGTGTTCTCGACAATAACACCGTGTTCTGCTTCGTGGCAATCCCGGCATAAAACCTCTAAATCTTCCGGCAATTCAAAACCCAGGCGGTCATAGGTTTTGTGATGAACGTCAAGAACCACGTCATCACGCCGGCCACAGGACTCGCATTTGTGATCGGCCCTTCCAAGCATAAAAGGTCTAACATATCTAACCCAATAGATACTGTTTAGATAGATTTCTCTATACCAGTGCTGATTGCCCTGCAATCGAAATTCAGCGGGATTAGATAACCATATCTGTCTATCCTTCAAAAATTCAAGGTAGCCGGCTACTATCTCACTTATAAATACGGGACCTCTGTTCTCGCCTATATCGGGATAGTTAAAGTAATCTTCGGGGCGTTTCACGATACCTGCCTGAGTGGGGTCACTCTTTTTTCCAGTGACACAAATGAGACAACTTCCTTTTTGAAAAATAGTTCAATCATTCCCTCTTCCCCGTTCCGATTCTTTGAGATAGCAAGCTCGGCCATATTCGGGTACTCGGTATCTGGATTGTAAACCTCATCACGGTACAAGAACATTACCACATCAGCATCATATTCGAGATTGCCGCTTTCTCTAAGGTCAGACAGCATAGGCCGTTTGTCGCCTCTGGCCTCGCAAGCCCTGGAAAGAGAACTAATTAAAACAACGGGTACATTCAAATCCTGCATGGCGAGTGACTTCAGCGGGCCGCTGATGTCGCCTATTTCGGCGTCTCGATTCTGGTAACGTTGCCGGGTCCGAATCCGCTGGGCATAATCCACGATGACCAGATCAACCCCCTGGCGGGCGTGGTGGGTGATTGCCTTAGCTATAATCTCATCAATGTAGCGGCTCTTGTCATCAATAAAAACAGGTAGGGCGGCCAGGGTATCCATAGCCCGGTAAAGGTCACTATACCGGCCATCGTGTATCTGGTTAGTTCGCAGCGCCTTTAGGGGTATGCCGCTTTCAATCGAGATGAGCCGTTGGTTGATTTGCTGGTTTGACATTTCAAGTGAAAAAATCAGCGCTCGCTTGCCTTGCCTGGCAGCATTGTAAGCTATCTGGCCAACCAGGGCTGACTTGCCCATTCTGGGCCTACCGCCGATAAGAATCAGGTCGCCCCGTTGCAAGCCTCCGATCTTCCGGTCCAGATCATAAAAGCCGGTCGGTATGCCGGGTATACCGTTCTTGCAGTTCTCCAGCGATTCCAGATAGTCCAGAAAGGGACCGCGTAAGGCGCTCAGGGGTACCGGCTTATTGGTGATATTGGCGGCTGAAATCTTTAGCAACAGGCTGCGCGATTCTTCCAG
>Ga0184627_10000469_pt1 | contig 15755 bp, 15 predicted proteins | sample PLM3_127_b1_FD_133150 | JGI IMG/M metagenome (GOLD analysis project Ga0184627, IMG submission 133150) | Groundwater sediment microbial communities from an aquifer in East River, Colorado, USA - PLM3_127_b1 | ecosystem: Environmental > Terrestrial > Soil > Riparian zone | place: USA: East River...
GGATCTTTCCCTCCCGGGCCTCGGCCTGCTCCGGCCCCTGGAGAGCCGGGGCGTCCAGGATCCCCCGGATCTCCTCAACGAGGCCGCGCACCACCGCCACCGGCGAGGGGGAGGCCACGGCCGACCCCGTCACCGCGAGGACCCACCACGCCGCGACGACCGCCGTCCCGAGCAGGGTTCGGCCCCTAGCGCTCACGTCACCTTCCCGATGCCTGCCTTCCCCCACCCGCGGGTCCCGTGCCGCGGGAGCAGGGCGGAGCCCCTTGCCGCCAGGGCGAGCGGCGTCCTCCGGGGGCGGCGGGCCGTGCCCACCCCGCGCTCCCGGGAGCGGCCACTGGTGTCACGCCTCCGGATCGCGAGTGCCGGGGGCCCGGGCGGGTCCCCTCCCCTCACCGGCGCCCGCGAAGGAGGGCTCGGACGCCGAAGTACGCGAAGGCATCTTTCAGGTTCGAGAGGAGCCGCTTGTGCGGCGCCATCCTCGGGTCCGTCACGTACTCTAGGGTCAGGCTCACTCGCTCTTCCCCGTCCCCGAGCGGCGTGATGGCGTGCCAGAGCCGATCCCCGTTGAAAACCACCAGCGAGCCGGGCTCCGTGGCGAGCCGGAGCTCCCTGGTCTCGCGTCCCGGCTGATCCTTGTAGAGCTGGCAGACCAGCCGGCAGCGCTCGGAGCGGTTTACCAGGCCCATGAGGACCGTGTAGCGGGCGCCCCGGTAGTGGGAGGTGTCGTAGTGGAAGCCGATGTGGTCCCCAGGCTCCGTGTAGAAGTAGACCGCGCAGGCGTGGGGATCGTTCTCCGGGGAGAGGGTGAGAGGGGCCCCGACCAGGCGGCTCAGGAAGTCGAGGAGCTCCGGCGATCGGTACAGCTCGAGAAACTCGGGAGCTTGCTCGGCCAGCGTGAAGGCGCTGATGCTCCCCCCCTTCTTAAACCGTGGGAGGTAGGAACGGTGCACGTGCGGTCTGAGGTGCTCGACTTGGGGGACCAGGACCTCGCCCACCACCGCGGGGGGCAGGAAGCGCTCGAGGAAGACGAACTCCTCCTGCTCCCAGTATTCCCGCCGTACCCGCTCGAAGTCGAGCGCAGCGACGGCCTGCGCCACCGCCTGCCCCAGCCCTCCCCCGTGCCCCTCGTTCCGGCCCATTTCCCTCCCCAACCGGGACCGTCCTTTCCCCCTCAGACGGTCACGGGCTCGATCCCCCGCTCGGCCAGGACCTCCCGGAACGCGACCAGGACCCGGTCCATGTCCGCGGGGGTGAGGGTGCCCATGTTGGCGACCCGGAAGGCGTCCTCTCGGAGGCCTCCTTGTCCGGCATAGATGATGAATCCCCGGGCCCTGAGGGCATCGTGCAGCTCCGGGTAGGTGAGGCCCTTCGGCAGCCGGAAGGTGGTCAGGGTGCTGGATCGGTACTGCGGCGGAACAAGGATCTGGAACCCCAGGGCCTCCATCCCTTCCCGGAGGCGCCGGGCGCACTCCCGGTAGCGGCGCTGCCGCGCAACCACGGTCTCGGCCCGGAGTTCCCGGAGGGCCTGACGGAGGGCGAAGAAGAGCTGGATGGCGGGCGTGAAGGGGGTATCGTCCCGCTCCTGGAGGGCGAAGTGGGTCCCGAGATCGAGGGAGACACTTCGCGGCCTCCGCTCCCGCAGGGCCTCCAGGGCGGATCGCTCCCCGACCACGAAGGAGAGGCCGGGCATCGCCTGGAGGCACTTGCTCCCGTTGCTCACCAGGAACGCGATCCGGTCTCCCTGCACGTCGAGCGGCTCCCCCACAAAGGAAGACATGGCGTCCACGATGAGACGCCGCCCGTGGCGGGCCACCAGCTCCCCGATCGCACGCAGCGGGTTGAGCAGGCCCGTGGTGGTCTCGTGGTGCACCAGGGCCACGTGGCTGACCTCGGGGTGGGCCCGGAGCGCCGCGTCCAGGTCGGCGAGGCGGGGAGGCTCCGTCCACTCGGTCTTCACGACGGAATGGGGGATCCGGTGGGCCTCGGCCATCCGGCGCATCCGGTCCCCGTAGACGCCGTTGTCTATGACGAGCAGCGCGCGTCCCTCCTCAACCACGGAGCAGATCGTTGCCTCCACGGCCGCCGTGCCGGAGCCGGTGAGGATCACGGTCCGATGGGTCCCCTCCCCCCCCGCCAGCCGGGCCAGTTCCTCCCTGACCTCCCGCATGACCGCGAAGAACTCCGCCTCCCGGTGGCAGAGGTCCGGCGTCACCAGCGCCTGGCGGACCGTCTCCGTGGTGTTGGCCGGGCCGGGGTTGAGCAGGACAAACTCCTTCATCGGCGCGCTCCCGCGCGGGCGGCGTCCACCTCGGGATACAGACGCGCCGCTGCGGCAACATCTTCGGGGAAATCAATCTCGATCCAGGGGAGACCGGTCACGTCCTCGGCACCGAAGCGGTGGCGCGGCAAAAGCTCCCGCAGGGCGTCGTCGTACGAGGCCTCCCGGCTCCCGCGGGCCACGAAACGCCCCATCGTTCGGACGAGGTCCGCCGCCGCCGCCTCCGACATTTTAAAGAACCCCACTGACTCCCCGACCGCCTCGTGGGGCTCCCGGATGTTTCGGCGAAAGTCAGTCACGCGCCCGCCGTCCACCGCCACGTGGGTCGGCTCCTCCCCGGCCTCGAAGTGCCGGTCCAGGAGGAAGCAGTCCGCGTGGGGCGAAGCCACCAGGCGGCGCAGGATCTCCGGGTGGTAGAGAACGTCGGCATCCATCAAGAGCACCGGCCCCACCAGATGCTCCCGGGCCTCCCAGGCCGAGAGGAGGTTCCCCGCCTGGTAAGCCGGATTATGGACAAACCGGACGGGGACGCCCGGGCAGGCAACCCCCACCTCCGCCCGGACCAACTCGGCCAGAAACCCTACCACCAGGACCGGCTCCAGGTCGAGCGCGGCCAGGTCCCGGACCATCCGGCTGAGCAGCGTCTCCCCGCCGAACCGAAGGAGGCACTTGGGCTGCCCCTGCCCCAGCTCCTCCAGGCGGTTCCCTATCCCTGCCGCCAGAACGACCGCCCTCACGACTGCCCCAGCTCCCCGAGGAGAAGTCCCCCTCCTCCCCCCCCGGCCAGCAGGATCAGGCCCAGGGCGACCCAGGCCAGCTCCCGGACCCGCCGCAGCAGGCTCACCGCCACGCCCAGCGCCGCCGGGAACCCCAGCGCCGAGAAAAGGATGAGGCTCCCCCCCTCCTGCGCCCCGAGCTTGGCCGGGATGAAGAAGGCGGCGGCGCGGCTGAGCTGGTGGCCCGCCTCGAGGGCCAGCGCGGAGGCCGCCGTGACCGGCAGGTCCAGGAACCAGAGGATGAGGGCGACCTCGGCCACCCCGGCCAGCCAGCCCAAGAGGTGGAAGCCCACGGAGAGGGCGCCGCGGCCCGGGCGGGCGTAGTAGGCCCGCAGGGCCTCATCGAGCGCGGCCACCGCCGGGGCCTGCTCCCGCCAGAAGCGGCGGGCCAGGCCGAGGCGCCGGGAGAGCCTCGCTACCGCGCCGAAGAGACCCCGCCGCTGGAGCAGGACAAAAATCCCCACGCCCATGCTCCCCAGGAGGAGCGTGAGTCCCATTCCCCTCTGTAGCGGTGCCGGGAGGGCGAAAACCTGCACGGCCACTCCCATGCCGGCGAGGAGGAAGAGGATCTCCGCCACGGCCAGGCTCGTCTTGGCGACCACCACGGAGGCCAGTGCCTGCACCCTCGGAACCCCCTCCCGCGTCAGGAGCAAGGCCTTCACCGCCTCCCCGCCCAGATCCAGCGTCGGCGTGAGGACGTTGAACGCCTCCCCCGTCAGCCGGATCCGAAAGAGGCGCAGTAAGGGGACCCGGGGAGATCCGGCCGGGAAGGCGAACTTCCAGCCGAAGGTGTCCAGGACCCAGACGGGGAGGTAGGCGAGGATCAGGACGGGGATCCCCCAGCCGACAGGCCGGAGCACGGCCACCACCGCCCCGGGGCCGACCCGCCACAGGATGAGCCCGAGGAGGGTGAGACCCAGGAGGAGGAGCGCCCCTTTCAGCCCCCTCATCCGCCGGGGTCCTCCAGCTCCAGGAGGAAGATGGCCGCCAGGTAGAGCGGCGCCCCCGCGGCCGCGGCCCACAGGAGCGGCCGCGTGAGGTCCAGCAGGATCACCAGGAGGACCAGCAGGGAGAAGTCCCCCGCCGCCAGCCACTTCAGGATGCGTCGGAGCCGGGGCGCCCGGACCGCCGCGGCGGCCGGGCGGCCCATCGCCCTGACGGGCCGGGGTGCCGCCCCGATGCGCTGTCGGGCAAAGGTGGCGAAGATCGCCGCGACGGCGACGGCGGCGACTGCCCCAAGCCATAGGGGAATCATCTCTCCGGTCCGCCGGCTCTCGGCTACCGCCAGGGCCGGGAAAAGGAGAGTGTGGACCAGGACATCCACCCCCCGGTCGAGCCAGAAGCCGGCCGGACTCGTGAGCCCCCGGGCCCGGGCCACCTCCCCGTCGCAGTGGTCCAGAATGTAATAGCCCTGGAGGAGGAGCGCTCCCGCCGCACCCCACCCGCTCCCGCCCGCGGCGAGCCCGGCCAGGGCGGCCAGGCCGACCAGTAGGTTGGCAGCCGTGACCTGGTTCGGCGTGAGGCGCGTCTGGAGGAGCAGACGCGTGACCGGGCGCGAGAGCCACTGCGCCAGACACTCGGGCTTCGCGGCCGCCAGCGTCACCACCGCTCCCTACCCCGCCGCCAGGTGGCCCCGGACCCGGTCGGCGATCACCTCCGGCGGGAGCGGGACCCGGGGGAGCCCCACCGACTCCTCCGGGCTCACCTCCACCAGGATGAAGGCGGGCCCGGGCTCCCCTTGCAGTTCCCGGACCGCCGCCCCCAGGGCATCCCGGTCGCTCACGCGCAGCGCCCGCCGGTATCCGCAGCCCCGCGCCACCTCCTCCAGCGGCACCTGCCGCGAGTAGGTGGGCTGGCCCCCGGTGGAGCCGTAGGTCCCGTTGTCGAAGACCAGGTGCAGGAAGTTCCTCGCGCCCTCGGCGGCCACCATGGCCAGCGTGCCGAGGGCCATCAGGACATTCCCGTCCCCGTCAAAGATGACCACCCGTTTCTCCGGCCGGGCGAGCGCCACCCCGAGGCCGATGGAGGCGGCCAGCCCCATGGAGCCGATCATGTAGAAGTTGCCCGGCCGATCTCCAACAGCGAAGGACTCCCGGCAGATGGCCCCATTGGCATGGACCACCACCTCGTCGGCGAGGCAGGCCCGGACGGCGGCAATGGCCTCGGCCCGGGTCACGCTACCATCCCCTTCCGGATGAGGAGCGCGGCGGGAAACCGCTCCTCCCCGAAGACTTTCGCCATGGCGGCACAGTCGTCCACATAGGTGGCTTCCCCCACGATCCGGTACGGGATCCGCACGGTCTCCAGGAGCCTAGCAGTTACCTCTCCCATGACCCAGTGCTCCGGCGCATCTTCGATTTGATACCCTCGCAGGCTGATCACCAGGAGGACCGGGATCCGGTAGATCAAGTTCAGGGAGGCCAGGACGTTCAGGGAGCCCCCCAGCCCCGAGTTCTGCATCAGGACGACGGGCCGGCGGCCGGCCAGGTAGGCTCCGGCGGCCAGGCCGATCGCCACATCCTCCCGGACCGCCGGGCGGTATCCCTCCGCCTGAAGCCGGTCGAGGATCGCCGTCAGGAACGAGCAGGGGACGCCGGCGAAGAAGTCAAACCCGTGGCGCTTCAGTTCGCCCACGAAGGCCGCGCCCGGGACGCTCATGCCCGCCCCTCCCGCCCGAAGCGGCCGGCCGCCGCCCGCAGGATCCCCCCCTCCAGGCGGCGCAGGAACAGGTGCTCCCGGTCGGCGTGGACGACCTGGACGCAGCCGAGATACCGAAGGTAGAGCTGGACCCCCTTCTCCACGACGGCGTGCTCGATGCCGGGGCAGAGCGCGCCGAGCCGCTCGATCATGGCCTTCACCAGGGCCACCGGCTGTAGGGGCTTGCCGTTCTGCTCCAGCATCCGGCGCCGGATGACCGGGTCGGGCTCGTCGGCTACCGGGACCGCGAGGTCCCAGAGGTCGGGTGCCTCCAGGATGCTCCGCCGGAACGACTCCGCCTCCGGGTGGCCGGGGCGGGCGAAGATCCCTGTGAACTCGAAGTAGTCCACCGCCTCCACGAACGCGATCTGCTGGGCGGCCATGGGGGAGAAGGGGAGGAACGGCATGGGCGGGTAGGTGTAGGTGAGGAAATACGTATGACTCAGAAAGGCCACCGCCGCTGCCATCCGGTCGGTACTCACCTCCAGGATCCCGGGGCCGAGGGAGGGCACCGCCCGGTCCAGCTCCGCGAAGAATGACTCAAGATCCTCGATCAGGCGGGTCACGCAGTAGTGGCGGTTCAAGGCCTCCCGCACCGCCGCCTTCTCGGCCGTCCGGTCCTCCCGGAGGCGGGCCACCTCGGCCGTCAGGTCGGCCAGAGCGGGGGCCAGACCGGCCCGGAGGACGGCGAAGTCGCGGGTGGCCGCCTCGGGGCGTCTCAGGATCTCGATGGCCGCGTCAATGATCGTGGGCTGGTAGAGCAGGATGTTGGCGAACTGCCGGTGGTAGTGCGCCGGCTTCACGTCCATCTCCGGGAGAACCGCGTACACAGCCCCCCCGCCGGGGAGGCCGCAGGCCTCCAGGAGGCGACCGGCCAGCACCAGGTGGGTGGTGAGGTCCATGGGTGCTCCGCCGGGCTAGTTCCGGGGGAAGAGGGCCCGGATCCGCTCCCCGATCTCGGCCTCGAGAGCCCGGCAGAACCGGAGCTCCCGGTCGGCCGGGACGATCTGCCTGAGGCCGAGCGGGGCGAGGAAGTTCCGGATCGCCAACTCCACGCTCCCGGGGGAGATGCCCGGGGCCAGTGCCCCCAGCCGCTGGATCATCGCCTTGATGAGAGCGGCCCCGTGGTAGGGGCGGCCCGCCTCCGCCGCCTGCGGGCGGCGGCCATCCCGGACAGCCTCCTCCTCCGCCGGGAACGCCTCACGCCAGACGTCGCTCTCGTCCATGGCGCGGCGGAAGGGACGGATCACGTCCGGGTGGTAGAAGGACGCCTTGTACTCGAGATAGTCAATGCTCGCGAAGAGGTCCCAGTGGGCGGAGTAGTTCGCGGCGAGCGGGATGAAGACCCCCACCGGGTTGTTGAAGGTGTCGAAATAGGTGTGGCTGACCAGGCTGAGGGAGGCCGCCAGCCGGTCGGTGCTGATCTCGGAGGCCTCCGGCCCCAGGACCTCCACGGCGCCGGCCAGCTCTCTGGTAATAAAGTGCTCCGCCTCCTCGGCGATGCGGTGGGTGAAGTAGGCCCGGTTCCGGGCCTCCAGCCGCTCAAAGTGGGAGGCGGCGGGATCCGCCTGGACGCGCGCGGCGGCCAGATCCAGGTCGGCCACCACGGCAGCCATCCGCCGCCTCAGGGCGGGGAAGTCCCGGGCACGGCACTCCGGCGTGGCAAAGATCTCGCAGGCGACCTCCACCATCAGGGGCTGGTTGGCCAGAAGGTGGGCGTACTGCCGGTGGTAGTGGATCGGCTCGATATCAATGACCGGCAGGACGGAATAGATCGCCGCGCCCTTCGGGAGGGCGGAGGCCTCCAGGAGTTTCCCGGCCAATACGATGTGGGTCTCCCAGTCCATGATGCCCCGTCCTTCCGCTTTAGATTTAGATCTGCGGCTCGGCCAACACCCTGGCCAGCACCGCCCCGAGCGCGCCGAGCGCCCGCCTGCCCCGACCGGCCAGGACCACGAGGGAGACCGCCAGGGCCGGCGTCTTCACGAGCAGCGCCAGGAGGCGTCGGCCCCCCACCTCCCCCCCGGGGCCGAGCAGGGCCGGCAGGGCGGGGGGCAACGGCTCCCCCGGGCCATCCAGCACGACCCGGAGGGAAGCGAAGGGCATCCCCCGCCCGGCCGCGAGGCCCGAGAGGGGACCGCTCTCCATGTCGGCCGCCACCGAACCCGTCGCGGCCGCCGCCGCCTTCTCCTCCGGGGTCAGGAGCAAGCGGGGGCTCCAGAGAATCGTGCCGCCCAGGACCGGGATGCCGGCCGTGACGGCGGCCCGGTGGGCCAGCGCCCCCCAGCCCACGTGGCAGGGCCGCCTTGCCCCTGCCGCATCCTGAATCGCCGTCGCCACCACGACCGTTCCGGGGGCCGCGGCAGGAACGAGGCCGCCGCAGAGGCCCACCCCCAGGAGGGCGGTCACGGGCCCGGGCACGCCGGGTGGCGGCAGGACGGGCAGCCGGCGTGCCCCCACCCCTACCCGGGTGAGGACGATCCGCGGTCCTGGGTGCGGCTCCGGCCGGCGCCCCGGCGCGAGGCCGACCGACCGGGCCAGGAGGCGGGCCTCGAAGGCCGTCGCCGCGCAGAGGAGGACGGTCGGGCCGGAGCCTCCCCCTAGGAGAGGAAGCTCCACTTGAACATCTTCCAGGTGTCCTTCAGGCTCTCGCCCGCCGCCTGGATCGCGCTGGCCTCATACCCGCAGTGGACCATGCACTGGGCGCAGCGCGGGTCCCGCCCCGTCCCGTACTTCTCCCAGGGGGTGTTCCGGATCAGGTCCTGGAAGGTCTTGTGGTGGGCGTCGGTGATGAGGTAGCAGGGCCCCTTCCAGCCATTCGGGTTGCGGGTGGGATTCGCCCAGGCGGTGCACTGCAGTTCCTTCTCCCCTCGGAGAAAGTCCCAGTAGACGGGGGTGTTCCCCAGTTCGAGGTCCTTCACCCCCTCCCAGATGACCCGGAAGGTCTCCCGGATCTTCTCCCGCCCCAGGAAGATGTCGGCCTTCACGGCCGTGTAGGAGAACCCGGGCGAGAGGAGCATCGCCTCCACGCCCAGGCCCTGGAGGTGCCGGCAGAGCTCGATCACCTCCTGAGGGTCCGACTCCTTGAAGACCGTGGTGTTCGTGCAGACCCGGTAGCCGGCCTCCTTCGCGACGGTCAGGGCCTCCGTGGCCCGCTGGAAGGCCCCGGGGAGGTTCATGATCTTGTCGTGGGTCTTGGCCAGCCCGTCCAGGTGGATATTGATGATCAAGTGCTCGTCCTTCGGGTAGCGATCCAGCGTCCGCTTCAGGGTGAGCGCGTTGGTGCACAGGTAGACGAAGCGCCCCCGGGCGACGCAGCCCTTCACCAGGTCCGCGATGTGGGGGTAGATGGTCGGCTCCCCGCCGCAGATGGAGACCACGGGGGCGGGGCACTCGTCCACGGCGGCCAGGCACTCCTCCAGGCTCATGTTCAGGTGCATGGTGTCGGCGTACTCCCGGATCCGGCCGCACCCGTCGCAGGAGACGTTGCAGCGGTGCGTGGGCTCCAGCATCAACACCCAGGGGAACTTCTCTGCCCCGTTCCGCCGCATCCTGGCCAGGTACTTCATGACGGCAAACTTCTGGCTGAGCGGGACGCTCATCGCCGCACCTCCCATCCCTTCTGGCTGACCGCCGCAGCGGCGGTCCGCGCTCCGACACGGGGCGCGGAAATCCGCAGGCGCGATGCGGCGGCGAACCCCAGACATCCGGTTATCGCAGCGCTCACGGCGAAGAGCCGCCACGCGCCGATGCCGGCGGTGACGGCCAGGTTGAACACGAGGACGAGGCCGAAGAGGGCGGGCCCGTACAGTCCCCGGTACGGCCACTGGCCGGCCCAGTCAGGCGGTGCCGGGCAGCCGGCGCGGCGGTCGCACCAGGCGTTGAGGCCGAGACCGACGAGCCCCACCACGAACCAGCCGGCGAAGTTCGCGAGCGGCACCCCGAAGTAGAGGCCGCCCCCGGGGTACCGGTAGATCTGCCCCAGGAACCAGCGCTCCCCCTGGAGGGCCACCGGGTCAATGACGACGTCGGCCAGCATGAAGAGGACCGCCCCCAGCAGGACCGCCTGCATCGCTCCCCCGGTCGGGAACAGGGGGGGAACATCCTTCCGCCAGGCCCCGAGCCCGCTCCCCCGGGGGGCCCGGTACAGCCGGGCCAGGCTGGCCGCCCCGTACGCCAGGAAGATGAAGGAGAGGGAATCCATGACCGGGACATTGTTCAGGTATAACTCCTGCCCCCGGGTGGCCCCGGTGTACTCGTAGTAGCCGAACGGCACCCCGATCCGGGTGGAGGCAAACTCGGCCAGGAAGGCCGTCCCCCAGACGATTCCCGCGAACCGGAGCGCCCGCCGGAGGCCCTGCTCCGCCGCCGCGGCCAGGAGGGCGGCGCCGAGGAAGAAAAAAACGTAGGGCCGGAGGAGCAAGGTCCCCCACAGGAGCCGGAGGGCCTCCATCAGGGAGTCCCCCGCAGGGCGTTCCGGTAGGCCGCGAGGGCCCACAGGGGGAAGGTGGTCGGGTACAGGTGGTACCGGAGGTAGAAGACCCGGGGGAACCCGGTCCCGTTGAAGACCGGATCGGTCCACCGCCCGTCCTTCCCCTGCGTGCGCAGGAGGTAGCCGATCCCCCGCGCGACGGTCTGTCCCCGCGCCCGGCCACCGGCCACGAGCCCCATCAGGGCCCAGGCCGTCTGACTCGGCGTGCTCGGCCCGGTCCCGGCGCGGGCCGGGTCGGCGTAGGAGTCGCAGGACTCCCCCCATCCCCCATCGGGGTTCTGGACCGCCTCCAGCCAGTCGAGCGCCTCCTGCACGTAGGGCTGATCCAGCGGCTCGCCGATGGCCCTCAGACCCCGCAGCACCGACCACGTCCCGTAGAGGTAGTTCACCCCCCACCGTCCGTACCAGCCCCCGCCGAGGACCTGCGTCGCCCGGAGGAAGCGGAGGGCCCGGCGGGCAGGGGGGAAGTCCGGCCCGTACCCGAGGTGCCCCAGGGCGTCCAGGGCCCGCCCCGCGAGGTCCTCGGTGCTGGGGTCCAGCAGGGCGCCATGGTCCGCGAAAGGAATATTATTCAGCCAGAGGCGGTCGTTGTCTGCGTCGAAGGAGCCCCAGCCGCCGTCCTCCCCCTGCATGCCGAGGAGCCAGGCAAGCCCCCGCCGGATCGCCGCCTCCTGCCGCTCCGTGTGGGAGAGGCGCAGGCGCGTGAGGGCCATCAGGGCCACCGCCGTGTCATCGGTGTCCGGGTAGAAATCATTGGTGAACTGGAACGGCCAGCCGGCGGGCTCGAGGCCCGGCCGCTTCACCTGCCAGTCCCCTGGTACCTTGACCTGCCGGTCAAGCAGCCAGGTCCCGGCCCGCACGAGGGCGGGGTCGTCTGCGTGGAGCCCCGCCTCCAGGAGCGCGTGGACGGCCAGCGCGGTGTCCCAGACCGGCGAGAGGCAGGGTTGCACTTGAAGCCGGTCGGGCCCCTCCGCGACCAGGGCCTCGATGGCCGCGACGCCCTGCTCGATGAGGGGATGCCCATCGGGGTACCCGAGGCAGCGAAGCGCGAGGACGGCGTTGGCCATGGCCGGGTAGATGCCACCCAGACCTCCCGGCGCCTGTACGCGGGGGAGGAGCCAGGCCTCTGTCCGGCGGAGCGCAGCGCGCCGCAGGCGCCCCGGATGGTGCCGGTCGTAGAGGCGAAGGACGTGATCCAGGACGAGGAAGGCGCTCTTCAGGCTGAGCAGCCCGTAGTCCCGAAGGTGGTGTGTCTCCGCCCCCTCCCGCGGGCCCCGGTACAGTTCGTCCAGGCCGAAGGATGGCGGCAAGGGGTGAACCGGCCGGGAGTGGAACAGGATCAGGAGGGGGACCAGGACCGTCCGGGACCAGTACGACATCTGGTAGATGCTGAAGGGGGCTCCGGGCCGCAGGAGCATGATCTCGACCGGCATGCAGGGGATGCCCCGCCAATCGTACTGCCCGAAGAGGGCGAGGGTAATCTTGGTGAAGACATTGACCCGGCTGAGACCGCCCAGGTCCAGGACCACCTGGCGCGCCCGGCGCATCCAGGGCTCCTCCGGGGAGACGCCCGCCAGTTTGCAGGCGAAGTAGGCCTTCGCGGTGGCGCTGAGGTCGCTCCTCCCGCCAGGGTAGATGCCCCATCCCCCCTCCGGGAGTTGGAGGTCCCGGATGTGGGCCACGGCCTTCCGCTCCCGTCGCGTATCCACGCGGCCGAGCAGGTGCTGCAGCAGGCAGTACTCGGCGGTGATGGTGACATCGGCCTCGAGGAGGCCCACCCAGTGCCCCTCAGCCGCTTGCAGCCCGAGGAGGGCCGCCCGGGCGTTCGCGACGGCCCGCTCGACGGCATCGAGAGTGGGCAGCGCGACCGGCCCCGCCGGGGCAGGCCGCGGGCGGCCCGGCGTGCCCGCCGGGCGGCGGCGAGCGCCGCGGAGCAGGCGGGCCGTGCCCCGGGTCCAGGCAAAGACGGTGAGCCAGATCTCCAGGCGATCGAGCAGGAAGGACATGATGAATCCCCGCTAACGTTCCGATCTGCTACCGGATAATGCGCCACAGTAGCAACCCGTCGTGGGAGCCGTCAAGGCGTTTCCACCGAGGCAGCCCCAGGCACGGACGGCGAGCGCGTCCGCCGTAACGCCCGCACCGCCGCCGTCAGGAGGGCCGCGACGGGGGCACGGCTCTGCTGCCCCAGAATCGCGGCGACGGCGGAGTGGGGGATGGGCGGGATGGCCCGTCGGGCGACCCACGTCTCGGCGAGCGGGCGGCCCTCCACCAACTGGACCCCATCCACGGTCACCCGGGCGTTCAGGGGGGAAGCCGGGACGAAGGGGAGGAGCGCCGCGCCGGCCGCTTCCCGGAAGGCGTCTATCTCCGCGCCCAGGTTCCCGCGGAGCGTGGAGTCGGTCTTCTTATAGAAGATGCCGGCCCCCCATTTCCTGAGAGCCGCGACCGCCGCCCGGACCTTCTGGGCCGCCCGCTCGGGCCCGTCCGCCCGGCTGTCCACGTTGAGGACCGCCGCGGGCAGGTCGGCGGCCCACGCGGCCAGCGCCGCCGGATCGCTTGTCACGATGCTCGGCAGGCCCGTCTCGGCCAATTGAGCGCCGACAGCGATGGCCCCCGTCAGGTCGTCCGCCACGATCCCCAGGCGGACCCTCACGCCCCCTCCGGGCGGGGGACGGCGAGGTGCCAGTCCTCCACCACGACGCGCCCCCGCTTCACGACGGTCCGCACCGGGTTCACGCCGAAGTGGTAGGCCAGGTGCAGGTGGTTGGGGCAGTCAAGGATCAGAATGTCCGCCTGCTTGCCGGGCCGAAGCGACCCGACCGTCGCCGTCCGGGCGAGCGCAGCGGCCCCTCCCATCGTGGCTGCTAACAGCGCCTCCTCGGGACTCATCCGCATCTGGGTGCAGGCCAGATTCATGATCAAGGGCATGCTCCCGGTCATGCAGGTGCCGGGGTTGAAGTCGGTGGCGAGGGCGACCGTGAGCCCGGCGGCGAGCATGGCCCGCGCTGGCGCGTAGCGGCCGAGGCCGAGGAAGGCGGCCGTCCCCGGGAGGAGGGTGGCCACGACGCCCGCCGCCTTGAGGGCCTGGATGCCCCCCTCGGTCACAGAGAGGAGGTGGTCGGCCGAGACGGCGCCGACGGCCGCCGCCACCTCAGCCCCTCCTGACGCGCTAAACTCGTCAGCGTGGATCTTGGCCTTGAGTCCCCGGCGGGCGGCGGCCCGCAGGATCCGCTGGCTCTGGGCCGGCGTGAAGTAGCCCTCCTCGCAGAAGACATCGCAGAACTCCGCCAGTCCCTCGGCGGCGACGGCCGGGAGCATCTCCTCCACGACGCACTCCACGTAGGCGTCCGGGCGGGAGGCGAACCCGGGCGGGACAGCGTGGGCGCCGAGGAAGGTGGAGACAACGTCGGCCGGGTGGGTTTCAGCGAGGCGGCGGAGGACCCGGAGGCACGTGAGTTCGCTCTCCGGGGAGAGGCCGTAGCCGCTCTTGACTTCGACCGTGGTGCTCCCGTGGCAGAGGCACGAGGCGAGGCGGTCCCAGGCCAGGCGGAACAACTCCGCCGGGAGGGCCTCGCGGGTCGCGCGGACCGTGGCCTGGATTCCGCCCCCGGCCGCGGCGATCTCCTGGTAGGTCGCCCCGCGGCTACGGGCGGCGAACTCCCCCTCCCGCGAGCCGGCGAAAAGGAGATGGGTGTGGGAGTCCACGAAGCCGGGGCAGACGGTCCCGCCGTTCCCCTCCAGGAGCCGCGTCCCCCCCTCCACCGCCACGGCCCGCCTGAGGTCCCGGGCCTTCCCCACCCAGAGGATGCGCTCGCCGGCGACGGCGACCGCCCCGTCCCGGATGACGCCGAGCGGCCCCTCGCCGCACCCCGGCTCGCCCGTCACTACCTCGGCGCAGTCGGTGATGACCAGGTCGCCGGCGGGGAGGCTCATGCCGTGAGCCCGGGGATCTTCAGGCCGCGACGGCGCGCCACCTCCACCGCCGCCTCGTAGCCGGCGTCGGCGTGGCGGATGACGCCGAGCCCGGGGTCGGTGGTGAGGACGCGCGTCAGGCGCGCCTCCGCCTCCGGCGTCCCGTCCGCCACCACCACCATCCCGGCGTGCAGCGAGTAGCCGATCCCCACGCCGCCCCCCTGGTGGACCGCCACCCAGGTGGCCCCGCTCACGGCGTTGAGGAGCGCGTTCAGGACGGGCCAGTCGGCGATGGCATCCGAGCCGTCCCGCATCGCCTCCGTCTCCCGGTAGGGGGAGGCGACGGAGCCGGCATCCAGGTGATCCCGCCCGATGACGATGGGGGCCCGCACCTTGCCCCGCCGGACGAGGTCATTGAAGAGCCGGCCCGCCTCGGCCCGCTCCCCGTACCCGAGCCAGCAGATACGGGCCGGCAGGCCCTGGAAATGGACCTTCTCCCGGGCAAGCCGGAGCCAGTGCTGGAGCGCGGCGTCCTGCGGGAAGGCGGCGGCAATAGCATCATCGGTGGCCGCGATGTCCTCAGGGTCCCCCGAGAGGGCCACCCACCGAAACGGCCCCTTCCCCTCGCAGAAGAGGGGCCGGATGTAGGCGGGGACGAAGCCCGGGAAACTGAAGGCCTCCTCCACCCCCGCCTGCTTCGCCTGGGCCCGCAGGTTGTTTCCGTACTCGAAGGCGACGGCCCCCCGCCGCATCAGGCCGAGCATTGCCCGGACGTGCGCGGCCATAGAGGCGGAGGCCTCACGGACATAGCCCCGGGGGTCCCGCTCCCGGAGGGCCGCCGCCGCCTCCAGGGTGAAGCCGCGGGGGATGTACCCAGTGAGGGGATCGTGCGCCGCCGTCTGGTCGGTGAGGAGGTCCGGGACGACGCCGCGATCGACCAGGGCCGGCAGGACCTCGGCGGCGTTCCCCACGCACCCGACAGAGAGGGGCCGCCCCGCCGCCTTTGCCTCCTCCGCCCACGCCAGCGCCTCGTCGAGGTCCGCGGTCATCCGATGGCAGTAGCCGGTCTTGATGCGCCGCTCGATCCGGGCGGGGTCCACCTCGATCCCCAGGAAGACCCCCTCGTTCATCGTGACAGCGAGCGGCTGCGCCCCGCCCATCCCGCCTAACCCGGCCGACACGACGAGGCGGCCCCGGAGCGTCCCGCCGAAGTGGGCCCGGGCGGCCGCGGCGAAGGTCTCGTAGGTCCCCTGGAGGATCCCCTGGGTCCCGATGTAGATCCACGAGCCGGCCGTCATCTGCCCGTACATGGTCAGCCCCTGCCGCTCCAGCATGAGAAACGTCTCCAGGTCGGCCCACTTAGGGACGAGGAGGGCGTTGGCCAGGAGGACCCGGGGGGCGTCCGGGTGGGTCCGGAAGACGCCCACCGCCTTGCCCGACTGCACGAGGAGGGTCTCGTCGTCCTCCAGGTCCAGGAGACTCCGGACGATCCCCGCGTAGGCCTCCCAGGACCGGGCCGCCTTGCCGGCGCCGCCGTAGACAATGAGGGCCTCCGGCCGCTCCGCGACCTCCGGGTCCAGGTTGTTCATCAGCATCC